>JAAUXU010050635.1_pt1 | contig 22400 bp, 30 predicted proteins | sample 7278151 | NCBI WGS metagenome assembly JAAUXU01 (sample SAMN14350113, study PRJNA611818) | marine sediment metagenome | isolation source: surface marine sediment (1.8m) | place: French Polynesia: Moorea | collected 2018-08 | reverse complement strand
TCGACCAGTATCCATAGTACGATCCGTCACTTTACAGTAGAACACACATGTAACGTACTGTACAGTAAGAACACAGCTTAACCCTTGTACTGCGCATGCGCGTGTACACATGCGATAATGAAGGAGAAGGTAAAGATCTCTCCGGAGATTAATTCCGTCAGGCGGTGCAAGAACACCTGACGAACTCTCGCAAACAAACAAACAAGAAAGTTATTTTGGTCAGAAGTTGCCTTATGAAAAAAAGTCAGGTTTAACAACTCAGAACACAAATGTATGCTTATGGACACTTATGAAATATCTTGTATTTTGCCGTGAATCATGGCAATGAGATGGAATATTATCGTAAATCGAAGGTAGAAAGGAGAGCTTGCACATTTGATTGTAGCCGTATCTATTTAAAAGTTTATGTGGAACGTTTGCGACAGTCTTTTGCCCTGTTTGGGTCACTTGATTTATATGAGAACCAAACCCCACAGATCTAAGAAAGTGGAAAATTTGAAACTGTCCCTGGTCCGGCACATTGTGCTCCTCGTTAACTCCGGGACTTCCCTTAAGGTTGATCCTGATCCCGTTGGGCAGCCCCGAGAGGTCGCTTCCACAAGAGGGACAAGCAGCAATTTTTGTTGTACAATTGCTTTGCTCAAAAAAATAACCTCATGGATATATCCGCTCCACCCACTGACGTCAACATCATCACCCTGATTTTCAACAATTGCACATGAGATGCAGGAGACCATGGTAAACAGAAATATATCTTTATTTTATTAAAGGTACCTAATGCACGCTTAATTTACCACAATTCTTTTTCATACACAAATAATCTGAATTAAATTCTTCTTGGCACGATTTTGTTCATTAACCATATGTCCTGTCCACGCATTGAGACATTGCATGTCTCAACTTCAGTCCGCTTGAAGAAGGGGCCTTAGAGATCAAATCTGTAAGTCAACCCAGCCTTTTACAAAGGCACTTCCATTTCTTTTTCACTGAGAACTTTACTATCTATAAAGTTCCTGATTTGCTGTTGGTGATCTCTTCTCCACTGGATATTGATCCTAATCTGTTCCAGGCTCTGTGCCAAGGCTCTCTGCCCAGACCCAACCTGGAGGCTCCTGAAGAAAGACTGCACCTCGTTGAGGTCAAACTCAGTGGAGAAGTGACTGATGGTGGACTCGATGAGATTCCCCATGGTAAAGGAACCGTCACCAAATTTCTCCACCAGCTTTGCCCAGTTCATCTGGAGATGTCTCCAGGCCAGGTGGGCACCTGCGAGATTGTGTGCTACCCCAGACACCACGGAAGTGGCATCCTGAGGTCGGATTTTGTCACGGTCCAGTGATGCAGCCAAGTACCTGGGAATAGGAGAGAGTTTATGAGCTTGGTCAGACAAAACTTGTATTGTTAAAAACTTTAGGTGAAAGAACAGCTCCAGTCTAGTAAACAGACCAATTAAACAATTCTGATTCAAAGATAATCGTCCTGGACCTTAATCAACTAAATCTATAGTTCTTATCATTTTGCTCACTACTCTGGTGTGAAAGGGATGGCATTTCCCTGAATGTTCATCTAAAGGTTGAAAAAAACACTCTTTTGAATGACTTCTGACATATTTTGACAACTTCCTTACCTCTGAAGCACGTAAGTGTCTTGGGATCCTGCCATGGCCCTCATCCATAGGCTCTTCTCACTCGGCACCTGGGAGCTCACATATTGATCCCACGCAAACTTCCAATCATCCACTGAGCCGAATTTGATCCCTGCTGAGTAGACCATCCAGCGCAGATTGGGCTTCACTGGGACACTGTTTGTGGGCGACTTGAGGTTGGCAAACAGTTCCAGGGCCTTGACTTTGGCCTCAGGCATGTCCGCATTCACCGCGTTCAGCAACACCAGCTTCCTCAGCAGTCTAGTTTAAGAAATGAAATTACAATTGCAGCCCAATTTTCCTAAGCCCAGAATGTGGCCATCATTGTTAAGGCCAGTTCTGGTCTTGCAGATGTGATCATTTTCCTACTCACTTTTCTAAGTGTATTCCTTCGTCCTCCCAGCCAAGCTTATTGTAGATGGGAGAGATGAGGTGTCTGATAAGTGCGTTGATCTTGGGTACCAGATTTGTCTCTCTCAGGAGAAGCTTCCAGGAGTCCAGGTGCCTGAGTGCCGAGGCCCAGGGCACCACTTCAGTCTCTTTCAGCAGGTACAGGCACAGGCCCAAAGGTTTGGAGGCAGGCAGGAGCCCTGCCCTGAGGGGGAATGGAGTAGAAGAGTCAGAGCAGGCAAGGTCAACTTCTTCTTTAGCAAATCCTTACTGTGAGAGTGAGAAAGCATCATTGATGAGTTGGGCTCTGTCAGCCGCACTGAAGACCTCATGATCCTCTTGTAGCTGCAAGATGAGGGCATCCCAGTTTTCAACTGGATAGTTGACCCGGTAGTAGCCAGTGCCATTCAGGTTTGCCTTGTACCATTTGAGATCCCCAGGCAACTCAACCTCCACAGCTGAAAAAAGTAAAGGGAGGCTGACTTGAGGTAGTTCATTTGAGGTAGAAGAAGAGAGAAAAAGCTTAATGGAGCCCTACCATTGATATGATGTGAATGACCTACCATTGTTTAGATGAAATGAAAATGGTTTCCCATACCGTTTGTCTTGTTGAGAAAGATATGCTGCACTGGGAAGTCCTCTAGATCAGTCCTGAAGGCAACTGGCACTATCCATGTGTACTTGCTGCCATCATTGTGCAGCTTCTTGATCGAGGAGTCGTCCAGCTTTACAGAAAAGAGTCATTGTTAGTGCTTGCAGCCTTGGTGGCTGAGGAAACTGAAGGTCCTTGCTTGGTGGCCCTTTTCCACAGCTGCTTATGAAGGAAGAAGTTTTCCTTACTTCATGCATTTGCTGGGTAGCAGCAGCTGACATTCACTGTTTCGGTATCAACCGATTTTGACTTCTAGGCAGAGCTGCCAATTTGTCTAATTTCATTTAAAAATCGAAGAAAAGCTCTCAGCCATGCAAGATATGAGCAAATCTGGTTGGATTCTCTCTTAGCATTACTGTGGAAATATGAAGAAATGGTCTCACGTTCATGGCCTTGAGAAATCTCTCCTGTCCGATGGAGAACCTATTGGTGTCGTTGATCCGCTCGAAGGTGATCATTGGGTAGCCCATTTGAAGAGTCCATGTGTCCATCATCTCACTGACGGTGAAATTGCTGTTCTGCTTCTTCTCTTCTGCTTCTGCCTCAGATATGGCCCTCCAGAGGTCATCTGTCTTGGCATTGCTGAACTCATGAGCCTGGAAGAAAGTGACGCAAAACAGTTTTCGAAACAGTTTTTAAAACTCACTTCAAATAATGCCAACAAGTTGGGGCTTTTAGAGCCCAAACCTGCCATTTTCCGGCATAGGCCCAAGGTTGTTTAAGGCAGCCTTCAGTGCCCTTGAAAACTTCGCTTAGACCGATGTATATAAATTTTGAAGTTTTCCTTGCTCAATAACAACCACTCTCATTATGGTTCAGCCTGTCTGCCAGCGCTTAGTTCAGTACAGATATAGCATAACACAAAGATCTGTTACCACTCACATTCAGGTACTTTCTGAGCCCCTTTCTGACAACTGTCTCTCCAAGGGTGTCCTCCAACATGTGGACGATAGCTGCGCCCTTCTTGTACGATATGGCATCAAAGATGGCCTCGATCTCCTTGGGATCATGCACAGACACTGACACCGGGTGGGACTCAGACAATGAGTCCAAGTCTAGAGCAGGAACAACCATGTCGAAATAGAATTGGTCCATCATGCGCCACTCGGGTTCGATGTGGTCCACCCCGCTGGAATAGAACAGCACAAGTTCGTGATGCAAAGTTGTGAAAGAAATGGTATTAAAATTTAACGGACACTTATTACTTTTCATGTATGTCTCATCTACTTGCAGTGTATGGGAAATTGCACGATACACGCGAAAAATCGTGCCTCCACACACTACCGAACTGGATCTCAATATCAAGTATGCTTTATGCTGTGATGTGATGTCAACCAATGTCAACCCCATTTCTATGAAATACACCAGAAATTGCAGAAACTCAGCTGTAAAAGTAAAAAAAGTGTAGGTTAGACTGCAAACCTGGGCAAATCCTTTACACTCCATCACGTGTTTGATTTAAAAAAAATAATGTCTAAGCAAACTTTATGGCGCATTAGATGCATTTAGATGCATCCTTGTGTACAACTGATGTGTTGTGTAGAGGTGGGGGCTGTGAGTGCAAAAGGGGAACTAACTCTCACCGGTATTCCATCCAACTAGCAAAGCCCTCATTGAGCCACAGGTCGTTCCACCACATCATAGTGACGAGGTTCCCGAACCACTGATGCGCCAACTCGTGAGCCACCACCACGGCCACCCACTGCTTGGCATCCACCGATGTTTCCTCCGGCGAGAACAGCAAAGATGTCTCCCTGTACGTGATCAGACCCCAGTTCTCCATGGCACCGGCGCCAAAGTCCGGAATGGCGATCAAGTCTAAAACAAAGCGTGCAGAGTGCAACTGTTATTTTCTACGTGGAAAAATCCATCATTCCCTTCAGACATGCCTTGCTTGGGTAACGGATATGGGACTCCGAAGAACTCATCGTAGAAATCCATGATCCTCGTGGCCGCGTCCAATGCAAACTTTGCCTGGTCAAGAAAGAATGCTCATGTACTATTGAATACTGATGAGAAGAATATTTACTATAGATGCATTCTGTTGTGCACTCATGAGTCCATTAGCCCGAAAATTAAAGTGAATTACCATGAAAGGGTTAAAAAGATCGTCTAATTCTAGTAATGGCTTGAAATGCATTTTATATTGCTCATTACTTCACAGGACAAGCATCGCAAACCATTACAATTGCTCCAGTTTTACTTCCTTGAATTTTGAGCGATGGACAATGAATGCTTGTTGCTTAAGACAGATTTTAAAGTGTTACTGTAAGTCATGTGAGAGCTACGTAGGCTTTGAAGCCTAAGAGAACATAAGCCTCTATTTGCAACCCCTCACTCTGATGTCTCTTGCACCGGTGTAACCTGACAGTAAATGTTCAACCTTCCGCCTTCTGTCATGAGCAGGTACTTCTTGACTCATAATCTTGTCATAGACCTTGGTAGCGACAAGATCAGCTTTCCGTCAGTGCTAATGCCACGGGTAAGAACCGCGTCGCGTTAGTTACGTGACGCATTAACTAAGTTATGTTGGTACATGCATAAAAACCGTCGACCTCTGTTTGGTCTCCTCTTCCACAACCACCGGCCATAATGACGAAATCGGAGTTCACTCATAGTTTCGATGTTTACTGGTCAAGCGGCGTGAATCAACTGTCTCTCCCTGGACGCCACCGTCCGTCCCTTGGACGTGCTCGTCCACGGGTCGTCCGTGTCCATGGATCGTCCGAGCCAAAGCGACGACAGCTGTTACAACTTAATATGCGATGTGATACTCAGAATTTTGGCCACTGGTACAATATGGAACAATTCTAGTCCCCAAGTCAGTGCCCAGTGTGTTACTATCATCCTTATCGCTTTGATCGTCGTGTACGCACAGAGGTGCATCAATAGGTGTCTTAGTTGTGTTGAGACACCGGAATATAGAGATGCATGCGTCACTTAGTATGAGTGCTTACCTGTCCGATTTTGTCTTTGGAGGCGATCACAGACACGCTGATATTCGTCTGGCTGACGTCGGAGATGGAGTCGAAGTCACAGACCACGAAGGCCACAAGATACGTGCTCATGTTGACCGTCTCGGCAAATTCATCGCGGATCTATCACAAATTGGTACTTTGAAGCTGGTAGCGAAGGTCAAAGATCAATTGAAAACAGTGGATCAAACTTTGGGCATGCACTCGCCAAAATTGCACTTTTTGTGTAGGAACAGGACATAGGTGGTACAATGCTTAGTTACTGTCGTGCTTTCCTCAACCTACTCCAAACCGCCCAGTCTTCTCAACCATACCTGCTTTGACTTCCCCCTGACTGGGTTGACTGCCTTTTTGGGCGTGTTGAAGAAGGCCCTCATCTCCTTGTCATGTGTGATGGTCATCAGGAACTTGGCCTTGAGGGCTGGCTCGTCGAAGCAGGGAAAGGCCTGACGTGCATAGGTGGGCTCAAAGTGAGACGTCGCCAACAGCCTGGAGAAAAAAGTGTTTCATCTGTTGTATCACATCAATGTTATATCACTCGAGATTTCCAAGACTAGGTTGTGACTCAGTTCAGCACTGCTCGTCGAATCTGTTAATGTCTGATACTCTGAACCTAATCAGCAGGACTGGGCTGGTCTGCTCTAAATTTTAATATACACAAATGTATACCTAAGGTACAGCATACAGGGATCTGTAATATTATGTTTACTCAGGTATCGAAATGTAATTCACCTCTCATGGCCGTCCTTGTCCTTGTAGGAGGAAATGTAGAATCCTTCCAGGTTCTCAGACAACTTGTACTGGAACTTGAGCCTGACTGCATAGGTCACACCCGGTGACATAGTGTCGTCCATCTCCAGATAGATCTGCTCCCTTGCAGGGAACTCAAGCATTCGGTCCACCTGTAACATTAATGCTGAGTGAGTCCACTCGTCAGTGTACTCAGTGAGAACAGTTCCAGCTGAATTTTTGGCACAGTTAATGTTGAAGCATAAGTGATAAAGCAGCCCTTAATAAAATGGCTCAACATTTGATAAACATGACTTGAATGAAAAGCTTACCTTCAGTCTCTCATTAATGGTCCTGCTCGTGATGGTGATGTTCTTGGAGTGGAACACAATGAAGTTTGTCTCCTCACTCACCGTGAAGATCAGCTTCTCAATGCCTGGAGTCAAATGATTGGAAACAGAATAAGTATTACAGTGGTCAGTAAGAACTAGGCCACAAATAAGTCTAAGCAGTGGCAATGAGGCTTCCTTGCTTTGGGGAAACAGAGAAGAATCTGTCATTGTGATATTGAGTCGGGTTTCGGCCAAGAGCATCATTTACTCCCACTGCAAACTGATCCAGGACGGGGCAGTGGACGATAGTGCAGTGCACCAACCCCTTATGTAGTGCAGTCATAGCACTCATCATGTCTTGACTGAATTGGGGAGCTTCCGTTTCTGCCTGACCCTAGACATCCCTTCTCATCTCCTTGCGCAAGTCCCATCCAGGCATTGGCTTTTGACTCTTACAGCTGATGATTCTGACATGGGAATTCCACTGAATTGTTCGTATCATCATCAGCCTATTTGCTTACCTTTAACCCACTTTGTGGTGAGATTGGGTGTCAGTTCGATGTCATATCTGATGGGCTTAATGAACTGCGGCAGCCTGATGTCATCCCACGGAAATTCCTCCCCGTTAGTCGCAATCAACTCCAGCTCCTCCGGTTCTGAAGTCTCGGGCTCTAACGTGCCCTCAGGGGGGCAAACTGGTGGGAGGCAAGAGAACTTTTTTTTCACTCCATCGACTTCACAACCTTGCTTTTGTTGCTGTGCCCCACTCACTTATAGTTGCACAGTCCTGCTCTTACACAATACTTGTTCAACCCATGTCACTAAATCAAAGTTAAACTTGACATTGGGTAATCTGGTTCCCAAATCTAGAGGGCAGCGAGAAGCACACTGACAGTGCTATATGTCTTTGAGCGTATCTTAAGCAACCAGCGCAATTCAATTTATCAGGACTTGAGCAGGAGGCAACATCAAAAACTTTCCCGAAAGTAGTCGAGAAAGCACAGTGCAAAAAAGGAACTTACTACCTCTGTTCTGGCCTGGTGGAGCTGCATTAGTACTGTTATAGGAGACAGTACAACAATAGCTGTTCTGTTGTAGGAAAAGTTGATAGTGACAAGACCCCTGTAGGACCTCCTCTGCTTTGTGCATGATATTAATGTGCTCAAATCATGGACAAGTATCCAAATTTCAGGAAAGCAAAAGAAATGAGCTTCGGCTTCACTGCTCGAGCCACGCACCATTGAAGGGCCTGACAAAAGCCGCCGCCAGCGAGGTAAGGAAGATGGTCGTGAACACGAAGACGAGGATGGTGATTGCCTGGGCCTTGGTGCACTGCGCCACGTGGCCGCCCTCGTACAGGGCCTTCTTGGCGCCGCCGTTGTTGTAAAGCCCATGACGGCTGTCACCTGGGACAAAGGAAGAATTAGCAAGGGCAGATTTTCCACCATGAAGATACAAAGTGGATTTTTTCTGACAGAAATCAGTCTGTTTTTGGTTTCACCGTGTTATAAAAGGATACCATTCATTCATGAATGTTAGGCCAATCACATTTCTGGATTCTTCTTGTCACCACGAGCTGGACTGTTGTATTTTTCGGTATAATGATCTGTTCCTCGCTGTATCCAATCGTCTCACGGCCAAGAACTATATTATGTTTTGCTCAGTCATCTAACGAACTCTCGACAGCAACGCTGATACCGAAACCGACACAGAGATGTAGCAGTCGGCATCTTGTCGGTGCTTTTAAAAAAGTGAGTGTCTCGTATATGTCATATATATGCATTGCATGTACTCAAATATGAAACCAATATTTTCTGTGGGTACAGCGAACAGAGGCAGCCTTGTACGATATTTGCACGCAGCAGAACCATCATATGGAACTTATTTTTCGTCACCTGATCCAGACAGGAAGGCGACGTCATCGCCGTCGTTGTCCGTGATCATCCTGTTCCTGCTACTCCACATCTCGACCGAGGCCACCCACGACTTTTGGGGCAAAAGAAATGAGCACACCCGATGGAAAGTGAGACAGAAGCAGCTACTTTGGGTCAGACTTCTTTAAAAGCCAGCTGGCTGAAGACAGCATCCCAGGATGCTGCAATAGCTTCTTCTTCTCTCTCGTCATCTTGTCGGCCGCCGCCGCTGCCGCCGCGCGGCAGCCGCCGCAGAAGCAGCAGCCGCCGCCGCAGCCGCCGCAACCGCTGAAGCCACTGAGCAGGTTCATGAGGGGGAAAGAGAAAGCATGTGTGTCTACTGCACACGCAGAGAGAATTCAACGACTAGGGAAAGGCCCCCGGGAAGGCCCTTCTCCACCTCCCTTCTCTCTCACGCGCTGTCTCGCTGGGTGGGCGCAGGACCAGGAGCTGGAGAAGTTCTTCTTTTGGGGGCCAACCATGATATTTAACTAAGATTGGATCAACACTCCATGTACGATGCAGACGTCAGGCCTTATGGTGGCTTAAAAGGTTTTTTTTTGCAAATTTTCTGCAGTTCAGCCGCATTCTCTCCTGCTATTGGGACCGAATTTCGTAGCAATTTTGACCATCTCCCATTACAGTTTGGACAGCTGTAGCCTGTTAGAAAAGGTCTGACTTTGTCCAGTGACATCTGGAACTCGTGTGAACTGCATGATGTGAAGCCCTTGAAGCAAATCTGCTCTTGTCCCCTCCCCCCTGTTCTCTCCCTGTTCTGTGCTGGCGTGTCCAACGTCAATAAGAATCAATGCGCCACCCGCAGCTTTGTCATTCTTGTTGGAAATATCAGATGACGACATTTTCGAATAAGAATGAGGTTGAAAGCGAATGCTTTTCTTGCCACAGATCAAGAGTTGCCCGCAAATTCACCGTCTGCACCTATGTTGAGTAGCTATCAGACTCTCTTTCCTCTCTCTCCCTCCTATAATACGACGCTGAAATGCAGGCTGGTAATGAAGTTGTCATTGTCCACTGGAGAGCAACTTTTTGTCGGTAGAGTAGAAAATGCGGCAAAAAAGGCAACAGCAATTGATGAGGGGGGAGGAGAGCTGGAGGGGGAAGGGGAAATGTCCCCCTTTCCACTTTCAGGAAAGGCCCAACTTCAAATTTGCCTTCATCTTATTTTGTCAGGGACGAACATTTTTTTTCTTCCTCCTCAGTCAACGTTGTTGTCTTGTACATAAAAATGCAGCAAAGTCTTGATTTGGCAACCGTGTTGACTTGGAGAGATAAAAAGTCCTACAAGAGGAAGTGAATGAGTGAAGAGAATTGGTTTACTCACCTGCGTTCTGGACAACTTTGTCAGCTTCACCTTCTATTCCCATTGTGTTCATATAGAAGCTTCTACTTCTAACATCAAGATCCAGTGGGAAATTCACTACTCCCTTTTAACCGAAACTTTTCGTCCAAGTCTTTGTAGAATCAAATGAGTTAATGCTTAGTCTCATTTCTTCACCGGAATCTGCGTCACTTTCGTCCGATTTCAATCATCACCTTTAAATTGAAACTTGTGCGTGCTTAATACAAAAATATACCGCTTCGTTGAATGGGAAAAAATATGTGTGTGCCACAGTGAATAACCGTTAGATATTCATGATACGTCCTTGTTACTCCTTCTATATTACTGTCAACTTTATTACTGCCATTGTAGCTCGAGATGAGACGATTCTGAAGACCTCTTCCGCGACGACAAGAAACGATGCATTTGTGCTGCGTTGTTGGCCCCGGTCATGGACTTGATCGGTGGTGACAAACAGGCCATGAGGAGCTCCAGCTTGCCCAGGAGATTCTTGCCGTCTAATTTCTCTAGGCGGACTTCTTCAAACGTATCTGAAACCAATATTGTTCTCGCACTTGGAACATGTGAGGCGACGCACACGCAATTCTCACCTGGCAGATTATCCCACTTGTATCTGTCCAGGATGTCGTCGTCCCTCTTAACCTCTTCTCCCTTGTTTCTCTTCGACGAGCTGACGAAGACCGAGGCTGGAGGCAAAGGCGTGCACCTGACGGCAACGAATCGATCACCGGTTGGGCTGGTCAGCAGACACCCGGTGACGTTTGCCATGGGCTCCACAGGGCCGCATCCCAGGCTATTGGACGAGGATAGAACGCTCCAGCCCATACACTTGGCCAATGCTTGCACGCCGTTAACCTGTACGAGGGTGTTTGTTTAATACGTGTAAGACGAGAATTGTGTAACAATATATCACCTGATGCTGTGAAATTTGGCAGTAGATAAAGTCCCTCAGTTCTTGGGGTTCGTAGCTAAAGTGCAACACTTTTCCGCGGTCGCGACAAATCACAGTCAGGTTCTTCTCTCGGACGTGTATTACCAGCTGGGTGCGCAGGATGTTGTCATAGCCAGCCGTGACAATGGTCACCTGCAAGAAGATGTCCATGGAGCTTATGGCAGGTCATGTTGTGACACCAAGTGTCGCACCTTCACTGATGTCCTCGTGGGCGAAGTAAAGGTTCCTCCGTGACAAATGAGCAAGGGATCTTTCATTTCGCGTGCCATCGTGTCCAAGATGAACATGGTGCGCATGCACATCACTACATGCTGGGCCTGCTGAATGATCTGGACACGAATATTTTCGGTTAGCTGGTCTGCACAAGAAAGAAGTGAATGGAAGGTCAACCTGCTCCAGTATGGTGGGCTGCGTGGCCATCTCGATCAAGGATTGTCTGTCTGCGGCTCTGGGCCCTGCCAGTCGCCTCCGCTTGGAGATGCCCAAGGGAGCTGAGCTGAGGGCCGTGTGGTCGGGGTTGATGTTGCGTCGATGCTGCAGACGAAGGAGCTGCAAGAAAATAAAAATGAAGAGCAGCTTAAAAGTGACATCTTACGCGGGGGCAACTCCAGCGGCATCCTGTACCAACCTGATGCAAAGAGTGCTCCAACACGTGTGAATGAGGATGGGGAGCGCCCGCAGGTGCTCCGGGTCCAGGACCTTGCCCGCTGCCAACACTGCTTGACGCCAACCCTCCTTTAGAAGATAAACTCGAGGCTCCTCCGAGCGTGTCCTTATGGCTGCTACTTGAAGAGTGGCAGAGAGAGATGATGAGCTGGATGTCGGTCATCAGACTGGCCGTGATCTGGTTGCCCACCACGATGTGCGGGATCGGTGCCTGCAGGCTGATGGCTTCACGCGCAAGCTGCGCAAACAGCTCCTACAATTTGGAACAGAAAAGTCACATGAATCTCATCACTAAACTGGTCGAGGAGTTCCCCGCGGTGATTCCATCGCGAACTCCGCTGTTTTCACGTTTCCTACCTTACAGAAGAGTACGTTCTGTGCCGCCTCCAGCTTCTTTTGCCAATGCATGTCTTTGGGGCTGGCGCCGGCGCCCAAGGAGCTCCCAAAATTGGACAGTTTGGCCGTCAACAGTTGCTCAGATTCTTTCTGTATTATTACCTACAAAGAGACAGTGTAGTTAATCGCACCTGGACAAAACGCGCCAACAAAAACGTTAGGCTTGGTATTTGTGTACACCGTGCACACATTTACAGAGCAGAATACTTAGATATAGTTCGAAATTAAGCATCAAGGACTGAAGAATATTCTTGTTACCTCTATAAAAGCGATATCCTCTAGCTCGCTCGGAACGTTCACCTTCAGAACAGACTTCTGAGGTTTGGGCACAACTGACTGCAGGCGTTTCTCGTCCTCACTCCCTTCGAGGGCGCCACTTTTCTTGTCGCTCTCATCATCCTTGTCATCACTTTCGTTATCATCAGCCTTGACCACCTCGAAAACTCCGGACTGCTTGAAGGTCGAGCCCGCCGTCCTGTAGCTCAAATCGCCCAGGATGGTGTTGCTCACCTTCTTGAGCCTCCAGTTCTGCCGCAGCCTCAGTAGTTCCACGTGGAATTCTTGCTGAAGAAGAAAAATTTCATTGAAGCTTGCCCAAGTACAGTACCTGACCTGATCCACAGCCTCGCAGAAAGCCTTTCTACTCGCATATTCTAGTGCTGCGTCCTGTCACCAAGCACGACACAGACGTGATGTGGAGCATGCACAATCATCAATGCAGGACACACAGAACACAACTCGAACCATCTCATTCTGCTAGTTGCTCAGGGCAGCCAAAACACAGCCTAAACTCACCTCACGCTGGGATTGAATCATGAAGATTTGGGTTAGTCATAGTGGAATAGAGAACGGTGTTCCTGAACTGTTTCAAGCTCACCTGCGCATTTCTGAAGGTTTTGCTGCTGTTGCTTCCGTCGCTCTGAATCATGTTTTTGAGGTGTTCGGCGCCCATCCTTAGGATGTTCGCAGGCAAGTCCAAGCTCTTCCGCTTCGTCCACAAAGTCAAGAAGGGACGCGGCTGCGGCTGGTCGCTCTGAGATGGAAAAAATCACTTTCTTCATTTCTTTTTTTCGTCACATTTCTTCATTTCCTTCCAGCTTACCCGCTCTGCTCCTGACTGCACAGGGCCGTCCAGGACCATGTAGCGCTTGGGCTGGCCGTTCAGATCTTTTCCCACTTCCTTCGTGGAGATAGCGATGACGTCGCTTAGGACCGACATTTCAGTCAGGGCCTCGCGCAGCTTGTTACGAACGGACTCCCACGGCCAGTGCGGTGCTTTGACCAGGACGTTGTCCTGAGGTGAGTAAGTCGTTAGACACACGGCGGGAAATTTTCTCGCGACGTCGTACCTCTTCCTTGACCCGTCGCGTGGCCGAATCCGTCCCATCCTCGGCCTTCTGTGCCTCACCGTCGCCATCGTCGTCTTGATCTTCTTCGTCGCCGCTCGATTCCTCCAACACGGCGTCGAAGTCGATCTTGGCCGCTTGGCGACTCAAGTGTTCACTCAACGTGGGCGGCGGCTGGATGATCTCCTGACCATCGTAGGTGACTTCCACCACCTGCAAAGTGAACGAGATGCGCTATGAGATTGAAACTTTGCATTTACGTCATCTCTTCTTCGTCGCAGTTACCTGGTTCTCTCCCGGCGTCTCGACGGTCACCAGGACGTTGGCCATGACTCCCGAGTGTCTCCGGACTCGCGCAGTCCGCAGGAAAAACACATCAACCGCGCTTTCGCACTCACTCACGCCGGCCCCGGTCCTGGCCCAGAACTGTTCTGTGTCCCCGGCGACGCCGCTCACCTCTTCGCTGTTGCAGCTGCAGCTGTCGCTCAACGCCTGGCGAGTTGCGACCATAGAGGTCTCGTCAGAGAAAAGAGAGAAGAAGAACGCGCTTCCTTTACACTCGCGCCCTTCGAATGTGTGACACAAAGTCCACAGCTGAGTCAGCTGCCACTAAGCCCCAATTGGTGACCAGCGTGACCAGTCTGCTGGTGACCAGCATGACCAGTCCGCTGGTGACCAGCATGACCAGTCCGCTGGTGACCAGCATGACCAGTCCGCTGGTGACCGGCGTGATCAGTCTACCTACGGTGTACAGTGTACAGCGGCCCGCGTACAGTGCTTGGCACCATTTGGGGCTCAGTAGCAGCTGATTCAGCTGTGGACTTTGCGTCCTACGTTCGATCGGCGTAAGCGATCTCTCTTCTCTCTTTTCTCTGGTCTCGTCAAAGGACTTCGTTAGACACGTACGCAGGCAGGCGGCAGCGTCACCTTTGCCGCCATCTGGTAGACGTGGTCTTAACGTCACCTCTCGTGCTTCGTATCCCAGCGTTAGTGACTTGCGCTTTCAATCCTATTTTTATGTTATCATATGTTATGACTGAGTCACAGTCGACTAAGCAGAGGGTTCGCCTGTGGCGGGTTGGTGGCCACAATTTTCTCTGTTTTCAGACAGCTGCAGTAGGAAGTTAAAAATCTATGCAAAAATAGGAGTTACTTCCAGTTTACAGTCGCTTTGGGTAGAAGATGTACAGTATCTGAGCAACATTTAGAGCAATTTAAGCCTCAAACTTGTGCCACAGTTGAACTTCACAGCCCAGAAGGTACTTCTCCGTTGTATTTTACCTATTTTCTAGCGAAGATACTGACGTGGCTCTGATGATCACATATGGCAATGCCATCTGTGTCGTCCATGCTCTAACGACCCACTGTTTCGGATAAGTCGACGTAGACTGCATGTTCCGCGCCGACCTCATGCTCTGTGCCCTCCACGTACTCCGCGTCGTCCACGTAGCACAGCCGTGAGTACTGGTTGGAGTCTGGCTTCGCCACCCCTTCCTCAGCAACGATTTGGTCGGGACAGGAAGCAGTCTCGTCGGGGAGCTCACCCCACGGTTGGCATGGTCAAGAAGGTGCCCACCCATCAGCCTCAGCTGAAGTACGTTGGGAATGGTGTGACCGGAGCGGACAGCGGGACAGTCGTTGTGACACCGAGGGGATCGGATGATACATGATATGATGCGTGGACGTTTTTTTGCATCAAGACCTGGAAATTCACTTGTGGGATTCAGTCCTCCAGGCTGGAACAAGATTTGCACGCCGCAAAGGCTGTTTGAAAGGTGCTCAAGAGGATACCACTACCCACTACATCACTCAGGCAGCACAGCTTCCACATGAGCAAGGGTTCTCCATCGTTCTCCCCGCACTCTTTGGATTCGTCAGAGCCCAGCAGCAACTCGCACTCCGAGTCGTACGTTGACTCCGCGCCCCGATCCTCTCCATTTCGTCCCAGGAGTTCATAGTGTGCAGGAAGTCCTTTATTTACTAGGACAATTTCTACTTGGATGTCGGCATGCTGTTGCGCTAATGGACCCGCTCAGACTGGGCGGAATCACCGCCCTTCACATCAGGACCAAAGAGACTTATTCTCTTTGATCAGGACCCACAAAGAGAAGTCAAAGTACTTTGAGCGGGTCACGTACATCTAACTGACATCAGGCCGCGATGGACTTGACTTTGCAGTCGGCGAAAGTCTCAGTCATCCTCTTTTTCGGCGTGACACGTTTTCAAGTCCGCCTACAGGGACTTTGAGAAGGTGCTCCAAAAGAATTTTGCTTTTGTACAAAGATGTGACGCGTGGCAACCTTGGGATAACACGGTAGCAACTCCTGAGGAGCCGTGGCAAAACAAAAATAATGAAAATGTAATCAAGTTGGATCGATCAAGGTTTACTGCTGAAGCCTTGGTATCAGTATCGTGTAGGTCTGCACGGACACGTTGGACGCGTTTCCGCGGGTTTGGACGCTCCAGCCCGGTGAAGTCGCTCTGAAAGCGTCCCTCCAAGTTTCCTTTTTTTCGGCGTCGGCGAAAGCTTTCCCGAGTAGCCTTTTTTCCCCGTACCTGACCTTTCTTTCATCGGAATTCATCGATTGTTCATTGGTGGGCTCTCCCTGGGGCCACGGTTGCAGTCTCCGCCGTCACCAAGATGCCTTCTCGCTCTGAGGACATTCTCAAGGGCTTTAAACTGAACTGGATGAACTTGCGGGACGCGGACACTGGAAAGATCCTCTGGCAGGTGATACTGACCTGAGTACGGACCTGAGTCAGTGGTGTAATTTCTCTCTTTTTACTGCCAGGGAAATGATGACCTCTCAGTCCCTGGCTTGGAGCACGAGGCAAGGGTGCCCAAGAAGATCCTGAAGTGCCGTGCGGTCAGCAGAGAGATCAACTTCACCTCAGTCGAACCAATAGAAAAGTTCAGGTGAGTGATGACACACTGTCCAGGGGGCCGAACTGGACAGTGTGTCAAAAAAGCCATAACACTACATACCTCATACTACAAGACTGTTACCTGCTCGCTCGAAAACTCTTTGGTATTTCATAGGATGACCCTCTGGCTCATCCTGTGAAGTTGACTCTGTATGCCCCCGAAAACACACCAGAGTCTCTCCTCCCGCATGATCAATCTCTGCTACATCAATCTACTAAATAAATGCAGGACTTGAATGCTCACCCCATTCTTCCAAGCAAGGGATGGGGTTTCTACCTCCCTGTGACCCCATCAATTCCATGTTAAGTTTGGTCTCATTCAATTTTGGTACATCTGTACGTGTACTGTGGAATTTCAATCCGACGCATATTCTCAAAATTTTCAAAAAGGATTTGGGCTTACGACTGAAATCTTGCTAACTTGCACTCCATTCCTGCTACAACAAAAGTTTTGCTGATGACCAAAATATTGCGCACAATGAATGCAGAATACATGTTCTGCATGCAGATTATTATTTGAAATCTCTTTTATCCTAATGCAGCTTATATTTTATATGATCTCTACATTTTATTCTGTGTCTTTTGTAATGCCTTTGACCTTGAGCTTGCCCGTAGCACAAATTCCACTACAAACAGGTGAAAGCATGAAAGTCGAATGAAGAAAGAGTGTCCCTAAATGACTCTAAGTACCTGGGCAGCTGTTTTATGCGCGTACCTGAACAATCCTTACTTTCTTTGTTCATATGTACGCATTTTTCAAGGCTTGAACAGCGTGTTCTGTTTCGTGACAAATGTCTGGAAGAGTGGAACTTTGAGTTCGGCTTCGTGATTCCCAACTCGACCAACACGTGGCAGTCTCTCATCGAGGCGGCACCAGAATCCCAGATGATGCCGGCAAGGTAAAGAAAAAGTATCTCCTTTTCATCACCATTTCACCATTATGACCGCACAATATATGTTCTTCTCTCATGACTTCTAGGGCCCTCAATGGCAACGTCGTAATCGAGACCAAGTTCTACGATAATGATTTGGAAGTCTCTACCTCTACTGTAAAACTTTACTACGTTTAACTCAACTTTCTGAGCAAAAGTGTTCACCCAAACCCTCCCCCCCCCCCCTTAAGAAAAATCCCCAGCTGTTGACAAGGGATCTGGATTATACAGTGTTTTTTCACCTGTGTCTGTGAGTTTTCATCATGGAGGATGAAGTGGACTTGTTTGAAGCTTATGGCTGGGAGGAGGACGACGGCATTGACGAGCTTGTACCACATGAAGACGACGGGGATCTTAGAGCGCGCTTGCGAGAGATCATCCTGGAACAGAGAGAAACATTTGGTCATGTCACCTCCCTTTGTGACCTCGAAGATAAGCTAGATGGCATGATCAGAGTTCATCAAAAAAGCCCAAATAATAACAGAGAGAAAAAAGAGCCTGAAGCTCGAAACAGCAGGCACAGCAAACCTCTGGGTTCTTTGAAGGAAGTCTCAGAGAGGATCTCTGTCATGCTAGAGCAGCACATCAGTGCAACGTTTTCACAGATCTTCCAAGCTTTATTGGTGATTTTGAAGAGTCAGCAACACCTTGCCAACAACGAGTGTGAGGACACAGAGGAGGCGGCGGTCTTCTCGAGGCGGTCAAAGGAGTTCGAAGTGCGATTGGGCAGAATTACCTACGAGCTGAGACAAAAGGTACAAAATTCAGCATCAACCCAAATCCTCAGTAGGACTGACATACTGTTCTCTTCCCCTTGCCAGGTCCTCGCTTGCTCCACAGCACTTGGTCGTCTGTATACGCAGCCTCGCAGCCCAAAGTTACAGCTGCTGGCCGACGGGTGCCTGCAGAGGTCTCTACGCACGTCTCATTCCGTGTTGAAGGCGTATCTGGGCCACCTCCCTCTTAGTCAGGGCCGCGTGTACCCACGCGGCCTCGATGACGTCCTCGATCTGCTTCTGGAGGTAGCTCAACACAGCCTCAAGCTTGGCTACAAGGCCGCGGAGTTTAAAGAGGACGTGGAGAAGTTGGCAGCCGCCGCTCGTAGCTTTCACACTGAAGTGGAAGAGAAGCGAAGGAGGAGCATGACTGACAAGACCACCACTGAGACCAGCAAGATACAAATCATCAACAATCTGGCTAGGGAAAGGTTTGGTGAGGTGGCTAAGAAGGCCACGAATATCAAGAAGAAGAATCCTAGTGTTATCCTTCCCAGGGGAAACAAGCTGTTAGACCACCGTGCCAGTTTGGCCAGGAGGAAAAGATTTGGCGTGCAGGACCACATGGTTGGCAGAGAAGAGATCTCCAGCGGGAGCGACGACCACTTGCGTGGCTTCTCTTCCCAACCACGTCTTGGCGTGCAGGACGCCGTTGAGAATGAGAAGGAGGAGGAGAGCACGCAGAAGTGGACAGAAGGAGGATGTGGCAATGATCAATTGCAGACGACCACCACTGAGCGGGTGGGCCGCACCCTGAGCCCGCCTGATGGCTTTTCCGATTCACGCAACGAGCGAGGCAGATTGATGCTTGATTTAGATGACGAGGAGTTCGCTCGGATCGTGGCCAGCAGGAGGACGAGAACGAACAGGGGGGTGAGCAGAAGTCTATTTAATGACATTGGCGGAGATCCGATGAGGACCATAGGCGACCTGTCCGACCGACTCGCCGACGAGCTCATCAAGGACGTGTGCGACGAGATGGCCAGTCCCAGACTGTTGGAGAACATCCTCAAACATGAGTTTATCCTTGTGCAATGATTTTTGTGAGTGTGCAGGCTGAAGTTGACTTTCTCACTTTTAGTGCATACACAAGATTTAGTATTATGACGGTCTGTCTTTCTACTAGTAATTCCAATTGTGATGCTACGAAATGCATCTTGGTGTGGTATAAGTACTCGTATAACATGTAAAAACTCACAACCGAAATTAAAAGTTTACGTGTTCGTTCTAATTTAATCCTTGGGTAAGTCAATGGACTTCTCTTTACTTTAGTGGGATTGTTTAGTCGGACTAAAATGGCTGCTGAAAGCCTTGCAGTCCTCCGACCCGGTGTTTGACTGCAATGAGTTTGACGACTAGTTCTATGATAGCATGGAACTTAAGTTGTAAGGGATAGCTGGACTTGTCGATCGTATACTCCTTCCCCATGGACACGTCCTTAGGCTTGAGGCTGGTGCCCGCAGACGATCTCATGCGGCCTTGACATGGTCCACCTCCAAGTCCGAGATGGGAGGAGAACCTCCTCCCATCTTGTCTGGACTAGTGGTCGGGACTCGACCCTCAACAGTCCGGAGAGGTCGCGACCAGCGTGGCCATGCAGGAGTGCCAGCATTTTCGAAGCCCCACCGAGCGTGTTGGGCATGCAGACGGCAGCTACACCGAGGACCGTCGTCACCACCACTGACGCCTACGTAGCGCTCTTGAACAAAAACAAAGATTTGCCTCCACTGCTCTGACGAAGAAGTCGTGAGAGTCTTGATTCGGATGCACGCAGTTTACATGTAATGGTACAGACACTTTTAAGCGTAGAACCACCCCCAGCACATTCTGACTGATGGACAAAGATGTGGCTACGACGAAGTGGCTGCTATTGGGTGGGGGCTTTATGAAAACAGGTTGGATTTTTTCAGAAATGGACACACTTCCAACGTAACACTAGCAAGAAGTGAGTTCTTGCTTGCATTTCTACATTGAGCATCTGCAAATACCCATTTCTGAAAAACCCAACCTGATGTAATATGCTAACTACACCATATAGCAGACACTTTGTCGTGGTCACTTCTTTGCATTTATGTAATAAGATTTCTTCCACTTGATTAAAACGCTCAAATTTGGTTAGGTTACCTCTTCCTTTAGGTCACTTTGCACGTGTCACTCAAGGGAGAATGAGCTTAAGGGGTTGATACAAGATGTTCGTGTACCATTCAAATGGTGGGTGAAATCTAACAATAGATGAATGGTGTGAGTGTGTTCATTTGGTCAGACAGCAGGGAAGACAAAGGGCAGAGGGATGGAGTCAGAGGTGGGCGCGAGCCGGAAAATTTTCTGACGAGCCGAGTCGAGCTTTTTAGAAATTCTTACGAGCCGAATCGAGCTGGCTCGCGGGCCACAAATCTGCAGCATGTAGAAGGTCAGTAATCGCTTGATCCTTGTTAGAGAACCCCGAGTTTATTATCACTGTTCAGAGACAAGGACACTTTGCAGGTCTGAATCTCTCCAATGGTCTTGGTCCAAGAAAAAAGCGAATTGTGTCTGCTTCTTCTTTGATCCTCTACTCGTCTCTCAGCAGCTGGAAGGCTCGCGAGCTGGAAATTTTGTTACGAGCTGAGTCGAGCCTGGACTCAGCTCGCGATTTCCAGGGCCGAGCTCAGCCCGCGCCCAACTCTAGAGGGAGCCCATTGACTGGATGGAAAGAAGGTCATCTTTGTATGTGTCTGCTTGCTTGGTTGGGACAGCTCAAACGTGTTTCGATACGGTCACTCAGTCAACAATTGCAACTCAACCTGAACGCCAAGTTCGACGAAGAAATGGCAAAGTTTCTGCTTCCACTGGTCTTGACCATCCTGATCTCCTTCCATTGTGTGTCTGCTCTGCCTACTGCAGGGTGAGCTACTTCTGCAAGAGGAACAACGTGCAAGGAAATGCGACAGTGTTCGCAATCCCGTCACTTTCATTTCAGAGAGAATGTTGCAGAGCCCAATTTCTTGCTGGCCAGGCTGAAAAGGTCACCCCAAGGTCTACTCTTGGCCGGAGGAACTGATCAAACACTCCAGACATCTCTTGTAAGATTCCACTCAGCATATGATTCAAGGACATCGATTCGACACTTTCTCTATCCCCCAGGCCGCTTTAACCCCTAACAAGGGCAACCGAATCAGCAGACGATGCATCAAATACAAGAGGCTTCGTGGTGGAGCCCGAATATGTGTCAGATACGCCAGAGGGTAGACTTTTCTGGCAAATGGAGACACTTCTGTATAAAAGCATGCACTTACTAACCATACACGTAGAAGCGCTTAATTTTTCGAGTTTTCAATGATCAAAAACCGTGGAATTTGACCTGCCCGAGGACATCATCACGCTGCAGTGGCTGTCGCACGGCCCTACCTTCCTCGGCCTGGGCCATGGCTTTGAAGGCCTCTGGAGGAAAGCACCTGTGACTGTTTGCAGGAGAAAAGTGTTTCCTCCACGTTGCTTTGACCTGCAGTTACAGTCACACTTGGAAAAGATGAGAACGAATTTGATCTCTCATTTCATTTTCTCCCGACCTCCTCAGAGCCCTTCTCGAGGTCACGCGATTGATTCCACATCGTTCGGCAGGTGAGACAACACTCAAGTCATTGTAACAGCTCACTGTCAACCCTTTTCTACCTCCCTCCTCATTTCGCCCCTATACTGGAAAATATAAGTTTACATTTTCTGATTTTGACGAAAATAAAGTAGTTTCGTATTTTTGGCTCGCAGTAAATAAGTCTGGATGGTAAAGAAAAAATGTGACGCCAAATACGCAAGAGTCAGACAAAGACTCGTTCTCCAAGTCGTCTGTCTGCACTCAGGCCATGCAGTCGAATGTTCCTCTAACGCACTGCACGTATACAGCGCGACGTCCGTCTGCGCGAATCACGTGGACGACACGGAATGCGTGGACTATGCCAAGCACGTAGAGAGGGATCGTAGCCACCACTGCGAGGGCGATCGTGGACGGCAGTGCCAGAGGTGGGCGACGCAGACAGAGGCATAACACAAACACGCGCATGTTCAAATAGACTTGTATAGAGCGAGGTTGGTACCACGTGCTAGCCTTTTTGTAAAGCAACAGGTACTTCTGTCTGTGCGTGCGTCCGTCGGGAAATACAATACAGCACAGCTGTAAAGTATTGTTGTGTAGTAAATACGTATGTAGGAAATGGGACCTCATTTCATGCAGCACAGCAACCAAAGGCACGCCTCGGAGAGAATGAGGATGAACGTGAGGCCCACCATGCTTCTCATGCAGCTCGCCAACGAGAGGCTCGTCAATTCAACACTACAGAAAGACCGTCTGGCAGAGCACAACAATGACAGCGAACTAAAAGAGCTGTGCAACCCATGGCAGCACTGAATTATGATAGCACTATGAAGGACAGCCTCG
>JAAUXU010150689.1_pt1 | contig 22402 bp, 30 predicted proteins | sample 7278151 | NCBI WGS metagenome assembly JAAUXU01 (sample SAMN14350113, study PRJNA611818) | marine sediment metagenome | isolation source: surface marine sediment (1.8m) | place: French Polynesia: Moorea | collected 2018-08 | reverse complement strand
CGAAGATCGGGTTGACTTTTGTCCAACTTTGTGGTGACGACTTTTGATTGATGTTTGTCCTGGTGAAACAACTTGGTCCTCGTCAGCCCTCCCACAGGAACACTGTTGTGGCCGCCAAAATGGGTTTTTGGCTCATACTGCAAGTTGCATCTCGTGAGCAACGAGGTGAAGGCGTCGTCCATTCCTCCGGAGTCCGTGGCATGAAAGGCCATTTGTTCCTTCTGCAAGTCGAATTCCATGGTGGCAGCTCTGGACGGGAGCCAAATTGCGCTCATGCTGCACACCTCTTGCAGGCCATGAGAAAACATCCCATTGTGATGAGGAGAAGAGCATACCAATGGGAGCATCTTGAGGAGGAGGAGGAGGTGCCGCTACTTTGATGACGTCACACAAAAGATCCACGTCCGTGCACACGCGGACGAGGAGGGCGCCAACCTCAGCCACGACGGCGTGGCAGCTGAGGGAGAACAGGTTGGCGAAGAAGATGCACCCGCTGGTGAGACAGAAAGAAGCTCATCCATGTCCATAGGGGGTGGGATCGCGTGCAGGTGGGGGGTCACTTTTTTAATACACTCTTGAGGGGGTCGTGATAACTTTCCGGCGATGACGAAGCACGCGTCGATGGAATTATTGCCGGCCTCGCTGCCGCTGCCGGTGGAGCCGTCACAGCAGCAGCAGCAGCTGCTCATTGCACTTGCACCGGGCGCTCGCCCGCCGCGCTCTCGGCCCGCCGGCCCGCGCCCGACGGTGGCGGCGGCGACGGCAACGACGTCGACTTCGTCAGCGCTCCGAACGGCGTTTGGCGGCGCGTCCGCCCGTTGGACGACGTGAGCAGGAGCGCGAGGAGATGCATGCAACGCCTTTCTCTCTCTCTGAATGTGAAACTCTCCTCCTTCACTCGCATCGCGTCGGCCGACAGATCCGGTCGTCGTCGTCGGGAGGGCATCGACGAGAGCGGCGGCGACGGCGGCGGAGGCGACGGCGGAGGAGACGGCCTTGACGAAGTAGAACTTCTTCAAGCTGTAGTAGTTTTGTTTTAGTGTTTCTTGTCAGACGTTAAGAGTTTTCAAGCCCAAGTTGCCTGCAGAATTAAGAAGCAGAAAAAAGGGACTGGAACAGAAAGGTGAGGAAAGGTCACAATCTCGCTATATAAACTTTCCTGACGAAAAAGCAACTCTTTTCCTCTTCTGTTATCTAAACAGTCTCGCTCGCCATGGAAAGTCTCATTGCAAAAAGTGGAAAGTTTGTGCAGTGCAAAAGTGGCCATCGATGACCCACTTTCAATGCTGATTTTGCTTCTCCTTCTCCAGGAAAGTCCTGATCCAAGATTAAGAATCGTCTCCTCGTTGTGAGATGGCCACGACAACCACAAGATGCCCACCCTCTCGGACATAGACAGCCTGCGGCTTCGCTTTCAGCGTCGCCTGCTTCCGCAACAGCGACGGCAACAGCGACGACAGCAGGAAGAAGAGGAGGAAGAAGAAGAGCAACAGCCACATTGCGACAGTAGCGACGGCAGCGACGGCAACGGCAACAATAACGGCAACAACAACAACAACAACACCATCATCATCACTCCGGGGAGGAGGCGTGCCAGGAGTCGTCCAAGCGAGGACGATGACGATGACGGCGACGACGCGGCGGCGCTCAAGAAGTGCCGTCTGGAGTCGCCCAACACCAACGCCATCGACGCCTCCCGCCGCTTCGCCTACGCCGACGTCCTCTTCCAGCCGCAACTGCTTTACGAGCTCAGGACCGACGAGGGTGAGTAGTAGTAGTAGTCGTGCTCTTCGTCGTCGCAGTGGAAGAAGTCCTCGCTTCCGCTGACGTAGTAGTACTAGTAGCAGCAGTAGTAGTAGAAGAAGTCGTCGTCGTCGTTATAGTCAGTGGAAGAAGTCGTCGCCTTCGATGTAGTAGTAGTAGTAGAAGTCGTCGCCGTCGTTATAGACCAAGTCCCAGTAGCAGCAAAAATGGAAGAAGCCCTGATGGCAGTGAAAGAAATCTTAGTTGGAGAAGAAGTCACAGGGTCATTTTCTTCTGCTGAAGCACTTAAATTTGTCAAGTACAAGAAACAACATCAAGAGTGCAATATATTGTTTAAGAACAAACAATCTAGGCCTCAATGTGGGCCTCCTTCGGCCTCCATGATAGCCTCGACAGGCTTTTACCAGTCCAAATCAACCCTGTAGTAATGGGAGAAGAAGGCGAAGACCGTTAACGGGAGGGGGGAGTCTTTTTAAGTGCGGAAGGAGGCAGGCAGGTGCCTCTTTTTTCTTTGGCTTTTTTTCTGGGAAGTGTGAGAAGTAAGAAAATAGAGCGACGCACTGGGAGGACAGAGCAGAGGAAGAGGGGAGGAAAAACTAAGGGCTGTGTGGGAAAAGATGAGCTTGGAGAGGCTCAGCTTCGAAGCCCCGACGTTAATGATGAAAGAGACGTCAAAAAAGTCTATAAATTCCGACTCTGCTAACTTCTACCTATTCTAAATTCTGGTTCTTCTCAATTCTAACTGTCCTTCTCAATTCTAGCTGTCCTTCTCAATTCTAACTGTCCTTCTCAATTCTAACTGTCCTTCTCAGTTCCAACTCTTCTAAACTTCAAGTCTTCTAAATGCCAACTAATCTAAATTCCAATTCTTCTCAATTCTAACTGTTTCTTCTAAACTTCAACTCTTCCAAATTTCAACTCTTTAAATCGCGAATAGTCTAAGAAACTAGTTGATTAAACTAGTTAGCTGAATTAGTCTTAATTCTACCTCGTTCTTCTCTCCTTCTCTAGAGCTGGAATCCGAGAATCCTTTGCTCGAGTTCTGCCTGGACGGCGGCTTCAAGCTGTCCCGTCCCACTGCCAAGGAGTATCTGCCTCGGCTGCTGCAGATCTGCTCGCCCGACGAGTCCTTCACCCAGGACAAGGTGGAGCAGCTGAGGGCCGTGCTGAACCAAAACAAGGGCTGTGATAACAAAGGCTTCTTCTCCGTCAACGCCACCAACTCCAAGGGGCTGACAGCGATGCATTTCCTGATCATTGGTGAGTTAGACACTTTCCAGACAGACCTTTTTTTGCTGCCTGCTTGACAAAAAAAGTCTTTTTTGTGCTTAGTGCATGATGCGCTTGCTTTTTGCCCCCTCTCCTCACCTCTAAGAGGTGAAAGCACTTTTCCCTGACAGGAGGGGAGTGCGTGTGTAGCACCTTTGGAGGCTGCGAAAGCAATGACCTCTATGCAGTGTTGAGGACATCCATTCACGTATGACCTCGGATTTGAGGCCGCCAAAAAGGGTCTCATAACTTGGCCAAGTGCATCCTGGCTCCTTTTTTACTGCGAAACTTTTACGGTAACTTGAAAGTTGTCGTACGCAGAACATAGTGGAAAGTTTGGAAAGTGACCTGAAAGGTCATTAATTACCAGACTCCAGGATTGCGACAAAACACTGACCTTTTTATTCGCAAAAACCTTTGTCCGCTCTTCTCAGTCAGCAAATCTCTGCTGACAAGCTTGAACGGAGGGTTTAAAATGACTTTCCAGCTGGAAAAAGTGCTGAAAGTTCCTCCTTGGCTGCGCCTCGAAAGGTGTCCGATCACAAAGCCCTTATCACGTTAACAACACGGAAAGTCACACGTAGCTCCCTTGAAAGTTGTACATGGGTCACCTCTCTGTGCCGAGATCTTCAACAATGCTCTTGTCCGCAGGCTGCACCAAGGACTCGTTTTACTGCACGCTCCAGGGCGTCTACCTCCTGCTGTCAGCCGGGCTCGACGTGTCCCTGACCGACCGCCAGGGCAACACGCCCTTCACGGCGCTGGCCACGCTGCTCGACAAGGACCTGACCGTGGAGGCCGTGGCGCTGGCGCACCTGCTGCGCCGCCAGGCCGCGTGTGACGTGAACCACGCTAACGCCGCCGGACGCACGCTGCTGGCCGCCGCCGCTTCCAAGGGCGACCGCGCGTCCGAGCTCACCCGCCTCTTGCTCAACCTGGGTGCCAGCGTCTGGCCGCCCGCGTCCACCTCCTCCGCCGACGTGGTGGCGCACGTGGCGCGCGAGCTGCGCGAATCCGCGTTAGCGTGGCTGCTGCGCGCGGTCTCCTCGGGAGAGCTGTCCCTGTCCGAGGCGGACGAGACCATCTACCTGCTCGGCAGCTCCATGGGCGCCGAGGACCCCGCCCGGATGCGCGCCCACCTCTCTCGCATGTTTCTGCATCTGGGCCGGGCGCCGCGCGCCGACGGCGCCGTCTTCGCAGAAGTGCGCCGGCGCATGGAGCGCTTCTGGACGCGGCCGCAGCCGCTCAAGTTCCTGTGCCTCCGGCGCATCCGCAGCACCATCGGACCAAAGAACCTGTCAGACGCCAGCTGCATGAAGAGGAAGCTGGAGCACATACCAAATACCATGCTGCAGTACCTACAGCTAGGGTAAAAGCCTCTGAACTCCACTTTTTTTGCTAAATCTTACACAACACACGCGCCCATATATCTATCTATCTATATAATATATCGTCAGTCTTTGTTTTATGATTTTTTACGCAGTATTTGTGCATCCCTCTTGACGTAGCCTGCCTCAACCCCCTCTTTTTGTGTCCCCCCCCCCTACCGGTGAAGATGAAACAGAGTTTTCCTCACATTGACGCTGACATCGCAGTAGTTGTTCACTCAGACGACGTTGTGTGGCAACCCTGACGAGTGAATACGAAAACCTGCCTTGAAGATGAAAACTGGTGAAAGTAATCGAGATGCGTTAGAAAGTTGAAAGTGTTTGACCCCCCCTAAAAAAGATTGTCTATGATTATTTTTGTTACTCTAGATCTGAGATATCATTGGTATTCAGCACACACACACAAAAAGCTCCCCCTCCCCCCCAAGAGCAATGAGTCCCTGAAGTCTTTATTTGCCCCCCCCCCTTTTGCACAATAATGATGATGACAATTTTTTGGCATGTTTCACTCTTGTACTGGCCTAGTCAACAACAACAGCAACAACAAACGGTATGAAATACTGTTCAGAATGCAATACCTAAAAGACTCAATAGATCTTTTTCTGACTGCAAAAGAAAGAAAAAAGTGGCATATCCAAGTTTTTTAGCTACCTTCATACCAAATCAAAGCTCTTCTTTTCACCGTCGTCACCCTGTACGTGTGTGTGTGTGCGTGCGTGCGTGCGCTGACTTGTTGTGTGACTGCCACTGCTGAAATCGTGTGTACAAAAAAAGGAAGAAGACAACAGTGCTCATGATACATCCGAAGAAGAAATAATCAAAGAAAGCATTGCATTAACTGGCCAGTGCCTCCTCTGGGTATACCGTATGTGAAGAAAAAAAAACCCTGCCAACAAAACTCCTTTTTTTCTCGCTCTATCTCTGTCTATCCTCGGTTTTTTGTCGTATCAAAGGTGTTCTTATCCGTGTTATATCAATGATATGGTGAAATAAATAGACAAATACAGATTGTGCATTCACGAAGCTTTCCAACTTTCCAGAGATAGTTTTTGTTTTAGTGAGACTTTAGTTGATCAGGGATGGTCTGAGTATGCAGACTTCCAACTAAAAAAAAATCTAACAGATACAGTTGTGTTAGCTTTTATAACATATGTCTCACAAAGTTTCCTGAAAACACTTCAGGGTTTTTTTCCTACTGTTGCCAGCCCAACTGGAGCGCGCCAGGTGCCAAGATCACCTAAAAACCCTGCACTGTTCGACACATTGTGACACGCGGAAGCAGCAGCAACTGCGGCAACGACAGCAACGACAGCAGCGACAGCAACGACAGCAGCTCTCCTCTTGGACGTTACCTCCTGATGAACATCATGCAAATGCAGTTGAGGGGAGAGGGAGGGGGTGCATTCCAAGAGAGTCGACAGCAGCAGCCGCAGCAGCAGCAGCTCAAGAAGTCCATGACCTACTTACGGTCGACGCCGCAGTTGAGGCATTTGCTGCTGACGATTATGACACTGTTGTTGCTTGTTCCGACGAGGGATTTCCATGATTAGCTCGGATCACGTTGCATTGACGCGCCCGAGCCCCTCTCGCTCTCTCCAGCATTGGCTTTTGGAGTGACTCCAAGGTGCATCTGTTCTGAAGTGAGAACTAGAAAAGGTGGCGTTGACCGCTTATGCACCTACTTATGCAGACGAAGTAGAGATGTCTTGTGTACCTCATTGCATCACGCGGACTCCATAATAAAGATCGTATCTACCTACTAGCTTGCATTCTAGACGACGCACTAGATATCTTATCTACAAACACATCTACACGTGCAGTGCACGAAAACTTGGAAGTAACTCATATTCCGCCAACCTATTATATAATTGTTCTAAGCTCAATCAAGATGTTCATTGCGATTCCACTTGAGCCGCTTGTTGGAGCTTGGTCATCATTGGTGAATGTGATGACGTAATATTGGAATGAAGCTCCTTAGACATATGTATTCGCTCACGGACATGGACGAGGCCTCCGCCTTCGAGGACCTTGCCAAGGCCTCATGTTCTGCTCTAAGTGCTCCAAGTCTTGCACTGCAGCGAGTTCCAAACTAACTCCATATAGGGTGACTTTTCCAAGGGTTTCTCTTTGCTTTACTTTATGAAAGTGTCAAAGATGTGTCACAAAATGAGTGACTTTGGCCGTAGAGAAAGTTGTGACTCTAATCTAAGGTCCTGACATGCATATTTCCTGCTTCTCGAGGTGAAAGACCTTGATCAGTCTGATGTGCCAACACTTTCTGCCCTTGAGTCACGTCTTCCATCAGCACGAGTGACATCAGGCAAATTTCCAACATTCCTCACACTTCTTTAGGTCTCCCTCATGTCGATGAATTGACACATTCCTCACATCTGGTCAACATTGGCCAGCCACAGCAAGGGCAAATACTGGAGAATGTTGGAGTGAATCGAACGAGCTCGGCAACTCCCCTTTTTATTATCTCTCTCTATGGCTAATAAAGAGCAGGTATAGAGTGAAACAAAATCTCCTTTCCATGCATATTGGAGAAATACATTCAACTTGTATTCCGCATGTGTGAGGACAACTTTGGTGAGCACGCACGTATGTGGCACGTTTAAGGGCGAAGATTGTGTATAATCAATGCATAACAATGTGTCTACACAACGGTGCGGTGTGTGCTGCACACACATGTGGCGCACCTTGATATTTCACTATATGGTTTGTGTGCACGAGCATAATTGTCGGATGTGCAACTCTGTGTACACGAGGGGGGTGTACGTACGGAGCTCAACTTTACATGTTCATACAATAAGACCAATAGATTCTAAAAACAAACCCGAAGTGTGTGTGCACTGTGTCTATGGTTTGGCTCCAAACGTGTAAACTTGCGTGATATGTGCAGCGCATTTGTGAAAATGAACCATTGTTTGTGGGCTTATGTGTGTACAACTACATGACATGCAGCGTGTGTGTATTGACTGATGTGTGTGGTGTGCTTATCCTAAGTCCGTTGTTTGTGTGCAAGTGTGTGTGTGTACAGTGCGTACAACTACATGACATGCAGCGTGTGTGTATTGATGGATGTGTGTGATGTGCATGCACTGTGTCCACGGTTCGTGCGCAAGTGTGTGCACAGCTACATGACATTTGCCGTGTGTGTATTGACTGATGTGTGTGTATATTGCGCAATGATATAGTCGATAATGACGTGTGTGTGTGTCGATGGATGTGTGAGATGTGCTTGTCCATGGTTCGTGCACAAGTGCAGTGTGTGATGTGGGTCTACATATGGCGTACACACATGTGGTGCTGTGTGTATTCCAGAGCTTCGTCCCTGTGTACGAGACTCCTGAGAGAAACAGACCAGCGCCATAAATACCTTCCGGCGCACTTTGGCGCCAAACATAAAATTTGAAAGGCTCTGCAAGCTCGTGTGCTCGTTCCCCATCCCCACCCCCCACCCCACCCCCGGCACCCGGATGCATCTGGGTGCCATGGGGTTTTATGCCCGGCGTGGCACGCTCCACCTCAGCAAGTGACCAGCTCTGAAAGTACAGCCACCATGACTTTCCGCCATGAAAGCTACTCATACGTGTAGAAGCAAGTGTAGGTACGCACGCACGCGCGGAAGTGCGCCCTCATTTCAGGGGGGTGACCCCAAGCGCCCGCCCTGTGAGTATGTATGCGTATGTGTAACCCAGTTTGACGCAAATAGGGTGGCAGTTGAAGAGAGAAAGGAGGGTTGGGGTGGAGGGGTGGAGGGGGGGGGGGGTAACACAGAGGCGAACAGAGGGGGGAGAGGACGCGCGCTCACATACACGCGCACAAGGGAGGGGAGAGGGAGCAGCTTGGGTGGGACTAGGACGGTCGACGCTCTCTGTGAGGAGAGAAAGAGGGGTGAATGAACCTTTGAGAGAAAATGGAAGAAGAGAGAGTTAACATACGCAATCGCGACTGGAAACAGTTGCACAAAGAAAAAATTGGCGCGCGAAATCGTAAAGGTAAAAGGGGGGGAGGGGGGAGGGGGGAAGGGGGTAAGTCCCCTCTACCCCACCCAGCGGGATCGTTTGTCATGGAACATTGATTATGGAGGCAAGTTGACATCGTCATTTCTTCCTGCTTTTGCACAAAGGAAAGAAGTAAAGCTTGATTTTCTTGGACTTTCAGCGTTCAGCGCAGACCACAAATGGCAACCATAATTTTTTTTTGCGAAAAAGAAGCATTTTGTGGTTGCCTTTTTTTTCTTTTTTTTTTTTTGAAAACTCACCTCAAAGGAGAGAGAAAATTAAGGGAAGCTGGCGGAAAAAACGCTCACTTATCTCGATGTCATCGTGCCAGGATTAACTCAGACAGGAAGTGCGAAGGGCTTGATTTTTTTTTTGCATATCCATTTACAGGCTTTTCACTTTGCTCACCCATCCAGATAGCGATCGAAGGGTTTTTTTCTGCTAATTTGAGCGTCGGAGGCAATTTCAGCCTTGACACCAAAGGAGAACCGTGACTGTGCAGATTTTCCGCATCTGTTCCTGGGGGGCGTGACCGCGCAGGAGTGCGTGCTCAGCGTGGAGGACGCCGGGCCTCAAGTCCTGTTCCGCTGGCCTGAGTCCAGGTGCAGCTCCATGCAGGGTGACGACCCAAGATTAAGCTGAGTGGTACTTTTTCAAGTCCGTCCGGGGGACCTTAGGTAAATATGCAATCCGTCCTGTCCTTGTTCTACTGCGTCTGGATGAGGTCGGGCAGGATGAACGATGGATCGGAAAAATGAACGTGATGTCTTCGAGACACTTCTTTTACCTCCATGCAGTCCTTGTTCGGGGGACAGGACCAGCTCCACTTCCTCCTGTCCTTGTTGCAGTACTTCTTCTTTAGCCAGGACCGTCTCCACTTCCTCCTGAACTGCTGTGCCTGGATGTGGTGTGGAGACATTACCGGAGATGAGGACTTGAGCACCTTAATAAAGAAACAGGGCGAGGCTGATCAGCTTGATGTCCTCAGTCACACATGTACTTCAAGCAGCTGCAGTGACTCCGGATGGCTGCGAGTAGCAGCAACGCCCTTGACGACGAAGCCAAAGATGCGAAGGTTGATGCCTCCCTTGATCAGAGTCCCAAGTGTTGATGTCGATCGAAAGCATCGGGACTCGGACAAGTCTTTCCAACCAGAAGCTGGGCTCCCGGAATGAGCTGTCATCTGACTTTCCGACATGTGTGCATTCTCCTCTTTCCACTGGGTCACCCTGTAGCTGCCTTCCCCGACGCACGTGCCCCCGGAGTCACTCACCTGGACAGGTGTGGACAGATTTGTCAGCTGATTTATTATAAGTGCAGCAGGAAGCCACAAAACACAGCCCCCAGATGCATGTTCACAGTTGCATTATTGCTACTCAGCTTCTGCCCTTCTTCAGGATGAGCGTGGAATTAGATCTAATGACGGCAATTAACACTTCCAAGGAGTTTTTCCCCCCAAAAAAACCGACAATAGGGGGAAAAAATAGCTTAAAAACCCTGAGTAAGCTTCTCTCTCCTTTTTTCTACCTGCTGACAAATGGACCAATGAGGGTTGCGAGATCGTCATTCATTTCCTCTTCTACAACAGACTCCGGTGATTAAAATAATTCATCTCGAGCTCCTGCGTCAACGTAGAAAAGTACAGGGTCTTGCATAAGTTGAGAAACACACGTATTAATGCGCAGCCACCAGGTAAACCAACGAATGCCAACCAAGATTTACATTCTAGTTGACTGTGAAGTGATCGAGTATCGACAATTTGTCAAGTACCGTAAAAACGAAGGATCATGAGCGATACTTTTCCTGCTGTGTGGAGATCTCGGCTCTAAATCCATTGCTGTCGAGTCGAGTATCGGAAGATACTCGGGGAAAATATCGAGTGTCGATACTTTCTCAATCTTAGAGCACAGACTTGACAAATAAGACTAACTGTGTGGAAGGTAAAATGGTACACATTTGGTTGCACGAGATTAGTTTGAAAATATGGGCCCAGCAATGATCATTGCAAGTGCTGTTGCCCAAGTTGAGGTGTTGTCTTTCCGCAGCTGATAATGACCTGTAATTATCCGGCCAATGACGATAATGAGGTCGCATTTGAACGTAAGGAGAGAATGTGGTGAAATCTTCTCTTCTCCCTCAGCTGCGATTTGGAGAAGTGATAAAGAGAAGAATGTCCATTAATAAATGTTGCTAGGAGAAGAAGCTTCTCTGCGATGACAATCTGGACGTCTCGAAGATGTCTGCGGCCACGTTGGACCGGGGAGGCAGAGGAGGAATTCTTGACAAATTTAAATGAGGTGCTTTAATTGGAGAAGTCAGTCTCTGCTTGTGTTGCCAAAAAAAGAGGAGATTTGGGCAGTTTTTGCTGCTGCTGCTGCTGCTGCTGTTGTTGTTGTGGTGGTGGCTGCAAATTACAGCACCTGCGAAACGTGTGACAGATCCAGAGAAGGGAGAGAGATTTATGTGGGGCTTCAACCCTTTTTTTTCCTGACTTTGACGGATTGATGGAGATCCTCGGTAATACCAACTTCAGCTCAGTTGTCTCTTGGCCTCACCAACTTGGACAAGCTGTACTTCTGGCTGCGGAAGCACACGGGAGGGAGGAAGGTGAGACCATTCTACAGTCTATGCACAGAACAGTGCAAGTTATGATCAACTAGCTTATACATTGATGATCAACTAGCTTGTACATTGATGATCAACTAGCTTAAACATTGATGATCAACTAGCTTATACATTGATGATCAGCTGACTTGTGTAGTCGATCAACCGATTTGCATTGTTCATCAGCTGACTTACTCAACTTCCTTGTGCTGCTAATCAGATGACTAAAAGTGCCAGTAATGATGACCAACGTGAGGGGCCGATCAACTTACTCCTAATTCAAGGTAGCAAGAATAGTTGGCTTACCTCTCAATGGCCTCTAGCACAGCTCTGACCTCTGTAGACGCTATTGCAGTGACTGCGTCAGCTCACGGTCATCAAGACTTCATTCAGTGCAATTACAGAAGCTGCCTGTGGCAAAAAGAACTATTTTCCCAATCATGATGATGATTAACTCATGATGACGATTAACGCATGATGATGATTAACTCATAATGATGATCGACTCATAGTAATGATATCTCCTAATAATACCAATCGAGTAATGCTGATCTTCACTTTGTGTACACTTGACTAATAATTTTGATGCTCACTTAGTGTCTTAAGTGCTTGCATCAGTCCAATGAGTCAGCAAGTCCTGAGTGAGCGCACAGATTTATTCTGCTTCACTCCAAGTCTGCTGAGGATGACAACGCACAGCTGTTTTCGCACTCAATGCACGACAAAGGCTCGTTTCTGGCCTCTACAGCCTCGCACGCGACCTCGGAGCCTCGAAGAACCCCGACTTGGCTCAACCTTGCATCAAGACAAAGAGTCACTTGTGCACATAACTTTGAGAATTCCCAAGAAAAAGAAGGAAAGAAAACATCGTCAGTGTTTTAAAGCTCTCAGGGGTTTTGCTTTCACACCAGAATTAACCAGCGATAAACTTTTTTCCCCCTAAGAAGTCCAGGACTGCAAAATCACCCCCTTCTCCCCCCCCCCCCGGCCGGCATCATTAACCCCTTTCGCCAGGGTTCAAATACCCTCGTGAAACCGCGGTAAAGCAAAGGGGGGGGGGAATTTTTGTAAGGAAAGACGAAATTTTTCTTCCTGGAAGGCACAAGAAGAAGTTGTAGTAGGAAATCTCAGAGATTTTTGAACTCTCTGTGTGCGGAATCTTATTTCAGAACAACGGTTTTTCTCTTGTTCCTTCCAGGCTGGAACAGATTTCTGCTGCTTCCGCATTCCCGCGAGGTCCTGAGAGCTTTTCCCAAATCTTAAATATCACGACTTGGAATATTTTTTTTTGTAGGTGAAAGAAAAATCTGTCAAATGACGTCACTTTGCAATTTTTTGTGCTCTTTTATAGAGTTGTGTTAGAAAAAGAAGACAAAGCAAGCTTTTTTTTTGCCCAGTGCCAGGAACACAATTCGATACCGCCCATTTTCAGGGCGATAACAAATTTTCGCCATCACTTTTTTTTTGCGGATGAATGTGCAAAAAAGGAGGAAGAAAAGAAAAGAGAGCTGAATTGATGTCCTCCTTTAAGGAAGAAGACTGACATCCTCGCCTCTTTTCCAGGACGAAAAAGAAATGCTGCAGGTCATTGATCCCCGGCACCGTGTGAGTCATGAAGAGGCCGCCTGACACCGAGCAGGCCCGGGACTGCGTGCACTTCTTGGCCGTGCACACGATTCAGGGCTGCGGCGGCGGCTGCTGCACGTCACATCCAGGTCTGCTGCTGCGCAAAGAGGGGAAACCCCTGGCCCCTGTGCGCACAGGGTGTTGCGGAGCAAGAAGACCAAGCTGGAAGGCTTTGAAGGACGCACGCATGAACACACTGTACAGGGTGGTGCTGGCTCTACAGAGTGACGACAAATGTCTTCTTCCTCATGGTGAACCCCACGTGGAGGCCGCCGCTCAGGCCATCGTCATCAGCAGCCAGTGCAGAGTCCGTGGTCCTGGACCACAACTGCCCTCTCTCTGCAACACCCTGTAGACCCCGATGGGCCAGTCCAGAGCTCTTCACTGCCTTTAACCTGCGTGTTCTCTCTCTCTCCTCTGTACACACATATGTGCTTTGGGCTGCCTCTGGGAAAGCCGATTTACACATGAATTGTCCTCTCCGCTCTGCCTTTCCCATATTTTAAAGGAGGAGGAATAAAAAACGCGTCCGGAAGGAGAGGACAGGACGACCTCAAAAGTATGTGTGTGTGTGTGTGTGTGCAGTTGTTGTGTGTGTGTGTGTGTGCAGTTGTTGTGTGTGTGTGTGCAGTTGTTGTGTGTGTGTGTGCAGAGCAGAGCTGGTATGGCTGTGTGTGTGTGTGCAGTACAAAGCTGGTGTGTGTGTGTGTACAGTCGATGTGTGGGTGGGTGTGCAGTGCAAAGCTGGTGTGTGTGCAGTACAGAACTCGTGTGCGTGTGTGTGGGTGCGCGAAGTTTTTGCTGTGTGTGCGCTCTACAGATGTTGTGCGTGTGCACAAATACACAAAGTAGTTGTGGAGACCCGAGAGGACAAGCCAAGAATTTGTCAAGACGCCCACAATAGTGGTAAAATATGTTTTCACATATGTTATGTTAGGCATAATTCGTAGGCCCAATTAGCATATTTCTTCAAAATTAACATAACAATTCTATCAATGATCATTGTGCTGGAAGACTAACTCTAACAGTGTCATAAAAGAATACTTTTAAGAGAAAAAAAAGATGTCTCATGTTTTCAAGCTTCTTAGACTGGTTGAGGATTGAGTGAAAATAGAGTTTTACCCTTAAAACAGACGTTGACGCAACGCAAATTATATTTTTTCCACTCATGACCCCTTCATAGACACAGGTCTTGAATGCAATTTGTTGCACAGTGAAAAAGGTCCTGTTGAGGAGTGCAAAAAGTTGCACTTTCAAGCATCCACTCGAATCTCGGAAAGTTTGACCTCTGGCGAAAGTTCTTTCTGGGCACAGACAAAAGATTGCAGCCAGTGCAAAAAAAGTCTGCAAGTCTCAGCTCGAGCCAGCTGCAATTTAGCCCAGGAAATAATCATAACGTGTGTTGAGACCACAATGTGGCTGCTCTATTTTATTCAGTCACGTGAATAAATTTCTCTTTATCGACAAGAAAGTTGCCATAAAGTTGGCCATGAATGTCAAACATAAATATGTACGTAGATTTTTCTCCCTCTGAAACGTGATATTGGGTGAGAAGGGAAAACTATAGAGCTGCTTGAGCATTCCCAACAAAAATAATAATGCTTGCATCATAGATTTGGGTTACTTTTGTGCGGGAAATCACGTCATGCACAGTAATGCGCATCTGTGACGTCACAGGGTGATGATCAGATTCTGCTCAAAGGGGCCAACTTTGCTCTGGTGGGAGAGAAAAGACTTTGCGGAGGAGACAAATGTCTCACAGCCGGACTTCCATCAAAAGAAAAAATAATAAAGCTGGTGAAAGAAACTCAACTTTACAGTTGGCTGCACTGCGGAGGTGAGAAAAGTGGGGATTCTCACTGCGGCCAACGGTAAAGCAAGGGGGACTTTGCAGCCACGTTGACTTGACAGAGTGCGTAGAGGAGACTTTACTTGAGATCGCAGCTCTGGAGAGTGTGGAAAAAAAAGACTCTTCAGCCACTTTACAGTTGCGCAGAGTGCAAAGTTAGGAAAAAGCCTGGACCCAGAACTGCGTTGCTGCATTGCATCCTGCTGTGGCAACGCTTGTGTCTGAGACTTTGCAGCCATGTTAACTTTACAGCAGCTGAGTAAAGACCGGGGGGGGATGCTCGCGGATTCAGAACTAATGTTGTGTTACAGCAGCCAAAGATGAAGTTTGCTCAACTGCCTTTTTTTTGCCGGTGGCAAAGACAAAAGAGCTTTTGTTCCCTCCTCAGTGCTACATACGGTACGTGTACCGTATGGACCATAAGTAGTGACACATACGACTTAGTAGAAGCTGGGGTTTCCTGCCCGCATGAGATAGCAGCTGTGGAATGAGCAAAGTTGAACGAACCAAGGTCGTCCAGGATCTTGGTAAAGTTGAAGGACGTTGATGGAACTTGACCCTGAGGCTCTTTCTCAGGCGGTTCAGTGCTCTTCCCTGACTACAGCAACCACTTCCTCAGCCTCCGGAACAACATCACCGAGACTAGGGAGGATGAGGAGAGGTACGAGGAGACCCTGGGCTGCGTCAACCCTTTTGCTAGTGAGTGAGTACGAATATTTATTTGCTTTCCCCAACGATTCTTCTTCGGCTTTGCCCTGTTCGAATGATTCCGGAGAACTGGGATTTGTCAGGGTTGCCAGATGCCTCAAACTCAAGGTGGCAATGCGACAGTTTGCTACATAGCAACAGCTTAATTCTGCCTAAATTCTCGGACTCTGAACAGTGAAATGAAGCTGAAATTTTGGACTCGGTCTCTTGTACCACCTAAGAAACAGCAATTTGGGAGTCAGGAACCCTTTTTTGTGTCGCGCAATCGTTGTCCCAGACCCCTCCCAGAGCTGGTCCGACCTCAACCACTCCCTGGAGATCCTGGCGGAGTCGCCCGAGTGGCAGCACGCCTACTTGTGCGCCACCCGGTCGTCTGTGTTTACTTATCATGCATATGAAATAGCCGGAACAACACAGAAAACGCATCGAATCTGACGAATGGGGGAGAGAAAGTTTTAAAAGCTTTTCCAGCACCGACAAAACTTTTTTTTTGTTTGTTTTTTTTTTGCTCCGCGAAATTTCCCGGACTGCAATATTTCACTCGGGGATTTTTGCGGGAAAAAAACAAGGGGTCAACGACCGCGCTCTCTCTCTCTCCTAATAGCGAGTGTGCGTGTGCGTGTGCGTGCGTGCGTGCTTTCTTCATTCACGATCGAAAGAGAAAGGCCTGAGAGAGAGAAAAGAGGCCTCTCGCAGGCCTCGACGATGTCTCTAAAGTGTGCGAGATTTAGTAAGGCATTCTGGGAAAAAAAAGTCGACAAAAAAGGGTTATTTGCTCCAGTTTATTCCCCCGCTCTCACCTCGGCTGTGCTCTCTCTGGGGAAAAGGTGGGTCTCACTCACAGGGTGTCGAGCAATGGGTGCTTCTGCGGAGGGGACGTGGCTGAACCGGCCTCCTGCGGGGACACCCTGTACAGGTAGTCTCATTTCAGCTCAAGGTACAACCACAGGTTGTCTCAGTCAAGTAGCAGCAACTTTTTTGCCTCTTTCATCCGTGAGCACAGATTTCCTCGTGTACTTACGACGCTCACCGGTCTACAGGTTGTCTCAGAGAAGGAGATGACGATGTTGTACTCCCTGCACAAGTTCCTGAAAGTCAGCACCGGGTGAAACGTCTTCTTCTTCAGTACAAGCTTGAAAGCGTCAGCTTGCAACTGAAGTGAGACACCCTGTACAGTGGCCACACTACTTAGGGCATCGATGTAGAATGAGTAGGATGTTTTGCAATATATCGTGCAGATGGACTATGGGTAGGGCTTCCTTCAGTTGACAGGGACGGCCTCGCTTGACTCACCCTGTACGACGTCTCCGTGGACACCCTGTACCGGCAAAGGTCTCCCCCAAAGAGACCTTTTGCTCCCTCTTTCCACCACCCTCATGAATTAGTGTCATAGGTATGATTTGAGCCTCCAGCCGCAGAAGAAAGAAAAGGATCTGACGGAGGCAGCGCCAAATATGCAAACTCGAGTCCATTTCCATGCCAAATACTCGTGCTCGTCAAGAGACTTGACTTTCCGGCACGGAAAAGTACCCAGGTGAAGGCAGCAGAAGCGTGACAAAAGCGACATCTTGAGCAGGCCAGCGGAAAGTTGGAAAGTGGCATCGTCCCAGTTGTCGTCAACCTTTCATATTCAGTCCAAACATTGGGGCTGAGGGAGAGAACGAGGGTCGTCGCAGGCTCTACGGGGTGTGGCAGAAGTACTTAGCCAAGGACCCGACCTTGGGAGGCCTGTCCGTCGGGCTAGGCCTCGCGCAGGCCCAGTGTCTCCGCTTTGGCAAGAAGATGGAGGCCAGACATGCTGAGATTGAGGTGCTTCTGCAGGTCGCGACTCCACTCTTGTGCACAGTGCTAATGAGTTAATTACAGCTGTGCGTCATATCGAGCCAGGGTTGCCAGTCTGAGCCTCCTCGAGTGACACTGGTAATGGGTAGTTAATTACAGCTGGGTTAATTACCGGCCAGGGTTGCCAGTCTCAACTGATTGAAGTGACACCAGTCATGGATCACACTCAACAGAGGTGGGTCGTTACCCACGGCTAATGAGGTAATAGGGGGGGGGGAGGCAGAGTTGCCCACAGCGCTCTCACTCGACCCAGTCTTTGTCGTGGTTCGCATGAATCACGAGGTGTGTTTAAGTCGTTTAGACCAGGCTGATGAGTTAATGAGGCGAAAGAATACTTTTACGACTTCGGCTGCAGCCAGAGTTGCCAACTTTTTTTCGGTGACTTTCTCGTCTGTTTACTCCCAGCAAAAGGGTTGGCTTTCGGCTGTATACACCTCTGCACACAAAGAAAGAGAGAAAAAGAGCAAGGATGGGGCTTGTCAGGCCTATTTACTTGCAACATGCTTGCCACACCTTTCCTTCTTTTTTGCCTCCGCCTGTCTGTCTGTCTGTCTGTCCGTCTGTCTGTCTGTCCGTCTGTCTGTCTGTCCGTCTGTCTGTCCATCTGCCACTGACTCAGCAGTTCTTTTTTTTTGCACGATACAGATAAGACAAGGCCTTTCTATTCTGCACTGCATGCATCAAAGATATGGCAAAAAAGCCCTGAGGGGCAGAGTCACTAGTGTCACCGGGAACTTTCACGATATCCATCTGGTCGAAAAGTCCTGTCTGTGAATGGAGAATTGGTCTGCAAAAGTCACAGCTGAAATTGAAGTGCATTTTTTTTGTTGCAAACTTCTTCTCCGCTCTGTTTTCGCCCTTTACACAGCACTTTTCTGTCAAGATAATCGATATTCACTGCAAAAATAGAAGCCGCAGAAACTGAAGGGAAGTTTGCAAAAAAAGAGCAAAAAATTTGGGCCTCTGGAGCTGTCGACGTGCGCAGAATGATCGGGAAAAGAAAGTTTTCCCCCGAAGATCCCTTAATCCTGGGGTCATTTTTTCCCCCTTTCTGCAAGCATCTTTGCACTGCAGGAAACCTGAGATTGGACTCAGCGCAGCAACTACATAAGAGGGCGACGAACTTCCTGTTAACTCTGTTAACTTTTGCGTGTGCAAAAGCTGCACTGAGGAGTGAAAAACCAATTCTGCACAGTCACGCCCAGGGTTGCCACGCTGCGGAGACGCTGTCTTTTTTGCTGTTGCTTCAACGGCGCCTCCGCCCGCGCCCAAAGGTCACGTCTGTCCAAGTGGCAACGCTGCCCATTTTTTGCAAGGCTTTTGCAGACGTCTGGATCTGTGCACCTTTTCTTCCTTCAATCCTGTGTAACACCAAGGGGGGGGGGGATTATGGACAAGTGAGGTGCAAAATTCTTCTTTCTGCAGTGCGAAAAATTAGGTCAACGGTGCTTCCCAACAAGAAGGGGGGGGGGGAAACAAATGAGGGGTCCAGACAAGGACGCTTGTAAATCTCTTTGCCAAATTTGGACTTGAATTAGGTCAATGGCCCTTAATCCAAGTAGAAGAGGCTGACGTCGTACCGGGTGTCCCCCAAGTTGCCGTGCGCCGGGGAGAGCGTGTGTGCGTCCACAGACACCCGGTGGATAGTGAAAGGGTCAATTTTGGTGAGTGCAGCATCGCGGCTTTGTTGCCCACCAGCAACTTCTCCCCTGAAGTCAAGTTTAACTTTTCGTACTCTGTGATGGGACACGAGCTACGTAAGTTCAGCCGAGTTGCCACAAAAAAGACACTTCTGCTTGTGACTGTAATAACAAGCTTGAAGGTTAACGCTCTCCGACGTGTACTACGGTGTGGCAACTCTGACGTCACAGGACGGCAAGGGAAAAAAAGGACATTTGCATTGCTAAAAGAAAGTTCGTTGCTCTACAGTCAAATCCAATTTGGTTGGCTTCTTCTTTGGCCATTAATCCGGGGAAACTTGGCAACCCTGATCGTGAGATGTGACAGAATGCCAAGGTGGAATATGAGAGATGTATCAAAGTTTCTCCACGGACATCATGTCTGAGCATGGACAACAAGTTTGCCATCGGTCTGATCCATCCCAAGGGGGGGTGAGCACCGTGTGCCAGGCGGCGCCAGGAACCATCCGCTATGCCTGACCAAGACCTCGACCTCGTGGCAGACGTCTTTGCAGCGTGCCCTCGTCCTCGCCCTTGTCCTGGTCCCACAGGTGCCCGCGCAACGTCCTGGAGGCCCCCGTGTTGCCAGCCTCAACACGTGTTGCTCCCCTGAAGCTGCCACAAGCTGAGAGAAATGTCCACTGCGACCTCAGGAGTCTCATGAGGCTAGGAAAAGCCTGAGATGACTCTGAATAAAGTTACATCGACTCCAGCGACTTTTTTATACACTTATAATTCTCTTTTCTACTTCTTCACAGCAGCAGACGACAAACAAATGCAAATTCTTCTCACGCTCGAGCAGCTGTTGCAGTCCTGAGGGAGCAAAACCTAATTTCTGTGGGGCGGAATTTTAGGTACCAAAATTGTGTTCTTCTGCACAACCTTTGCTCACTTTTTTTCTGGACGATTTGAATGCTGGATGCGTTTGAAAAGGACGCCCGTAATAACAAACTCCTGTTGCGTATAACCTGTGATAGTTCAGATATCTGACATTTTTTACAGAATGTTGACTTTTCAGACCCGAGTAAAGCCCTAAAATGCCGCCCCCTGCTAATTTCAGAATTGGTGTAAGGCAAGCAAAAACCAGGGGGTGAGTGAGAGAGCAGAAATAGCCTCATTTCTAGTCAAAGTTATCCCTCTTCCCCCCCCCCTCCCCTCATGTTTGCGGTGGGAAGAGATTCAAAGCAGAGATAATGACATGAGTTCCTGTGCAGTCGCGTCAGTGGGAGGACAAAGAGATCCCATGAAATTTGGGGAGGGGTTTTTTTTGGGGGGGGGAGGGGGAAGTAGTAGAGAAAACAAATGTGGCAAACAACCCTTTTCATACCCCCAGAATGAGAGAGCATTTCTGGCCTTTGGGTGACGAATGCAATTTCGTACGTCACAGACTTTATAAAGTCATCAGTGCTATTGGGTCAGGAACACTTTTTTTTAATATTTTGCTCTCGGGAAGAGTTTTTCAATGTTTTGCTGTAATTTCGGAGAGATCCAAAGAATATCTGTGTTTTTCACTCGCATTTCTGGTGTTTTTCACCTCGGTTATGAGGTCAATTCTGTTTTGACCCCACTGTGACCTTATAAACAGTGCATAAAGTAGAAAAAAACACTCTTGGCTTGGGTTTCACTTGCTTATGTTTTGCTATGCCCCAGGGCCAGGGCCAGAAAAGAGTCCCCAAAGCCAACAGGGTGAACAAAAGCACCTTTGGGTGCATGACACTGACTGAGGGTGTTTAGTCTAAAACAATCTTATAGCACAAGTGAACAAGTCCATGACACTTTCGAAGGATTTGGATGCCTAAAAGTTGTCATGCATTCGTGGTGAATTTTATTTTCTAACTGACTGCGTGAGAAATTGATGGATAAGCACAGAAATATGAGACGTTTCCTTTGAGACTAATTCATACCATGCCAGTGTAGATCGGTTCAAAGATTGTGATAAAAAGTGAGGTTTGCCACATCAGCAGGGTCAGTAAGTGGCTGGACACCTGGGACACCTGTCCGGAACAGGAGAAGACGTGCATCACGTCGTGAGTGTCGACGACATCAGGCCGGGTGACCACGACGTCAGTCAGGGTTGCCATATGATCAGAATTTTCCCACTTGTAGAACCGAAAGTGCGCTGCTTCCTGGACCCCGGGTGGCAACCCTGGTTGAAGATGAACCTCGAACGTCAGGCCTTTCCAGATCCCCTGCAACGTGACCAAGGGACTTGACCATCGTGTACTGCCACTTACAAGTCCTTCCCAGTGTTAAACTGGGTGTTAGTGTGAATAAGCAGACAAGGGGTTACGAGTGTGAGCGCGAGTCCAACATGAGTTTGGGTTCCCCCCCCCCCCTTTGGGGAAAAAAAGTTTCAGCCCGCATCAATCAACGTTGCAGCCTCACTTTGAGAGCCCGGGAGCCCCTTGTGTCATCCTGGCACACTTCAGGTCAATTCACCACGCTCAAGAGGAATCAATCATGACACTTTCGTACATTTTTCAGCACTCCATCACGGTGTCAGGTGGACAAAGGATCGCGTGGACGTTGGCGAACTCGGCCATTCAAAAAGTGTTGCAGCAAAAGAACGACGAGAAGAAGAAAATTCGGTTAGTTTGGAGCTCTGGCAAGAGCAGGGTTGAAAAGTAACAGACAGTACCAATGGCAACACTTGAAATCATCAGTGCCTTACAGTGTGTCCCGAAAATACCACAACAGCATCCATTGTGATGTGGGCATCAGGAACCACGTTCAGTTGCTGGGTTTTCTTTCTTTTTTTCTTCGCAGAGTCTCCAAGAAACTGACGAGAAGGTCCTCAATCACACTGATTGCACGACTGATTGCAGTCCTCCTTGGCGATGCTGCCCACCTAGTTGACCGCCAGGAGCCTCTTGGGGAGGGACGAACTGCATCAGTCACTCCTGGTCCCGGTTGGGGGCAGTCAGATTGGCAAGGAAGACCAAGTCAAATCAATAAGGTTCCAATCATTTTCCACCTCGTTCTGCATGACAAAGAGCAACTGATTTCATTCACATTCTTGCCTTTGCACCCGTCGGCATCATTTCGTCGGGCTGTTTACCGACGACGGGTTCGCTGTCAACCCTTTCCTTAGAGTAAACAAATAAACAAAGCTTCAACGTGGTCGGACCCAACGGCATCAGTGACGACGCTGGCAACTCTGCTGCCATGCCAATGAAATGGCATAAACACGTCAACAGAACTGTTAATTTCCTCCCCCTCGTTAAGTCATTAGCCGTGTCAAATGACTCAATCCTTTTTGAAACTGCACCAAGGGTTCGGCAGGACTAAAGTTCCAAGCAAATAAAAATTTATGCTGGCAGAAACTCTTCAGCTGGAGAAAGAGTTATTTGAACAATTTCAAAAGAGGTTCACATGTCAGTACCGAAAAGAGCAGGAAGATGAAAGAATAGGTTAAGAGGGTGCTTAAGGATGAAAACATGATATGAGAGGCGACCTTTGCCGCCGAACGCTGTAAAGACAACTTGCATGTGGGCCAATAAACATGGGCAAAAGAGGAGACAGGAGACAGGACAGTCTGGATGATGGGACAGCCACGGGACAGCCATGGGACAATCTGGTTGATGGGACGGTCTGGTTGATGGGACAGCCATGGGACAATCTGGTTGATGGGACAGCCATGGGACAATCTGGTTGATGGGACGGTCT
>JAAUXU010065620.1_pt1 | contig 22407 bp, 25 predicted proteins | sample 7278151 | NCBI WGS metagenome assembly JAAUXU01 (sample SAMN14350113, study PRJNA611818) | marine sediment metagenome | isolation source: surface marine sediment (1.8m) | place: French Polynesia: Moorea | collected 2018-08 | reverse complement strand
CCCCCCCCCCCCCCCCCCCCCCCCCCCCCCCCCCCCCCCCCCCCCCCCCCCCACAAAAAAAGGGCTGAGCCACACTTGACAACTTGGTTTCTACCACGAAGGGGGTTTGATCCCCCCCCCCTCTAGCTTTCCCTCCGCCGTTCAAGATTAAAGTTTTTTGAGCTAACGCGCATGCGCAGACGGCTCTCCCAGAGGTGTCATTTATTTCCTCTTCCGGTACACACACAGAACGCATTTACTTGTACTTTATCTACTCTCCCTTATTCCCCCCTCCTCCCGCCAGAATCAAGATCTATCACTGTCGGTTTGTTTGAGAGAAAATTGTGGTTGTTCTTGCTGCCGTCGCTGGTCATTCCGAACGGGGAAATGTGCTATTTGCTGCTGTTGTTGTTGTTGCTGCTGCTGCTGCAGCTGCTGCTGCTGTTGTCTCGGGTGTGCATTGTTGCAGGGGAGATTCGTCAGATGTTCCTCTTCTCTAGCTCTTGGACGGCACCTGAATGGGAATGGCAGTATTTATTGCAGGACGAGAGAGGCCAGGAGGAGCCTGGAAAGTTCCACCCTTTTTTCCCCCTCCTCTCACATGCTGATGTTTTCCAAGTGAAGGACTTTCTTAGCCACAGGGAAAAATATGGCCCAGCATTGGCAGACACGTCCAGACGTGCTAGTTCAAGTTGCTGGCAGCAAAATTCCGTGCAGTAACTTTCCCTGGTCTGAACGTACCTGAGGTTCTCAAAGAAGACAAGTACTTTCGACGAAAATGTCACTGCTGCTCTTAGCGTCGGAATTAAGTTTTTTCGTCGTTGGTGTTTCTTTATTGCAGCCTCCTTTCTTCTATGGTCTCTACTGTGTGACTCAATAGCTGATGTCTTTAAGCTCTTTTAAGCGCCACCACGTAAGCACCAGGGTGGGAGAATCTGGCAAGTGCTTTAAATGTTTTTCCAGGCGAAATTTGACAGAAAATGCGAAGCTTCTGGCGCTTTAGATCATGTCTTAGTTTGCTTTAGACTCTTAGAGCACAAGCTGCACTGGGCCAGTTTGTTTGTCAGGACCACCTTGTACCTTTCCGCGTCTCACGTGGCAGTACTGGACTTTTACGACCGATAAGTACTTTTGTTTTTGATATTTCCTACGCTCTTGTCATACTTGTACATGCTCTTGCTCGTACTTCCACAAGACGTTGCGCAAAAACCTATCTTTGGCTGAAAAATTGAAACTTTTTGTTTTTTGTGGGTTATTTTTCTTTTGAAAACGGGCGCTTTAAATTGGGCGGAAAAATCCTTAAGTTTCCAGTGGAAACTTCATGAGTCACTCTGTCCACGATCATCGAGTTATTGCCAGCATTGTGTGGCAGCTGCAGTGCACGTGCCTCATCGGACTGGAATGGAAGGAACGCCTCCCTTGGTTTCAGTGAGCACTGCACATATCAGGTATTTATGCGCGCGCACAGTACGGAAGTAACACAAATTGGACAGAGCATACGCACACTATGTATGAAAGTTGGACAATCAGAAAGTTACAAGGGAAAATTATCGATCAAGTCTTGCGAAAAGTCGCTTTCTGCAAGGGGGGGGGGGGGTCGTCTCCTATTAGTAGACGCAACACAGCGCAGCAGGATAATGATTGCTTTCTAATTGACTTTCTGGGGTCGCTCACTCAGTGATAATCATTAGTCATTGCTTGTGCCGGTAGTAATTATCACGGGGGAAAGTTCACGATGAAACCTAAATTAATTTCCTGAGGCTTCTTCGAAATAAAAAAAACCAATGCACTGGAATCGACGTTTTTGGCGCGTCAGACAATATATTATGTCGCGTAAGAACAAAAACTGAGGCGTGGAAAAAGTTTCTGTAAAACATGAGATGTTAATGGGAAACTTTCCACTGTATTCTCAAAAGTTTTCGCTTTGCCCTGCCCGTGTAGCAGTAGCAAAAAACCATTGGGCTTCTTAGACTTGAATATGAACGAAGGTACAGTAAAATCTCGATTTCGCCACTTTGTAAAGTCGTTGTTCGTCCCAGAGAAAGCTGGCCAGAATCAAATTCTTTTTAGGTCGGAGTCACTGTCCTGAGAGGAAGATGACTGCAAGCCCACATACGCGCCGGTTTAGGACTGAAATATGAATGAGGGCAAACCAAGCTGAAATGGCGAATCAAACTTGATTTGATGACCATCATTAATGAGGGAACTCGGAGATGCGCATTGCAAAAGGAATCGCAGCAAAAATGTGAACATAGCACAAACTTAGGGAGGAAGGAATAGAAGCAATGAAGAGAATTGGACATTCTCTCATCTGGACTTTTCAAAGCTTTACTACAAATGAGGAACGTTTTGCCGAGAAATCTTTTAAAAATTGACTTTCCTTCCAAGATCGAACTTTCCAAACTCAAGGTCCGACTGCGCTTGGACTGGCCAAGAGCTCAACCTCGACCCCGGTTTTTTTTTCAATAACACATGAGGTGTTGTTCATGTCTACGGGCGGAGCACGACAAAAGTAGATGTCGTTAATCTTGGAATGCGGCGATTGTTCTTTCGCTATGGTGAATGCATAAGCTGAATCTACACAAAAAAATATCCCATGGTGAATACACACTAGTCTTAGTGGGCACAAAAGCCCTCAGCGCCAGTTTTACCATGGGCTGTATACAGGGTGCGTACAAACATTAAAGCTCACTTGCGGTAAATGGTACTACCGAATAACCGTTTGGTGTAAGAAATGTGAACGTTTTGTCACGAGTGTTCTTGACAAAATATCATATAGCATTTTACGTCATCATTGAAAGGTCAGACCTGTTATCCTACCATTTGTGAATCGCAAAAGGCTTTTTGGAGAGGTTTTCGCGTCCTCACCCTGACTTGAGGAAAGTTTCCACTGTCGATTGCTATTCATCGGTGTAAATTTCATCAGTCTTCTTTTTCATTCCCACCCTTGCTGACTGCTGCGTGCTTAGCAACACAGCTGTAGCCAAACAAAAAAAGAGAAGGTGAAGAGCAACAACATTGTTCCTTGAAAGCCTCCCTCCTCCTCCACCAGGATGAGGCTGTACCTGGGGAAGGAGGGGAGGGGAGCGGAGGGCTGCTAATAGTTATACTCTGTCCTCAGTGTTGTTTCTTGAGGCACGCAAAACCACACATGCATGACTGATTGCATGAGCAGCACACGAATATGCGATCGCGCAGGTACCAAAACTGACTGAGAGAGCAGAACAAGACAGAGCTCCAGTGCCAGGGAGTTGAGGGAGACACGACCTCTCTCCATTTTGTTGAGTCGCGTGAGAGACACGAAAGCAGTAAAAGGTGAGGCCATGAGGAGGAAGACACAGAGAGAAAGGTGGGCTGGTCAATAGTGCGAGTGAGGTAATAATATGATATGGCAAAGGAACACATGGAGCTCTTGCCGCTGAAAGGAGACCGAGACAATCTGGCTCAAGTCAGCACAGGTGACAGAGGGACAAACGACGGAGAAAAGGTGGTCTGGACGGAGCTCAAGCTCCTGGACAACAGGTTAGGGTAGGTTGGCCATTGCTTTTCACTCTTCTGTGGTCTTCTTACCCACCCTGACCTAGCTGGTCTCAGTCCGAGGCACTCCCCATGTCCTCATCCCCACATTTATCCTGGGCACTTACTCATCTCTCCTTTCATACCTGCCCATCAGCTCTTCGTATGACTCAGACTGTATTTTTACTCATGCGGACCGGAAAGCAACATCGGCTCATGGTAAAGACTTGAGGTCTGGTGAGGATACAACAGTCCTTGAGCCCTCGTCTGATCATTGGGGGGCCTCGTGAGAAGTCCTTAATAATCGGAGAGATATGACGTTTGTTTGGGCTCGAGAGCAAATAATTGTACGAAAACAAGTATCTATAAGACTGTAGATGAGACACACGACCTGATGGATGTAAAGTTTTCGTTGTTTTTTCTGTCTGTTTCCTCCGAGAGCCAGATGTTATTGTGACAGGCAACAGCAGAAGCAACAACGGGGAGGGGGGAGGTATTGTTGTTCATGGTGCGCACGGCGTCGTCGTCGCCGGCGTCGGCGGGGTCATAGTAGAAGAAAGGAGAGCTCTTTAATGGAGAAAAGTCCTCTTCCTCCTCCTGTGCTTTCACCCTCACCACCGTCTGTCTCTTCTCTCTCTTGCGCGCGGTCTCTACCCTTCAGTCGGCGAAAATCCCGAGTACGGAGCACACACACACACACACACACACACACGGACACTTTCACGTACTCGATAATATCGGACCTGACAGAAAACAGTTAGCGCGCCATTGAGTTGTCTATGTCGTTGCCAGAGAGGACGCCGAGAAAACAAAAAAAAGGTGGTAATGGGCACCTGCGTGCCTGCGTGCCTGCCTGCCTGCCGGCCTGCCAGCCGGCCTTGCTGCCCGCCTGCCTGCGTGTGTGTCAACGTACAAAAATGTGTCTGCCGTATTTGCTCTTACGCCTGAAGACAAACAGCGTTGCGGTGACGTGTTTCTCAACGTGGAACGACTCTTGCTTGCCTCTTTTTGTGCTTTTTCCTCATACAAAAAAAAGTTACAGGGTGAGTGGAAAGTCACTTCAAATCAGAGGTCGAAGCACATGCGTTTTGTGGCTCAATGACGGAGAGAGATCGAAACTTTTTGGGAACCAACCAACTTTTCTTGGCACGCCTGAGGTAATCGTTGAGGCTGATTATTTAAAGGTCGCACATTAAAGCGGATCCGTCAGCCAAGTCAGGGCTTCCACATACATGCGCACAGTAGTAGGGATAAATGTCGATCCCAAATTAGCTGTCGGGTAGGGCAAAAAGTTTGCTTCTGCTATGTGAATCTTCCTTCTCATTGTCAGGTGCTCGGTCAGTCATGGATGAATCTCACCCGACCAGAGTGTTACCCCGCCCCCACTCACCCTGTATCCGTGGTAGGAAATAAGCTGGAAAAAAAAATCAGGGAAACAGCATCGTTGGTGGTGCCATAAATGGCGAGGGAGCGAAATAAGAGAGATCAACATGCAACCTTTGTTCTCTCGGCTGCCAGAGGAGAGGAGGAAAAGCCGAGTCCATCTGCCGATTCTTTCCTCCTCTCACAGCAGTGAGTTTTCGTCAGAAAGTCTTTGAGGAACTTTCGAGCTGTGAATAAAAGAAAGGAAAAGCAACGAATTGTGTTGTTGTGCCTTGGGCCTGACTCACTCACTCCTGCGGTGGGCCTTCAATTGAAGGAGAGGCTGCTGCTTCTCTCTTCACCACCACTAAAATCTCTCTTCATTCCAAGCCGAGATTGGAAGCAGCTCACTTTACTGCCAGAGAGTGGGTCAGAAGGGGATTAATCTCGTAAGTGCGAGTGTTATGGAGACGGGGGGGATATGAAATGAGAGCAAACCAAGCCAGGAGCCCGAAGACGTTGGTTCAGCTCGCGTGTGAAGACCGGCACCAGCTACATGGTGGGGCGTCACAACTGCGCTGTCAGTACTTGGTGATGGCACCGCAAACAAAAGAAGGCAGTGCTCGATCAGTATGTGTGTAAAAGTGCACGTAGTTTGAGCACAGCTGCTCTTTCGCAGCACATGCAATTGTTGGGCTTGCAGAAGCTGAAGCTGCCAACATCCCCAGCTGGCACAGCTCAAAGCAACATCCCAGTCAGAAAGGGCAACACACACGTGGCTTGGACGAACTCAGGCACCAGTTGGGGGATTAACCAAAGATGGTTGCGAAAACAGAACTAGCGCATTTCCTATTTTGACCTATTTTGACCCACCCTTCAGTGATACTCCAAGAAGAAGACATATGGTTTGGGACCAAGTTATTCCCACCAAAAAAACAGAGGGCTTGATACCTTGTGACTGACTGCCTTTTCCTGCTGTTCCCCTCTTCGTAGCAAGACTTTTCCTTCATCCCTTCCCAGAAATTCCCCAAAGACATAAACTGCTCTGCTTGAAGCTGACGGGAAGCAGGGGGAAGGAGGAGAAGGGGTTGTGGAGGAAGGAGCAGCGTTGGTCGGACGTCTGGAACTGTTTTCAAGTCTCTCCGTTCCCAAAACTGTGGCAAAGAATAGACAGCGAGGCGGAGGAGAAGAAGAAGAGGGGGTGATGAACTTTGGCTGCCGCCACTGCCAAATGTAGCACACACAAACACACATGTGGCAAAATAAAACCTTAGTCTTCTCCTCGTGAGTCCAAAGTCTAGGCAAGAAAGCCTCCCCCAGGCACAATGTTTGGTGGGGGAAAAGACCGACCAACTGCGACTAACAGAAGTCAATGATATCATAAACGCTCGAGGCGTATCGGAAAACTGATTTCAAACCGCGAGAGCACAACATTTCCCGCATAGAATTTATCGATTTAAATTCAAAAGGAGTCTCTGGTGAGGGAAGCGGAGAGTGTAGAAATGGCGAATGGACTCGAGTTCTACATGAGTCCCACCCTTTTTTTTGGGTGCATGAGACTTTCTCTGTATTATTGATCAGAACGTTCTCGCCTCGAACGGATTAGAAATACATATAAAGAAGAGAGCTCAGACGAGTGGCAGAAAATGGAGTCGACTCCTTGCAGCAGCTACAAGCCGCAGCAGCAGTTCAGACAGGAGCAGGAGGAGGGGTTCGGCTGGTCCTGTACAGGTTGTCTCAGTCGTACTCAAACTTGGTGGTTTTAGCTTTACTTAACACGTGGAGCTTCCAAATTGGTGGAGAAATGCTACACAAACCGTGGCCAAGATATATTATTCATTTCACATCAATGTGTGACCCAGTAGGCTTATGTATATGGTGTTCTACGGTTGGGAACTTGGGTGACGCCAGCAAGTACAAGATCTTCATCTGATTCGTCCTCCGCTGTTTCTGGATTGCAGAAATGATTCACAAAGTGTTGCCATGTTTCAATCTGCAATTTCTCGCCAACATGATTTAGGCCAATCCGGCATTGAAGACGAAAATAGGAAAAAAAGTTGCCACTTCACTGAGACAACCCGTACAGCGCAGTACAGGGTGGGAAGCCCTGAATGAAGTCACGATCGTTACTCTCGTCGTTGCGCCACATTGAGCAGAACATGATGAAAAAAAGATCCATCACTGGGCCTGCCTGATGGTGTTCGTATCTTCTCAGTCCTAATGAGCCAGAGAGAGAGAGAGAGAGAGACGCTGATCAAGTACAGGGTGAGTGGAAAGTCACCGTGGGTGAGTAGCAAGCAGACGTACAGGGTCTTGCAGATAAATTAGGAAGAGTCTAGCTAGTGCTTACAGTATACCGAGGGGATGTCAACATCACTTCACACGTTCATTTTTTGACGACTTTTGGGGCTCAGGTACGAACTCAAGATGTCAGCCTGATTAAGAATAGTGCGTACACATGATACAAATACTCGATATTTGAGCTCGTGAGCTCAAAATTCTAGATACTTGTGGAAGATATGCGTAAAATTACTTCCATTTCAATCGCAAATCACAATCCTTGAGTAGTCCCCTTGTCCACCACCCCCCTCCACCCCCTGTTGTCCAGGATGGTGAGTTTATAATGGTCTCCAATACAAACGAGGACGTTTGTTTGGAACAGACCTCAGAGGTGAGACAGGGTGCAGACCAAAAATCTGTATCATGAAGACCAGGACTTCAATCACTTCTCCGTCATAGTTTGTTCGTTTGACACATTTGGAAGGTCCCCCTTCATTGGAGCCAGTGCCAGCTGCCAGGTGTATGTGAGATCAACTGTCCAATGTAGACTTTCCACCCATCCTGTGTTCATGGACTCGTCTAGACTTTGGCCTGCAGACAAGTGCGACCGATTACGAAAGGCCTGAGGAGTATTGACTAACTGGAGTTGTTCAAAAAGTGCCCCTGGAAAGTCTTGCCAAGTGAGAACGAAACGTGATAAATGGAAAGTCTGACTCGAGGAAAGCGTCTAGTGAAAAGGGAAGAAAGAAGAAAAAAAAGGACCATGCTCGTTTTTGCGGGAAACTGTTTTCACGCTTCATTGCTTCTTTTCCTCATTTCCTGCCTTGAGCAGCTCGAGGCCAATGAGTCGCTCGTCTCGGTGGAGGTGCCGTCGTCGTACACGGCCATGGAGGGCGAGCTCGACGTCACCTTCAGCCTCGAGCGGCCCAATGCGTTCAGAGCCAACGCAATCATCCACCTGGAATACCTGTCCATGCACGGCCACCACCGCGTGGCCTCGCTGCCCGTTCCTCTTGGTCTCCGGCATGGAGTCGTAGTGTTCCAGTGCGGCCTCGTCAGACACGCGGGACCTCACAGGTAGGCCTAAAAAAGCGTTTCATTAGCAAAAATGAATGTGGGGAGGTTGCTCTGTTTTTCTGAGGTCGAAGAGACGACTTTTAATAAGATTGCCCTGACGAAAGCGCAATTCGAGGACGGGTGAGGCCTAGAGAGGGCCTCAGGGAGAAACTAGCAGATGTAGGAGAAGCTTGCAAACTGCAAAACACATAGATTCCTGTAGATTTTGATACCCCTTTTCTTTATGATTCACACTGCACGCATATTTCGTGAAGAATAAAAAACTGTGCTCTCTGCAGGGCCTTCCTGACCGTGAACGGCGAGCGCAGCGCCGAGAGTCGGATCATCCAGGTCTCGTGGCCGCGAGTGGCTATCACGGCTCCCACCAAGTTGCGGGCGCGCGCGGCCGACGTTAGCGTCTCCGTCTCCTTCACCCGCAGCCTCTGCACCACGTTCACAAATCAACACTGGGCCGGTGGCGGAGGCGTGGGCGGCGTGGGCGGCTCGAAGGAGGAATCCTTCTCGACGAGGCTGGACCTGGTCGAGTGTTCCCGCAGCGTGGTGGACGCTCGCAGTCAGGACTGCATTCCGCCCAAGTTCACGGACTCGAGGCAGTCGTGGTATTCGTATGAGGTCGGAAGTCTGTACGAGCGCGCGTCCTTCACGCTGATGCTCAACTGCTCCGTCTGGGGCCGCAGCGGGACTTTCAGGTTGTTCTTGCGCACCAACCTGAGCACCTCTGACGTGATCGCCCGCTCCACCGCAATCCGCGTCGAGAAAAACCACGACTACAGCGTGAAGAGCGTCGAGTCTCAGTTCGTGTTTCCATGCCTCTCCAAAGACATCAAGCCGCTGGCCGTCATGAGGGCCAAGTGCGCGGGTACCAACGACCGGATCAGAGTCTACGGCCAAGGTAAGGACGCGCGCTGAGGCTGCATTCAAAGTGCGGTTTAGAAGGCCGCACAGCTCATGCATGGAGTGACAGACGTCGGCCCCGGTCAGCGAGGCCGAAGACGTACACATGAACAGTAAATTGCAATGTGAAAGTTTGAATCAGTGCAGGAAAATATGACCTTTCTGCCTTGGTCTGGTATATCGCTGTCAGTCTGGAAGTGTTGCCAGACTCTGACCAGGAAAATATGCCAAATTGATTTCACGAACGTGCCAGATTCACAATTTTGCAAAACGCTTCCTTCGAGACACATGCCAAAAACTGAAAAAGGCCCCGACGTTAAAACATGCCGAGCAGGACATGTGGATCGCAAAACAATGTGCCAGACAGTTTCGAAAAAGGGCAGTTTTTGCAAAACTGCCATTAATAAATGCCAGTTGGCATTTATTAATGCCAAGCAGTTGGCAACACTGCTTGGCGTGATTCAGCCTTCAGACATGCTCAAATCAATCCCCGAATGTCCAAGTGCTCGAGTCGTAGTCTAGAAGGAGCATTTATAATTGGAGGCGAAAAACCCTTGCTTTTATTCGAGACTTCTGCCACTTGGAAGCAATTTTGAGATGGCATCCCTTAGAAAACTCAGGAAAATAGTGTCGAGCGCACTTCCTAAGGACGCGAGACTTTCTTCCAAGAGAAGAGTAACCGTCCCGGAAGCCCTGGCCTCCCCCCAGGAGACCCTGTTCTCCTCCCAGGAAGCCCTGGCTTCCCCCCTTCCCCCAGGAATCCTGGCCACAGTGTAGCGTTTGGGCAGCGACGGGGTTAGCGTCGGGTGTGCCCCAGCCGCAGTGATCCAGGGGTGCCGATGGAAGTTCGGGGTCAGAATGGCGCTTACTTTGAAAAGGTCTCACCGAGAGGTCCTCATCTGTCTCTCCACGGATTATCTCCTCACTGGAATCATTGGCTCCCAAAGCAGGAGGGATTTACTCGGAAAATCAAGGGGCAGCGGTTCATTCACGCATGCTCGTTTATGAGTGTAGCCTCGCACGACATAATCGTCGTTGCCTATCTTCATTCGTCTGGAAAATTATGTCTACTCATACAGTGCTATCTAATAAGGAGAGTTAAAAGTCTACTAAATTATGAATGAGCACTCATGTGAGTGACGAATGCGCGTTTTTATAGTACCATTTAAGTATGCATCACGACTTGGAAGTTTTTTGCACTGAGACAAAAAAAGTGAGTCCTTTTACTTCCCCCTTCCTCTTTGTTTCACTCCCCCCTCTTATTTCTAACCTCATTGGACATATTTCGTGGTCACCCTGTAGTACTCAGGTTGTTGCTGCTGCGCACGAGCTACAGAGTGTCTACCAATTGACTTTGAGTACATATTTTCTTAGTTGCCAGCATCGAGTAGGCATCTTTACGTCTTTTACTTACTGAATTGTAAACTTGAACAATGACAAAGTTATTGTTCAATCGGCCGATAACAGCATTGTCTGTGATAGCAGTCAGATCTAGCAATGTTGACACACTCAACAGCAGCGTTGGGATCTTGAGATTGTTTAGCTATTTTTTGAGACTGTGCGATATCCCAAATTAATCGAGATTGCGATATTTGATATATCCAGACCAAATGCGATATGGTGAGTTATATTTTGTACTTTCATTCCACAATTCCCAGGTTTTGGTGCAGGTACGCATGGCAGACACGTTGTCTGTCTCCAAGGATGTTCTGATGGGCACAACCACATTGCCACAGTGACTGAGCAATCTTTCGGAAGTGGCACTTGATGCTGGGAAGACCAGACCTATGGCCATCCCACCCTGGTCACAAGTGTTGTACACAATACCGTGATATACTTTTGGGTATCGCAATATTCGATATTTTGCAAGGATAGCGATATTCGATATCGATACGATCTATTATTGCGCAGTCTTACTATTTTTGCACCACTGTAGTGGCCAAAAGTGTTCCCTCATTGACATACCAAACTTCTGGTCAAGGCCCAGACTATTGCCAAGGACCTGTTACATAAGGCCATTGTGGTTGTCCTGGAGGCTGGACAAAGTGTCTGTCACGACGTACAGAGTCAAGAAGACAAAGGACACAGAAATCAGCTCAAAATGTGACGTAGAAAGTCTTGCAAGCTATGGTATTTCTTCGAATCGGGTCCCAGGGCTACTATTAGACAAATGTCTTTGCAATGAGGCGTACCTACTATTTAAGAAGGCTACTATTGAAAGAATGTACGTAGTTCCGAGGGGATGGGACTTTTACATTGATTGAGGCATATGAAGGACCTCCGATCAAGGCCAAGTTTGTAGCAGTTGCTTTGTCCTGATTCCTGCTCAGAAAGCAGAACTCTGGAACTGGTGACAACCTGGATTGTTCAGCTTGGGAACACACTGAGCCACTCGCTACATTGACTTCTGCCAGGAAGGAGCTGTCACTGAAAGGACGTAACCACAGACGAGGCATCAGTTCGAGAGAGGGCTACTGCCTGAGGAAGCAGGGTAATTGCTATCCACCCTGTATCCCACTGTGTCAGAGGTTGTCTTCAACTATGGAAAGTTCGTCTAAATGGTGGATCATGAATCATGCATTTGTTCCCCCTCACCCCGCCCCCCTGCAGGAAGAGACATGCTGGATAGCACTGGATTGGACTCGTCCTCCCGGCAGAAAGAACTATTACGTGCTTGTCACGCACGAGAAAGCGACTTTCACTGTCCGCATGCGTGCGGGGAGAGCGAATAATTTTTCGTGTGAAGTTGGAGCAGGCGCTCGGCCTTGTCGTCAGCAGCAGCAGCGCCCACAAGGACGAGAAGGACGACGACAAGGAGGAGGAGGACGACGAGGAACGATTGCTGTGGGTAGCATTTAGCAATCGGGGGCGCGAGCCTCATTTGTCAAGAACCAAACCAAAAAACGGTGGAGAAGAAAAATCTACTAATACAGGTCGTCTCAGTTAAGTTGCAACTCCGTGTTATTGGGTGGAGCTTCCAAATTGTTGGAGAAATGCAACACAAGCCGTGGCTAAAATATATTATTCATTTGACATCAGTGTGTGACCCAGCAGTATGACGTACATCATGCTCTACAGTTGGGAACTTGGGTGACGCCTGGAAGCACAAGATCTTCATCAGATTCATCCCATGCTGTCTGGATTGCAGATATGATTAGGGAAGAGTTGCCAAGTTTCAATTTGCAACATGTTGCCAACATGATTTAGGAAGATCTGAGCTTAACCATAAAAATAGAAAAAATTGCAACATTACTGAGACAACCTACGACTATATAAGGTGCTTCAGAATGAAGTTCCTGTCGACACTCGCCAAATTAATCGATGCTCGTAGCAAAACAACATAAAAAACAACAAATGGAACGAAAGCAGCATAGACTAAAAGTAGAAGACTTAAACTTACTTTCAGACATTAGAAAAAATATGCTCGTGTGTGTCATTGACATGCAATTTTGGAAACAAAATCTTGTACGTGGCTCAGCAGCGTCAATATTGTGCGCCCTTTCTTCCGAAAGCTCTGGGTTAAATTGTTGCCCTATTCGAAAAGGTGAAAAAATGGATGACGTCTCATTTGTCCATCTATAACTTAGACAATAACCAGTGAGTTGGCCACATAGGACCGAGGGCCGGGTTTTGGGTACGAATCGATGTATCGGGTTCAAATCAAGCTTGACTAAACTGTCATAGTGGCAGCATTTAGTGCTGCACTGTGCACACAGCAACGAGGGTGTTTTGGTGGTGCTGGTGCAAATCTCATTTTACAAAAAAAAAAAAATGTTTTGCTATGTGCACTGTGAACTCAAAGCCTCATGGCGTACTCTGTGTAGTAAGTGTAGTGCACATTTCTTTTTTCAGTCATAACTTTTTGACTGTATTGAGTTACAAAACCAATTGACCCCTCTATAGAAAGCTAAAAGTGCTCATCTGCTCTGGGACCGCTCATTTTTCCGCAACATGTGATCAAAGTCATGTACTGCAGCAGAGTTTGCTACTTAAAAGTTTGACTGCATTGTGAACAAATAACTGGTCCAAGAGCAAGAGTATGCATCAGTTTAGTTTTAGAGGAGTTGGAGGCTTTCCATCGAGGGGTGAACCACTTCTGTAGCTGTAGTAAAAGTTGTGACTGAAAGAAAGCAACGTACACTACACTCACAAAACACAGTATGCACTAAAACTTTGAGTTGAAACGTTGACCTCTTCCCTGCCTCCCTCATATCTGGTGATTTGGGGAAGCAAGTGATTGGCAGTCATATGCTAGCCGGTATTGGGACGAATGCTGCCACTGAGCTTGAGTTGAAGATTCCAGAGACGTGTAGTGGCCACTGTTTTCATTGGTTGTCAGCCATTGTAGCCAACAGTGCTGCAAACGCAGTTCATCTAACGCATCATTTCGGTTGGCAGGAGAAGGCAACAGCTCTGAACTACATCAATGAGACTATAGAAAGAGTGACCACGAGAGATGGCTCAAACTCTGGTGCAAGGAGATGGTGACAAAAGGGTGGCCACCATCCTGTCCTTGTGAACAGTGGTCGTGGCGACCGGGCACGAGACCGTGGTGAAAGAGGAAGGGGCCGTAGTGACGGGGCAGGAGGGTGTGAAGAATCTTCAGAAGGTTTTCCACTTCAACTTTGGGCAGGCCAGTGATTTTAGTTAGTATAAAGTACCAATCAACTAACTTTGCGCCGTTTTTAAATGCTCCGATGCAGTAAAATCGGTCCAAAAGAAGGAAAGGCTCTCCGACAAAGTAGTTTCATATTTCCAGCTCGCGGTATACAAAAATACAGTAAACAGAGACGTTTCCGTCAAAATTCTTCTTCAAGTGAAAGTTGGGCAGCAATCTCGAAACGTAGAACTGCCTAAAGTCACCAATTTTTGAAAAAAAAACACGGACTACCCGCGTCCGTAAATGTTCAGATACTACTGCTCTCCTAGGAACACCGGCACCCTCGTTATACACCTCAGGGTTTGGCAGTGACAAGCGCCATCTATTAAACTTTCGTTTCGGCTTCATCGGTCATGCATGCATAAAAGTTAAAATAGCAGAAAGCAGAATTTTTACCTGCGTTTTTGTAAAGAACTTGCAACTTTTTTTTTCCATAAAATGCTCCGTACCTCTTGCACCAGAGAGTCAAACCGATTTGATACCTACCAAATCCAGGCATCTTGGCTTGCGTTTGAGTAAGAATGGTGCCCAAATTGCCAGAATTTCATCTGTGATGGAGGCCTGTGGCATTTTTTTCTACTTAATACATTCTGATCAAATGAAATGAAAAAATAACTTTTTGGGTTCCCCAAAAGTGAGTTTAGGAGTTTGTGAGTTTAGGAGACACAGTACATAAGGATGCTAGGTCAACATTGCAAATTTGATGTGCACCTGCTCAGTTAATTTTTAGATGCTAAACTGAAGTACTGCGGTAAAATGCAACTGAAAACAAAATGTGTACGGTATGGCTTACCCCATGACCTTTGAAATGTGAATGAACACCTTGTTACGGTGTGAACTTATGTTTCTACTTTATCGCAAGAATGGGCGACGAAAAGAGCATTACAAACAAAACAAATGTCCCAAATGCAGACATCATCAAAATGTGACTGTGGGAAGGCGTTATTAGTATTATTGCTACTGTTACTACATTGCGTAGTAGTAGCAATGTAGTAACAGTGTTAAAAATACTGTTAGTATTTCCATAGGCGTAGTAGGACAATGGCTGCCCTGCCCTGTGTGACCCTCCGAAGCAGCTGTACAACACACTCAGATGTCCACTCCTTCAGTACCTCATCTCCCTACTCTGAGCATTCCCCTATGTCAAACCCTCGAAGCCCTAGAACAGGAGTTGCGACAACTCTCCGTAGCGCCCTCTACACTTCTTCCACAAGCCTGAAGACAAAAAAGTGATAGGAAATAGATTATTACTCATGCATCATCTATAGGATGATTCAGAAGCGCAAATGTGAAATGTAGCGTCTGGAGTCCTGCCTGGACACTACAGTATCGGCTATAGTCTAGCAGGGAGGAAGGAACTGGCTGTAAATGAAGATTAGGCTGTCGAGGATCTGTCTCCTGATTGCACCATGGTTAATACTTGGCTTAACTAAGTAGCTACTGGAAAACTGTTTATTTTGGGCCTCATAAGTTGTCAGCTGTCATTCTCGGCGGCAACTAGTTGTCACAACTCTCCCTCTAGAGCACTGGGACTGACACAGAGAAGGTTAGACGTCGAGACTGCATCTTCTGGCTGCGCAAAGCAGAGCAAAACGGCACAGTTTGGTCAGCTGTTGAGTATAGTCCCTGTAAAATCACAGAGCAATAGTAGTGTCTGAATGTGTAACTTGTAAAAGTCTGTCCGTTTGAGCCAGAATTTTGGGTAGCCGCTCTGAAGTTTACTCTACTGTGCCGCTGTAGTGCCAAGTCTTACGACAAAGATGGCACCTGAAGTTAGAATTTTGAGTTTAAATGTGGAGCGAATGTAGCTCTGTACGTCCTGCGTTTCTACCTGAAATTCAAAAGAAAATGCCTGTATCACTGCTATCCTTTTCCTTTTGTCCACTGTATTTGTTACAAGACTTCATTTGAATCCATTCCAGTCAAATGGAATAAGGAGAGGATCGGTTTTTGTGTCTCCCCTCTCTACCTCCAAGGTTTCATAGACACAGTACATGAGGATGATAGGTCAACATTTCAAGTTTGAAGCAGACGTGTTTAGATACTTCTTAGACTTCAAGCCATAAAAGATTCACTTAGTTACTCAAAAGTTATTCCCTGGTGATCGGGAAGCAAGAGCAGCCGTGGCCCGTGAATTGGTAGAGGTTTTGGATGATGGACGCGAGTTCTTCATGAGCGACAAAGCCGTCTCTCACTTAAGTGGAAATGTCAATTGTAATAGCTGTCGCATTTGGACCAAACAAGATCTACGCATGTACCTATGCCTCTACAAAGTACAATGAGACTACATACATATGCGTTTTTCATTAAACCTCACAATGTGCATCTCTCCTTAGGCTACCAAGTTGCTGGCGAGGGTAACCTGATCCCGTCCAAATGGATTTACTTGGGCGAGAAGGTCATCTCTCGCGAGGATAGTCTAGTGTTCGTGCCATGCGAGTACTTCTCCGACCGTTACTGGCGCTTCTGCTTTCACTTGGTCACGTTCACCATCGTGGGGACCACGGAGACTCTTACGAAGCTATGTCTGCCAGCAAAGGACAAGGGTAATTATGCTACGCTACCTTTCGGAAAGTTTCGGATTGTGTTCAAGGTTATTTCGTATGATGAAATGGCGACGCTGACAACAAAGTCCTTGAATGAGTGAGAAGGAAGGAATAGAGTGGACATTACGAGGTCAGGCTGTACCCGAATCGTTCGCAACGCCCCCTGGTCACAAGAAGCGGAAGTAACAACACTATGTACTAAATACATTTGCAGCTTGACTTTCCAGGTGCTCCATGTACCGAGTTTTGACTGTACTGAATATCAGCCAAGGATGGTGTTAGTTCCTCTTCTCGCCACCAGAGCAACCGGGTACGAGAAAATGCGCGTTTGTCCACTCTATCCCTTCGTTCTCACTGTCTGAAAGTGTGCTTTTTTCACACCAAAATGAACGTTAAGAACCATCAGGTCTGATTTTCCATGCAACATGACTCCAGAATTATGTGACATCCTCCACAGGAGAAGGCTGAATATTCAACTTTACTATGTCTTGTGTAGAACATCCAACTTTTTGTTGATCCCAAGCAGAACGCACTATGCACAAAACTTCAGGTGGATTCGGGTTGTTCTAACGTCATTCTAGGGTAAGAGTTGTATCTTCACAGGAACAAGACAGGTGATTTGGATTAGAATTTAGCTTGGACCGGTTATTGTGAAGGCCAAATTTTCGTTTTTTGGTTTACCCGTCCATATTTATAACGTGTGAGGTCTGCATGTCCTTGTGTACGTCTGTCTGTGTATCTGAGCGTCTCTCACCGTCACCAGATTGGCGCTCCAACCGCTGCACCGATCGGCCCCAAACTTGGTCAGCAAACATCACTTTTCACGCGCCGTAGAATCTATAAACATAAAGCGTTACGAGTAGGGCTGTTTTGAGGCCGAATTCGAGGTCAAGAGTTGCATTTTCTACATTTTCCTGCGTAACTCATGGATTGCTGCTGCCAATTGGTAATAGCTATTAGCATATTGGATAGGACAGGAATAGGAGCTGTGCAGTTCTATTAATCAGTAGCTCTCTACGGTGATCAATAGGGAAAGGATATCCAGAGAGGAAGAGTGAGGCAGATGCGGCATGATTCGTTCGACTGCCCAAGCGAAATTTCTTTGGCAGCAAGTGATGAGAGCAATGAAGCCTTCGAAGCAGGTGACAGGAGGGGGCAAAACAGCAAAAGTAAAATCAGTTAAAACTTCTTTCGATGCATTGCTGATGGTTTTGCAAGAAGCTGCTCAATTCACTTCATGTACATAAGTCATATATCGTCCTACTCAGCGAAGTGGGTAACGCGAAAGCGCTGGTACAGTGTAGCATCGATTGAGGCCATTTTTGATCTGCTTGAAGGTATCTGAGGATATGGACCTTCTAGAAGTGCGCCGCTCCACCACTCTCTTGGATTAGTTGAAAATGCGGTTATGGATGGAGTCCATGAGTTCGTGCAAATAAGAATAAGGCATTGCTGCCCAGGTGTCAAAAACTGCTCCTCTCTTCAAGTCTTGGATATCGTTGAACTGTCTTCCCCATCACTGACCTTTTTGGCAAGCCAGCCAAATTTCCATGGGGCTCCAGTCGCGACTCCCAGCTGACCTGCAAACACTAGAGCAAGGGAGAGAGCAAGAGCAAGAGAGAGCACAAGTGTGATAGAGAGTACAACAGTGATTGTGCTGGTTGAAATTGCAAAGTTTTGCAACAGCACTGCAATGCACTTACTGTTCCCCACTTGTTGTCCCAGCCAACTAGGGGCATTTCGTCTTCTGTCATTCTGTGAGAAAAAGATGGCACTTGCACTCACTCCTGGTGAAGCTTAAGGGCTTTAAATAGCGGCCAGCGTTGTTGGGTGCACTGTCACACCTGTGTTTGCAATTATCTTGGGTAAAGACACTGGAGAGTGATGACGGATTTCCCACATGATGGAAGTCCAGTCTCATAAAGACAGATTCTAGGCCCTACTAGGGGACTTCTTAGAATCATAGATCATGGGATTCTTTAAATGGCGATCTTGTAACTTTGCCCCACATCCCTCGCAAGTGATTGGAAAGACAGTTCTTGCTGCTGTAATTCAGTGATCCGGCCCTTCCCAAAGTAAGACAGCTTTGGTCTTCTCCCCATGGTGGGGTTGATGCTCTTCAGTCCAAAGATGTTGAAGAATTATGGCTTCAATATTAGGTTGCTTTTGCTGTAGTCAGGTATGGAGCTGGCCTGAACAATGGCCAGGATCGCCAGTGGTTCTATCTTTTTGGAGCATTCACCACTAAAGTCAATTTTTCTCAATAACTTTTTTTTCACAGCAAGGCGAAAAATTCCTCATTCTTACTTACAAGTAGAAGAAAATGCAACTGGTCCAATCTTTTTGCAGGGCGTGTATCTATCTGTTTCGCTCAAGTATGCGCTCTTGTCAAACTATTTGCTAACATTTTTACGATTGCGTGACCGGATGCCTCAACTCGGCGATGTCAAGTATGATCAAGCAAGAGTTAAATGTTTCATTCATAAATTTTGACAAGTCTCTCCACCACACGAGAGTAATTTGTGACTTGTTCGATTTCTGGCACCTTATGACTGACTTCTGGACCTCTCAGAATCTGATCAGAGCTTATAAAATCACGGTAGTTACAAAGTCAAAAAAAATGTCATTAGAGAGAAGTTCACATTATCGAGGTTGGTTCGTATCATCCACGTTCGATCGTCATCGAGGTTCTACTACTGAGAATCTTACGTCTTTCACAAATCTACGATCCTGAGAACTCTTCATTCTGCCATACCAGCTTTAGGTAGCAGCCTACGTTTTGCGTCCCTTGGAGTATGTGGAGCTGCAGCTCTTTTTGGGTCATGACTTATGAAACACTCTGTACGCGAGAAAGAGAGAGTCGCATACCTTTGTATATTACAACAAATTGCTTTATCGCGCAAAATGCGAGCAGATCTTGCGTGGCAACCATAAGGGAAGAAGGAATCGTTGCAAGCCTTTTATAATTAACCACAGAGAGGCGGAGGTCATGAAAGCACCTTTTTTTTACCTTTTTCTTCGGGGCGTTGGCTTTTCTGCGCCTTGGAATAGCGATAGCAGCAGTCGACAGAAATGCACGCACTAAATCCTCTTCTTGCTGAGAAAGAGGAAAACAAGAAGAGAAATTCCCCAAAGGTCTGCGGCTTGTAAATTACACTCTACAATGACAGCTTCAAAATGACCTTCAAGGTCTCCCCACTGAAAATTGGGCCTTTAATGGCCTTGGCCGCGTGCGGAACAAGTCCCTGCATTTATAGACGCAATCTAAAAGTGTGATCAAAGCTAAAGGTAATTTATAGAACGACTAAGACATGGACTGTAAAGAGGTCAGGGAGGACCAGGAACACTTCATGATGGAGGCGTTGCACAATCTCCCCCTTCCAAAAGCCTTTCACCCACTGGTGTCGGAGGAGGGTTAACTTCCGTTTGTCGCGCCCCTTGCGTGAATAATAACCTGTGCTTACTGATCTTTGCTCTTGCAGTAGCTGCGAGGCCAATAAAAAAATGTACCTGCTGGCAGCTTTGCTGTACGTACGTCAGTCGAGCCGAAGCTTTATTTTTTTTTACACGGGGAGAGAAACCTAAGTCGACTAGGAAGGGCAGAAGTTTTTGGCGCAGCAAATTTCCTCCAGTGTCACGAATCTCTCACTTGCTCAAATCTTCGTTACCACAAAAAGAGCTAAGATTTCTTGGCACACTCAGGTGGCCTCCTGTTTTATAAGGATTTCTGAACAATAAACGGGTGTCGTATACCAAATATGAGCATTGTGGTGTTGTGCGCGTCATTGGAGCAGTGTTGACCCGTCTGAGTGAAAACACTCTCACGTAAAAAAACATCTAACGTTTCTCCTTTGTACTTTTCTTTGTAGTCACTAAGTGTCCAGGGATCTCTCCAATTCGTGGTTCTAACCTGAGCATTGTCGCATTTAACCTTTTTCGTCTTGAAAGATCTCTCTCTATACCCATGCAACAGGGATCTCGGACTCACCTGGCCACAGCTTTTGAGGGAAAAAAAGCAATTCCAGTTGTAACAGTGAAGGCCATATTTGTAGTAAATTCGCTCCAGTCATATGAAGACTAAGTGGCCTAGATGCTGAGCAAAAAAGGGCGACTTTGACCGCCTGGTGGCTCACAACTTTTTATCCCCGCGAGCATAAAAATATATCCCCAAGTTGTGCCTCTGTGTGGGTGTGCGTGTGTAGGGAGAAGAGGGGGGGAAAGCGCGGCCGACTTTGTCCAACTTTCACCTCAGGAGGCGAAGAAGGAGGAAAGAAGATTTACCGCGCCTTCTTCTTTCCCCCTGCGTGTTAGGGGCTTTTGCTCAACTTTTCACTTCATTGTCGACTTTTGTGGCCGCAATCGATTCACAGTCGTCGCCCCCTTCCTGGCCTTCCTCGGCGGGTTCCGCGGAGGGGAGGAGGAGGACACGAAACAAAGGCCTCAGTCGAGGACGAAGGCTTGAAGACTTTTTAAGCTGACGCTTGTCAATTGGGTATGATAAGAAATGTTATTCAGGCAGTGATTGGACGAAGAGAGTTTTTCCCCTCCTACTCCCCCCTTCCCCTCTCCCTTACTGTTATGTATGAGACAGAAGCAGCAGCAACAGAGAAGGGTTTATGAGGCCATGACATGAAAGGCTTGTGTGCGCTCAGGTTAATGAACCCCCCCCCCCCCCAGCTTGGTTCGCCGGCCTCCGCCCATTATTCTATTACCCCATACTTTGTCAGCACAAGGTCTTGCTTCGTTAGGCTCGATCATAAGGCTAATGGAATGGGCATACCGAGGCTGACTGGCATGACCAGTTCATTGCTACAAGCAAAATGATCTCTGCCATTTTTTTTAGCTTCTTCGATAGCTGTGGCTTCGTGGACGGTTTGGAACGACTGGTCCGACTGCAGCAAGACCTGTGGACAACGTGGGGTGCAGTCAAGGTACAGGATCTGCAAGCTGCCGGAAAACGCGTCGCAGCGAATCTTGTGCGAGGTGAGTCAAAGAGGGAGAGGGGAAACTCGAGTAGCATACAACCATGGGGCCTCCCAAACAGTGCTTTCAAAACTTTCCGGACAGCAACAGGCAGACGTTCAAGTGCTTTCATGGTGGTGCTGGTGGTAAAGCGGGTGCCTAAGAACCACTATTAAAAAGATATCAAGCCATGTCAACAAGGACTTTTACATGATACATTTTTGCAACGTTCATAAGAGACTCTTGAGATGAAGAATTTGGGCCTGGATGGAACCTCTGGAACCAGACAACGGGCCAAAACATTTGGAAGCCCTGATCCCGAGACATGGCGTAGAGAGCAGCAGCGCCTCCTCGTTTGCGCAGTTTGGCGCTGGGCAAAGCAACATGGAAAACCGTCACTCTCTTTATTAGAGCATACAACTTTCGGAGGGGGGGGACCTACATTAGATTTTTTATTGCAGGGACTGCTGCTCCTAGGTGGCATAGAGGCAAATGACCACCCCAGTCATTAGAGACGGGGCATCTGTTTGGTAATTGACTGTAAGTTGAGCGAAACTCTTATGTGAGAAGTAATGTTCTCACAGAGAAATTGTGCTCAATGTCAACATTGTCTGCAGGGTAGAAGTTGGAGGGAAATTCAAAGAATCACAAGAATCATATTCCAGGTGAAAGCTGACTTTGCCTCCTCAAACTTAGCCATTTCAACGTAGAATTAAAACAAAATAACCTGACCTAAAGTTTTTTGTGCTGAACTTCCTAGGGATTACTGCACTGATGCTTGAGCAATGAATCTACCTTTTTCCATCTATAAGTTTGCTTCACTTAACTGCTATCCTATCGCTGAAAAGACTCTTTGGCAGAATTACAATACTTGATTCACAAATTTAGAGAAACTCTGTTGTCTCATGTATTTGCAGCAGCTAAAATGCTGAAAGCAGAAAGTGAAATTAGTGCGTGAACTAGAACACCGAGACCAAAAATATTGAGTTAGTAAGTAGTGCTATTGTCCTATCTTGGCCAGTCTTGCCAATGTTGGTCTCCCTCACCTTCACTTTTGTCCGCGAGGAACCTGTTTGGCAATAAGTGGCACTGTCACTGTCTTCATTCTGATCTCCGCATCCAGAGAATGTT
>JAAUXU010075404.1_pt1 | contig 22411 bp, 21 predicted proteins | sample 7278151 | NCBI WGS metagenome assembly JAAUXU01 (sample SAMN14350113, study PRJNA611818) | marine sediment metagenome | isolation source: surface marine sediment (1.8m) | place: French Polynesia: Moorea | collected 2018-08 | reverse complement strand
CGGTCTACCAGAGCCATCAGTAAACGGAAAAAGTACCATCAACTACAGTATGGTACTGGGTGTTCAATAGTTGGTTTTCACGGAATCTAATGCGTAACCCTATTATTCTAGCAACACATGAAGGAACATTGACATTGATGGAATGCATAATTTGTCTCGTGGCTATGTTCAGAATTGTTCTGTGCAAGTACTTGCGCTTCTGACAAAGTGAAAAATGAGCAACATGACAAAAAAATGCCGCTACTTCAGTTAGGTTCAAAATGAGGAAGTTAATCAGTTGCTTCGCAAAAAGCTTATGTCCTGATCAACTTTCAGGCTGTAGACAAACTTACTCCTTAGACCGGTTCACAGAGTTGTTTAAGCATCCCATGCATTAGTTGAAATCAGCTGACTTTTTACCCATCCCTTGAAACCAGCGGTCATCCTACAGGAGGGGCCCTGCGCATGCGTACGAAGGAGATACACAGAGTATGCAATAAAGGAGGGGCAAAACTATGAGGAAGAAACAGCTGTTCAGAAGACAAGTTTTCTTGGGCAGGTGTGTGGGGGGCGAATCAGTGAATGAGGAAAGTTGTCTGTGTTCTAGGCTTAAGTAACTCTCAAATTCAGAGGCCCCTAAATGAAAGATGTGGCACTGATATTTCAAAATATGTGGGAATAAAAATGCCAGGGTTTCACCTGCCATTTCAGCCTCAGTAAGTGTTTTTAACTTTGTGCAAAACTACATACATAAATTGTATTTTCACTGAAGGTAGTCAGAAAACCTAATTTTCTGCGTATGTTGTCTATATTTCATTAGGTTGGTTTGATTTGTTGCACACATGGCTTGATGTAGCGAGCGTCAACAGAAAGCCAAGCATTGAACACATGGTACACATGTGCATGTGCAATATTGCAGCTGGCGACGCATCTTGTTCACCACCACCATGGATGGGAAGGTGTCTGTACGAGCCATCGCCAAGACATTTGCGTCGGGAAAGACGGAGAAGCTCGTCTATCAGACCCTGGCAGAACTTGGGCTGCCAAGCGAAAAGGTTCGACTCAATTATGTGTCAAAAAGAACTGCAAGTTAGGATGTGTACCAGTAGTAACATATGGCATCACAAGTTGTCTCATATGTATGTCATACATTTCAGACTGCTTCCATGGAGAAGGAGACATTTACATTCGAGAAGTTCTACAAGGTGTATCAAACTATTTGCCCCAGGACAGATATCGATGATCTGTTTAAGTCGATGTGAGCCAAAGTGCTGCAAAACTAAAATCTACTTGAACAGCTCTGTAAGCCCCTGTCTGTAACACCCACGTCATGGTTGCAGCACCAACTCCGAGAACATCTCTGTGAACAACCTCGTTGAGTTCATGAATGAGCGCCAGAGGGACCCCCGACTGAACGAGATACTTTACCCTTCTTACAACGAAAAGAGATGCATGGAGATTATCTCCATGTATGAAAAGGATCAGGAAAATGTCCAAAACCGTAAGAACGTGGAGAATGTTCAAGGCTTAGGCAGGTGCTAATTGCCATTAATACTTCAGAGCGGATTAGTAAGGAGGGCTTGACTGATTACTTGTTGTCTGACGAGAATGCGCCGGTAATCTTGGATCGCCTTGACATCTACCAAGACATGGACCAGCCTCTTGCCCACTATTACGTCAACTCCAGCCACAACACCTATCTCACTGGGAGGCAGTTCGGAGGGAAGTCCAGTGTGGAGATCTACAGACAGGTCAGCGATCTTTGAATGACTGTATAGTATGCATGTAACAGAATGCCCTGTAGGGTATGATTCACGTATGCGACATACGGTTGTTCATTGTCACAGGTGTTGCTCAGTGGTTGCCGTTGTGTCGAACTCGACTGCTGGGATGGCAAAGACAAAGATGAGGGAGAAGTCATCATTACTCACGGCCATGCAATGTGCACCAACGTGTACTTCAAGGTAAAGAAGTCAGCAGTGCTTCAGTGTCAAATACCCACACACAACAGTCGTCAACACGGTAACGGAGTGTTACTTCGCATAGGATGTCATAGAGGCCATAAGAGATACAGCTTTCGTGGCATCAGACTACCCTGTCATTCTCTCGTTCGAAAACCACTGCAATCGCAGCAACCAACTGAAAATGGCCAAGTACTGCCTTGACATCTTTGGCGATCTTCTGATGAAAGATTCACTGAAGGACTATCCGGTACGTGAAAGATTCTTCTCAAGAGGGGATGGTGTACAATGTAATTCACTTCTTTCTTTAAGCTGGTCAAGGGTCAGCCATGCCCACCCCCGTCAAAGATGCTTCGCAAGATTTTGATAAAGAACAAGAGGCTTAAGCCGGAGGTAGAAAAGGTGGAATTGGAGCTCTTCCGCAAGGGTGAATTTGAGGTGGGCAATGAAGAGTCTGAAGATACTGCTGTTGTGGAACCAGAGAAGCCGGCTGAAGGAGGAGATCCTGCAGCTGCAGTGCCTGTGCACACTGGATCCACGGCCAATGTGCACCCACTGTTGTCCTCGATCGTCAACTACACATGGCCCACTCACTTTCAAGGCTTTGATGCCGCCGAGGAGGCCGATCTCCATTTCAAGATGTCCTCGTTTGCAGAACCTGCAGCACTAGGATATCTCAAGTCTCAAGCCATTGAATTTGTGAACTACAACAAGAGGCAGCTGAGCAGACTTTACCCAAAGGGAGCCAGGGTGGACTCGTCCAACTTCATGCCTCAAGTAAAGTCTTGGATTAATTGAAAATGTGAGAAATGGAATAATAAACCTAATTATGTGCCCTTTTCTTAGGTTTTCTGGAATGCTGGTTGTCAGTTGGTGTCACTGAATTTCCAAACTCCGGACTTGCCAATGCAACTGAACCAGGGTAAATTTGAATACAATGGCAATTGCGGGTACCTTCTCAAGCCTGAGTTCATGAGAAAGCTGGACAAAACATTTGACCCATTCGGGGAGACCCCTGTTGATGGCGTGATTGCGGCTCAGTGTGCGGTCCAGGTAAGAGTTCGGCCAGACGCATGCTAAACTCATCAGGGATATAGTGATTGTACATCGTGATTTTGGCCACAGGTAATCTCGGGTCAGTTCTTATCTCCTAAGCGTGAGGGCACCTATGTGGAAGTTGACATGTATGGGCTGCCAACGGACACCATCAAGAAGGAATTCCGCACCAAGGTCGTCCCTGCCAATGGGCTGAACCCGATGTACAATGAGGAAGGGTTCTCATTTCGAAAGGTTGGCACGCGACATGCGCCATGAAACCTCCTGTTTAGAGTTGCAGACATGCTAATTTGGTGACATGCACAGGTTGTTCTCCCCGAATTGGCCGTGTTGAGGTTTGGCGTCTACAATGAGGAAGGCAAGCTCCTGGGGCAGCGCATCTTGCCCTTCAATGACCTTCAAGCTGGTTACAGGTGAGTGTTCTTAGATGTCCTTCCAGTTTCATGACTGATTCGTTCCTCAGACACATCTCATTAAAGACCGAAGGAAACTTTCCCATGTCATTGCCAATGCTCTTCTGCAACATTGAGCTCAAGATCTATGTGCCCGATGGATTAGGAGGTTGGGCAAGTGACATTAGACTAACATGGCAGGCTTATTGAATCGAGGAGTCCCTTTCTGCAGACTTCATGGATGCTCTGTGCGATCCCCGTGCATTTCTGTCAGCGCAGGAGAAGAGGGCTGAACAACTTAAGGCCTTGGGTATAGAGGAATCCGACATCAGTGAGAATGTCATTGAGAGCAAAGGGAAGTCCGGGCCAAAGGACAAAACTGGAGACAAAGGCGGAGACGCCAAGGAAGAGAAGAAAGGTGAGGATGAACAGAAGGTCATGCTGGATTGATTTTGCACTTGTGTGCCTTGCCAATGCAATATTTTGTCCAAAAAGTTGAGGAGTTTGTTGCGGAGCCTATTACTGCCGAGGTTTTGAAGCAAGATAAGGGCTTTGTCAAAGCCACCAAGAAACAGGCCAAAGCATATGAGACATTGTGCAAGAGACAGAGGAAAGAAAGAGAGGCTATGATTTCCAACCAGATCAAAGCACTGGAGAAGCTTGTCAAGTCAAAAAAGTAAGTGAGGACAAGTACAAAAGTGTACATGGTTCAGGGGTGACGTGACATGCGAGTACTTTCAGAGGAGTTGACCCCATCAAGGATCCTGACATGCTGCAGATGATCAAAGAGCAAACAAAGCAGTGGACGGAGATGATGAAGAAACACCGTAGTGAGGAGTGGGAGCTCCTCAAGGCCCACCAAGCGTCATATGAAGAGGTCTACGAAAAGGTGTTTGAGACCGCTCAGGCCAAGCAAATGAAGGATTTGGAGGCTTTCTTGGCCAAGTATGATTCATAGTTGACCACTGGAGCCAGCAGAAACAAAAGACGCTGCAGTGAGCAAAACTTCGTCATTTTGCAGGGAAACCAAGGACATGATGGCAAACCAGGCCAAGGTGTCAGTAGATACTGCTAAGGAAGTCCAGAACGACGCTAGCCTGAAGACCAAGGCTGACAAGGACCGTCGACTGCGAGAGAAAAACCAAGCTAACACCAAGCGATTCGTCGATGAGCGAAAGAACAACCAGTTCAAGCAGAACAAGCGCAGGGAGAAGCAGAAGAAGATTCACGAAACCCAGTTTCAAGATATCAAAGGCTACGTCCAAGAGGTAGGGATGACTACATACAGCACAAGGCCTACCGTAACATGAGACATGACACATACATCAGTAAGTTCATATTCTCTTCCAGACCATTATGATGTTGACCAACATGGAACTCAACTACAAGCTGGCAGGCAAAGACGAGAGTTACGTGTGAATTTCTGAGGGCCAACAAGCTCCCTTCACGAACATCATGCATTACGCATTGTGTGTAGCAATACTAATAACTATGATTACAATGGTTTTCGGATAATAGCCCTTTCTTTGCACCAAATTGGGAAATATTAAACCTTGTTATTTTACACTTGCAATCCTTGCCGTGACTGAGAATAGTCTGGATACGCTGTAGAGGCAGCTTCTGACATGGAATTAGCACCTAAAGTTTATCATTGAGGCTGAAACCCTTTGGGTTTGAATTTGCACATGAAACCGGTCATTGAGACACTAGCACAAAAGTTCCGGCACAAAGAGTAACTTTATCACCGTTCGGTTCTATGCTACCAGGCTTAAAATGCAATGTGAAGTTACACTCTGCTCGTACATTGTCTATAGAGGGTGTGCATTACTTTGCGGAAAATTCCCACCCACCTGTGTTGCATTGATTGGATGGAGAACTAGGATGTCATGCCCGTCATTGCGCTAGAAATTGTCCCGAGATTTATGTGGACAGGTCAGGTTTTGAAAACTTGTATTATTATGACTTCTCCTAATGTAGCAACAGTACATAAGACTAGAATTTGGACAGGAGAGTTCGCAGCATGTGCTCCAAGAGGCTGCCACGGACTTCATACTGAAAGTCATTTATCTTATAATCGATAATGATATCGTACTTCAATATTACAACTACTAATGCATCAACAGAACATAAGACTAGCATTGGGACAGCACATTTTGCAGCAAATGTTCGATGAGGCTGCCCTTTTTGATAAAGGCTGATGTGGTCGAAGGGACCAGATGGGGACTAAACAGGGTGCTACAAAATCTTTGGGCAATTTCTAACAAAGTGGTGCGCACGCCACCGTAATTCTGAGCCTTAATCAATGCAGTACAGGGGCGTTAGAATTTTCTCCCAACTGACGGACATCCTGTATATAGACTGAAAGTGCCGACGAACGCAAGTAGGTTGGGAGAACCTTGGCTTCTTGGGTACTTCTTTGCTCTCACCTATGAAACTGTTTGGCCGAGAGTGCAGATATGTGATTTCCCGAGATGTTTAGGACCTGTGTCTCCTTCTCGACGGTCGATGGGACCCCCGCCAGACCCTGATCTGCACAGTCCACAGTGATTTTGGAGCTGCGCCACAAACACTGGCACTTTCTGGGACAGGCAGAGGATGCGAGGTCACTGCAGAGGGACAGCGTCAGGACTCTCAAGGCCCACTTAAGAGAGCCTCGAAGCATGGTGAAAACAATCAGTTCCTAAAAAAGAAGAAGAGAAGACGGTTTGACGACATTAATGGCTGAGTCTGGACGTCAACTAAAGAGAACGTTGAACCCGACAAATCAGGGTCGCATAGTCAAAGCAGTCGTTTCTCTCCGGCACTGTATTTTCTCCGGAGCAATCCTGTTGTTTTGCTTTTTGTCTCGCTAAAAGTTTTCTCCTTCATTTCTTTTTTTTCCCCGTCCTTCCGGCCAAGGAAGAAGAAGAAATATTTGCAGCTTTCCAGAGGCCCGAAGAAAAAAATGGCGAAAACAATGGAAAACTTCCTTTCATTGGATGTCACGGCTGCGTCTCGATCATTAATTAAGTGATAAAATCAGATGCTGTTAAATTGGGTTCTGCTGTTGAATACAGGCGCGATTAGCTCGGGCGGAAAATTGGGAGATTGCAATGGAGGGGGGAAGAAAATAAACTTTATGTTCCACTGATACAACTGCACATACAGAGACCGGCCTGGAAGTGAGCTGAGGATGGCCTTGCAAAGGCAGATTCTTGTCACACCCCAGCACACGTGTGTATATGACACAGATGGCAATATGAGGACTGCATGATTGTCCGCCACGATGAAAATTTGCCCGTGCAATCTCGTCCTCAAGTTACTGCAGTAGGGCGGCTTTAGGAGGGGGAACCTTTTTGTCTCGAGAGGACGCGTGTCACAAACCTTGCTAGGAAAGCAACAAAACTAATAAATTGCTTCTTAACCTAATTCTCCTTCCTCTTCTTTCGGAGAGAGTCAAAACCAAGCGAAAATACAGGGAGGGAAAGAAAGGGAGAAAGCTAAAGGGGCAGGAAAATTTATGTCACGACTCTCCTTCCCAAATATTTCACAGATAAAGCGATAAATGCGAGACTTCAGGACGTTTTTGTTTCAACCGGGGGAAGGCGAGGGAGAGACTAAAGGAAGCCGAGAGCATTGGCATTACGGACTGTTGGTCCTGATCCCATTTGAATCGCCACCAGCACTGAAGCACCCTGTTGAGGTCGTCTGAGAGGGAGACTCCTCTGTGGTGCGCGGAAATAATGGGGGGAAGGGGGTCATGCTCATTCTCTTGAGGGTCAGTGTATTAACGGACAAAGTGATTCAAGTGTGGTGGTTCCAATAACGTTGCTCAACCGTCCGTGAAGCTTTTCCTTCACCAGACTTGGTACGTGTTCGTCCGGACTGGTGTAAACTTCGTTACGCATACGTGTTCTTCTGCTGCTGAGTCGTGACCCTCAGTAGTCACGATCCAGGTTCCCAGGGATGTATGGGGCCCGGACCGCACAAGCAGGAGGGTCGACGTGAGAGAATCGAGTCGGGACATGGAAGGATCGTGTTGTGCTGCGGACGAGTCAGAAACTACCATCGATCACTCTATGGTTAAATAACTCAAGTTTCGAGCCTTCACGCCACTTTTTTCCCTCCCCCCCTCCACAGCTCTCGGAGGGACCTGGCATTGTACAGCGTCCACTCCAGGGAAAAGAATCTGTCCCGAGAGTTCTTACGTTCCCCCAGTCCGACAAGATGGCTTTTCCGTGTAATAACAACAGGGACTCCTCCTCGCTCAAGCTCAGCCGTAGCTTGATGTCTGCACACATCTCATCCGCCCCGTACACGTTCTCATTAATCTCGAGCGTGCGAGAACTCGTGGAATCTCTTCTCACCTGCTTTTTTGTCTGGCTCGAAAAATCTCTGCACTTTTTGGCGCTATCACGATGAGAGGCGAACGATTAAAAGCTGTTGATGGGAGCAAAAAAGGAGATTCTCCTACGTACTTGGGGCGGTCGCACCCCGACTGGAGCCTGGCACTCCATGCTGTACAAGACGTCATCTGGAGGTATGAAAGCAGCTCCTCACGACTCGGGCTGGTTTCGGCTGCTCGCGATCTTTTCACGCGCCGCCATCAAGGAAGAAAAAAAAAGTGCTCCTCTCAAAGAGAAGAAAAGGAACGCATTCTTTCTTTATATTTCGCCACCTTCGCGCCGCGAAGAAATGGATGGGAGGCTGTCAATTCCTTGAAATATCCGCAGACACAAAAAAGGGGCCCGCGCGACCCCTTCATTGCACACGCGCACACAGGATCCCATAGAGTATTGTGTATCCTTTCCCTGTAAATGTATGTTATGAGTAAGAAAAACCTACATCCCTATAAATCAAGGCGGGGACTGACGCGCAGGCGCAGGCAGGGCGCAAGATGGCCCCAAAGTGTTTGCGAGCCCGGAGACAACCACCACTACTACAAATCCTGGTGATGCTTCTGGGCTGGAACGCCAAAGTACTACAGTACCAGACCTACTTTTCCCCAGAAGTCGTAATAAGCGATGTAGCGGCAGAAATGAGAGACATTTTGCGGAGGGGGAAGGAAATGTTCCACTCGCAAAATATACGGGTACTCTGCGAATTGACATTGTTCTCTTGCTTCAGCGAGCTTACATTTGACTTGGCCCGTCTGATTAGCGGGACGCTGGCGCCTTTATGTGTCCCTCTGGAAGGATGTAAACATGTTGGCCTCTTATTAAGACAGCTCAGATTTCCCTGAATCTTTCCATTGTTGTCCCTGGTCCCTGACAATCGTTTCCTTTGCACTTCGATTCGGTCTCGTGGTCGTACCAGGACCTTTCCTGCAACTTTCCTCCTTTTTTTGTCATCCACACAGAGGGGGGACAGAGCCAGCGATCCAGACTTGGCGAGGTCCTCGTCTCATTACACCCCAACATTGAGGATCCCCCAAGTTCTACGTGTCTAATATGTACGAACGTACAAACCCCCCCAGTGAGTGGATGGAGCAACGTGTCTGACGATAATGGAGAAGATCGACTGCTGTCACTATTAGGCTCTCAGTCTGTTTATTTAAAGTCTCTCCCCTCCCCAGGTAGCCTTTTGTACCCAGGTGTACCCAGACAAGAGCAAAAGTGATGCAACAAACAACTCTGCAAAACAGATTTGCCCCTTTCTGTCCCTCAAAATGTTTAACAATGCTGCGACATTTCCTGAGCACCATTTTTCACCTCAGCAACAACACCTGTCAGAAATTTCGCGGAGAAGAATTTGCATAACGAACAGCATCAAACGAAGGAGGGGGGTAGAGGAGGGCTAATATTTCCCCCCCCCTTTCCTTGTGGATTAGGGAGCGATGGCAGAGGGGGAAGGAGAAGAAAGCATCTTTGTGCAGTGCACACAAGATCCAGGATTATACCCAAGTACGTATATGTACGGATATGCATGAATCAAGTACCTGGGAGGGGGGGAGCTTCTTGCGTTAATTCTTTCGCCTTTCAGCAAACGTCCTTTCATTGCTGAGCTCTTGCCTCACTCAATCTCCGGGGCAAAATTGGATGGAATTTGCCGTAACCGCGAGCAAACAAGGCTTATGCAATGGATGTGCACTGTACATTTTTCTTCCCCTCGCCCGTGGCGTTATGGAAGACCATGTGTAAATACTGACAGTAAAGCGACTTCGTCACTGTAAAGCTCGGCCAGAACAAAGAGGAACCGAAATTGGCTCGGTAAAAGTGGGAGAAGCTTCGTGGCTTAAAATAGTTCTTTCTGTCCGAAGCTAACGACGTGACCCTGGTTAAGTTACTTTCTTACTTCCACTTGCCCTCAAGAAGAGAAAAGAGCTTAAGTTACGCTCTCTTCCTGTCAATTATGTTCTCCACTCTCGATTTTTTTGGGGGGGGGGTGAGGAGAGAAGTAAAAAAAAAGAGGAACAATTTACTGAGAACAGTGTAGAAAAGAGAGAAAAACATCCTTGCTCATTGAATTTCACGGCCAGGTTGATTGATCCACACTTTGGAGCTGAGCCTTCATCACAAGATTGCCTCCGACAGGTACGTCACGTGCCCACACCTACGCATCTGCAGCAGCAGATGATAGAATGCCATACTTCTTTCCTTACCTGCGCTTGACTAATTCTTCCCCCGGGAATTGACTCCCATACCTTTTCCCCCTGGAAGTTACCAAGATACTGCCTCGTGTTCCTCTAACGATCCCTATGCACCGACTGAGATGTCAGAGGGCTAAGGATTTTTCCCCGGCCTCGAGACCACAAAGAGGGACATTTTTCTTCCGAGGGGGGGGGAAATCTCGGGGACAGGAATAACTGCGCGTGCTTTTTCTTTCTCTCCCCAAGAGCCTCTGGATTGACGGAAGCGAGACTCCTTCGTCGTGGAAGGAGAATAAGTAAGCAGCTTCTTCTTCGTCGTCTTCTTCTTGTGTATCCGGAAATACGTAGGTAGGGAGGGTCGAGCCGCTTGAGGGGGCTCTCGACCGAGGAATGCCAGGGACGCAGCCTAATGAGGGGAAGCCGGAGAAAAGAGGGGGGGGGGGAGCAGGAAAAAAGACTCATTGGCCCACCAAGGAGATGAGGGATGAGCTTGGGCAAGGAGGAGAAGGAGGACTCGGCCTCAGCTTGGCATAACATGGGGAGGGACTTGAGTGTATCGTGCTACAGTTATTTCAGCATATCCCCGATGGAAGAGGCACTCACTTCGTCACACTTCTTAAGGCGCTCTTTTTCTTTACACGTTGTTGTCGCCGTCGGCCAAATGGTATCTCAATGCGCGAGAAAAAGAGAATCGTTGCAGTGGCAGACGGTTTAGGGGGTCTCTCTGCTTCGTCCCACCCAAAAAAGAAGCATAGGGACAGAAGAAGGCGCTGCAATCTGCTGAGGAAAGGAGGGATTCATCCATCCTTTCGGCATTTCTTCCTCTAGAAAAGTATGAGCTTTTTTTTTTTAAGGGACGCCGACTACGCACTTTTTACGGCGGGCAAAAAAAAAAGAGCAGCCACCACGGAAGCGTTTTCCAGAGTGCCTCAACTTCGTGGATGAAAAGAAATGCCCGCTGCTGTCTCTGCCTCATCTCCAGATCCTGGCCTGGTGAGAAAAAGTAGGCAGGCAGCGACAATACAAAGTTTTTCGTCTAGCAAATAAGTCTCTCTGGGGAGCAGAAAAGAGTTCCTCCCCAATCGCCCCATTGTTGATCAAGTCTACGTGCTTTATAGATGATCGGTGAAATTGCTCTCTTTCCCCCCGATGCCTTAAAAGTCTTCTCCAATCAGATGCCGCGGCCGAACCAAGGACCTTCCAATTCCTCCTGACCTTTGGGAAAAGATGACCACCATCCCTCAATGAATTTATGGTCCGGCAAGTTGAATAATGCCTCCTTCTTACCTGAGATGGGTATTTTTGCCCTGGTGCGGCCGGGGAAAAAGTCAAAATGCATCACACATCGTCAACCTTCATCCACGTCCTCCCCTCTTGGATGTGCTGGCGATGAATATGACACTGATATGCAGAGGCCAAGCGAGGAAGTCAAGGAAGTCAGCACAGTGAGTCAAGTAGTCATTCCTCGCTCGATCGCGTCACAGGAGCAAGGACATTGACACGATTAACGCTTAGGCCACTACTGCCGAGTCCTGATGGATGATGATGTCAGGAGAGGCGGAGAAGAGGAGAGAGCTGAAGCGGGCGCGAGCTTTCGCGCACTTTTATTTTCTCGGGAAGGAGCCGCGGGAAGGCACTTAGTTGTCGTCGCCGTCGCCGTTGCCGCCGCCGCCGCCGTCGCCGCCGCCGTCATTCGCCTGAACTTGGTCGGTCCCCTCAGGGTGGGATGAGGATTTCTCCGCCACGACGTGGCTCCTGTACCCCGTGCTGTGGTCCGCGTCGTCGTCGCGGCAGTTCTGGCCGGACGTGCGCACGTTCGTACGGTAGATTCCTTTACAATGCAGCGAGCACAACTGAGCTGATCTCTTGCGCCTTCGCTTTCCTAAACGTTCCTGCGCTCTCTTCTCTCACCACCACCCACCCAAACGTCTGCATGAGCTGAAAGCAGCAAAAGCTGAAGCACACGAAGAAGGAGAAGCGAAGGAGGCGTGAACGTGGGTAAGAAAACGCGATGAAATGAAACGCTTTCTCTCCTCACCCTTCCCCCAAATGAGTTTGTTCGTGTAGTCGGTGCCCACGCAGTTCAGCGGCGATGATATCGAGGCGTCCCCCTCCACATACAGAGCTGGCGGGTACAAAGGCGCGGAGCAGCAGAACTCGTGCGTGTCCTACCAACACACACACACAGCCAGCAAGAAGGTCCTAGACGACGACCACGACAACGACGGCTGCAACAAAACCTGGCGAAAGAAGATGTCGGAAAAGAAAAATATCAAACGGTTCTCGTAGCATCACTGTGGCCTCCAGCAGGAAGAAAGTCGACAGCAGCAGCAAATTGGATCCGCTCCCCCACGACGGCCTCATTAATATGCGGCGATTGAGGAGATGCCATCTGTTCGGTACAAAATGCCGATCTTTTGGGCCAAGCCAGCTTGTCCTGAAGTGACAAGGAAGACAACACAGACGACGACGACCTAATTGCCAAACTTGGTGTGATCAGATGACTTCGTTCGTTCCCCTGTCCTCTTTCCTGTCTTCTCTTTTTTTTTCCTCATGAAAGCAATATGAGAGCTGTACAATAGTACAGCTTTACCTCGAAGAAATGCATCTGCCCAAATCCGTGCATGGTCTCGGCTGGAATGACTTTTGCTTGTTCTTCCAGGGATTTCGTCCTGTTTTTCGCCTTAATTTTTTTGTGCTTCTTATGTGTCCACTTCTTCCTCGGCCGTTTCTTCCCCCCCTTTTGCACACGCAGTCGTCCCCCCCCCCCTCCTGCATTTGTAGTAAACGTAATCTTGGCCAGAGGAAAAGTAGTTGTATTAGAATCACGTCCCAAGATTGTACATCCCTGACGATGTCAGCAGGGTAAGCAGAGAGAAAAAGGGGGAAATGTAACGGTCGCAAGATAAAGTAGTCTGTGGTTGCCAACATATGAAAAAAAGCTGAAGTTCCTCGTAGCTGGACATGCGAGAAGCTTCTTCTCCTACTTCTTCTTCTCCACCTTCTCCGTCCTCACATGCCGATTGGTACGAATAAGGACTGCCAGGACTCGTCACAGTGTCTCATGTCCATGTTCTTGACGTCCCCTATACCTTAGTATGCATGCACACACAACAGTCAATTGATTCTGAACTTGCTTTTCTGCACCACTCTAAGCTGCGTCTTAGAGGAGACAGGCAATATTGCATCCACCGCATTGGGCGTAAAGGCCATGCATGACAATTGGGGGATGAACTGTCGACGGTAGACACACGCACGTATGCACGCGCGCAGAAAAAACAGAGGAGAAACAGACACACAGACAGACAGACTCACACACCAGCACGCATTCAGATGCTGGCTGCTCGCAAGAAATTGTCAATATGGGCGGACGCCACATAAACTCCAGTAGGCAAGTAAAAGACGGTTAATTTTCCTCGCTCCTCAACTGCGTAGCAGAGCAGTGAGTGTCACTGGAGCGTGCAGACGTTTCCAGGCTGACATTTGAAAGGATTACGACGACCCAAGGAATCTGCGTACGCCAGGGAGGAGGATTAAAAGGCAAGAGACAGACCTTGACGACATGAATTGCTGGTCTGTGTGACAAACTCTCCTACGTCTTGACCCATGACGCACACTGTAAAGAGGAAGTCACTTCCAGCGTCTCCCGTCTTCACCTAATGTATTCAGTTCTTGTCGTTACTACTTGGGGTTTTTTCCCCCCCCCAGAGGGAAACGTCTGGTCTGCCCAACATCGTCTTCCCTGCTTTGAGCAACATTCCAGCTAAAGCGGAACTACTCTTTGTTTTAATTTGTTTGGCAACTCTATAGCTTTGAGTTCCTTTGGGAATAATCTCCCAGCCTTTCCAAACAACTTTTATTTACTTCGCCTCAACTGATTTTCAACACAGGACACACCACAACCACCTAAGGACCCCCTCACTTTTATGCAGGAGAGGCTGTTTGCATGAAGTCTTGATCAAGGAGAACATTTAAGCTTGTCAACGTTGTGGTGCGGGATCAATGAGCCTTCATCAATGACTGGTGCAAAGCAATTAGTTTGTGCCACATAAGAGCAAGCTTCGTCCTCCCCCAGCTCTGTATTAGCAAAAGTGGACGGAACACTTCAAGAGCTTTCGGCCTTTCGTTAAAAGTCAGCTGACACGAAGTTAATAGAAGTTGCTTCGCTAAGGATTAAAGATCATTTTCCAGGAAAGAAACACAGCTGGAAGTTATCATACAAGTTAGAACATTTGCGTGAAAACATTTGGATGCTTTCATTCACCCTTGTAGGCAGGTTCGAAATTTATCGGCTCTGACAGAGAAATGTACGTCAAGTACGCTACTTTTTGCTGGATGGGTCCTTGTGGCAGTCGCTCGCTTTTTATTATATATAAAAAAAGAAACCAGTCGCTGACAGCTATAGTTTCATACATTTTTAAGTATGAGCCAAAAAAAAGCGACCACATCTCTTCCTCCAGCTTTCTCAGAGCCCCAAAAGCGAATGTTTCTTTTCGAGTAGGGGATAAAACGAAAAATGGAACTGAGTGGTCAGTAGAACAGGCAGAAGATTATGTAGGATCGTTACTCAATGTCATTTGCATTTTTCTTACGGAGCTGAGAAATTTCGAACTCGCCTACAAGGGTCAGCTGAGCCGAAGCAGTCAATGAAAGCACTCAAATGTTTTCACGCAGATTCCACTTTTCCCCCCCTCCCCTCAGGGGGGGGGGGATTTTCGTTCTGTGCTATGCAAAAGACAAAAGACAAACGAGTGATCTGCGAAGGCAATGAAGGAATTCCTTGTTCTTCGACTGCGAGAAGGCAGAAGCTTCCCCAGAGGCCGGCTTCGCCCCCGTGGACGAGGCAATCCCAGGATTTTCTCAGCTCCAAATAAATCAAAATTTACGTCTTGCAGCCTTCACCGTCAAAAAGGCTGGACGGACGTGGAGAGACTTTTCTTCTTCCCCCCCTCCCAACACCCGGAGAAGGAGCGAGATTTTGGAGCTCGTTCAATTTCCTCCGTCGTCGGAGTCGATTCTCTTGCTCGCACACATTTGCAGATTGGGAGTGTTTAGCATAGCCCAAATGCAACTGAATGTTATTGCCATACCAATGGAGATGAAGAAGAAGAAAAAGAAGCAGCTTCGCCAGAGGAGGCACTTTAGAACTGCGTAATCCTCGCCATTTACATCGGGCATTCCGAATGGGCAGTTCACGTGAGCTTTACGAGTCTCTCTCGACTTCGAGTAAATCCAAGAGGGAGCTTAATTTCGCTGCTTTAGAATGAGCGGAAAGAAGAAAAAAAATCCCCCCCCCCATCCTGAAAGGGGTGACGAAGTCGTCGAGCAACAGTCTGGGGCCAAAGTCAGCAGCGCTGACTTCGGCACCGGCGTGAACGTCTTTGCTCAGGCGTTTCTCCTCTTACAAATGAGGAGTGACAAAATGGCGCTTTGAGAAGCTTCGTCTGTGGCAAAAGAAGGCGGGAAAAAAAGTCGAGTGGAAACTTTTTCAGTCCGTTCAGAAACGTCATTTCTTTCTTGTCTACGTAAGCTACTTATTCACTTCGGAAAATATCTTTTCAGTTTCACGGAGAGAGAAAAACCGAGGGGGGAAGAAGTGAACGCAGAGGCGGAAAAATCGCCCATTTCTTCCGTGGATTCGTTCCTCAGGTGCGGAAAGCAATGGAGAGAAAAATAAGACAACTGGGACGAGAAAAAGTGACTCTCGTGTTAGTTTAAGCTTTGGGTAACAATGTTTCTTACCTGTGATGCCTTCACAGTCACACCTGCTGGACGGTGTTTTATTCCCCCTCACAGATTGAATTTCCCCCCCCCCCTTTCTTTCCTCCACAAGTCGAAGAAAGCAGCAGTTAGCATTGCTGAGGAATTTGTCACCTTTGTCCAAGACTAACAGCTAATTCGAGTCATGCACACCTTTCTAGGGTAGACTCAAACGTACTCTTTTTTTTCTTCACTTCTGATTGCAGTCGTCTGAGGTGTGCACACACGGAGTTATGAGTGCTAAGGTAATTTGGACATAGGCATGAAAAGTTTGTTCCTACAGTCGACCTTGAACACCACAAACTTCAATACAAGGAATACCTTCAGAATAACCAATTTCAGGGTGCTGACCGGTGCAGAAGCGGGACCTGCTGTACGACGAATTACCTTCAAAGTGGCGAATTTTTCTTTGGTGACCAAGAACTTGGCTGTTCTGAAGGTCGACTGCATTAGCATGTCATGCTTCAGTCTTGCCTTATGACACCACCTCAAGTCGGGGCTCAGTCAGGCCTTTGTACCTTTTCAAATCATAGCTGGTGCTTTGTGACGAATACACAAGTCATAAAGAAACTTAGTAATGAAAAGAAAGGTGTTTTAAATGCCGGCCCCACAGTGTGTAAATCTTTATTTATATATATCTCAATGAGTAGTGTGTTATGCTGGATGCACCATGGTGACATCGCAGTACGGATGATGACTGAAGTTACACACAAGAAAATAGAATCTGTTTTTGCTGCCATTTGTCCAATGTGGGTCAAGGTTAAAAGAGCAAGGTTAAATGTCACCTTTTTTTTTAAAAAAAGTGTTCTTGGCCACATCTTCCTCAGGTGCCCTTGGGTAACAAACTCCAAGTGCACTCAGTCAACTTCCAAAACCGACGCCTTCTCGACCCACTCTAGTCACATTTTTCATGAGATGGAGCCTCGCAGCTTTATTTGGGGCTCCTTGGTTTCATTTGCACTGGTTTTTTATGGTCACAATGCAAGCTAGGGGCCAAGATCATGTAAAGCCTCCTCCCCTTCTTCATAGGCATGAACGTTGTTTTCACGCGGATGTCTAATGACATTTTTAGAAGCTCTTAGGCTGAGTAGAAGAAGGCTTTTTCCCTTTACCCCTCCGGCTTTGTAGACCTTGGGCTTATGGTCTGAGCCTCGACCAGAATTTTAATTTTGCTCAAGGCATCTAGAAAAAGGAATATCTCCGGAGGAGGAAGCACTGTGATGGGGAAAATGCCAGAGAGAAAGACAACAAACACTCTGTATGTGTGTGGGTGTGCTGAAAAAAAGCATTTTTTAGCGATCGTCGGAAACCCTGACGACGTCTAACAAACTCTCAATTCTGAACTTATACGTGTGCATGCGCGCGCACCCGTGTATGTTACTCATGTACGCATTGGAGGGGTTCGTACGCTAGATCCCGGGACTAATATTTCCTCGAAATGAGACAAAATTTGGCTGGATCCTTTCCTGGGATTTAGTGAGAATATTGTGAAAAAAAAAATTATCCTTCCTACCGTCTTTTGCACTCGGGGCGGATCCGATTCCTCGCCCGGATTCCAGTCCTGATTCAAGCAAATCCGTCCCTGCTACTCAAAAGATTCGAGTTCGGCCTTTGCCGGATTCAGACCATCACCATTAGAAACGGTGGAACGAAGACCCGATCAGTGCAGATGCTCGGCATGCTCAAAAGGTACTTTAGGAACAGAGGGCGAGTATTGACAGCAATGAAATCGATAGCGAAGGAACCACACTTGTGACGTAACTTGCCTCGTACCCGAGATATGGTGCACATTTCCCCGTCCGGGCTCCCCGGGTACTGCACATCCTGAACATGTAGTTGACGGCTGGCCGTGTAGGTGGCGCGTCAGGCCGTGCACGTACGCATCCAATTTTTTTTTATAGCCAACAACAGGCATGATGTCTGCATGACAAAAAAGTAGTGCGTGCGCAAACATCACCTGCCTGTGCACGAATGTTCTTTTGACGCAGATGCACGTATGAAAGAAGCTCTCTCATGTGTATTGGAGCAGTTGGGCGCTAGATGGCGCATCCTCCTCGTCGGCTGCATTTTTTATCTGGTGGCCGCAAACAACCGCGAATGTGCACGGCCCGTCAGATCACGTCGATGTGCACATTGTTGCACGAGAATCCTGTCAGTGGCGGATGTTTTTGCATGCATTCTCTACAACTGCTTGAAGCACGCGCGCTTTATTGCGTCAACAAGCCCGACATGACTTGACTGATACCGAAGGAAGAAGAAAAGTGAAAACTCCTCACCGCAAATGAAATATGTTGCAGCGCGTGCATGTCTCGAACGAATGAAGGGAGGCATTGTTTGGTCACGCTAGAAAAGATATTGCGGCGACCAAAATTCCTCCATCTATTTCCCTCACCTGCAGAATGGCCTAAGTAACGGCAGCGGCACTTTCCTCAGTTAACTCGATTATAATTCGTTGAAAAAACACACTCAACATATTGAACGCAGATTTCCAGATGGAAAGAAAGATCTACAAATTCCTTGAAGACGCACTTTTTACCACCTTAAACACAGGGTTTTTAAATGGAAAGTGAGACTAAGAACTCGATTCCTCTAACGATGGCAGTGCTGTTTCTTTAATTTCGCAGGTGAAGACAACAACGACAGCGACAATGATGGGTGGATCTGATCAAGGCAAAGGTCAATGTTGAACAAATAAGTTGACCAGCGGGAGTGCCTTTTTTCTTCTTCTTCTTCCAGAGAACTATAGACTCCCTGTGTCGACGACACCTTTTTGCTGCACCAAAAGAAAATGATGAAGTTCTACTTGAAAAGGAGGTGATGAATCCTCGGTGGCTTGTGGACATCCGGGATGGCCATCGGGTGCCCGAAGTAACCGTGGAGAAAGAAGAGATCCCACTTTATTAAGATGGATGAGACAACTGGAAAAGCCAGCCAGACACAATGACTGTTGAGCGGCAACGCCTGGAAAGTGAGGAAGCAAACAGCAGAGCCCGTGAGACTCTTCCCAACTGCTGACAATGATGGCATTGCTATAAAGGTTGCCAAAGATGACGTCCAAGCAGTTGGACCAGAGGAGAAAAAAGGCAAGGGAATTTCACCAAATGCCATAATATTTCCCTCCCCCCCCCTAATAAGTAGTATAGGACCGGCGGAGACATTCCAAAGGAGAGGAAAAAACGACGGAAAGAAGAATGAGGAGAAGAAAAAGAGATCTACTACTGCTCCACCACCAAAGCTTAGCTCTGAGTAGCATGGATCTCACATGTGTCATAAAAATGCGACTTCTTCGTATAGGAACAGCAAAACAGCCCACCCAAATTGTTGGGCGGCGCGTGAAGCGGTGCTACCACTGGGGTCTTATGCAAGACACCCACTTTGTGGGGGTTGGGGTGGGGAAGGAGGATTCTGGGGGATACCTATGTTTGGGCTGCTACGTGACTGAGCTATGAACGGTACAAAATTTCCTTCATAATTGCCTGTCAAGACGAGAAATGGGAATTACTGCCTAGGGTAGATCTTTTCGTGAATCGTTCTTAATCCCCGGGCCCCGTTTTATTACTGCCAAATTGCGTTGCTGCTGAAGTATTGCACATAGGGATTCTCGTCCCTTTATCCATCCCCACTTTAAGCCCTCACGGAAGCGCGGGAAATGGGTAGAGGAGGAGAGAAGAACGGGGGGGGGAAATTGTTTTGCGGCAAGCCAAATCCCCTCCCCCCCCCTCCCGTCATCCTACCCCATTCTCTGGACAAGAATTGGCGGAGTTGTTAACTCTTCTGCGTCTCAAAGATGCTCTTTTCCGCTCCTTGCAAATAAAGAAGAAGAAAAATGTCCTTGATTCGTGCGACTTCCACCATTTGTGTCTGTTCAAGGAATGACTCGCGTCCGCCGCTGAGGCTTCCGTGTGGATGAGGACGATTGCGAATCACCCAACCTCGTCTGAGCCGGGAGAACAAAGCCTTGACGTAAGAAGTAGGCCAATAATCCTTTCTTTTTACATCCTCGGCTGAAATTTGATAGGATACGTAAACTTACGGTGCATCACGAAGCCCTCTGAAAGAGAGGAGACGTTGCGAATATTCACTTTATGCTACCCACGTATCTTCATCGTCCAAAGTGAACTCATTTCTCTCCAGGAGAAGAAAAATGGAGAGATTTTATGACATGAATGCCTCTTCTCCAGCAACGAGTTGACCATTTTTCATATGAACATATGTAACGAAAAAAGGCCAACATCAAGGCTTGACTTCTGGAAGGTGGATTATACGTGGATTGTGGGCATTCCCCAAAGCTGGCGGAAATGAGACAGGTAAGATGTGCTAAGGGCACTTCTTTCTGGCACACCCTGGGGGTCGTCGAGGTACGAAAAAACATAAATAAACTTGTCTGTGTGCACAATACCTATAGGCGAAACAGATCGTGGACACACGTCAAAGTGAGTCTACAGCAGATGTGAGCAAAACAAAAAGAGAGACGTACGAACCATATGTAGTGTAGGAGTTTCATTTTTTCCCCATCTCTTCCTTCTGTGCTGATCTCTCCTAAACAGGCGCTGTCGTAAAAAAAAGTCTCTTCTCTATATATTTTCCTACTTCATTTTTTCCTCCCCTGACCAAATGAAATTCTTCCAGCGCGTGAGATGAATTAATTCAAGAGGAGTCGAACAATAAATGTATTTATTTCCCGCGATCTCCTCACGCCGCATTATTCAATCGTCTTCCTCTTCCTGTCGTATTATCAAAGGGTTCTCTCAGCACCAGATCCAAAGTCCACGTTGACTCCAAGCTCTGGGAGGAATCTAATCAGAAAAGATCCCGGGCTTAAAAGGGGGGAAAGAAAGCTTTTAAAGAAAACGCTGCTCTCTTCAGTCAGATCTGCAAAAGTGACTGAGATTAATTGGTGGGAAGACCCAGACCAATAAATCGGGATAGGACGAAGTCGAAACAATTTTCAAGTGGCTCACGCACAGTGTCAAGACGAGTGCACCAAGTCCTGATCTTCCCAATGGAAATTGGCATCATCTGTTCAAGAGCCGCTAAAAGGTGCGGCCAGGAAACTCCCGCCTATGCATTTGGTCCCCCTCGCGTGAGGAATTTGCATAAGGTCTGCTTAAGTGGCTTATGAAATGCAACAGACTCTGTTACACACACAAAGTTTGCTTTCTCTGAGATTCTCCCCCCTTCTTCTGCAACTTTGTGTCCCCTCCGAGTGCGACCGCTGCAAAGTTGAGCTTCACAACAAGAGGGGGCGGGGGGTAAAGAGGGAATGTCTCATAGATCAATCACAAGTTCACTTCCGCCCCCCACCCCCCACCCCAGCCTGGCATAAATGAGGACTTCTGAGCGCATCCAACGAATAAATCTGCGATTTCACCCTCCGGTTGCTCCTCTCTCCAGCCCGGAGCCGGGGAGGGAGAGGAGGGAGAACTCCAGCAACTTTGTCGCCTAAAGTAAGTGGAGATGAATTTCCACGCTGCAACCAACTACTTTTCTCCATGTTTTCTTTCACTTTGGCGTTGTCACGTTGTTCGAGGAATCGTTTTCAACTTTGGCGTAAGTCTTCATGTCTGTTCCTTCGGACTCGCTGGGCCAGATCAGCCCTGTCACGGTGCCACATCTTGGCACTCGGTGCCGTGCCAAGAGGACCAAAACTCAGGCGGTGGCGGCCGTTGCATCTCGTCAGAAGTCGTCAAAAATGGTCAGGTGCAACCACGTCAGTGCGTGCACAGACTGAGTCACTCACTCATTCGCTCAATGGCCGACTTGGTTGGCACTTCTGCTACCTCAATATTGCTCTATCTATTTGTGCCCCCACTTTTAGAGTTTCTTTTTTTTCTTCCTCTTTTTTTCCCTGCCATTCAAAGCACGCAGACATTTCGAGGCGCTCGCGCGTGCTTCTAATGCCTTTCAGCAGCTTCCTCTGTAGACGTGTTGACGCAAAATCGCATAATTTATGCAAAGAAATGGCGCACGCTTAAGAAGTCGGAAGCGAGGAGTTTTCAGAGGCAAAACTTTTGCGTCTCTCACCCTCCCCCCCCACACACACATGAGTTACAGCTAAGCGCACTAGAGATATTTCGCCAACATTTTCTCCACATTTGCGGAGTCACCCCGTAGGCACATCTTTGTACCTGAGGAGCAGGCATTTTGCATTCATAGACGATGGCAGAGGAGAAAAAAAGAGAGATTTTTCACACGTATTTTTTCTCGCGCCCTTGAAAACTTTCGATAATTGACGACCTAAGGGGGCTCCGAAGAAGAAAAAGGTAAAAAAATACGTTATTTTCGCTGCTGTGACCGTGTTGCTCACAGGAAACTTGACACAGACACACAAGCGGACACTATGTACATATGTGGCTTGGACGCTTTCGTCCAGTTGTTACGCACACATCATAGGAGGGTTTTTTTGTCGCTCGAAGGAGAAAGAAAGTGCACCAAAGCAAAGTCCTATACTAACTTGTCTAGATGGACTTTTCATTTGCATGAAGCTCAAAGCGTGCACAGAGAAGTCCATGTATTTTGAAGAACCGACTCCCCCCTAAATCTGAATAGAAATGAAGGAGATTAAAATTCGGTCTTAAAAGAGAGTTTCTGGGTACATAAGTGAAAATGGGGGGGGGGGGGGGGTGGGCGATGAAAAAAAAAAGAAAAAAAAAAAACAAATTGTTTGTTATTGTGTTTTTATTAATGAGAAATGG
>JAAUXU010093600.1_pt1 | contig 22434 bp, 20 predicted proteins | sample 7278151 | NCBI WGS metagenome assembly JAAUXU01 (sample SAMN14350113, study PRJNA611818) | marine sediment metagenome | isolation source: surface marine sediment (1.8m) | place: French Polynesia: Moorea | collected 2018-08 | reverse complement strand
GAATATTCAAGTACAGTACAATGCCGCATGACTTGTCACATTCTAAAACAAATAATGGGTGAATATTGTATCTGTGTGAAACCCCTGGTGGTGGAGCGAGTTTCTTTTTTCGCACCAACCATGAAGCAGCAAATTTGGATGCCTCAAAATAGCAAAGCATTGGTCAGAAATCAAGCCTTGGACAGCTCGATCTGGGTCATCCTGATCATTGCCACAGCTTCATTCCCGATGTCTCCTTTGTCGCTGCTTTCACCATTCCGAAACCTCCAGCTGCCGCTTTGCAGTTGATGTGAAAGTCAACCCGCCGGGTTTTTTTGTTCCCCACTCCCTGTTCCTCGTGTGCAGCTCCGAAATGAAATCATTCTTCATGCATTTTTGTTCGATTAACTCGCAGCCTCCCTCATTATTACTCATGTGAGAGCCTCATTGGTCATTAGCGCGTAAGAAGCGGCGCTAATCGGGATTCCAGCGATAATTGTAAGACACACATGCGCGTAGCAAATCGAACAATTTGCATTTTTCCCTCAGTCGCCCTGTATCAATTACTATACAATGGAGCAAGAGAAATCGAGCAGCAGTGAGATTCAAACCCGCAGCACTGACCGATTGATCTCGTCCAACCATTACTCAGCGGAAGAAAAGAGACTAAGGAGTCTCAGAAAACAGGATTTGTCCACTATCATTTCCAAAGGGTGCCGAAAGAAGAAGCGAATCCCGTTTAGGGGAGGCAAATCTATCCCGTCATCGGCGTTATCACAACTGTTTGCAAACAGTGTGACCACCCAAAAAAGGGTGGAGAGTCGCCAATGGGTGTGAGGAAGGAGGATGGCGAAATGAGGACTTTCCAGGCACGTACCCGACCCCAGCGTGCAGGTCTCAGACGTCGACCCGGACTTGACCAACAACTGCGGCATGCTGGACCTCAACAACACAATAATGACAGTTGTGAAGCACAGTGCGCATTCGATTTTCGCAAGCGCTCAGTCGGCGAGATGATCTTGCAAGAAAAGAAAGAAAGAGTTGAAAGTCGCACTCTCACTGAGCAGACTCAGCAGCCAAATGTGGCCCAAAAAATGACGAATGCCGAAAAATGGAGTCTCCACTGTACGCATCTCCTGGGATTATTTGCCGAGCGCCGCGTAATTATCTCAATGACGGAGGTTTGATGCCAACAATAGCGGAGACCGATTTTCAATTATCTCACTACTCCTCGCTGTGTGAGGTCTCCCGGAGGAAAATGTTGGTGCCGCATTTTCTGGGTATCGTTGACGTCCATCTAAGTGGCGTGCAATTATTCGGAACGAACATGTGCGCGCAGAACTACTCTTTTTTGTTCTGGCTGCTCTTCTAGCCAGAAATCTACACCGCCGACGCCCGGGGAGAAAGAAGCGGAGCGTTGTGCGATTTCGCCGGGGCTGTCATCGCCGCCACCACCAGGGTGGAGCTGAGCTACATGTGCTGCCTCGAGCTCTTCTTCCTCTCCTCGGCGTCCCACCTCTCCCACATGCGACCGCACACACACATGATAATGATCGCTCCTCGCTCACTCTCGCCATTATCGCTCGCAACTTGTTTCTCCTTATTTTCGGGGAAATGAAGCGGACATGTTAATGGAGAAGCCTCGCATGCCTGCGAGCTTCGACTCAACCCGCGGGGTCAGCAAGAAGGATCATTGTGTTGAGACGACGAGGGCGGGAATTCGCCTTGGAAGGAGGGGGATAAATTTCCCCCCCCCTCTCTTAACACACATGTGCAGTAGATATTCGATTTGTCCAACTTCAATTCGTCCAAAAACATCGGGTTTTTCTTGGGGGGTAACTGCTAACTCAAGTAGGAGTTAGTAAAGGACTGACTTCTTTTTGCACGCCCAAAATTGAGTTTGTACTGTACACAATGCGGCTGAGAAACGTGCAAATTGCCCCTCCATCACTTGGTTGTTCTCACTTTACTTACTCGTACGGAAAGAATTTCTATACAGAAGATTTGTCATCGACGTCTTCTCCTAGCGGAGGATGCGCAGCAACTTGGCTGCACTGATCAAAGTGAGGTCTCACTGTAGAGTCTGGGATTTTTTTTTATAACTACTTAAAGCTCATGTGATAACGCCAAATTACACAGTACACATGAGTGACCCTTCGTCTCTCTAAGTGGGTGCCCAGGGTCAGTGGGTCAGGTTTTCTCACCTGTGCTCTGCCCGAGCACACGAGACTTGTCTGCACCACAAGTACAGATATCCAACCCCGAGAACCCGGCGGGAAGCGCGTGCAGCTGGAAAGTAGTCGAGTCACCCTTCTTAACGCGTAAGAGGCTTCTGCTTTAATGCGGGCGCCCCACAAACATTGATTTCGGCGGCCCGGGGATGGAATTTTATGGTGATTGGAACTCCCCGGTTTTGGGGCGGAAAAGACGGAGATAAAGAAGAAACTATTTGGATACTTTGGATTGATGGACTGACTGAGTGAGAGAAGAAAACAAATCATTTCCGATATGCGGTGCAGAGGGTTTGAGAGGCGCTTTTCCATAAAGTCGAAATTCGATTGATCACAGAGCGTTAACAGACGGTTGTGCCAGAAAAATCGACGCAACCAACGATGACATTAGGGAGGGGGGAAAAAGTCAAAATTTCTTCTTCTTGCTGAGCATGAAAATTGGAGCCAGCGCGCATAGGAAAATCTTACCGAGGAGAGAGCTGAATTAATTGCCCTCCGAAATGATTCGAATACTCACAGCTCCATTTTGAAGAAAAACCGTTTTTTTTTCCATCTCTCTCATTAGAAGTGAGAGTGAGTGTGTGTGGTCCACACACATGCGTACACGTTAGGGATGGGGTCCCCAGCCCGAGTCGGATTCAAACCCAGCTGGGCTCAACCGTTCATAAATATGCCCCAGTGCACGGCAGGCGTGGGCCAGTACAAAGGGCGCAGCAAACAGTCACAGGTGTTAGCATACAAGCAGTATAATTTTGAATACATAAATTATGAACATTTTAAAATCTCTCGAGTATTTAGCCAGCAAATGTTTGAGACCCGGAACTGCCCGGACTGCTTTTCCTTCTCCACAACCCGCCAGCGACCCGGTCTCCCTTAGCTACTCGAATACAGCCCTAGCACAGAGCAGTGCATTCCAGCCGACGATTATACACGCCTACTGCACACACACTGACCGCAGACGAACTTCCTTTCTCCATTTCGTGTATTCTAATATCAATGGCCCGTGAACTTCTTGCCCCCGAAGTACAAAGGATGAAGGCGTCAAACTCTATTAGGGAATTTTTGCGCCGGATGAAGGCTCAGAAGTCCGTTCGCACCACCCTGCCTTGCACCGGAGGTTTGGCCAATTAGTATGATGCCTGAAGGATCCTCCTCAATCAAGTGCGTGTGAGCGAGGCAGGCGAAGATTCGATTAATTCAGCCCACGCTCGCTGGCTGGTTCACAATGACTTTTTATCGAGTCTTTGCATAAAGTACCGGTCGTTCGCCGCCATACGTGCGGCTAATGGCCCCTTTCCAGCTCGCCCCATTAGCTGAATCTATTAAGATTCCGGCAGATTTCACGCCGCAGCTCCTGTTTCCAGACTCCCTTATCTCGCTTGTCCGGACACAGCTCGGCAAACTCGGGTGACTCACGCACTGGTTGCTCCAGGATTCTCGATAAACGCTCGAAAGCTCTAAATTTCACCAAATCACAGAGGCTTTTTCAATCCTCGCTCTCACCGTTGGACCCCAATCGGTAGATGACTCCTTTCCCATTATTTCATGTCATGGCAGCGATTGACTTTCTCAACCAGACATTCAGTGATGACAGCTGACTTTTTGTTCATTAGCGGAAAGACATGCTGTCAGAGTCAAGGGTTCTTCTGTAACTTTATATCGAGGCAGCTGATGCCGGATTGCTTCACATGTCTGGTTAACCGATCATCTAATGGACTCACTCGTCAACACCAATCTTCTGTGTCTCGAGGACCATTTGTAAATATAGCTGAGGCCACCGCAGAGTCTGTTGCTGACCCGGATGCTCGTGAGATGCCAACTTGCTGCTCTGCAGCCACCACTGCTCAACATGTAAAATGCGCGATCTTCAGATTTGGTCCATCAGTGCTTGGACAAGGAATAAATAGCTCACAGGGCACAGGGCAGCCAGAGTGTCTATGAGGAGGGCAGGAGCCAGATGGCGGAGTCCAAGTCGTCATTGATCTTTAATCACGCGGACCTGGGCAAACATGCCGACATGTGTACGCATGTACTGAGGTACGTATATGGGAAAAAAAACATAATGTATACTGTATAAACACGCGTGCGTCCCTACGTTGCTGCTCCTCTAAATTGCCTCCCTGTCCGACCAAATTGGATGTAATGACCAACGATGACAAAAAATGTGACCCCCAAACTTTAGTCGGGGAAAGGAGAAGATTGTTAGTCGATACGAGTGAGAAAGAAATGCGGCAAGGAGACTGAGGAGGGGGAAAGAATTGACGACAACTTGAAGATTGACTGGAGTCCTTCACAGGAAAAGTTATTTTGAGCTTATCTCCGAATGTTTCACTCGCTCTCAGTCAGTGTGCGTGCGTCATGTGTTGTGGCGGCCAAGTCCTTCGTCCTGGCAGCCGCCAATGTTTGGGGGCGCCAAAGTGCGACGTTGCCAAAGCAGCAACGCTGTGGAGTGAGCAAAGAACCGAGCTGCGCTCCCCTGGTTGCGGTATGTAGGTACATACACATGTACGACACCGTGCAAGTGGTTGGTTCGATAACAGTGAGAGACTTTCTATGTACGCACCACTGCACACTGCATCACTGTACAGTCAGGCTCGAAAGTGTTGGAGGTTCCTGCTTTTTCAATAATGACTGCACACTAGAGTGGGACCTATGTAGAAATGGATACACACACTCATCTTTTTAAGTGTGCTTCATGGAGTACACACGTTGACAGAATGGTGTACCTTCATACTACGTAGGACTACCAAGTACTTGTTCTCAGAAGGGCAGATTTCTTTGTTAGGACTTTTATCCCGTAAACATAAGTTCATAGAAAGCCTGAATTTCAAAAGACTCTACAGAGGTGCTACCTCTAGTGAAAATGTACTCAGCAAACTTGGGACAAAATATTATAAAATGTTCACCTACTGGGCAAGGAAGTACTATTTCTTATGTGCAGCATTAGTGTGCACTATTTTGTAGTTGGCTTTGAGTCTATTAGAAAAAGTATGCTTAAATTAAATTTTTGGGAAAAATGTATCAATGGCTTTCTGTTCAGCAGGGCCACATTGAGTAATAAAATTCTCATTTAGTGACAGTCACACTTATCCATGCCCTCCAGGAAGGCCCCCTTGGCCCAATCCCCCTTGATGGCTTTGCAGCACCTTCTTGTGAGAATCAATTCCAGTCTGATGGGGTGGGATCTTATTTCCTACATCAGTCACAACTGCCGATGAGTGTGCATTTTCAAAATGAAAAAAATATCCTCGAGGGTCCCACCCCCTACTGCACGCTAGTAGAAAGAGTTGTAAAGTAATAACGACTGTAGTCCTCCATCACAGCATCCACTTAAGAGTCAGGTATAATATAATGCACGTACAAGCGTACAATTGTATGCAGCAATATGCTGACGAAAATATGACTTTCTAAGTACTCCAGCCATGCATGCATGGCTGGGTCTGCATATGAAGACCCTTTTTACATTATGTTTACTTATGATGCAGACCCTTTTGACAAGTCGACGGTCTGCATATCCAGACCCTTTTTACATGATGGAAAAACATGAGATCTAAGGAGTTCCAGTTATTCTGTAGACTTTTGGGAGAAAATGCGTTTTTAACCTGACAAAATCACAGCACACCCTCACAGATGCTTTCAAGCCTCTCTGTACTATTGCTGCAGAAGCTCCTGCCCACATGTACGTACTACGTATGTATCTACGTTGGATGCGTCACGTGCGTCGAATGACAAGCACTTGTCTGTACGTCTGGCCCAGGTGGTGTTTGTGCTTCCCTTCCTGCTCGGTGTAAGCGGTTAGACTCACCGGCCGCCACGATCCAAATGTGTGATTCACCTAAAAATCTGGCCACGTGACGCAGACTTTTTTTTGCTTTAGACAGTGACGATTGTAGAGTTTGTTGAACTTTCACTCATGTCAAAGGCACAATGACAGACGTACGTTATTTTGGGGGGCTCACACTGTAGTTTGGGGCCGGAGACCGGATTTTTCGGGCGAAATCACATATCTACTCGTCATCTATCTTTTCCCGAACAGTTGGCGGTGGCGCCCACGCCCGTCGGACATGAACCAATGCAAAACTTGTCTGATATACAGCTAAGAGTATATTTCATAAAAATATAACGACGCTTTGTCCTTCTCTGTATAGGATGGCGTATTCACTGAATCATTAGCGTACGTATTACCTTTGCACTTACAGATGTGTTAAGTAACTGTACTCCAAGCAAGCTCCATTACGAACGCAACGTCAATAGGACACGGTATATACAGACACGCTGCCAGCCAGGTCGACGGCATTGACCAATCATACATGTTTACGTCGTACTTTACGTCGTCATGGTAGCTAATATCCTTCAAACAATTTAAGGTAGTCAAAGTAGGCAGGACTATGCAGCGCGTGCATAGCGTGTACTTAGACCACAACACTGCAACGCTAAATAAAATCTCACAAATTCCAAGAGAAAGCGAGTAGCATTGAATCTTTCAACAGAGCTCTACAATGATAACCGGATTTCTTCTACGTACTCTATTAGTTGTGTTCTCCGTTCGTGTGACTTTGTTGCCATGGACCATTCTTTTGCTTGCGGATCCTCGCAGGTTTTCGCTCGCACTCCCTGTACGTAGGTGTGAGATTCGTCTTCTGTGCCTAAATCATCCTTTCTCGCTATTAATATCATGCATTGCATCAATTCTTCCAAGGTAAGATCAAAACTGTGCTCGCTGAATTCAATCAACCTTCATTTACATCAACCAGAGTAAGGAAGGAGGGATGGAGTTGAAGTAGGTCACTTGAGGTCGGTCGATAGTGCGTGTCTTGTCCTCTCCTTTCACAAAGGCAGCTTGTGCTTGTAGTAGTAGTTGGACTAGTTGTTCTCCTTCTCTTCGAAGACTTTGCTCCCGGTGACTTCTAAAGTGGCGCCGGTTTCCTGGTAATCCTGCTTGGTCAGCCACAGTCTCTGAAACGAGCTGAGTCCGCAGAGGTGAGCACCGCCGTCCCAAGTAAAGTTCTCTCGTCCTCTCTGCGCCTGCACCCGGACACCGGTGGTCCCGGAGGGAAGCAGCCCGGAGAGCTCCTTGGCCAGCCTTCTGTCCAGGCCTGGTAGGAGCGAGTTACCGCCTGTCAGGGTGATATTAGAGAGGAGGCGTGCACGAAGTTTCTCGTCGCAGCGCTGCACGCTCTCGCGCACCAACTCGGCCAAGCCAGAGCTCTTCTTCTTGATCGTCTCGGGCCTGAAGAGAAGCTCTGGAGCCGCCAGGGCCTCTTCGCCCACGACGACGATGTTGCCGTCGGGCAAGCGTAGGACCTGCTCTTCCATGGCTTCTCCTCCGGGGACGTATGGACGCTCGGAGACGCGGCAGAAGGCCTCCTTGGCCTCACGCACCACGTCGCGGCGGGAGGCCACGCAGAAACCCCTCTGCTGTCGCTTGCTGTTGCCTCTGCGTCCTCGCCAAAGGAGGAAGGTGTCGTCGGGAAAGCTGTACTTGCCCTTGGCAAGCAGCGTCAGCAGTCTGTCCGTCACGTGCTTCCCGCCCAGGTGCATGATGAGCGTGGCGTCGGGAATGGGTGAACCCTCCCAGCAAGGCACCACGTACGTCATGTCCTCGCCTGTGTCGACGCACACGCCCGTGGTCCGTCCGCCGCCGTACATGGCAAGGGCAGACTTGTTAGCCAGGTAAATGCCGCCGACGCCAGAGCCCTCGAGAAGCATTTCCCCCATGCGCCGCCACTCCTCAGGTGGGCAGAGCGGCGGCACCGACACCAGCACTCTGTATTCCTCCGACGAGGGCGACAGCTGTCCCTCTCTCGTCTCCATGGCCCACACGTGTTCCCACAATGTCTCCAAGTCGTCCCAGCTGGCCACGGTGCCCTGTCTGATGGGTGCGTTGAGCGCCAAGATGCCTCTGAGGTTCTGGGCCTGCGCTCCCACGTAGCTGTCACGAAGTCCCAGTGTGCGCATGGCTCCCTTGTGCCTTCCCCTGCCCACCAGCGTTGGGAACACGGAGGACGGCTCCGAGCAGTGCGACCAGCCGCACTTGGTGGTCGACGTGCCCAGGTCCAGCACCAGGCTGTGGGGCAGATTGCTCACGTCCTTCATCCTCTATGACAATGTCTCTGTACAGCTGTCCACGAGAAGAAATATTGCCGGCTTTCTCTTTTACGATCCGTCACACCCTTTTTGGCCGAGGGGACTCTCGATGCTGCTGCTCCTCTGCTGCTTCTTTCAACTTCACTACTCAGATTTGGTCGTTGCTCTTCTCTCTCGTTAACTGCCTCGCTCTCTTGTTTCTATAGCTGGGACTGGAAATGCTTTCTTTCACTTCGCCATCACGTGTGCGTATGTATGGGTGCGTCTGCACTGCTTATGTATGCGTGGACGAAGTCGTCGTTCCGTGGCCACAGATTGCGCAAGAGATCGTGTCGAAGAAGCTGCTTTGGAAAGCAAGTGGTGACTCCTGTCACCTCCGGGGTCGCACCTTGAACTGCGGTCTCTCCCCAGGCCCCCAGAGTACAGCACGTCTATGGTGTGCGGTTGCCACCTCGGCTCCTGGTGGGTTTTCCTCCACGACTCCCTGCTCTTCTTTCCAATCACTTCTTTGTCATAATCGCTTTTCAACATGCACTCAGGCCCTGGCGTCTTCGTGTTTTGCGGCCCGCTCACTACTAGCTTTTTTCCCTCAGGCCTTCCAGCAGCAGACGTCTCTCATGCCCACTCGAATCCACCCAGAACGTTGCCTGCCGGTACGTCTCGTCCTGCTGCCCGGCTGCCTCGGCCAGCTACGTCGCCCGCCTGCCCCAGTAGGCTGACTGACTGCTGCTGCAATGGGTCGGTCTTCTACTGCCTCACCCCCTTCATTGTGACGTACACGTAACGCTGCTGTTGTTGCTGTCTCTCATCGATTCCCCATGCAAGAAACCGAGGGAAAGGGGACGGGGGGATCCACTTGCGCGAAGGTGAGGGCGGGAGAGTGGGGGAAGGCTCTCTTTTTCGACAAAACACGCACGCAAAGTCTCGAGAGTCGCCACAGCACCGACTGATTTGGGCGTCGCCCTCTGCTCTTCGCTTTCTCGGCCAAAAAAAAAAAAAATAATGGCCAAATTTGCAATCAAGGCCGAGATGTAACGACGGCGGCGGGAGCCTCACACTTTATCACACTTCACAGCACGACGGTAATACAAGTTTGCGCACCGGCACGCGACCAAGCCGCACTTGGGCTCCTTCACGGGGATGTGTATTTTTAGTCGAATATAATGTGCGTGGGCACACCTCTTTGATCACGCCACCCGAAGCCCCGAAAGTCAACAAACTTGATGATGAAGTGGAGGCCCGTGTAAACACGTATGCGTGGCGTGAAGAGGTCGGAGGAGGCGTTGTTGTCGCTGCCACTGCGTTGTAATGGCACCAATCTCTGTCTCTCTCGCTCTTGGCACTGCTCAGCTCCTGCTGGTAAACTGATTAGATTATTCCGTGCGAACTATCGCAATCATGCCTCCTCGATCTTCTCTGGAGCTCTGGGCTCAAACACACACGAGACACGTATGTGGAGTAGTAACACTTTCACACTCACGTCGGGGGGGCGACCTTATTCAGTTAAAGTGTGTGTGCATGCGGAGAGCCAACACCCTTCTCATCGTTGTCGTCGTCCTGCTGTTGCTTCCTCCCTCCTCCCCATGTAAGGCCGAATCCACTCTACAGTAGTAGAAGCATTAGTTATTGCAGAGGGCACGGGCAGAAGACACATGCGCGCGTGCATATAACACGTACGCGCGCGCACGCACGCACGCACGCACGCGGGGCACCACCAACACCACCGCTGCTGCCTCTGCTGCCTAATCTGCGCACGGACACACACGCTGCCACAGCAACAGCTTGCGCCACGACTGCCACGACCGCCCAGGCTGACTCGGCCCTGGCTCGCTCTCCCACCCTGCCTTCGAACAAGTCATTTAGGTGTGTCTCTCCTCCTCCTCCTCCTCCTTCTCCTTCTTCTATACGTAATATGAAGCTGTTTGGAGACTAATCTGCTGCCTGGGTACGAACCTAATACTCCAGGCAGACTCATGGACATCAGCGGGCAGGCACAGCAACAGCAGCAATCACATCAACCACACCGCCAACATGAGTCTCAATCTCATAAGGTGAGACGCTGCATGCAGGGAGGGGCAGAGAACACTTTGAAAATTGCGTCGATGCGTGCGTGCGCTCAATGACTTATCTCTAGCCAGCGTGCATGACACCTTGATACTTGTCCAACAAGCTCCGTGGAGCTTTAAAGGAGAAAATTGGCCTAGTCAAGCACAAATAAGGTCTCCTTTGCATAGCAGCGCGCATGCACTGCACCGTCAGCTGGCGCTGCACCTGTACAAAAAAGGGGTGCAAAGAGCTTTTAAATCTGGCTATGCAGCTGCTGCGCAGTTTCGCAGGTAGACCATAACTTGGTCATCAAGCAGCTGAGAACAAACAGGCTTGATGACAAATCAGTCCAACCTTCTCAGAGACTGCTTGTAGCAGTATTGTACCTACAGTGTCATGAAATGTTCCAGTCAAGTCATGCATCTCATTCTCACTGACCCATTTGTTGAAAATAAAGGGTGTTTTTTTGGCATATCTGTGCAGTCATTCCGTGCGTCCTTGCCCTGTAAGACGCTCGTGCGTACGTAGGCATACTTGTAGGTGAAGGCCTCAACTCTACAAATACACATACACACACGGGCTGCGGTTAATACAAACAGTGTAATGTGCATACAAAGCAGGAGGAGTGGGAACAGAGCTGTTTGCCTTCCAATAATGTTATGCCTCCAGTTCAGGTAGCTGACAGGTAGCAAAAAAAACATTTAACAGCACCCGTTCATGTGATACCCAAACCGTACAGTGTGAGGCAGTGAGAGTGCGACTTAGAATTAGACTTGCTTGAACACAGTTTGAAAACTAACCGACGATTTTGTTGCAGAGATGCCCCCACCACAGAGACAATTGCAGTAACTCATCACTTTTTCTGCGTGGCCTCCGGCTCAGCCTCCGCGCGAGGCCACAAGGCAAAAGATCACGCAAATGGGTGCTCTTTCGCCCACAAGTCTCTTCCCATATGAAATTGAAGGCCATGAATCATGGAGCTTCGAATGAGGCTGAGCTTTGTCGGGTGTAACGACAAAAGCTGACATTTGTTCTGGTTGGAACCGAGGCGTGGAAAGCAATTGTGGACAAAATGTGGGGGCCCAAATTTGACTCAGAGAACCCGTACTTATCACAAAAGTTCAACCGCAAAGTTTTTTTTTTTCCTTAGCAGACGACGACGACGTATGAAGGGGTGTTGGTGTTTCCAAGGGAACTAACTTACAACTAACTCTTCAAGCTGTGCAGGCACTGTCAGGACTTCAAAGTGAAGCACACTTTACTTGTAATGAAGCTTCACTCGCAGGGACATCATGTGTGTGAGTGATAAGTAAATATGCTTCGATTCCCATAGAAACAGCAGCAAAGAGGGCCAACGGTGAAGCTTCAGTTATGTCTAGAACCCAAATGTCTACCTGACGAAGGAATTTTGTCCGCCTTTTTTACTACAGTAGCACTTGGTGGAGCTGACCAGTAACGCACCGTAGCAGAGTCAAGTGTCCACAGTTATAACCTGCACAAATAACCGTTGAAGTTGTCACAAGAAGTCTCCAGTTTACAGTTTTCGGCGTGCCAAATTTTTACGGTTCACCCCTGAAATAGTATTGTGCAGTAGGAGTTCCTTGAATTTCTCCTTCTGGCAAAAATCTCCTGGGATTGACGAGTGACGTTTCCACTTATCCAAACAGACTGCCTTTGGCCACGGGGGACAAGGACGGTTTGTGGGGATGCTATTTGGCCCATCCTTGAGAGCAGCTTCACATAGTGCGTGTGTGTCTTGGAGAAAGAAACAGTTTGCCCAGAAGGGGAAAAACGCTTCTGTCGGCCGTGACGGAAGTGGCTGACGTCACAGACTGCGGCAAGAGTTTGGGTCAAGTCCTCCTCCCTGTCCTCCCCGGGTCGCCTCTCCGGGTCAGGTCGTCGGGGTCACCCACCCAAACAAAAGACAGTCCGTGCATGGCAAGTCGAGTTCTGTGCTGTGCTGCCGGACTTGTACTTTTCGCCTTGCTGGCAAATGAACAAGGTAAACTAGATTTATTCTCTTTTCCGTTATAGCATACGTCTAAAAAAGCAAGGTCGCTGCGTGCATGGAGCAGGCGAGAGCAGCGCTTCCTCATGCGACGGAACTCTGTGCACTCGTCTACAGTTACTTGCAAGTATCGTAGGCACAAAAATTGGGCAAGATGCCACACTGATAAATCATGACAGCTTTTTTGCTTCCTCTCCGGCAGTTAGGACGATACTCGACGATATCAGTTTGAGGTCCGATTACTTAGGGTGTTTTTTTCGGGAGGAGGGGGGATATTCATGAAAAGGCACACGTATGAGGGGGTGTCCAACTACGAAGGTGAAGAACGCAAGAGCTCGCACACTTGTGCACTTATTCTTTCCGCCCGCATAATGTTTTCCCAACTGCCTAAAGCAAGCATAAAGTTGGCAACTTGTCTTCAGCCAATTGGTTTCAAGACCCAGACAAAGCAATCTTGCTCTCTTTATTTTCCTGGCCGAGGTAATAAGAAGCAACCAAACCCTCTGCACAAAGCATGTTGAGGATCGCCTTAACGTTTTCCTTCTGATGGCATTCTTCTTAAAGAAGATCTCTGTCTTAACGTCGGCTCTTTGTCAGGGGAAACCTCACTCACGGTTTGCATATTGCACCTCGGTGTTACCAACAGCGCCACACCTATCGGACCGAGCCAGAATTAAATTTCAGACAAGCTTCCTCCAGCTCCACCTTGGCAGAGCTCAGCTCCATGATACAGTGCGTGGATCCTGTTCTCCGCATCCTGGTCGCTATCAAAGTCAACACGATCCTCGGCTCATTCTATGTGCCAAAGAGTTTGGTTGTTATTTTGACATTGAGAGACCGACAAGGAGATAGAGGGATTAGTTCCTCGTTGGGTCACCATCGTCGGTCGTGGAATACGTTGTAGAAGTAAATAAATGATGTGGTTATTGGCGGGGCCGCCGAACGCTCAAATATACTGAGTTCGAAACAAGGTTAATCGCTTCATTTGACTGGTGCAAGGTTGCTGAAAAACAGCGTCCTCCTCACTTTTGTCAGTCGCACAGGACTCTTGTTATCTCGAATAATTTCACAATATATATAATATGAACGTAGCATTGCTTCGACCCTGACTGCACCGGTGGGCAGAGGACGATTGTCAAAACAGCAGGATTTCCTACGTATGGATCGCACAATCGTTGACCACACAGACAATGCAATACGTACGGGTGAACGTGAACAGTAGTAGGACCATTAAGTGTAGGAGAAATAGTTGTTTCTATCATGACTGTCTTTACGTCCACTGAGCTGATCCTGGCACTGCAACAACGTTCACAAGCAGGACAACTATTTTTCGTAACTCTGATTATAAAATATCTAACTTATCTATGTACCTTTTTAAAGGAAGACTTGATTTTTTTGTAACCTATGCATGGGACAACGGCAAGACATGGACCATATTTTGAATCAGGATGACAAGGAGCAGGTTTTAGGCCCATATTTATTGGGATCCAGGTTTGCATGCAAGAATGGGTTTGCCAACCCATGGATTCAGGAAGTCTTGATTACAAAAAAGCAGGCGCTATCAACTGTTTCTGGGCATTTTTGAAGTACAAACTTCTCCGTCTCACTGATGCTGGGGGCCAAGGAAGTAAAAACAAAAGCCAAAAGTCGAGCTCCATCAGCAGTTTTGTCATATTTTGGAGATGCCAACTTCTTCAGAAGTGGTTTAAGATTGTTCAGTTTCAAAGTAAAAAAAAAAGGTATAACTCTATCTTTGGCAAAATGGAGAAGATTGGATGTGGAGTACGTGGGCAATACGGAGTGCATGGACGGCTCAGAGTGCATGAATGGAGACGAGCATGCGGACAGCATAGAGTGCGGGAGTGGCGCGGAGCATGCAGTGCACGGGGATGGCATGCAGACAGCGCAGAGTGCTGCCCCGTCCTATTTTATATACTTTCCTTTACTTGTGTGCACTCCAGTTTAGTCTTAGAAACTCTAATAGCATCGGGTGCCTCCGCTAGTAAGCTACTCATGAAAATACGTCAGTTAAGATGTGTCCGCGTTATCTCCTGATCATTTACGGCGTAGGTAGCAGCGAATGCGAGTAGCGTGCACAGTTGTCATCTTCGTGACAGATGAATCGGTGCTGACATCGTCGGCTGTACTTGTCTCTATTCCTTGCGACATTGGCATCATGCGGCCCAAGCTGCACCTCTGGGTGTTTTTTCTCCTCTGGCACTACTGCAGCGTGAAGTGTGACGTGAGTGAGGAGGCGAGGAGGCTCATCTCGCGGTGGGCGCCCCTTGTCTGGCTCTACTCAGAAGAAGTCTTCTACCCTTCGAGTGTAGATTTCTATCTGGACCACATGGAGGAAAGTAGCAGTCAAAACATTGTGCGCGCACTGCCGTGACGGACGAAAATTTCATCCGCGTGCAGGTGAGAGACGAGGACGAAGTTGTAGTTCAGGGAGAACCCACTCCTGACACAATTGTTGTGGGTGACGCCACTGAACACTATCACCTCAACACCTTCGAAGATATTGAGTGTGTGCACTGCTATGAAGATCACTTCCATGGCCAGCCATCAGACCAGGTAACGCACACACACGCGCGCAAACAATCCTACAACAATTTTTTTTTAGGTACCTGCCTATGCCGGCGTAATTGAATGGGGCGACGAATGTCAGACAATAGACGTGAGATACTCCACTTTTTACCCCTACGATTATGCCAAGGATGTTTGCATTGGATTGGAGGACGCAGAAGAAGAAGAGTGCAGAGGTATATTTAGGTTCTGTTCCTTGCTGCTTCAAGGACATAGAATTCGCAACATCAGGTATTCTCAAGACTTTTGGCAACCACATCTCTGATTGGGAGCGGACTGAGATCAGGTTCCAGAATGGAAAGCCTACTGACATATACCTTTCTTCTCACGGGTGGGTATTGAAATGTCACTTCTGAAGGTGCGCACGGATGCACTCCAGATACGACCAGCAGGGTAGCCAAAACTGAAAAATTCGGCTTCATTTGGCTTGGCAATTTTTGAAGCTTGTTCGGCGCTTCGTCTCAGTTGTTACTGAATGAGAGGCTTACTGTTTGTGAACCCTTTGGCCTTTTACCTGCGAGCAGGCCGACGACAGAAACCTGGCAACCCTGCACCTTTTTGTTACCTGTGAAGTGGCTCGCATTGCGTAGCACCGTCTCCTCAGCGAATTGTTGCTTTCCTATATGAAACTTCAGACCGGTCCCATATTTTTTGCATCATTTTGCAAAAGCTGACTTGCCTCAGCCTTCATAAGAATTCATAGCGATGCAAGATGTCCAAAATGCGAACGCCCGTCGTGTTCATGATTTCTTTTGCCTTAAGTGACTTCATAGATAGTAAAAAGTGCTGGCCGTATCTTTTTGCAGCAAGCTGTGCTACCTACGTACACACAGTTAAAGTCAGAAGTTTGCATACACCTGGAGTGAAAGAGCCTGTGTTCTCTGCCACGCATAATGCGCAGCTGTACTAAAAACAATGCCTCAGTGTAAGAAGACAAGTGAAGTACTTAGCTTGTTCACAAATTGATTACATAACACTAGCATAGAGTTTGTTCTTCCTCCTAACCGTGTGCAAACCGTCGTTTCAGCTGAAGTTATGTACACACTGGAGCTTCAAGCTTCTGCCGAGCTCATCGAAACTATATATATAATGACAGTAATAATGATAGGTTTGGAGCCTTCTACGCTTACAACGAGGCTGAGCAAGTATTTGACTTTTATTACGGTGAGCCACTGAAGGCCGCGGACGAAGATGAGCCAAGAATTCCGGTGTCCTACCCGGAAAAGGTGTTTTTGGTTGAGGACACCCATCCAGAGGTGTTCAGCGCCAATGGCTCGCATGGAGTTTGGGCTACTGAAGGTACGCCAAGTCTTCTCCGGCAAGAGCTCTTTCAGCTGTCGTCTACTCGTCCAGGAAAGCACACGTACTTCAAGCTGTTGTTCGTACACTTGGATGATTTCTGCGACCGAGGACACGCTTGGCGCTTGTGGGAGAACATGGCCTTCATCGACCTGACTGTCGACGTCCAAGAGCTGCATGGAACCGAGTTCCAGTGGATGGACTTCCGTGGAAAGTGGGGGAACATTCAGAAACTGGTGAGTCTGTCGCCTCCATCTCTTCTGACGTGAGTCCCCTCCATGAACTCCACCTTTCGCCCCTGGTTAGGCGTGCTTCCCGGAATTCATCTCGGGTTCGTGCGGTCTCGGCTCGGGCGTGCATGGGCCGAGTCTCAACACGGCCTTCCCGACTCCACCGCCGTGCGGAGCATAACTGATGTCAACGCATACTGTCAATGTTGTACCTGAGTCCAAACAATTTCTGACAGTGGCTGTTGCAGTCAAAGCGCTCATTAGGTAATCACTCATCTAGCCAAAAAAGACGCAGCCAGCTGCAGCACACTCGTAATCTCACGAAACGTTTGTGTTGCATGGTGTAGTGATGTACGCGAATTGAGCCCGAATACGCCAAACCCAGTCCAGATTTCGGAACTTCGGGCACGGCCTCCATGTCAAGCTCATTGACACACGAGAGACACTTACGGGCTGGTGCAAACATTTCGCATTTTTGAATCTGACCTGACAGTCCTTATCTTGTTCTCCGTCAGTTCCGCCACCCGAACCTATTTCTCCCGAGCCCGAAATAACCCGAACCCGAGTTTTTTTTCCTTTCCACATCCCCAGCACAGTCCAGCGCTCCCGTAGGCCGGAACAGCACACCTGTGTCGTCACATAGGAGCCATACATAGTGTTCTCACAATCCTATAAGGGCGGAGAGGCGGCGGAAAGGGGGGGGGGCACTCTAATACTACCCTCCCCCCTCGGCATTCTTTTACTATGCGGCACTTGTCTACTCAATGAGAAGCTCAAGTGCTAACAGCTTGTCCGTTCGCTGCATACAAATAGCCGAAGGAGACTCCTGCAATCTAATAAAAGTTGCTCGATCTGTTCTCCACGCTCAAGAGGAAGAAGATAGGAGGAGAATTAGTCTCTTGTCATCTGACCCGTAACACGTGCGCTGAAAGAGGGGGAACTTTTCGATTGTGCAGTAGCAGCAGTCACGAATTCTTTTCCACACTTTTAATTGCGATTGCTTTCACTTCGTACGTAAAACCTCCCATTTCTTCTAATTGAACTGAACTGAGGGGGCTGTTTGTGGAAGGGAGGCCGTGCGTTGAATGAGAATCACACACATTCTCAGTGAATGCCAAGCTACAGAAAAGGGAGGGAAGAAATTGATTCTTGCTCCTCCTGCAACGGGACTCAGTGCCTGCCAGAAGGGTTGTCAGTTGTCACGATTTTAATTTGGTTGGACGCAATTGTAAAGTTCGTCCTCTATTAACTCGCTCTCTGGGCGAGGGACGACAAGCACCATTTTTGTTATGCGCGTCTGCATCCTCACCATCGGACTCGTGCGCACTTTCTTGGTGAAATCGCCGGCAAAAGTTGGCCTTCACCAACCCGAAGAAAGGACACTGAACTGACCCTGTGCGCTGCAGCCATGCCCACAACAAACAGCAGGGTCGTCTGGGCCGTGAAGAACTATTTTCTCACTCTGATGACTGATAAAGGCCGGAATAATAGTCCATTGCCGTAACTGCCTTTGAATAAAGTCTTGGTGTCCTCGGGGCTGACCCACTGCACTGTTCTGCCGTGTTCATTGAAGCAGTCGGTGCCATAAAGAACTCAAGTACTCATGAAAAAAGAGCTGGCGATTACTGGAGACCAGAAAAATGGGGTGAACCTGTGCTGGTTCAGCTCAATGGACACGAAGACTCCATTGAGCGCAGTTGAAGCAATGAACTATTATTCCAGTCCACCAGTTGCTCATATATGAGCACTGGAGAAACACTTGGTTAGGGCACGAACTGCTTCTGGTCGCCGTGAATCACATGCAGGGTCAGCTCAGGGGGGATACGAACACTCCATTTGAACGCTGTTACAGAAACGAACCTTTTTTTCCGGTCTCTGGCAAGTACAAAACGTAGGCTCACGCACCGGTGTTGCCGACGAGTCTCAGCCCCGTGAGTTTCTCTTCGTTCCAGAAAGCAAAGTCATTTCCAAGGAAAGAGACAGGCTTTGGGCGTCGCCATCCGAAATGATGTGGCGGATTTTTCTACGATTGTTAATGTATTTTCCACGCACCGTGTGTGTTCGGCCCCACACGCAGCACAACAACAACTTTGTGAGCGCGTGTCCGTGCGTGCGCACTAAGGAAATGAACACAAGAAAACTAATTTTTATCTCTATACTGGGGGTGACTTCTTCAGTGTCTTCCCCGGACGTAGCTGCTTAAGGAGTGGCAGCAGCTGCAAAGGATAGGTCAGAAATCACAGGGGTTAGTTTTTTTTTTCTTTTTAAAAAAAGAAGTGGGGAGTTTGAGTTCAATTTTAGGAAATGAGTCAGTGACTCATAAGGGGAAATGAAGCAAACTTAGCAGTGAAACAGCAAAAATGCACATTGCCGTTAAAATTGCACGTTGTCCATGAATTAAACAAAGTAATTTCTGTGTCCCCTGAAAACAACCGCAGTTGAGAAGGATACTTGGTATGTTTGACATGTATCTAAGGCACTCCTACCATGAGTCGTTCAGGGTCAGCTATGCGAGCAGTAGAAACGGTATTACTGGTACTGCCTGAAGCATATCGACTCTATGAGAGTGATGTTCGAGTGCCCGGGAATCGAACAATGATGACTCGACCCATCTCTAGCCGCCTGGTGCCGCGCATGACGACAAAAAAGTGTCAGTCAGCCAGTCAGTCAGTCAGTCAGTCCTGAGGACGAGGAATTCCTCGTAATGAGGGAGCTGCTCCTGCTGGCAGATTGACTTGAGGGGCGTTAATTAGTGCATATCTGGCATCGTTTGTCACCGGTTACTCCCTTCTGTGCTTCTGAACGTGTGTGTGCGTCTGAAGTCGTACGTGTGTCTCAAGATGTTTGTGCGTCTGAACGTGCGCAACTTCCTCTGATACGACAAATGACATCAAAGACTGACTGGCTTTGAAGCACTCCTTTCTGTCCTTTTCTGGATGCGTGCGATGAAGGAAGAGAAAATAATCGTTCTGCCGAGGCCAAGGCTAGAGTTGCCACATTCATTTCCCCTCCTAATGACTCGAGTGTGCTGCTACATGAACTCCCGACACAGATCATCGTTTGACTTTTGCGGAATTCGGTAATCCTCTTTTTGTGTCTCCTCAGCCAGGTGCGACCGAGGTTGTTGCGTGCGCTCGGCATTAACGCTGACTTAACAAGCGTCTTTCGGCGACCCCATCTGCCCTGTTTATGTCACCAGAGGATTTATGGAGTTCAAACAAAAATAAATGAGCCACTTCTGCCTCCCTCCCTCCCTCCCTCCCTCTTGCGTAAATGCGTGTATGTATTTAGAAGGATGCGCAAAAAATGGCGATTCGAGCACGCACTGGCCAAGTATCGTCATCTCTCCGTGGAGGATGAGAGAGAAAAAGACCACCCCTGGCGTCTTCTTTGACTTTTTGGCCGCAGAGCAGATCAATCTTATTACTTCTGGTGCGTAGAAAATAGTTCCAAGCTCGAATACTTGGATTCTCTCTGAGCTCTCTGAAACCTGATCTCAATCTGGGGGGGCGAGAGGGAGAGGAGAGAGAAAGAGGCGATGACGATCTACGTCGTCTGCTTCATTCATTCGGGGTCCAGGGCGATCGGGTTCTTAAAGCAGAGAAATCGAAACTGTACCCACTTCCAAGTTCAGTGGAAGGACAAGTTTGTTCTGCAAACCGCTGACCGGCCTGACGTTCGATACAGTCTGCTCCACCACCACTCTTGATACCCGCTTGTGAAAGCACTGCCAGCCTCTCCCCTCCTTGCTCCCCTTCTCCTCCAACTCCCTCCTCATTTTGACTGCCATTAAGGTCTGTAAGGTCTGCTCTTTCCCCCTCCCTTGCCTCCCCAAAGCCAATTGCGAGGCAGAAAGGAGAAGGGGGAGATTTAGGGATATTACCTTACACACTCATTATTGGCCATGCAGCAAGCAATCGAGTGGGCAAATGGACTTGCCGACTTTTTTGCCTTCTCTGGCTGGTGGTTTTCACTCCTGCTGCATTTCAGGGGAATAAAGGTAAGGGGGGGGGGGTTAGAGTGAGGTAAGAAGAAAGAAAGGAATCATTTTCAAAATGAGAAGGGCAGGCAGCAAAAACTTTGGGTAATTTCCTGCAGTGGCATGCCAAAGGAAGATCTACCTCTTGGTCGTCGTGTGTATGTATTTTTCTCTGCGACTCATTAATTAATGTGGTCTTACATGAGGATTCATCAGAATATAAGTGCGTACCTGACCTACTGCTACGACTATTACAGTGAGACCCACTTATATCATGCTCTAGGGGGGAGGGCAGACCGGTAATGGACTGATACAGACCGTGTTTCCGGGGAGGGGGGATATATAAAGAAATAGCCAGAATGCACACAGGCGTAAGTGGACTATATAAGCGTGTACTACGGTACTTCTGCGTACAAGTCCATGTATTGTATTATTATGTGGAGTACGTACTTCACGATGGAGATAGGACAGGCGTACTCTGCCCAGGGGTAATCTGCCCCTCGACGTCTTTAATACACTGCACAATTCCCGTATATCTGCCACTCAGTGTCTTCAATGCAGTGGATAATTCCTGTGTATCTACCTCTTGGAGCCTTTAAAACAATGCATAATTCTCCTGTCTCTGCCCCTCAGAGCCTCTAATACAGTGTTTAATTCCTATAAGTCAGCAGCAGCAGTATCTGCAATGGGATTCGTTTATGTTTCTGTAATCGAAAGATTTATCTCTGATCTGTGGTGGCGCAGTCGTCCTAAAAGCCGCCTGCCTCCCCGATATCACCAACCACAAAAGGAGAATCTGCAGACAGGTGTGTGTTCGTACGGTGATACAATCATTACAGCTCTGCACGTAGGTCTGGCTGTGCACACAAAGAGCTGATGGAGTTACTCTGACAGTCTTGATTGGTCCGTGAAACCCAATATACGAGCGGCTGTAAACGTCTCGGGGATCGAGAAGACAGCGGCATTCAAATCATCATCAATCCAGGTGCAATCTAGCTCGCTCACTCTCCGTAATCAACTCCTCTCTCTCCCCCTTGAGCAGCCAGAGCCATCCAGTGAACCCAGTCAGTCAGCCGGAGCCCGCCAGCCGCCTTCCTCCTCCCCTTCCACCTCTTTTCTGAGTGGTTCGCAAGCCCCCTGCACAACTCCCCCCCTACCCTGGTTCTGAGCTAGGGTCAGGCCATCATCATGAGCAGCAGTTGAAACGTCGTCGGCGTCGGCGCAATTAGGAATTCGACACAGTCCATGGCTGCCCGCCTCTTCTGGTCGTTGCTGCATGCATTGGCCAGGGCTACAGAGATATCAAGCAGAGGCCCAATTTCCCCTCAGTGATGAAGTCACTAGTGGTGACAATGAATTTTTGCAGTGCTGCAAGGAGAAAATCAATGTGGCACTGTCACCGGCATCTGTCTGCGGCGTCGCCAATAACTTAGCGGCGAATGTCGGATTACATGTACAGATGGTTGCGGGCCAGACGAGCGTTGGAAAACTCTGACGCTTCAGGCAGCTGAGACACACATGCACAACACACACACACACACACACACACCAAAAACCTAGCATAGAGTGCATTTACCGTGCGGATGGAGTCAACGTCCTCGTACCTACGACGACGCTCTATGGTAATGCGCTACCAAGTAATCCGGTTTCGATCGATCCAGCACCCACCACGACTAGGTACGCGCGCACGCGGATCATGTACTGCACCTACGTAAGGACGAAGGTAGAAGCATAGCTAAATGTACATGAAATGAATGTCTTCATAGCACGCACCATTGCCTGCGGCCAAGCATTCTTGCTCTCCTCATTGGCCAGCTGCAAATAATAATGGGCCAGGAAGGAAAGGCGGCGGCGGCGGCAGCGGCGGCGCCGACTTCAAGGCGTTCGAGGTGGTGGCGGTGGTGGAGGGGGGGGGGGGGGAAGGAGGCAGAGAGAAGGTGGAACGGCCAATTTTATGATGGGAGGGAAGGGGGCTCAGCGACGTACGGG
>JAAUXU010027153.1_pt1 | contig 22456 bp, 18 predicted proteins | sample 7278151 | NCBI WGS metagenome assembly JAAUXU01 (sample SAMN14350113, study PRJNA611818) | marine sediment metagenome | isolation source: surface marine sediment (1.8m) | place: French Polynesia: Moorea | collected 2018-08 | reverse complement strand
CCCTCTCCAGTTGGTCATGTTTTGAGCATTCTAGCAGCAAAATGGGCAGCCCTGACAATGAAGCTCTGTACTCAACATTGTGCCTGAGTATCATATGTACATGTTCCACATCAAAATTCCACATCAAAATGTCCGAGTGTAGCGCATGAGGTGTGGTCATGCCCATGGCTAATCTTTACGCCAAGGACTGTATTGTGTTGAACTGAACTTATGAACTAGAGCTTTTTTGCAAGAGGGAGAGGGGTCAATTTTTTTCAATTTTTTTTCTTCCGACTACACCTTCACTAATTGGCATTAAGAAACTTTAGATACACTCAGGGAAATTCCAAAATTTGCATAATGCATGCAGTACGTAGTTCAGAGTGCATTACCTTATATAGCAGTGGAAAAAGAGCTGAACCCACAGAAAATTACTGGCGTGTGAAGATATCAGATGTTGCCAGAGCCGGAACTGAGGACTGCTCAGAACGTTTGAATTGACTTCGCCTGCTTTTCCTTTTCTTGACTGTGTTCTGTACTGGACTAAACCTTCCCAAGAGGGACAACGCTTTTCCACTGCTGTATAGTATAGATGCGGTTCATAGAACAGAAAGTAATATGAACGAATTGCGAACGCATGTACGTCGTCCTAATTTTTTCCACACATTTTTTGCTTAACGTTTTGTTACGTTCTAATGAAGACATTTTTCATGCAAAATTTTGCATGGATTTTCTCAAGTGAGTAAGGAAGAATTTTTTCATAATTTTTGCTCATTTCAAAGTACTTTTATGCGTGAAGGAAGCATTTTTCCCTGACCGTCCGAATGGTTCTGCCAGCCCCTGTACAGTCCTTGCCATAAGTAATTTCCACGGGTATGACTTCACCTCATACGCTGAACTGGAACGTGTGGAGGCGGAATTTTAACGTGAAGTGATAGTTGTGATAGATGTGATGCTAGGGCAGGGTGGAGCACAGAGGTTGTGGCTGCCCATTTTGGTGCTACAGTGCTGAAAAGAAAGTCAGCTGAAGCTTGAAATTCAGCTTTTTGAGATGGTTAAAGTTGATGATATGGGCTGAAGTTTTTCGGGGGGGGGGCATCTCCTGCCGTCCATCTCCAGGGGTCACATGGGGCGGGGGGAAGGGGGGGACAAGTATCACATTTTCAAGTTTCACATCAAAATTCCTTCTCAGCATATTCCAGTACAGCGTGTGAGGTGAAGTCATGCAGGTGGAAATTTCTTACGACAAAGACTGCATGCTTGAAGCACGCGGAATCATACTCGCACGTCTGAGCAAGTAAGCTTTGCTTCAACTACACTTCTTCCCGGTCTTAAGGACGCGAGCCATTATCAAGTTAACCACATAAAGGTCCTCTAAGTTTACCCTAAGTCTACTAAGTAGGTGGTCATCCATCCAAGAATTCAGTACATCTAACTTTGTTTGACTTTTCTCTCCTCCCTCCCAAGGCCAGAACATCTTGGACTTTGCAGGCTCAACCTTTAAGGATTTAAGCATCGTCACACTTTAAGTACAGTACTCCATTATGGAAACATGGTGTATTCAAGTAGCACCATCAACAAGTAAGATTCAGGTTTACATGTGCGTACTAATTGTACTTGAAGCACGAGAGAATAGTTAAGGTTCTGTACTAAAAGTACGAAAACTCTCCAAAGTATGGAAAGTCATCATAGAGCATGATACATATTTTCCAATGTGGTGCGAGGAAGTGTTCATTAGAGAATGCCTCGGGTATATAATGATGAATGCACCCCAAGCCTAAAGACCACAAATTAAGATTTAGCTTCGTATGTACTAGCAATTCGCGCACACAGCCTACAGCAGGGAATTGCTAGCCCGGGGTGGTGGGATTCTCCGCGCATGTGCCCAGAAAGATGTCTGTTATTACAGTGTGCATACAAAATTGCTCCATTACACACACATTGTGCCTTTTCATCGCCCGCGTGTGCGTGCGTGCGTGCGCGCGCGCAGATTCCTGGGTCTCTTTGTTGTTACTACAACCAACTGGCGCCATGTCCAGCCCTTCCTATAAAGAATCCTGTGAATCCTGTTTTTGCTGCCTTCGCCCCCGCCAAGGTGAGGTCATGTCTTCAGCCGTATGTTTTGCTCATGGCCACTGTGCAGCTACTTTTTGTGCAGTCGGGGAGTGCAAACTCAGACTTCAGAAAAAGTGGCCTGGAAATAACCTCAGACCAATATTCCATCTAAACATTTGTTGGCACTCCCAACGTCAAGTCTGGTGCCGATCGTTCCATCTGTCGTGTATCACATAGACAGGTGTGGCTGACTTTATGTGTAGCTTGTGCAGAAATACAGTGATACAAAATTGAGGTTTCTTCCACGGTAACACAAAGCATGATTTATATAGTGCAAAGATTGCTTTCTTTCCCCTGCTTCACTTCTGCTTGGGAGGTATGATTCACCCCGTTTGGCAAAATGTGCACCACGAAAATGTTTTAGCAACGTCTTTTCTTCACTCCACATGCACATAGAGTTGCTACACACCCGAACACACGCACGCAGGCGCACGCACGCGCAGAAGGAAAGCAGCATCGTTTGCTTTCCTAATGGGTTAATGGAATTGGAATTAGGGGTGATTGAGTCAAGAGAGAAAGGATAAATACCGGTAAGTGCTTGCAGAGCTGGTTGCTACGATGTTGCTTCACCTCCTAATGCAGGGTAAATTGTGCGTCCCACAGACACTCGGATCTTATTGGACTTATTCTGGGGACCATCATTAACCTTGCTACAACTGAGCAAACACTGTGCTCCTCCGTAGAACTGCAGTTGTACAGTAGAACTACCGTCGATAATGGCTTTCTACTCCACACACGTCGTCCTAGAGCGACGCACTCTTACTGTAATTCTAAGAGCATAGAAACCCTTTTTTGCTACCATTTGGGAAAAACAATTGGTTCTTGGTAGGGCCTTCTTCAATTTGCCAAACGCCATAAATTCTCCCTCGGCGGAGGCAGGAAACCTCTCTTTGGAGAGAGATGAAAGGAAAGCAATGCTGCATTTTTTCTCTTTGTTTTACTTAAACTGCCGTACAATACACAACAGAACGCAAGTAGGCGCCACAGTGTCGCTGTGAGTGCAGTGCAGAGCCACCCAGCAAGATTCAGTGCAGTCAAGGAGGGGGTCGCTTCCCTGCTCCCCTTCCCTGGCCGTGTGACTGACGCATGTCTGGTGCAGACAATCCAGCCATTTATGTTTGGCGGAATTCATGATTCGTGGTCACTACGAAGACTGAGGTGAAACTCCTACACTTTTTTTGCTGTTGTTCAGCCTGCGTTGTCCAACTTTGCTCGCTGGCAGCAAGGCCGCGTGCTCAAACTTTCCTCTTCCCTTCTCTCGTGGTTGGTATCCCCATTCTGCTCTCCACAAAATGGGAGATGCAGACACCAATCTAACCGCGGCAAGTCTGACATAATTTATTACGGAAAGGCAAACCTTTGTGAAACGGTGAATAACTGGGCAGGGGAAAACCTCTACGAAAAGTAGCCCAATCTCCAAAGCACGTCAGCTCGTGGTACGCACGGATGCGTTTGAGCTTCAACTCTCTTCCGCTTGAGTCCTTGCTTTTACTTCTGTATATCAAGGAAACTTGAGCAGGTGCGGAACAAAGCTGGTTCCAACATACTTTCAGTCTTGGGGATCGTTACTCACATCTCTGGCGGGGAGGGGGGGGACTTCTTATCTGATAACAAAAGAAATTACGACCGAAGTGCACTGTAAAAGACTTAATGTTGCATAGAACATTACACTGTGTACTTGCTCGGGCGATAATGACATGACGGTTTTTTTTTATCAGGCGGGGCTCACAGCAGATCGTCGCTCACTTCAGAGTTCATCCTAGAGGCTACCCGGAACACCCATCCATTCATTATTTGTTCGTAGTGGAGTTGTAGCATTTCCTCTGCAACTCCATTTTTCCCCCCAGCGAGCAACAGTAGCTCCACTCTGTCTTAATGGAGGTGCCATGCATTACTGTTACATATTGTACTGTATGTATTAGACGCCACCAGTACGAAACTTGGTGGTCGAACCATGCGGCCTCTTACTGCCTATTCACACAATAAACGAGCTATTAAGACAGCATTTTGCTGGGCATGAAATTAATGTCCTCAGAAGTGCGACCATGAAAATTCAGTGCTTATGCGTAACGCATCGAACAGTACTTTCGTGCCAGAGATAGATAGATAGAAAGAAAGAGCAGTTTCATCCGAGGAAGTCAGCTACCAACGCGACGATCTGATACGAGAATTCAGAGCCTCCATGCACCCAAGCATGGTGAGGGCAAAAGAGCGATGCATGAGGGTGGCGGCCTTTCGGCAAGGCTTCAGCCTCGCCATCCAACTCCCCCTCGCCGGGAAGGACACGGATGGCTGAGAGATGCAGTAAAACATCCGTGGTACTACCCGTACGTGTGCGTACAGAGATAGCACAGAGCTTGGGTACACGCCAACCATGCTGTATTGCATCGCACGCACAGAAGACAAAGAACTACATCCAATTTTGGTCAAAAGTCGAACGAAAAGTCACGTTTCAAGACTGCTAGTAGTGGTTTTCGGGGATGATGACTTGCTTCAATGATATTGGTGATGGAACGAGTCATAAATGTGGCAAGATCAGATTGATTATGCGTCATGACTGATTTCTGTGCATGTTTCTCTTATTAACATGCGTTGTTTTGATGCAGGCGTCAATGGCGGCACCCGTTGCTGATAGGAAGCAGACATTATTTGCGCGTGAATCACGGTCCCTACAACTCGAGAACCAGATACGTCAGAATCTGATCTCAATCAGAATTAAAAATTGTCTAAAAACTTGACTTTTTTCAATGAGTCGTCGGAAAAGTTTTGACCTCATATGCATCTGCTCAACGTCAACGTTGTTGTTGACAAAGACAGTCCTTGATCAAGACATTGTCAATGAGCGGTGCTCGCAGGTGCCGTCGAGTGATACCCAAAGTCCACTGAAGAAGGTTCGGTGTCTTTGGCTACCGGAACAAAAGCACATGACAACTTTTAAGTGAATTGACAAGGTTCATTTCGCTAAACGATTGTGCCAACAAATACAGAAGGAAAAGAGGGCTGAGAAGGGCGAAGGCCAAGCACAACCCAGGGTCAGAAAAAGAGGGGCATTCGATAATCCGGGGTGCTTTCCAGAGAGCTTTTTACTTTCCCTCGCCGGTCCAGTGGTTTGTCCCTTCTCCTTACACCGGTATTCCTGGATAGACTGAAGTAGCAGGGGCTTAGAAATAGGGAATAAATAAGTCCCGCGTACTTTTTCGTATGGCTTCTCTGCTGCTCCTACTGTTTTCCGTAGCCCTGGCTTCATATCAGCCACACTTGTATGGCAGCAAATTCAAATCTCAGATATTCTAATCTCTGATGAGTCTCGTGTAAATGACACTTATACTACTGACCCAACTTTTTTCATCAAGGAGAAGTCTTGCTTATGCGATAGCAAAAAAATCGGGTCAAGGCTATAATGTGTTTCTTTGGTGACTGTTCAAAGATCCTATTATTTTGGTCCATCTCATGAGGACCAACTTGACTTTCTTCAAATGAAAGCTTGAAAGAAATGGATGTACAAAGTTGGCGATACTTAAAACACAAAAAAAGGTGCAAAAGATGGATGAAAGATCTCTATAATTATACTTATGGATGGATAGATTTCTTAAGAAAGTACAAAATTACTGGCTGGCTGGGCCAATATGCACACGTCCGATGCTCCTACTCAATCCTCATATTTTATCTAATGATCGCCGAAAAGTCGTGTCTAACAATTCTGATAACTATCGCCTATATGTTGACCGAAGATAACCTAACATACACTTTTACTTAGCATACGTGTTTTATTTACTGAAAGTGCGAGGGTCGTCGAGGCTCGAGAGCTTCAAAACGCCCAGGAGGGTGCATTGGCCTTGCCCAGGTGGACGTTTGCAATTTGAGTCACTTTTTTGTGGTTTAGAAGACGTCGCTTATGGTCAGTTAACAAAGGAGAGAGGGAGGAGTGGGAATCGAACCCGAGCCTTTTGCATGAAGGTCCGGACACACAAGCTCTGAGCTACCGAGCTCTGAGCGGATTTGGGGCTTCAAAAAATAACCCACCTGAAAAACGGGTGTATACATATACGGCTCGCACCTTTGTTCTAGCAGGGTCGTAAATTTTGCCCTCCCGCTCTACTGTACAGTACAGTGGTACAGTGGTGTAGTGATACTTGACGGTCTGCTCACAGTAAATAAAAAGTGACGTTAATTTACAAACATACATCTGGGCAAAGCCTATGCAAACTCTTTTTTGTATTTTGAAGCTCTCCAGGCCTTGACGACCCTCGGGCCCACCCCCTACCCTACCCCCAGCCCTCGGGTTGTCAATGCCCTCGAGTATCAAAGCACAAAATCGTGTGTACAGTGAGTGCTACTTGCCCAGGCGTACGTATAGAATTAATGTAAATTCGACACTTGGCTGTACGTACTTGTGCTGTCAAAAAGCAATTACCGCACATAACGCGGCACTTGCCCACATGGACCGAAAGTTCAAGTATGTCCAGACACAAGTGTCCCTTGATCGTCGTGTGGAAGTACGTGTAAGAAATCAACCAGAAAGCCTTCATCAAGACTCCAGCATCGATATCAGTGCTCCGGCAAAGTTACCCGCTCAACGGACGCTTATTTTTGTCAGCCCTGTACTTCAAAGGGGACCGCAGCAGCAAGACCAACGGACACTCGTTTGTGACAGCCCTGTACACGCTACCGCTGGAGTGATCTCGGACGGGGGTCTCTCTGGCTATGTACTGTATGTGTGTTCAGCGTCATTGACTGCTCCGGGACATCATTTAGGTCAGGCGGCCTGCATCCTTTGTCCACACGTTCAATAATGCTTCTCGCTCTGCCGTCCGTCATATTAAAGCGATTCAGCTCATTCAGAGAGAGGCCAGAGAGGAGAGGAACGATGGAGAGGCTAAGAGAACAGAGATGAGGCGTGGCATTAGCTCCAAGCAAGACTTCGGAGGCTGCCTCGAAAGGCCCTGGTGGCAGGACCATTACTTTACTCTCTGCTTACGCCATCACGCACGAGGACACTTTGCATTCCCCATGTGGCGGGAGTGACAGCAGGAGGACACGGTGCTCATTCATGCACTGGACAAGCAGTGACGCCCTGGACGTGGTGCAGTCATGGTCTGACGGGGCAACAACGAAGGAAGGGAAAGCAGAGAGAGAGAGAGCAGAGGGAAACACTTTCTTAATTGTTTCCTATAAACGCTGTAAGGACACCAGAGAGAGCGTTAAGAAGTCTCTGTCTGAGATGGCGTCAACAGACTCTAGCTCTTGTGACTCCCCAACTCGACGAGGACCAGGACCACCTTTCTTAAAGTGTCCTCAGCAACACCAGGGGTCCGATGCAGGGTGCTGCGAGACCAAAGTGGGGCTTTGTTAAGGCATGCATAGAAGGAAATAAATTTTCCGCTGGAACAAAAATGGAGAAAGAGACTTGGCGACGAAGTCGTCCCATTAAAACTGCCACATATAATCTCACTATTTATTCCTCGCACGGTGTCAGCCATGGCCTGAACTCTTTTAAGCTTAATTAGATGTGATCCTCCAAGTTTTTCTATTATTTTCTCCCTCCCTCTCTTTCTCTCTGAGCGTGCGTAAAGATTCTCTTTAAAAGCTCCTACCAGATCATTAAATGAGTTCTTGAGCAAGAAGGACAGGAGACAGGAACATCACGCACTAACTTTTTCGCCGGAACCAACTCCTCCACCGCCGTGTCCTCCGAACTCTCTACGTATGATGGCTTGTGACAGTGACTGATGTGATGTGTTGCACACAAGCAACTTAAGTGGCATGTTGATGTCAAGAAAAACCCTACGCGAACGTACCATTGAAGGACCAGAAGCTACATATTTATTTATTCAACAGGACAGGCGAATAGTGACAGCGTCAAATAATGCTATGGAAAGTGAGAATATATAAGGAAACAGAGGAGGCCCCAGCACACAAACGCGGCCGTGGCTCAGCCATGGTTGCTCCCAAAAGTTCTTCAAGAACACCCCGTTCCTTCCCGTCAACTTTTTTTGCTTTCCAGTGTGTTGTTTTCCTCTGCATCACCCACTCTTTCCCCATCCCAGAAAACAACTGTAGTGGCAACTACTAGAAAAGCAATTTAACGTGTTGGAGGAACCCATCAGCCCTGACGTCCCTGCGTGCTGCAGCGTCACCTAAGTCTATTTGTGCGAAATGTCGACCAAAAAAAGAAAGGAGAGAAAAAGAGTATAATGCTAGGTAGAAAACATCCTACTTGAGTGAGCTGAGCAGTAGGAGAAAGTTCTGCGGCAGCTTGCATTGATTCGAGAGGAGGGGGATGGAAAGAGGGCAATTCCTTGCTGACATCCAAGCTTTTGCCCCTGAGAGATGTCGGCGACCCAGAAAGAGAGAGGTTGTAGGTCGCCATACTGAGTTACTGAGTGTTGTATAAGTAGACAGTACGTAAAGCGAGTCAAAGGAACTGTGCCCTTGTCTTTTTTTTTTTCAAAATGAGCTTGCAACATGAATCTCTCTGCCCCTGATGAAAGTAAAAAGAGAAGACAAAAAGCTCGGTTTGGAAGGCTAGAAGTCTTTTAGACATCTTCTTGCTCTTTTTTTTTCCTATTACCGGCTGGTTGTGCTTTCGTTTTTTCATTACGACGAGCTCTGGTGTATGTACAGTGCAGCACATACATATGCTGCACGTCGTGCAGTACCTTCTAACGTACAGTCCATACCCAGTGCTTGCCCAAGCGCACATATCTATGAGTCATGAAACGTCCAATGGGCAGAATAAAAAGAGGGAGATGGGAGTGGAAAGGGAGGTCAACTGGACGGAGGCTGCAAGAGGGAGATGGTGAGGGCCAAGTGGAAGAAGACTCAGCTAGGAGTTGTCAGCATCTGGTGTTTCTTTACTGCATGTCACCATGTCACACCGTGGACCCTACGTACAGTACCTGAATGACTGAGCAGACCTTCGCTCCTCTCTAGCATGATGCGGCACCGCAGAGCTGCCACGTTTAGCTTTGCCAATGTGTAGTAAAGGTGCATCCAGCGCGTACAGAGAGATCTACACACATGTACACAGTGGTACAAAGTAGCGTGTGAAGGAGAGCGAGAAAACTCATCAACGAGCGCAAACAATAGGCTGTGAGAGGCCGGCTGCAGAATGTTCATGCTGTGAGCATGTGTGTGGATTTTTACTCTCTCCCTCTCTGCATGTCTGTACGATGATATTCTTACTGCCAGATGACAGTGGCAGGCAGTGCTACAATACACGTACCTACAGTAACGAACACTTAGTATGCACTCTTTTTACGAGTATGGGCACTCCACAGGGAGGCGCTGTCACAGGGAGCAGTAGTGCTTTTATATTTATTATAATAGAAGTATATGAAAATGACTGAATTTTGACTGAATTGTGGGTAGGGAATCAGTGTATCGCTGTACTTGCAGTTGGAGTCAGAAGTTTGCGTACCCTTGTGAAGCAAAGACAGTTGTGGCAGCAAAACTGAGGCATCCATATATTCTTTCGTAAGTTCAGACAGTCTTTTTTTAAACCAGTAAACAAAAATGAGCATGTGAGGATTTACAGCGCACTTCTCCCGGAGAAGGTACTGTACTGCTCAAACAGCGAAACAAGGGAGCCACAGCAGGGGATCTGCATGCAAATTTTGACCCTCTAATTTTTGCATCACTTTTTTAAAACATGTTGTTATACCTTGCCTTAGGTAAAATGGCTGTTAGCATTTTTGTTGCAAGCAGTCATCCAGGACAAGGGATAATCGAGTATGGTAATCCTGGGTCCTGGAACGGGTATTGGAGTAGAAGAAATGCGGCTTTTCCCCTCTCAAAAGGGATTTTCCGTTAATTTGAGGACCAACTTATTGCATAAGACTGAAACAATTGCCCGTCTGCTGATACTGATGATGAAAATGATGGATTTGCTGTCTGTGTGATAGAGCAAGTGGTCAGTGACAAAATCGGCTACTTTTTTATGGACTTACAAAATCGGCTTCTACGGCTCGAGTATCAAGTACTGCGAAACGAGTCCAGCACCGGGGAATCAAGCTCGAGTAGCATCCACCCGATCATGCCTAACCAGGACACAGCACAGATGTTGACGTCTGCTTTTCAAGTCCGCCTTTCACCAGTGGTGAATGGGAGTAATCATTGGACTTGTTTTTTTTTGCCTCCTGACTGGACACAAACTTTTGACTTCAGTGTTGGTGCCATGTAGTGCGCGTACTCGCACAGCATGAGATTCGTACTGTACTATACATCGCCCTAAACTTAAGGTCCTGCATACAACTATCTGAATATATTTTGCCGACCACTGCTAGAAGTGTGGTCTGGTATGCATTAGAAACAGCAAACACTTTCATAAGGCATCTACATTCAAAGTGCAGCTTTATCCCATGTTAAAATACGACATCCCCCCCTCCCTTCACTGTTTTCTCTGCTGGCATCACTGAACTTAGCATACATAGCGAAAGCGTCAAGTAGAGAGGGAAAAAAAGCTGCTTATCAACGTATTCCAAAGAAGGGAAGTTATAGCCTGTTTATTACGAGGCTGCCTGCTTGTACCCAGCCACAAAGGCTAATGGCGCAGAAACAATGCCTCCCTCCACGTCCTGAGGGGGCAGAAGAACTACAAGAACGAAAAGTGGAAGAAAAGCAGGGACCGGCACCAGTCAGCAACACACTCAGACGTGCACTTACCATCGTGATCATTGTCGGACAGGATCATTCACTGACGTGGTAGACGTTGCTGTCGGAAGCTGGGCAGTCGTCGATGGCGTCAAGAGATGTCATAGCAAAGCGAAGAACGGAGGCTCCGGAGGAATGCGGCAAAGACTTGGGATCACAGCACGGATAGGTATGGAACTTTTATAAAACTGCCAAGTCAAAGTCACCATTCCTTCACCTCCGTCCGCGTTCTCGTTCGTTCGCTCGCTCGCTCGCTCGCTCTCGCTGGCAAATCAAACGCGCCAAGAAGTTGCTGCAACAGTTATCTCGCCATCAGTCGCTCATTTAAATGGAACGGAGGCTTCTTTCCTTTCTGGCGGCAATCTCGGGATGTTCTGCGCGCAGAGAGACACCTGCTGCGGCAGCCACTACTTTCTAGCTACTCTCACTCCCTCGCTCACCGCCGTCGCCGACCGACCTCACGCGAGAGTTCTTGCAGTAGCTACGCACATATTAGACTTACCAACGTGTACTCATGCGCAGGGCGCATATTGCTCTGTTCTCGAAGGAGGGGGACTCTGAACGGGCGAACGGCCCTCGGAAAGCCGTTGAAAGAGAAGATTCCGAGGGCGACTTGGCGGCCGGCAGCCTCGAGGGCCTTCGCGCGGCGAGCACGAGCGGCGCATCCCCATGCAAGAGCACTACCAAGAGCTTCGCTGAAAGAACGCCCGAGGTGAGACGTACGTTCCTTGGTACTACGTGGAAAGAGAGCTATGATCCTCTCCCCATAAGTGCATGCGTTTGTGCGCGCGTTTGTGCGCGCGTTTGTGCGTGCGTGCGTGTATTGTGCCAGCGTTGGCGTTTGCCTGAGGAGCTCAATTGAGAGAGAGAGAGAGAGAGAGGAGCAAGAGCGAGTCCTGGGGAGAGTTTGATGCCGCCAAGCGCACGAGACACACACGCACGCACGCACGCGCGCACACACTGCTGTACTATGAGGAGGAATGAGCGTCTTGTTCACTCACCGCGCTCTTCCTTCCCCAAGAGGGTAGCTCTGGCGCACTCTTTCACCTACCACTGCCTCTGGAGGTACGGCAGTGCTGCAGCCCACGAGAAAGGTGCACCGAAGAGAAAAGGAAGGATTGGTGCAAGCTGATATTCGGTGTGCTCACGGCAGCATCATCTCTGGTGACCAAGAGGTGTGCCATGGTTGGAACTGGGACTGCCTAAAACCAGAATCAAGCTACTAACAGACCTCTTCCCCCCCCGACGGCTGCGGCAATCCCACTGAGCATCAGGGGATGGAATTTCGGGAGACTTTATGGGCTTTCTTTTTTAGGTTCTGGGAAAATGGAAAAAGGATGGACAAACCTGATATTGTACAGGTTTCTCTTTTCGCCACAGGGGCCCAATGCCACACATGGGGCCTTTCTGGGTTGACACGCACGTTCCTACGTAGTGCATAGATTTACTGAACTGCAGCAAACATAATGTGTGGGTCGACCACAGCCTCTGCGTGCTAGTGTCACGGGGTACATGTGCAGCTGTGTCTGTCTGTACCTCGTGAATCATTGAAGAAAACACAGTATGTCTACTTGTATTTAACAGGCGCGTACATACATACATATTGTAAATACCGTGTGCGGAGTTCGTACGTAGACCGAAGACAGCCAAGGACGAGCGATGCTGGCTACTACGAGTTGGGTGAAGAATGTGGGGGAAGAGGCGCCAACTTCCACTTCTTTCCGTCACTTCTCAGTCATTGCATGCTTTTCCTAGGCATACTAAAGTGCAGACCCAAGCCCAGCTTTTGTCTTGGGCAGAATGCTTTCTCGATTGTAACGTCGGAGCTATGATAACACCAGGCCCGAAAGTACTGTGGAGAAAGGACTGCCAAGGTCCGGAAAGTAGGAACTGCGAAGAAAAGAGACCTGAAAAACAGTGTGGTGACGAGGACTTTCCGAGGCTTCTTCCTGCAAATGACTGGACTTTTTTCCCTGCAAATTATGAAGCACTGCCAGCTGCAACTGTGACCGCCCTCATTACCTAATTTCTTATTCAGAGTTGCACAAGTTGCCTCGATACGCGTGGTGGTTTGGAACTTGCAAAAGTTGTGGGCTTTAGTTGTAAGGAAGTACCTTTATGGTGCACTAATTCTTGGCACAAAAAATGTTTCCCTTTTTGCTTAGCCTCCCAAGGGCATCCGTCTTTCTCAGGCGGCTACGACCGGAGATGTCCTAACTTTGGCTTACGTTTAGTCGGATTTTGATGAGGCAAAGCCGTATGTAAGAGAGACCAAGGTCTGGCTAGATACAGCAGATCGTACTTTCTGTACGAATATCTGCGCAGTATGTGCTTGTACGGCGTAAGCTCACCAGCGTGTGAACGTCGGTACCGCTAAGACAGACAAACGTACAGTTATGTGTATTCAGACTGGGTCAGTTTTTAATCTCTTTCCTCGAGCTGTATTTGTTGTAATCCTTTTCAATCCATTGTCATCAATTGGAATGAAGAAATAGTCAGTTTTGGGATCACCTCTGGGCCTCATGTAGTTGCAACTAAGGCTCTTCTTTGGCACAACGGCTGTGTAGTACGCGCACATTTGCGTTATCATATGAGATGGTGATGGTGGTGGGCGGGTCAAAAATCATCCATCTACCCACGTCTTCTGTTTTTGACGTTACGCAACAAGCCTAAGATGTACTCAGTCTAATTCCAAAATTTTCATTTTTCATCTCACATTTCCATATCTCGCGGTGCGCCACAGTTGGCGCAGGACTCCATTTAAAGACATTCTTTAAGTGAAATGAAGAAATAATCAATTTTTGGATCTCCTCTCTCTGTCTTCAAAGTTTTGCAGTCACAGTACATAATGATGCTAGGTCAATAGTAGACCTGCTTAGTCACTTTCCTAAACTGCTTCTCTGTAGCCAAATGAAATTGAAAACGATGCGCTTTTAGCTTAGCCCCGCGGCCTTCAAATTCTAAACACCGTGCTGAGCACTGAACTTGTGTAGAAAAGATTTTTTTTGCAACACACTGGGGGTCAAAAACATTTTTTTTAAAATCCCTTCACCACTTTACATCGGGTAATAAACCTAACATGCAGTCAGACAAATTCCGAAATTTAGTCTTTTTGGTCTAGCCTTACATACAGATGTATGGTATTTCTTCTCCGTCCTACTCCTATATTCCGATGTAGCCTAATCGTAGTGGGTTCGTTCTTGCCGTTGTTTGGAGTCTCCCTAATATTTCCCCAGGGGAATCGGATCTGACAGGCTTTCCATTGCGTAGACTGTTGTTGTTTCTGATGCCACAACGTTCATATCTATACAGTCCAGTGAACACTGCGGCTCGCCTTCCCACCTGTACGCACACATACGTACGTATACGTGCGATGCAACCAGTCTCGGATACCGCGTGAGCAGTCAGTGTACCAAAGATGCACTTTTTTTACTTCCAAAAGACGAGCACTTACTTTTCCGCCCTTGGGCGAGTCCCCGTGGGCACAGCTAAGTACGCAAAGACTGGGACGCATTTCATTGAATGTAGAAATACGCGGAAAATCGTACCTTCCCACCTCTCTTCCCCCAGCGGAAGGAATTTGGCTTAATTGCATAATCCCTCAACTATAATGAACCCATAATCATAAGCGGGCCTCCTTTCACGTTCTCCCATAAAAGCAATCAGGAGTCCGCAGGATCTCTCAGTCGTATTTCATGCTGCTGCTGCTGCTTCATTATAATAACGTCTTCCTTACAACATTAGGCTGGATAATTGCAGCGTTGAGAGTAGAGGAAATCGAATATCCGGAAAAGGGAGAGGGCGAGGAGCAGGAGAACCGACGGGCCGGGTTTGGCTGCCTCGGCTTGCTCGGCCCTGTTCACTTGGTGGAAGCAAGTGCATCCAGACAGCTCGTCAAGGCGGCCGTTGGCGTGGCAGAGCGTGGACACCAACATCTCGGTGAGGGCGTGCCAAATTTCTGACTTGCCTCACACATCGAGCACGCTGGGGACCAACACTCGAGGTGTCATGTCGGTGGCCAGGAACATGGGTGTCTGCCTGATCAGTCTCACCTCGGGCTTGCCAAGGTCCGAATGCTGCACGGAAGAGGGGGGAAACAGAATTTTTGGTGTCCTTGCCAAAAATTTCCCGTTGCTGTAGGTGCAACAGGTCTGAGGATCTACAGTGCATTTGAGCCATGTCTGAAAACTGCAAAGAAACTTTATTTGCAGCTCTCGCGGTTATTTGCAGTTTGGACAATGTAGTCTCTTGATCTTGCCGTACATTTGTTTCTAAAATTTAAATTGTTCACTCATTTGACATAGATGTAGTAGCAGTTTATCCTTATATGAAGAATAATGTTTGAAAATAAAAGTACTTTTATACAACAGTGTTGGTCTGGGTAGTTTTTGAATCTAATTTTTCCAGTTCCCTTCTGTCTCATTTCTTAAGATATGAAAAAACACTGCCTGAAATATATCAATGACCGATATCTGGCTACGTGCAAGGGCTACATCTGCAACCATAGCGACATGTTTGATCAAGTCTATTGTGGAAAGTCAGCATACTTGACAAAAAAGTTGTAAATAAAATTTTGGGCTTTCGCTGTAGTCAGATTATTGTGAATTTCTCTGAAAGGGAATAAGGTTCGTACAGCGTTCACATTGCGTTCAAATTGGATGCAATTCCTAAACGAAATTTTTGAATTATCTCAAAATTGAGGGATTCTTAAATATCCATCTTGAAAATGAAGAATGCAAGGAGATTGGTTCCAAGGAACCAACTTCCTTCGAACCAACTTGGTTTCTCGGAACAAGGAAGGTTCTCTCGAATTCGTTCAACAGTTTAAAAGAATTGACATACTTAAGACAGCAATTCGTTTACATGTAGTTTTGAAAACTCAAAATGGGCACTCTTGAGAAGATACCTGTTTCCCCCAATCTACCAAATCTGGTTCAGTAATTTTCCCCAAACGCCCTTATACCAGCGTCAAGGCAGCATAAAGTGAACTCGTGACCTTAGACCCATTCAGATTTCAAGATAAGCGAAGGTCTCAACTAGGTCGTGTCCCAGGTGAAAGGTCTCGGCATGGCCACAAAGGCCTTCAACCTCTGCAAGGAGACTCTTGGGGAAAAAGGCCTCGTCCAGGGCCTTCAAGTTCGTTCGTGTTGTCAGCAGCGCCAGAGACAGGCATCAGGACTGTTACCTCGCCCTACAGCCCTGACCTTACTCCTGCCGGTTTCTTCTCTGTCGGCAGGTGAAGGTGATTATCGCATCAACGGATAGATCGGGAGGGCCTGATGAGCAGCCGCACCAAGGAGGAATTCATCCAAGCCTGCAACAAGTAGGAGGACCGCTGGGTCAAGCATACAGCGGTTCAGGGGAACAATGTGGAGAAGTCGAAATAAATGTTTTCCTGTCCCATAAATAGTGCGGCCATTATAGCCCAACAAGGTGGGTCTCACTTGTTGAAATGGTGGGTTAAAATGGTGGATGTGGTGGGTTAAAATGGTGGGTGTGGTGGGTCGCACAATGTTACTCACTTGATTTAGGACAGTCCAAATGGGGGAAACTTAGATTCTCTCTAACTTTCCTGCCCATTCCTTTGAAAAAGATTTTGCAGTTTGCTGTTCTAGTAAAGCAAATGTAATGTTTTTGTACCAACTTGAATAACGAGACTGTGTGAATTCAAGATTTATACGAAATGTGCATTATTTTTTTATTACCTCCAATATACGTAAATCGAAGCATGGTTTGCTGTACATTGACACCTTGCATTTTTGCCATCAACATGACATGAACAGAATCGAGGACACCATCAAGAGGTCGGGCGAGGCCATAAGGGCTGGAGTCCGCCCACCTTGTCGCGAGACCTCATTGTGCAGTCCTGTACAAAGTGCAGCCGAACACCACGTTTCTAGCCGAGGAGAGAGATTGTGGGTCTTTGGGTATTACTGTCTCATTTCTCCAGCTAGTTGCGGCCTCATTTCATTCACCACTCATGCGAATGAAGGAAATTCGCCGCAGGACACTGAAATACCATTAATTCCTCGCTTGAAGAAACCCAAGCCTTTTCGCCAGCCTAGCGCGCTTGTACGAGCTCTGGAAGGATTTGTAATCTACGTGTACGTACAGAGCTCTCATAAATGAGTGTCCGTTTATCTTCCCGCTGCTGTTCCTTGTAAAGGATAAAAAGTAGTGTTCCAACTTTTCCTACAATTCCTAAGTGATTGTCTGAGCTCCTGGCCTGGTTTAATTTCGTCTCTTGGTCGACTTCATCACAGACAACAAGGAGAAGAACATCTCATTCTTCTTACGAAACAACCATGCAATTTGGCGCAGTTCGACTTCTTGCTCTGTCTGTTGTTAGCATTCAATTAAGACGTGAAACACATCAGGTGCGACTTCATCAAGACTTCAGCGTCAATTACAGTGCACCCGCAAAGTTACACGTTCAATGGACACTAATCTGTGTCAGCCCTGAACATGTATTTATGTTCCTACGTACACTTCTTTCATAAGTATACAGTGTATGTATTGCATCACTACAAACGGCACGGTGGAGTTCGATAATAAAACACTTTACGTCATATTACCGCTGTAGCTTTTCTTGTACAGCTTGATCGTGCTTTCTTCGGAGATTAATATTACTATTTTACCAACAAGCTTCTCGTCATCACCCGCGGCGAGTCTCTCAACAGTGTCTACGACGAGCTGAAGGGGCACGACTGAGTTGACAATCGGTCGCAGTCTCCCAGCTTCGGCGGCCTCGGTCAAGTGCTTTAACCCCGAATGATTCAACGACTCCCCAGGAAGATTTGGTGGCCACAATGTGCGCAAAACCCGAGCAAGAGAGTTGGCGCCGTTGAGAGATTGCGCCGCAGCCATCGCACTTGTATGAATAACGTCGCCTCCCCAGCTTCGGCAGAAGTCAAGTGATAGCAGATCGCCAGTGACGATAACTTGGTCAAAAGGCGGCTGGCCGTGCAGAGCCTCTGAACACTGGACCTCGACCTCAACCTCGGTCACGTCGTTCATCTTTTCATTCCCCACGCTTCCGACAGAAATGATCTTGGCGCCGCAGCCACCGATCTTGGCCGCCAACGGTGCGAACCGAGAGGGCGCACAAGCCATCACCGTGGCGCTGGCTGGCATTTCAACTGACGACGATGAAATCTGAGCACACAAGAGCTGCAGCACCATGATGCCCGCAGGAGTGGTGGCATCGGAGATAAAGACCCGACGCCCAACGTCACGTCCTACGGCCTCAGCGGCAACTAGTGCGGAAAAGGGGATCGCGGCGGCACCGGCAATGTCTTTGAGAAGGTGTGGCGGACGACGGCACACATGAGATGCAGGTAACACCACGTATTCGCACAAGGCTCCGCTCTCACGCAGTCCTCTTGCTGCCCAAACCTGTAAGGAAAGTACTCGAAGTACTTGCATGTATGCAGTAGCTCAGTGATAAAGGCGCAATTATTCTATTTGGGGTCGCGGGTCATGCAGCACCTTATCGCAATCATTGGGCTGCTGACAACTCATTGGTACTGTATGGAATAACTGCTGTACCTTTTACTGCTTACCTTATCCCCGACCTCCAACGCTTCAACGTGACTGCCTACTTCTTCCACGATCCCCACAACATCCCGGCCGGCAATCACAGTCGAGTGGCAACTGTTCTTTCCCTCCGACTTGGCCCTTTCCAACAACCAGAGATCGGTCTGGTCCAGCGAGGAGGCCTGCACACGCACCAGGACCTCATCGGGAGAGTGGATGCGTGGAGTAGCCAGATCAGAGCGGATCTCCAAGAGGCAATCGCTGGAAGAAGAAGGAGGAGTGATGAGGCTTTCAGCGCGTTGGACTCTCTAAGCCCTTTTGACATATTTGCACATTATCGTCAAGATTACACTGATATCAAGGGTTCCAAGTGCTTCGTCACCACCAGACGGCCCAGATTCGGCCCGGAAAACGCTATCTCAATGACCAATGCTGAATCCCCCCTTTTTCTCAAAGAAGAAGAAAGATTCCGCCCGCACTTTTCCAGATACATTTATGAAAAAAACAACTGCCCATTTCGTAGCGAAACCATTTGAACAAGGAGTGCTAACTTATTTTTTGACAACGTTGAATTTGATATTTTTGTTCTAGCTCCTGGCGGGCCCCCCTTTAGTGGTCACTTCATCAGTAAGATTTCGCTTCCTCAGCCATGGCAAGAAATATCTGCTCAGAGCGTTGTTCACCCTGCTGAGCTGGATGTGCTCCTCCACCGTGGCTGTTTTAGGTGCTATAGACTTGACACATGTTACACGAACCAGTGCAGGATGGAAGCAGCTGCGACTCAAGTTTCATGGCGATATCCTTTCAACTTCCAATGTTCTTCATGATTAAGGTGAGGCAGCACTTTATCGGCCGCACCCGGTAGAGCTACACAATACCTCCGAGCTCATAGGATGCTGGGGGTGCATGCATAGCACAGTTGGTGTGAAAAAAGGACTCTAAGCTTCAAGCCATCGTGAGTCAGCTTTCTTAACTCGACACCTCGTCTAACTCATATGTCCTGGTAGGTGAGAACTACCAGGACATTTCATGCTTATGCGCATACATTTCCTTCTCCAAAGCACAGCAGTTAACGTTTCTTCCTCTGTCCTCTCCTGCTATATTCTTGTGGAAATTGCTTTCTCCAAAGACAACAAGCGCGCCCACGAACATTCTCTTATGTTGTTCTGAGGACCCAAGCAAAGTACGAGTAGCCGATGAATACTTGATGAAGACGAGACCTCAACAATATAGGGGCAAAACTTTTTCACATGCAAAGAAATAAAACAAAACAGAAATAGAAGACTTACTTCATCCCCAAGACAGCGCCCCTCATCTTCCTGGGCTTCATGAGACCACGAGGGGCTAGGGTGGCGGCGACGGAGAAGCCGAGCACGAAGCCAAGAGCGCCGGCGGCCAGTACGCCATGTCGGAAGACGGGCAGGAGGCACCTGGCGTAGATGGAGCGGGCGAGTCGGCGCAAGGCAGAGTGACCTCTCAGTAGCCACGGTGGCGGAGGATGGCGCAGTTGGAAGTCTTGCCACGCATCGGTAAGTGACTGCAGAACTTCAGTCTGGCGGTCGCGGCTGACCGCCAACTGCCGTACGATCCCATCCAGAGAGAGCTGATGAGGACGACATGTGGAATGGCGCCGTGAGTCTTTTTTGCTGGAGCTCCTTTGCTCACCTGTATCCTCTCCCGAGCCAAGCTCATCCTGAACTCTGCCTCAGCTGACGTCATGTCCAGCATCCAAGCCATCGTCCTTCCCCCAATCCAACATGTTCAGCGCATAAGCTCGAAGGCATCCCCGATTGCATTTATTCCAGCTGCTACTCGTTTGAGGTGACGTACTTAAGGGATGTACGAACAGAACAGTGGAATCACTTTACTCATGAACACCGGCACGTGTTCGCCCACATCAGTTATGCTCATAGTTGGTCTTCTTGCTATCGTCGCGCAACTTTAAGCTGATGCTGATGCCTTCGTTTCGTCCATTACGTCGGCTGGGACAACAGAAGCAGCTTACCTCATAAGTAAACACTTGAACAGCTGCTCGAAATTGCTATGCGCTGAGCAACGAGCAATTGATGTTCAACTGTATTGGTGACAATGCCAACCTATCTTGTAAAACGTTGACGACTTCTGAGCCTGTCGAAGCTGACTACAGGATATGATGAAGGAGCGTCGTCTCCCAAGTACATTTACTACACAAAAAGTCGTTTGTCGCAATGTTTATTTTTTTTCACGCAACCTTTATGCTACATAATGTCAGGCTTTTTAACGCCACCCCCTTAAAAATCGGTCAGGGCGCTCAGACTAGCCATTTGAGTGGCCCCAATTGAACACCCCCAAAACATGACAACAGTTTGCCCTGTCTACCTTCGATGTCCATGATCTTTCTAGGCATAGACAGGAAGCTAGCGTTGCATGCATGCAGATATCGTTTGCCGCTCTGAGCAGACATCAAGATGGTGGTACCCAAAATCAAAAATTTTCTTTCTCTGGTAGATGGAGGCATCCCATGAATAAGGTCATGAAAAACACAAGGTACGGGAAGAAGGCCCGGATGAGGAGCTACAGCAGTGGGGAGATGGTCGAGGTTGACTTGTCCATCAACCAAGAAGAGAACAACAATAAAGAGAGAGAAGGGAAAAGTTGTAGTCTGGTCTCAATGGAATTTAGTAAAAGATTGTTAAATAAGAAATGCTCTCAAAAATGTCAGGTAGTTCAAAAAGAGTCACTCTTAAATACATGCTGTTCTCGTTTAGGGGCCGTGGCCAAACTCTGAAATAAAAATTGCAGCTGCGGCAGCGAATATCGATGATACGGTAATCTGGATTATCCCTATAATATCGATATCCAGTTATTCGGATCTCGATCATCCGAATTCCGCTGCAGAAGGCAAATGTTATTAGAAAGAGGGCTGCTACAGCATGACATGATATACTTTGGGTCAGCATAATGTATACTCGTCGTGTATCCCTATTTTAGGTCAATTGGAATGACCTGCGCGCAATAGCAAAGCCCTTCACTCGCACAATTTTTATGAGTCAAATTTGCCCTTTTGTGGCAGAACTCTTGATATTGAAACAGCTTCGGCCACTGAGATTTTTATGACTACGACCGGAATACTCCTGTAACTTATATTTATCCTTCAATCCAGTTGGGTTAGAAGTGGTGATAGCATTAACTTATCAAATGCAAATGGCAGACGGAATGACCATTTGAAGACTGCGTTTTGGCGCAAGATTTCGTCACAAAGTCCGTTTTATTTGAATTCTGTCCTCTTTGGCAGTTTTACTATAGCTTTCCTTCTCTTTGCGTAGGCTTAACAGAGCCTGGGCCAGTTGCAACTATGACTATGACTGAAATGGACGACCATAAGTGACATAATTATCTTATTTGGGCGAAGTGAAAATCTGGAAATAGGAAATCTACGACCACAACCAGATTATGACTGAAACCATAATGACAGTAGACAGAATCTTCAGTGTATCCAGACTTTAAAAAGCTCGAACAAGGTTTAGAACGGATTTAAAGTTCACAAGTTTTGCAACTTCGAGCACTTTCGAGCGAAGCTTGTGAGATAAAATGTAAAGTGCAAAGCTAACATCGACCATAAATATAACGAACTTAACTTCCCCGAGGGAGTTCAGAGATGGCTTCAAAGGAAATGTCAGTGCTGCGCTCATTCCCCATCGACGACTTGATTGTGGAATCCAAAACTCCTCACCGAGGAGTTTGGGATTCCTAAGTCGACCTCATCATGATCGAATCAGCTCGCCACAGCTTGTCTTCGTAATCGAGAGCAGCCCGCAGGAACCTTTCCGGACGCCCATTGTGACTCAAAACTATCTCTAGCCATGACCAGAATAAAAGAACTGCCCAGGGAACCGATGGATGTTGCATCAACTTTGCACCATTGGGTCACACGGACACAATAGGGCTATACAGTGCTTGATGTAAATAATGTCGCTTGGTACATATCGGGGTCAGAGGCTGATTGGGCATGTTTCCCAGTGGAATTTCAACCTGTAATTAATCGCTCAGACACTGGGACAGAACTTTTAGTACACAAGGTAACCAACCGTTTTGAAAGTATGATGAGTTGCCAAAAGCACTGTGCTGGTCGTTGCCAAAATTCCATGTTTTTTACCGCTTTTTCAAAGTGAAAGTGGCTGAAATTTTCGGGGGG
>JAAUXU010027726.1_pt1 | contig 22464 bp, 20 predicted proteins | sample 7278151 | NCBI WGS metagenome assembly JAAUXU01 (sample SAMN14350113, study PRJNA611818) | marine sediment metagenome | isolation source: surface marine sediment (1.8m) | place: French Polynesia: Moorea | collected 2018-08 | reverse complement strand
GCCACCCCAGAGATGTCCGGACGTAGTGGAACTTGGAATTTGCTGGTGGAAAAACCTATCACACTCTTTTCTTGCACCACCCAGTCACTCGACGCTTTCGTGATGTCCAACGTGGAGCAGGACACATTCGACTCCCTGGCCCTGTTGGGGGTTGGTGTGCTTTCCGACAGCAACACATTCAATTCTCAAATGAGTACAAAAACACACTTAACTTTCTATTAAAATGATGACGCTATCCGAAAGTTTGGAGGAGTGCAATTTATTACGACCAGCGCCGTATGACAAGCTCTTTCCTGCCAAGGTGGCGGAGGAGAGAAAAAGGTCCATTTTGCAGTTGCAACTTCTTCCGTACAATTTTGCAACTCTGTTCCATCCATTTTGCGCTCCATTCGTGTGATCCTCATTTTCCCCAATGCATTTTCTTACTCTCTCGGCGTTCCAATCAGGGAAACCTCTTCGGAGAATTGGGGTTTTGGTAATGGAGAGACAGAAAGAGAGCAAACGCTGTGAAAAAGGTGATGTCACCCAATGGAGGAAGGAGGAGGCATCTCTTCACTCTGCGCTTACTCCCTCAATTTCCTTCACCCCCTCTATCCCCTCCGCTTACTTCCTCTACCTCCCCCACCCCGCCACTCCCACTCACTCACTCACTCTGTCGCGCGTGAACGAGTAAGTGCCCAAATAATAACGTGGCAAATTAAATCAGCCAAGGAGAACTTTTCAGGTGTGAAAGTTTGGCAAAGTTTGGGCGCATGTGCAATGCGGTCCTTTCCAAATCGAAGGGGTGCTCAAGAAGCTTATGGACTTTGGTTGGTTGCTTGCATCACAGATGCATGACTGACTGATTGGTGGAGACGAGCGAATATTCTGATAAGCCTCTGTACAATAGGGATCCACATGTTGCTCATCATGTTTACACTGTGGACCATAAATACCATACCTGGAAGACCTGAAGTTGGAGGCGGAGGAAGAAGAAGAAGAAAGTCTCCATCTACACTTGACCATATCAATAATTCAGTAGGAAAAGTTTAGCACTCGTGACCTTTTCAGTATGCTGGTCTATGCCTTGGACATACAAGGTAGGCTGGACTTCACACTGTAGTTGAAGCTTGAGCTTCACTTCAGCTGAGGCATCGGGGTGGATTGGCTCAGGCTTGAGCCTGAGTGAAGCATGGTTTGGCTTAGGACTAAGCTTATGCTCAGGCTCAGACCCAGGCTCAGACCCAGGATCTAATATTCTTTATTCGTCCTGAGGGAGAAGTTTGGCCGGGCAACTTTCCAACAGTAGGAGAAAAAGTTAGAAGATGGATGGATAACAGAGTCGTTTATGCATGAGTTGTAAGCAGTCTCGATGCTTTTGGAGCCTCCATCAAGGTGAAAGAATCACCTGTCAATGAAAGCAATCTCGGGAAAACGAGCTTTATTGTCCTGGAAAAAAAAAAACATGATAGACTCATTTTCGCCAGCGAGAATCACAAAAACGAGATTTCCCGGAGTGGAGAAGTGATCAATGTGTTATATTGGGTCGGGGTCGAGATGGAAACTTGTGCGCATCATAACAGTTCTACGTTCGGCCACAGAGAATTTGGCAAAGTACAGTGAGACTCGGATAACGGGGACGCCTTTTGGGAGTCGGCAAAGGGTCTCTCTTCGAGGTCGACCGAGGCCGATCCTCGGACTTGACCTCGGAAGCACTTTTGCTCCAGGCATTGGGGTTGGGTTTTTTTCGTGTGTTTTTTTCTGGGACTCTTGCTTCCCTCTGCTCGATGCTCAACAAGGTTTGCAGGTCTTGAGTGTGGGTGAAAGTGGGCAGAAAAAAGTGGTCACGATGTCAAGCAAAGGTCTCCTCCTTCTGGACTGGAGAAAGGTGTGGATGATGATGCAACCCCGCCAATGATGAAAAGTTGCCTGCTTTCACCCAAGAGCATCCCTGGTTGGACTTCCGGCATTGATGTGCGGAACTCGCAATGCTTGCAACTTTTGTCAAATAGATTCCTACTGTGTAATGGTGTTGAGGTTCAGCTCGGTTTGGTGGGTTCAGCCCATTTTGGAGGCTCGGTCGACCACTAATCCCTTTCGTCCGAGGCCGTTGGAGAGGAACAACCATTGGGACATCAGACGATGTTCTGGTATTAAGACGGATTTACGGTGCATCTTTACTACAAACTTAGTGCTGGATGGGACAGCAGAACGGTCTTTGTTTGCTTTTTGCCTGCAGACAGTTGAATCAATATTTGTTCCGTGTCGTATTGACAAGCAGGCGGTGCCGCTCTCATGTCTCTGTTCCTTATTGGTCATGGTGCAGCGCAGATTTGGGCACCTTTATGAGCCACCTCAATGGGACAGAGTCAAATCTGAATAAAGTCACCGTACGAGTTCCAAAAATAGTCCCTCTTCACACAGGAAATGTCCCATTGATCCTAAAGTCGTGTTATGTTTTACTCAGGCTTTGAATAAAATTCTGCTCCAAGAGAGAAAAAAATCCTCTTATCCGGACTTCACTGCATTATGTTTTGTGCTGTCTTGTTTGGAATTCCCATGAAACCTTTTTTTCCTGTGAACAGCTAGAAAAATAGGGCTTCACGCAGAAGACGTGTTTTCAGTCAGAATTTGGCGAAAACCTTTGGTCATCTTGCTTTCACCACCTGACAGTGTCAGCCCGTGGCCAGATTGAACCAGGTGACAACACACACCTCAGGTTTCTTTTCTTTCTGAAGACCTATGTGTAGGGTAATAACATAAAAGAGTATTGGTGTCAGATTGAGTAGCTCTTGAGCTTTTTCTGGAAATTCACGAAATGCAGTCAAAATCTTCACCAACAAAAGAAAAAAAAATCTTTTTAGCAAAATTGGGTCCTTATCAAATATTTACTAAATAACTTTTTTGTCGCAGGCCTCAGAGGCCACTTGGAGGCCTTCCACAGATTGTCGTTTCACCAGGTGTTGGGGCTGGGCTCGTACATGATCCTGACCAAGAATTTTGGAAAGTATCATAAACAGTAGAGATCCCGGGCTTTCCAAAATGGTATGGCAGGCCAATTTCCATTGAGAAATGACTGAGTTTCATCTCCAAACACAAAAAAGTGTGACCTCAACACCCCAAATATTCAAAACTTTGAGGCCATTTTTGAGGCTGTTCCAGGCTACCCGGGTGAATTTTCCATACGGAAACTGAGATCGACACAAAGGATCTTTCCTTTCTTTTTAAGAGGGTCAGCCATTGATGGCTGAGAAAACGGACCTGGTGGCAGCCACCTCCTTGGCCCTGGAGGGAACAGACGGCGTGGCTGGACTCTTTTCGCCATGCTCTTGACCTTGATCAGCGTCCTTGACTGCAGCCCATTCTCCTCTGTGTGTAAAAGAGTCGGTTTTTTTCCCTGCAAAAGTCACATTTTGCAAAGAGACGCCCGAAGAATCGCCAAAGCTGATGCAATTTTAAGGAAAATCTAACAAAGACGAACTTGTACCCATGGGAACTGTTTTGCAGCCAAGCGGACACCAGTGACCATTCTGACTGCCGAGAAAGTCAAGTTGAAAGTCAAGTTGAGCAACCGTCAGTCCTTTGTGGGACACACGGTATAATAAATGGACTTGAGAAAGAAAGACAATTTGTTTGAAGAAAACTAAGCAAAGTTATTTCAACGAGCAAATTTCACTGATTCTCCAGTGAGCCTTGAACAATTTTTCCACGGGGAACGAGTGGAAAAAAGTGTTCAAGGCTCACGAGAGAATCAGAGTTAAATTTTGCGTGTGTGAATAACTACTTAGTTTTGTCAAACATGTACATTTCTTTAACTAGTCGACTTTTTTCACAGTTCACTTGCAGCGCAGTCATTACCCAAAAAAATCAGCCCCGAATTTTGCAGGAAATGTCAGGAAAGACCTGCCCATAGTAGAAGTTGGTGTCAAAAAGTAGAAAATCGGTCGGTGAAAAAGAGTTGATCATCTAAGGAAGAGGTTGTTTCTTTAAAAGCTGATCTTTTGTCACTCGAGACCCATTTGTAATGAAAAACCTTGGATTTAGAGAAAAATATCAATGTAGTAAAGCCATCGCCACATCCAAGGTTGACTGTGTGTTTGTTTGTCCAATTTCCATGGCTTCCTTCGAAATCTTTCGAATCATGACCAAAATTTGATCACCTCATGCCCCAAGTCTGATGATGGCAGCTACTGTATAACAATAGAAGTATCATTATAGAGAGGATTGTTGGCGGTGAGACTCTCCCAATTCTTGCAGGTGATGCTTCCAGTCTACACTGAGATTTCTAACAGTTGACAAGCCTTCATTTTCCCTTATTTGAAGCGCCCAAATCACGTATTTTCCCTTAGAAACTCCAAGGAGCAACAGCGATATTTTTGATCCATCATCACCCGAGCGCACTGGGGCATCCAGAGCATCAGCTGAAGCTTCTTATCACTCAAGTAGCAATGATTGAGTGATTGGAGCTTAATGAATTTGTCCTCTATCAGCGGGGGGAGGGCGAAAAAGAACCCCTGAGGCCGTCGGATGGCGACCTCGCCGTGCAATTAGGGAGAGAGCAGAGAGGATTTGGCATTTCCCTCTGGCATTCGCAGTGCCAAAAATAAAAAGCAAGCCGGTTTATGGCATCTCCTTCCTCCGTGAAATTTTACATATGTTTCTGTCGCAATGCGGTAGATCCAAGAACCGGGTGTGGTTTCATCAAAAAAGATGAACGCCGTTTGACAAAAATGGTCTCGCAAAAGCGACCAAGATAAAGACAAAATCTCTACCTGCAATAAATGGGACAGATTTCTCACACACTCGTCTGTGGGGACCGAAAACTTAAGATAAAAAGAAAGAAACGGAACTGCAGATAATTTTTTTACTTCTATGAAGTTTGTAGTGCTTTAATTAAAGTCGCTGCCGTAGAAAAATGGCTTTCTGACTTGTCTGCGCTCTGCGAGACAAGAGTGAAAAGTACTTGATGAATCAGGAGGGGGAATCAAGTTCAAAACTTCTCCGGGATCATGAACTCTTCGGCCAGTTTTTTCCCTCTCCGGAAAGGCTAGAAAAGCAAATTCTTTGTCTGGAGAAGCTGTTGCTTTCCTCGGGAGGGGGGGGGAGGAAAGTTCCCTCCATGATCTTGGGCTCAAAAACTTTTTGAGCGCGCTACATTTTTATACAGTGGTGCTCAAAACTTGGGAATAACAGACAATTGAGCTGTGTTTAGGGAGAAACTGCCCACTTCAGTGGAGGATCTCACCTCATATGTGCAAGTTCCGCGAGCAAAGTAAGCTGATGTGTGTGACGAGGAACGATCTTCCAGATTGAAACTTCCAAATACCTTAATTAGGTGAGAAATGCCTAAAGTTTACGAGTAATTTATGCGTCAATATTCAATCGTGCACGTCCTCCCTGAACAGCTTCTCCAAGTCCCCTCCATGCAAAAACGTCTGACGCAGAGAAAAGTGCAGCCTCAGTGACCTCCACGGAGTTGCACTGCGGACCACCGAGACAAGCTTTCCTGGCCAACGTCCCCACTGCACTTGCAGTCGGATCCAGGGTTGCAGAACGAGCCGGCCACGTTGTTGTCTTGACAGCCGATGCTGCCCTGGATGGATGGAGAGGAGGTGCACGTTGTCTGGTCTGGATAAATCCCCCCTCAGTCAAGATATATCTGCAGTGGTGCCGTCATCGTTGATGACCTGAAGGAAGCTTGGGTGATCAGGGAGAGGTGTGAGAGTCGTCGATCTCCGCGAGGGAGATCGATGACTGCAAAAGTTACAAGGGATGCGACAGTCAGAGGTACCGGAACATGAGGTCCCAGCACAACAGCTGCATTCACTCATGTGGCTCTGAAGCTCCATCCTCTGGTGCAATGATTATCAGCCCAAATGATGTCGTTGGGCCACATTCTCAGTCTTAACACTTTCCCGACCAAGTTGGCCGAGTTAACCTCGGTCAATTTGCACAACCACAATAACTGAAATGACTTTATTGGCCCACAATGAAAGAGTCACCAGACTCGATATGTGCATGACGTCTATCACTGAGTAGCTGCAGCAGCATTCTGGCCGTTGTGGCAGTGGCTGCTGCATACAAGACCGTCCCAGTAGCAAGCGCAGCACACTTGGTGTGATATCTCGCCCTGTATTCGAGTCCTTGGACTGTGCGTTGACGGTGAGAGAGGACCTCTGTGGACGCACCCTTCACTTTGAAGAAGCGGTGATCCATGGACTCCAGCTTCGACACCAGACTGGCTTTGATGTTGCAGGTGTCCGCGTTGCTCTGGTTAAACTGAGGACTACCATTTTGGCCAACGGAGAGCACTCGCAGCTTCCCAGCTGACTGCTCCAGAGCAGCTGAGGTAACGGCTGTGGATAGGCTCAGAGGGGTCCTTTGTCTCTTTGATGAGGAATCCTGTTCTGGTCGGCAGAGAAGACTCCAAGATGAGCTCAGAGTCTCCAGTCCTGCTTGGCAAGGCAATCCAGAGTCTCCAGTCCTGCTTGGCACTACAGTCCAGAGCCTCCAGTCCTCTGCTGAACAGTGACTGCAACAGGCAGTGATTGTTCTTCTTTCCAAGTCTCAAAACTCTTTGCCATCTTGTATGACAGAACGTGTATATTATCTTGCAAAGTGACTGACTCAACTCAAGGCTTGACTCCACTGAATTTCACGACGACCAAAGCGACCAAAGAGGGACCTGAGTGCTTGGTCAGCTTGTGCTCTGGCTGAAGTGTTTCGTGGAAAGACTTTGACCAACAGGCATCAAGTACAGTACATCACTGAGACTTTTGTCGATGTCGACACATCAAGATTTATGCTAAATCTACGTCAGTAACGGTGAAAAACCCAACAAAAATAAGGACTTCGCTTCTTTTCATCGATAAAACTTTTTAAGCAAATATCAATTATTTCTGCAAGTCAGGCGTAAATGTGACTTTCCTATCAGTGACGTCCTTTTTATTCTCTCTTTCTCTGGATGTTCCCAGCATATACGAAGCAAGCACAAAGTTGCTCTGTCCTCAAGTGAAAAAAAATGTCCTCCTTCTTTAGGTTCCGCGTGCTGTTCGTGCACTTGATCCCCTGCGTGTCTCTGGTGATCTTGAACATCCTGCTCTTCCGGACCATGAAGGAGGCGGAGCAGAAGAGAGAGAGGCTGCTGAACTGCAGGCAGAGGAGGACCGCGGGGGCCGAGTCCAGGGAGACCAGGAAGCTTAGGGACTCCAACTGCACCACTCTTATGCTCATCGCGGTCATCACGGTGAGGGGGGGATAAAATGGACTCCAAAATGTCCTTCGAAAAAAGAAAAGGGAGGGGGAAAAGAAAGTTAACACGGTTGTTCTCATTCGAGTCATCCGCCATTGAGAAACAGGCACAGCAATTGTCAAAGTTGCTCCTCATCCTTCTGTTAAAAAAGTTTGCACAAATGATTTGCGTAACTTTACTAAATAACAGTCAGAACAATCCGACCTTGAAGTTTTGCTTGAAGTGCTACAGTTGTGCAAAGTTGTCTCCAGCGCAGTACATGGAAACGACACAAGAAGAGTTTTTACAACTTTCTCTCAGTGCAAAAAAAATGTAAAGTTCACATGTGCATGCAGACAACTACGCTCACGCACAGGGTGGCTCACAATTTTTGTCACATGTCCCATTGGCTATAGGTGACAAGATGTTCGCAAGTTTGACATTAACTCATGTTGTCCACAGAACAGCCTTTTCGCCGATTTGTTCACAGATGCTTTGATGAGGATTTAAATACCCAATGGTGACCTGGCAGGAGTCTTGCACAATGTGTAATGCCAACTCCATTTAAACAGAGCACTTTGCCACCTCCAAACTGTGGCTGTGCAATGTCCACTGGATGCATAACATCATTGTTCAGTATTTTGTTGTCCAAAAAAACCCTGGAGCTGAACTTACTCACCACCCTGTCCTGTAGAACATGCATGGAAATTAACTGCTGCATCCTTCGAACATATTGATAAGTCCACAAAAGTCAAAGATGAAAAAAACCTCTTACTCTGATCAACTTCATCCAAGTCACTTTTTCTTTTCGTCTGTCTTTTAATTCCCATCTACAAACATCATTATCATGACTGTTTGAGCTTTAGTTATTGCTGGGAATAGTCAAGGCCTGGGCTGAAGTAGACTGGAACCAAGTCTGAAAAAGCCACCTCTATAGATATGGGATTTATTATCCTTTCATCTCCCCAAAGGTGGATAACCCACCCACCCTATAAAAAAAACCAATGGAATGTGGATATACATGCAGCCTTCAATCCTCTTCCAGGTGTTCTTGGCCGTAGAGCTACCCATGGGAATCATCACTATCCTGCACACCGTGTCCTCGACCGTCGTCGACTTCCTGGACTATGAACTCGTGAAGTCGACCATCCTCATAGTCAACCTGTGCATCTGCCTCAGCTATCCTCTCAACTTTGGCATCTACTGCGGCATGTCCAGGCAGTTCAGGGAGACGTTTAAGGAGCTTTTCATGAAGGGCATGGGCGGCAGCAACAGCAACGCCGGCGGCGCCGGCGCCGGCGGTCACCCCGGCTTGGGCACCGGCGCCACCACCGCTCAGCACACCGGCGCTGTCACGACTGGCTCAGGGGACAAGTTGCTGAACTGCCCAGGCGGCGCAATCGGCGCGGCAGGGCCAGCTGACACAGGCTTGCCAGACTTGAAGCAGGCAAGTACAACATTGTTGTCAACCCTCTGCTAACGGGATGAATCAGGATGACGATGCATAAATGGTTCAGACTGACTAAATAAAGGAAAAGAACAAGAAAAAGGGGTGAAAGAGGTTGTGAATTGAGCGAAAAGTGCTTACTCACCTGGCAGTCCGAGATCAGTCTGTCTTTATGCACCATAACCTGACACAAATTCGCAATAACTTCGCCAAATTGTTGGCTCCTCTTAGGGCTCTCATACGTCGACACGGGGGAGGGCGGGGGAGAGCTGGGCAGGGAAGACACCCTGGAGAAGCACCTCTAGCTTAATGCGTGCACTTCAGGCTTTTCCTCGTGCCAGAACAGTTCAAGCCTCATTTGTCCTGCTTTTATTTTCAGCCTCCAACTTCACGTGAAGGAGCTGGAAAGCCAGCAGCAACAGCGACAGCGGGACCAGCGGCACCACCATCATCAACAACAATGGCAACAGCCGCAGTGACGGTGGTGGGCGATGGGGTCCAGTTTTCCACAGCAACCAACGGCCGCACCGTCAACTACGTCAAGGTGGCTCAGGACGAGACTCACCTGTAAACACGGTGTGTGACGAAAAAAGAAGCAGCTGTCACGTTGGGGAAAGTTGTTGAGAAATCGTAGTCAACATTGTACTCGAAAGCCCCCGGGAGTTTTGGGCTCGCCCGAGCTCGTGACAACAAATATACCAAGCATTTCATTGTAATGCTATATAACCAAATACTCCTTTTCTTCCTTCAGATCTCATCCGGCGCGGTGTTTAAGCCCGTGGTCCAAGGGGAAGAGCATATCCAGAATTCCCATAATGTTCACCATACGTACATTCGTCTATATATTGTGTTAGATTTAAAGGAAACTTTAAAGAAAGCACACAGTGTCGGAGTGATATGGGTTGTCGTAGCGTGTAGGAGGCCTCAATCTTCGGGCATGAGGCCTGAAATAAGCTCCCAACTGCTAGATGTCACTTCTGTTGCATTTGTCAGGCCCTCACTTGTTTATTGAAAACTTTTATGTCGGTGAAGCTGAACTTTGTCAGTGCATAATAGCCGTGTACTTCGCACACATGCGTACATAAAGCCGGTCAGAGCCACTGCTGACCAAGCCCATACTTTCATTCGTGCGTGCATGTCTGTATGTGATGTAGTCCACGTACTGTTCAATATTGTGTAATGAGTGGATGATGTTGAAACATGTTGTGTCGGGGTGAGGAAGACGAGTACAGTCGGGCTCAAAAGTATCCACGACCACACGACAATTACATATTATCGGAATTTACTCCTAAACTGCACACTGTGGAAAAAAGCTGCACCAACGATGGTTGTTCCTCTAGTGTTATACTATAATTTCCACTTAAAATTAGTGCATAATAACCACGTGATGTGAGACAACTTGAAGAAGCAAAAGGGGCAAGTTCAGAAGTATTCGTAACACTGTGAAAAACCACTCATGAAGGATGATACCCATATATCACTGTGGAAGAAAGTTTCGGTACATGACTTGACATTGAACATCCTTAAAATCTTGTTTACAAGTTAATTTTAGGGAAAATTTCATAAAACGGACCTTGTAGCGGACATTCATTGCTTTCCTATGCTGTATAGGAAGCTAAATGCGAGCCACCCTGTGAGGAGTTATGAATGAGGAACCAATCTTTCCCAAGTCATGGTCAATTCCTGTCAGCTGCATACTTGTGACTCGGCATGGAACGTCATTGAACATTCTGAATACTTTGGGCCCTGCCCCTATTGCTTATTCATGTTGTCTTACATAATGTGGATAATATGCACAAATTTTAAGGACGCATTATAGTACGACACTAGAGGAATATTCATTATTAGCGCAGCTTTTTCCCAAAATGTATAGTTGAGGAGACAATTCCGATAATATGAAATTCTCGTGTGATTACGAATACTTTTGAGGCTGGCTGTACATACATATATTGATGGTGATGCCATAAAAAACATGCAGTCGACTCTGGTTACACTGGTCACACATGGGACCGGGGCCGTTTGGACGCCATGAGCGGAGTTCCGATGGATCAAGACAAATTATGAAAAGGGAGGAATCGACTCCACCAGCAGAAAACGTTTTTGTGACATTTTGTGCAGATTTTTTAATCCAAAGCAGGATTAAGAGTCAATAAAAGTGTTTCCCCACCGCGTTTGCCATTGCACCTTGAAGCCCCACTGTTCAGTCGAGTAGAGCTGTGGAGAGTTGTGCAGCATCTGAGTCCGAGATATCTGGAGTCAGTGTACCAATGCAGGCATTCCTCGCTTAGCTAACGCCGGGTTAACCAATTTTTACTGTACCAACAACCTCCTTGTGATAACTTTTTTCGTACAACGACCTGAATATGGGCATGACGAAGAGGAACGTTTCGGTGGGAAATTGTGAAGTAGCGCATGCAGGCGTTCAGAGTGCAAAAGCACAACAAAGTATGACACAGAAGACTTTGTTAAGCTATTTTGATGCCAATAACAATGTTAAGAAGTAGGAGCATGTGCTTTATTTGGCCCATAGGTCCCTCCTGACTGGTTTCAAAAATCGTTTTTAGTGACTTAGAAGCCTTTCTTAGGGCTATATTTTCTTGTCGGGAGCCTTTACTATATCTCCTTGGCCTCGCATAACGAATTTTCACTTCAATACTGTTTAAGTGCTGTTATGCTGTGTTCGGCTGTTAAAGTCGAACACACTTTGTTCGTTAACGGAGTAATGCCAGTATTTGAGTAGAGCAGAAATGTTAGCAAGTTTCTCTGGCAGTTCACGCAACCTTTCTACTCTCAGCTCTCCCAGCAACCCCTTGTTCGTCGCCAAAAACCACCTCCCCTGCTGGCATTTTTCGTTCTGTTGACGACTTCATCAGGGAAATTGGATTACTAGACAATAATTGTGTGGAATTCCCCATTTGGCGCACAGCATGGAAGCTTCTGCAAGTGCGGTGCAGATTTAGCATTGCATTTTACCCCTAACATTTGCCAAAAAAAATAACAATAACAAACTCTACAGGACGACATAAGGTAGGTTTGCAAGTCATCTTGCTACGGTCAAAGCTCCTTGGTCCACCCTGTAAGTGTAGGATGGGGGCAAAAGTGGGTTTTGAGGGCGGACAAATTTCCTGAGTTCATCCTGTGTCTACGTACATAGCAGTGGAGCAAAACATTGTGTTTGTGTAGCCGCGCCCCAAGCGTTTAATAATCACGCAAGTTCTCCAATTCCCGCATGCATAATTTCGCGAATGTGTGTAAATTTTACAGGGTGACTAACGAGCCCCCGACAGACAGTCGATTGAAGGGGAACACCCTGTTTGAGGACGGGAACATGGGAGGATGTAGGAGGGGTTGTTCAAGTCTCCCTCCCAGAACGAATCGGATGGGTCGCAAAAACGCGCCCGAGGCGTTCACGCTCCGTTCTGTGCGGCTCACACGGTATCCTGCGGTGGATAAGCAGTCATACGTAGACATGCACTAACCCAATTTCCTGGGTATACCCACTACAGAACATACGTGTGTGCTCGCTTGTGAGTGGCGGGGGGGGGGGGGAGGGGGAGAAGATGTCCAAGGGGGTAGAGGAGTCCCCCCCCTCCCTTGTGGGGAGGGACTCATATGGCGCTATCCCAATTCTCTGGCGTTATCCTTTCTCATGTTCCGGTGTCCCTTCCTCCTTCGAGGCATTGGGCTGATTTTGGGACGCACGTGCAAATTTGCATGCGGAAATCGCCCTCTCTGGCGGAAAATCACTGAGGTGGAAGTCGCCCCAATTAGCCAAGTGCAGCTCCCCACAACAACAACGCCGTCCAGATCGATAAACAGGAGGAAAGTAAGTGGTTTCTTCCTCTTTCTTACTTTCCAGAACAACCCTTCTAAGTTTGCTCAGGGGGTTCCTTTAGATCTCCTCATTTTCAACGCACACATGTTGAGAGCAAGTTTTTCTGTGCAAAAATGGGTTAGTAAAAAAAAAACAACTTTCCCGGCCACACCTTTGAAAGTACTGCCAGCCAATAGATCACTCGAGTGTATTTTTTGGGGGGCAAAAGTTTTTGAAGACAAATTCTGAGCAACAAAGGTTTTCTTGTCTACAACTAAGGCTCATGAAGCGTTTCCCTACACAATTTGTCTTCCCCCACGAGAGGAGGGGGAAAAACGGGAAAACTGAGACAAAAATGTTATTCGCTCAATACTTGATTTCTCTTTTGGAGATTAGGAAATTCCTGGAATTCCACCACCCCACAAAAGTCAGGGTGGCCTCGATGAAGAAGGAAAAGACGTCCTTGCACTTGAGAAAAAAAAACTTGCTTAAGTTGTCAGGAGATTCAGAAGAATCTGGAAAGTTTTCCACCTTTTGACATTTTTTGCAGTGTGAAATCGGTTTTTTCTCCACTCCGGCGCAGCTTTCGGCCGGGCTGCGATAACTGCACAGTTTTATTGCGGAAAGACCCCAAATTAGCAACAAATTCGCTGCTAATGTTTTTCTTTCTCGTTGCAATGCTCACAACTCAGCGCTTCTACTACGTACGGGGTGGGTCAAGGAGAGTTGACCTTCCAAGTCGCCTATTCTGGGCCACCCTGTACTCCTGGGTGTGTGTACACAGACGACTTGAAACTCTCTGGCAGACGACAGTAGCAAACCTCCTTCAGTCACCCTGTTTCAATCATTGGCACAGGGTGCACTGGGGAGAATCGCAACGCTGTTTTCCACCCCTGAATTGAGTTGCACATTTCCTTAGTGCACCCTGCATCCGTGAGTAACATATTTGTGGCCAAGATTCCCCAAATTTTCCCCACCAATTTCTTTTGAGTAGAGGAGGGCTTTCTAATGACGTTTCTTCGTTTATTTCCCTGTCTTCCTCCAATCATCAAGTGCCACGATGAGTCACACGCACGCACGCACTTAACGACTCGGCCAGACAAGAGCACCTCTCACACTCGTGCGTGGCATCAATGGCCAACTCGGAGGTCCAGTCACCTTGGCCAGCTGCGGCAGGGTGTCCGACTTCTGCAGGATCATCGTCAAGGCCGAAGGAGTGGCCGCACTCCAACCACTGGGACCTGGTCGCGGAGGCAGAGTTGTCACGGATGAAGACAACCACTGTGAATCCACGCCCTCCTTTGGCCTGATCCAACTGGGTTCCTTTTTCTTCGAGGACTTGACTCGGGTGAGGAGGGAGTGGCCTCAGGTGGCCTCAGTTTCACCCCCAGAAGGCTGCCAAACACCGGTTTTAGTTCTGCAACAAATGACTTAGTATATGGAAAAGAGGAAACATTTTTGGGCTTTTTGCAACCTTGCCCATATTTCTTTTCAGGCTCTACTGCAGTTTTGCCCCATCTCTGCTGCAGCTGTTTTGCTACAGTTTGGGCCGTTTCTATTTGTGCGCGGAGGTTTTTCTGCCAACTTTAGCCATTTATATATTAACAGCTTCTTTTGACAGCCCCAGAGTCAGCGGTCACTGGTCTGCCAGTGTCCAGCTGCTGGTCCATCCTCCAGTGTCATCTGTCAAAGCAAAAAGGTTTTGTCTGACCGAGCTTCACTGACCAAGAGAGAAGAAAATGGCCACAACAAAACGCATCGCATGCGAATGACAACTTGATGAGAAAAAAGGGGGAAAACCCATACGTACGCGCACGTCTCTTTCTACCAGAAATAACCGTTACATGTCTGTACCCATGTGAGTATTTCCCCCTCCTCCTCTTCCCCCCTTTACCACATCCCCCCCCCCCTCTTCTGTATCTCTCCAGTAAAAAGGCAAAGTATTGGGGACTAGTGTGGATGGATGGGTATCGAGGGTGAAATAATTCCATTTGGCTGGGGTGTTTGGCTCTGTCACCAATGGTCAGAGCTGCTCCACCAGACAATGTTTGTTGCACAAGGTTTGAAAATCTGTTTAAAAAGTCTATTGTGCTGCCGTCTCCTCTTCACTTTCAAATCTCCATTGTTGTGCAAAGAGAAGAGAGTCAAAAGAGTCTGTCTGTCCTGGGTGTTTAGGAGAGGGGGGTGAAAGCAGGGGGGGTGAAAGGATATTTTCCCCCTCCTCCTTCCTCTACCTGAAGAACTCCATTGTAGAGAGAAGAATGAAATGAGACGTGTGCGTTGCTTCCTCCAAAAAAGTGTGTGAGAGACTCACTTTTTTCCTCCCCCCCCCCATCTCAACCCCCCCTTTTCCCATATTTCATTGCCATTCTTAAGCCCCCCGGGGGGGTGAGGGGGAGGAAGCGGGAAAAAGCACCCCCGCAGGAATTTCCGAAGGCGATTTCTCATCGGTTTAATTTTCCCCAGGTATTTTAGTACGCATAAAGTGGGCGTGACCAAGCCGGTACCCATAAATAATGGGGGATTTTTGAGCTTTTCTTCTGACTTTCTCGTCTCATTTGCTCTCTGTAGCGTGCACGGAGATAAAACTCTGATCCCGCGTGCGTGCAGAACGCGTGTGTGCGCTCGCGCGCTCGCTCGTACGCACGCACGCACGCGCCCGCCAATGCCAATCAATCCGGAGCTGAGCCCAAGGGCTGGAGATCTCACATACTTTTGGGCAGGAAAAGAAGTAACGCAATAAATCATTGGGTTTTCCTCAACGAGACATAGGAAACAGAGAAGAAAAGTTCGGGAAAAGCCTTTTAGCGAGTAAAGTGCACTCTTGAGCTCTATCACTGTGGCCTTTATTTTCCGGCCTTGCGAGGAGGAAAAAAAATCATCGCATACAAGCAGCAAAACTTAATGGAGCAAGAGAAAACGATTAATTTTAGATGGTGGCCAGAAATTTTCTTTTTTTTCATCCTCCCTTCCCAACTCTGGTCAGAAAAAAAAGAGGCGAAAACAGGGTCATTCCAAAAGAGGGGGGAGAAGAGGATGAAAGGAGAAACTGGGAAGAAAGCTTTAATAATTTACCCCCTTATACGGAACCGATAACCGCATGGGCCAGAAGTGTGCTATGATGGCGTCTGAGCGCGCCTTTTTGCGACTCACACGTTGCCTGTGGCCTCGTCCCACCCCCAGAGAGCGTCTCCAGCATATGTCCGTGAGCATTTGAGGGTAAGGGAGGAAATGTTTGCTCAGAGGGGTGAGTTTCTCCCATTCCACTCCAACATATCCTCGAATAGGAAGAAGGAATGGATGGTTAAGCAGGACGTCACCGGGTGTAGCAAAAAAAAGGGAACTGTGAGCCAAACGTACGTTTTCTCGTCAGATACAATTGGCCCCGGATCGCATATGTTGGCCTAATCAACATGACTGTGGAAAGATTTATAAGATATGCATGCCAACAAAAGTATGCAGAAAATCGCATAAAAATCGCACACTTTTTCGTCTTCTCGTCAGGGATGAAGAAAAGGCTTTGGTCTTGACCATTCACGTCTCACTGTTGTTGCAGGCCCCTTTTTTCCAGCCCCTGGAAAGGTATGAAAGCTAAGGAGAATGAGAGGAAATTGCTTAGCAAAAAAAATTATGCAATAACATCAGGGTTGCTTTCACTCGAATTTCCGTAATCCCTTGTCTCCTCCTGTGTTGACACTCCCGGTCTGCCCGTCCGCCCCCCCCCCCTCCCCAACCCTAAGCCTGAGCAATCCATCTACTGATCCCTCCTCCTTTCACTTAAGTCGCGGCTACCCCGGCAGATTCCTCTCGTCTTGCTGGGCCCCTCTTGGGACGGCGGAAATGGCAACGTTCAACGGGGCCTTAAAGAGGCCCCTCGCGATCTCTCTCTGCCTGCCTCCCCCCTCCAGAAATTCCGAAGTGAAAATCCCTTCTTTTCCCTCCGATAAATATCGTCAGGTCCGAGACAACTCGACGAGACAAAAAAGACAGTTGCAGCTGAGGCCGCAACCCGCTGGTCCCCGGTCGAGTATTGGCTTTTTTCTGCAGCTGTCTGGCCGAGTGAGTAAGAGAGAGAGAGAGAGAGAGGAAGTTGGGGAAAACTTTTTTCTGCTTTTGTTTAGCTATCCCAAAGTTTGGCAACATTAGCTTAACAAAGAATGACACTCAGAGAACACAGGAAAGTGTTTTGATTGTATAAAGATCAAAGCTCTGCGTGTGTGAGGGACAGAGAGAGAACAGATTCCATCCGAACTTGCACTTTGAGGACTCTTAATGAAGGAAGATGCACTTTCCTTTATAGATTTTATGCACTGTGCAAATTGCTACAGACGCAAAGGGGCGAGGCAGGGGCAGTTACCCACTCACCGACCCGTCAGGGGTGGTGGTAAAAAAAAATGGGAACCCAATAACGAGGAACAACCGACTTTCAGGATTCCCCCCTCTCCCCCATTGAAAGAAGGGCCTTTTTTGTGCTGCAAACCCTAAAAAGGTATAGGAAATCACAAAGAGGGTTTCTTCTCCCCCCCCCCCCCCAAGGAGGATGAACACCGAATCCAACACTTCTTATCTGCTCCTTAATACGCGTCTGCTCGGGCAGATTTTTCCACAAAGGAAGATCCGTGGAAAATCTCTGCTCCTGCCCATTAACAGGAGGTTGTTGAGCGCCCATAACTTGAGCAGCTATTATGGAGGAGCTTCTCCAATTGGCTGATCTACCTTTTTCTCTCTCTATGAAGCAGAAGAGGCGTGAATTCTTAATGGCTCCATAATTTCTTCTGTCGATTATGCACGGCTACTGCGAAAATTTATTGGCGGGAGAAGCGCTAATGAAGGCCGGACGAGCCTTCCTCTCTGTTCCGCTTCAAGCACTTCTTCCATCATGACTTCAAGCCCAAAGATGGGTTCAAAGATGGGTGTGGGACAGAAATGAATAAATCATGCAACTGTTGATGAAGTCGTCACACACGCCCACCATTTGTTCGCGTAATTTCTGGTTTTCGCCGCCGTCGCACATTCCCTGGGCGCTGCTGATCCCGGACTTGTCCGCCTTGTTCTCCCTCTGGTTCGGGTGATGGCACAGCTTCTTCCCCGACGACGGCTTCGTCGGGAAATGTGTGCACGCCAAACATCTCAGTGCTTATACCAGGGCTCAACTGACTTGTAATGCTGCGTGCGTAGTCGTACAGTGTGAGCCACCAAGAACGGCCACGTCACGTCTGCGTTGGTCTGTCTCACTCATTCAGGGTCTCCCACATCTTCAAGAGGATCTCTCGGAAAGTTTGGTTTAGACTCGCGGGATTTAATTTTTCTTTTTCTTCTTCTCCCACTTTCTGACCAAATGTTGCTGGTCGTCCTGCTGTTGACGGCCTCATGTCTGGCCTCGGCCTCGAGGACGACGAAGCCGGGAAACTGGGGGTTGGCAAGTCAGACAGCAGAAGCAGTTGCTGTTGTGTCCAAGAGCCCATTGGTCAGCCCTTTTTGACTGAGAAAAACGAAACCTCCGGAGCCGATGACGTCAGTGACCACACAGAATAGCCCATTATAACTCATTAACCGTGTCTAATGACTCGTCAATCCTAGGCTGAACAATGGCTTTAGCATGACCAGGAGGACTCTTGGCCCAAATAGGTCTGTGTGAGCGGGTAAAAAACACCCCCTCCCCTGATCAGTCAAGTCACCACGGTCACAACAAGCAGAGGCACAACTTGACGTCCGACGTCAACGTGACGGACGCCGACGAGGGGGAGGAGAGGGGTTTCTGCAAGCCAGGCCCACGTGGCCACGCCCGCCGGGGCCTCGAGCAGGTGCAGAGAAGTGAAAAAAAGCCCATCTTCTATGAAATTGCTCTAACGATACAGGTGAGGACAATCAAGGCACACCTGATCGAAGTTTCCCCTGTGAAGCAAAGGAAAAAACTGCTCCAGGACGTTCAGCGCACGAGATATCTGACAAAAAGTTCATTTTCTGCCAGAAACTTTTATTCCTTTAGCACTTTTTTCTTTCTTGTTGTTAAATTTGGGTGCCCTTGGAGCAGCTGACAAAAAAGTTTGATTGTAATCTTTACTGGCTTAGGAGTCTTTGTTAGCATTATTGGGCAGGAAAAGACAAAAAAAATGGGCTCTTCTTTGCCAAACTTTGAATAGCTTTGGGGATAGATGAGGTCTGGTGGAGTTTCCTCACCCTATGCACTGCACAGCGCGAGCCTCAAGGGAAGCCGCTCCTCTGTGCAGTGCGTCTTCTTCTTGGCTCACACTGCACCAAGCTGAGCTTCCCCCACTCCCTCTTGAGGATCCTCTCATATTCACAACTCTTGGTTGTCACAGCAGGAAGCGATCCAATTTCCGGAGAAAAAGCGACAGAAATCGTCATATGTTCTTATGGCAACTTTTAAAAGCAGGTTGACTGCGGCGTCAAGCAAATTTCTTCTTTGGGCCTGCCTGCAAATGCAGCCACGGCAACTGGAATTGAATTTGGGGGAAAGTGTGTGAGTCTCTCTTTTTAGACTGGAATTTAATCTGGCAGTCGCTCTCACTCGCTCAGTCACACACTCACTCAACTGCTTCCTCACTCACTCAGCTTTCTCTGAGGAGCTGACTTGCTCAGCTCACTAGCTCACTGGCTCAGCTCACTGGCTCACCTCACTGGCTCACCTCACGGACTCACTTGTTCCTTTTCTTGAATTGACGACACGACTTAAACACCCAATGGTGACCTGGCAGGAGTCTTGCACAATTTGTAATGCCAACTCCATTTAAAAAGAGCACTTTGCCACCTCCAAGCTGTGGCTGTGTAATGTCCACTGGATGCATAACGTCAATGTTCGGTATTTTGTTGTCAAAAAACCCTGGAGCTGAACTTACTCACCACCCTGTCCTGTAGAACATGCATGGAAATAAAGGGCTGCATTCCCGAAACTGCTTGATAAGTCCAGCAAAGTCAAATGCGTCAAAACTCTTCCACTGATCGACTACATCTCAGACTGAGTTCTGTTTTTTGTCCTCACCTTGTCCATTTGGACATTGTTCTTGTCATTTGTCATTTCATCACACCCCACAAGTATCATTCTTCCCACCATCACAGTATGCAGCAGAACGATGGAGAAGCTACCGGAAACAAAGTATCTTGACTCCCAGCCAAGAATTAAACGTCAGATTGGGTTAATTTTTCTTGGGGAAAAGTTCAACAGACACTGTCTTTGTGCGTGTGCCAGGATTTATTCAGGAATGAGGGAAAATGGACAATTGCGGACAGATTTTTCCCTCGCCTTCCTCGTCTTTGCGCACACGTGGCAAAAATTCACCACTGGGAACGAGCATTTACCCTTTTATTTTATTTCCTTCTTAAGAAAAAGTCTTTGTTGTTGCCACCTGACAAAATCAAATAGAAAGAAGGAAAAGCTCGTTTTCAGGAGGAAATAAATAGTCTGTGTGTGTGTGTGTGTGAGATTGGAATCACTCTAGAGCTGTGGCCAGTGCATTTTCCCTCTCCCCCCCCCTTCTTCAGAAGGGGGATAACCCCCGCTTGCCTCCCCCCCTGTGAGCACGCACCAAGTATCTCCTCCCGGCCTCAATTCCGAAAGTTCCAATCTCTCCTGGGAGACAATTTTCTCCTGTCGCAGTTTGACCGCCGATGGATCTCCGAGCAGTAATAATAGGCTATCAAAAGGAGGAAGGCCCAGATCCCAAAGCAATATCATCCTTTTTGGTCTTTTTGCACAGAAATTTGCCAGCTTTTTTCCGCCAAAAACCCACCCACCCAGGCTGGCTGTAATCTTAAGTGCGAGATAGGCAGACCAGCCCACCCAGCCAACCACCCACGCTCCTTTAACCCTTCTAATTTTTAGGGCAATCGTAAAGAGAAAAATAAAGAAACCTGTACGTGTGTGTGTGTGGCAAATACAGTAAAGCCTCGATTTGACGACACTGTGGGCCATCTCCTTGGACTTGCGGCCGTGCCAGCTCCAGAGCCGCATTGGTCGTTGAATCGAGACTCTACTGTACCGCACATGGACATGCATACAGACAGACATAGACTTTTCGACCTGGCCCAAAGTCATTGATTGATGTCACACAACGAATCCTCCACCATTGCGTACGTACGTACATACATACGCACAGTACATAGACGCCCGTGCATACCCATTTTCTGTCCCTCTGCCCATTCTGCACCTGCCTGCAATAAAACGGGTGCAGACCCAATGGGGGCTGCCCAATATTTTTGGTTGACTAAGCCCCCAAAAATACGTGGAATGCGAATGCTGGTACAAATTTTCGCACAAAGCAGCTGTGGGGAGGGGAGAGAATGAAGGTCCTCAACTTAGTCACAGTGGAGCAAACACATTTTTTTTTCTTGCTTGCTTTTGCCATGTTTTTTTGCTCTCCCCCTCTCTGACCCCTAAAAGGCCTCTTCTGCTGTCAAAGAAACACATCGGTCAGAGGCTCCGAGTGCAAAATTCCGCCTTGTTTGTTTTGACAAGAGAGAAAAATGGCAAGTCAAACGTGAGCGCAGGGGGCGGGGGGTAAAATCAGTTGCTGCTCAAGTCTTGTCCCCCCCCCTCCCTCCCTCCCGCGTCCCCCGGCATGAGTTCACACTCTGGTCGAGTCGGTGGTGGAGATGTCTTATCTCTAATGAGGTCTGCACGCATATCTCTATGGATTGTACAGGGGTTCCCATACTTATTCAACGTTTGGCAAGCTTTTAGTGTGGTCTCGGCGCCCGGACGAGTCACATACCAACCTGAAGGGGGTGGGGGGAAGGGTGGGGGGTAAAACCAGACTCAAATTGAGTCACGCTCATTTCTCATTTCAATCAACGAGCTGAGAAATGGAAATATTCTGGCAACAATAAATCTTCTGACCTGTTAACCTCTAACAAGCTGACGCAACAGAGTCTTTTTTTTATTTAAAAACTGTTTCTTTAACTAGAAAAAGTGACTTTTTTTTAGCAGCCTTGAAAGACTCGCCCATTCTAAGCAGACACCCATCTTTTGGGGCAACATTTCTTTGGGGGGAGGAGGAGGAAGATCTTTTGTGGAGAGAGAAACGATTCTCCTATTCTGAGCGAAAATCTGAAAAGAGCCCAGAAGAATGGGGGGAGAGAGAGGAAGAAAATGAAGCACTTTTTGGCTGTGCTAACTTTGCTAACTTTCATGGATCACAGAGCATTTTTTCCAGGGAAGAGGTGAAGAAAACAGCGCGGGGTGGATATTGGGTCAGAGGCAGAAAAGGCGCAGCTGCCTATGCAATTTTTTTTTGCAATATTGCACATTTGTAAGCGTCAATGAACCCTCAAGTTGATCTGGCCAGGAGATCTTCATTTGCTGCCCAAGGCCAAAGAAGACGCCGGAATTTCTGTGTCGAAAAACATCTCATTACCCATTCATGACATTCCAGGAAAGAAAAAAAATGGACATGTTAATTCTACCTGCCAGAAAAAGCTGCACTAATCTTTCATCAATTACCGATTCCGACGCCCAAGCGCGTTCTTTGAGGCTCGCACGTCCGGAAAACTCTGGAGCTTCGATGCATTTCAGATTATGAAGTCGTTCTGTCCGCCAATTTCCATCAGGTGCTCGTCAATTCCGCTCTCTCCGTGCCATAGGTCAGCACCTTGAGCACCTTGGGCTCCTCCACCGCCTTGAGCACGTTGGCCGGCACCTGCGTCGAGATATAAATTACGCTGGATGGGATCGAGGTTGCTACTTCAATGAGTGGATGCGAATTCGGTGTCTGGGGATCAAAAACGTTGCAATATTATATTAATGCTTAGCCAGGAGGAGTCGTTAGGTGAATCGGTGTCAAGTCCAGGAGATCGTCCACTTGTCCAACTTCTTCCTCAGGTTGGCCTGGTCAATGCAGACCTGGAAACATCTGATCAGGTCCAGCTGGACGAGTATAAAAATTGACGGACAATCTTGATCGAATTTCGTAGTTTTATTATCCTTGTTCAGGCTGCTCCTGCATTAGTGGCAGGGGGTCATCACCACGGGGGCCG
>JAAUXU010074957.1_pt1 | contig 22474 bp, 22 predicted proteins | sample 7278151 | NCBI WGS metagenome assembly JAAUXU01 (sample SAMN14350113, study PRJNA611818) | marine sediment metagenome | isolation source: surface marine sediment (1.8m) | place: French Polynesia: Moorea | collected 2018-08 | reverse complement strand
TGTTGTCTCTGAGTTATCCCTCTGAGGGAAGGGGGCGCTGTAACTCGCTGAAGGGAAGGAGGGGAAGGGCCACTCTAGGTATAGTTACTCTGTGGCAGTATGCAGAGCTAGTCCCACACCACACTAGCCAGGTTTTTGGCTAGTCTGGTCACCACATCAGTCCTGCGCTGTAAAACAAGTATGCACAGATACCAGACTGGCCCTGGGCTGGTTGGTCTGCCTCAAAACAAACAAACTGCTGGCTTAAATGGGGAGTCCTGGTGCAGCTGGGGCATCGAGATCAAAGTGGACATCTTGAACTCATGCACACTCCTACTTCCTCCACTGGCCATAGATGGCTACTGCTATGCTACATCCCCAGTAGGCACTAATATTTACTGGGGATCTAGTGAAGCAGCAGCCATTAATGCTCTGGCTGGCTTAGCCCACATTAGCTCACACTAGCCCACCCTGGCCTGGTTAGCTGTGCATACTTCCTTCAGGACTGAACCTCCGGCCTTGCCACACCAGCCCACCCTGGCCTAGTTAGCTGTGCATACTTCTTTCCACACTGACCCACACCACACCGATCCTTGGCCAAGCTCTCCATACTGTCTCATGAGTTGCATTGCAGCTGCTCCTCCTTCTGCTTTGGCGCAGACTTAGTAGTTACACCCCGACCTCCACCGAGGCAGAGCCATCCATTGGAGAGCTGAAAGTTCTTGCAAAAGACAAGCAGTTGGAAAAGTAATCGCCCATTGAATAGTAACCACATCCGTTGAGCAGTTGTAGGAAATAGCAGCCACTCCTGCATAGTAACCGCACGTGAACACAAAATTTAACAGTGACTGTGGTTCTTGTTCGCCAGTTTATGGCTGTTTGAGCCGAGCACCTTGCTGAGCTATGCCCACTTTTAAGCTTTGCTGCATGTACTTTAGATCTCAGTTTTGTGCGCCATGGTCCTGTTTTTCAGCGGCACGAAAATCGCACCACTTTGTACAATTGTAGAAAGTAGTTTTGCTACGTATGTCCTACAAAAATCTTGGATATCGCAAAGAGGAAGGTGATCCATTTTACCCTGAGTCAGATTCTGGCCCAGGGTTGCATCTGGCGGTGCATAGGATAGTGGTGGAAAAGCTTTTACCGAGCTCAAGCTGAGTCAAGTCTAGACAGGGCGAGCTCGGGCAGGCTTACAAGCTTACCCTAGTTGTGCTAGAGAGAAAGGTGTCAGGCCCTGGAGCTTTTGAGCTTAAACCTAGATTGTTTCCACCACAACATGCGGGTGTGGCTAATTTGATTCAAACGTACATACAACGAGACTAGGCTGATTCATTCTAGCAGTGGATTTTGTGCAGTACATGACGATTTTGTTTCCGCTCCCAGTTATCTGATGGGTACAAGGAGACAATTCATATACCAGCGCTCATAAAAGCAGCGGGCACTGTCATTTTCTAGATACGACGTTGATAGCGTTAAGACTGCCACATTTTGCTGAGCCGTCCACCACCACCAGTGCCGTCTCCCCAAAATAGTGAATTTTGTCAACACTTTGTAAGAGCATGCAAGAAATTACAGATAATCTGCATTTTCTGCAACTAAATGTGCAATATTTGGGTGATCGTCGCAAGATTTAAAAAGTGCACGCAGGGTATTACAGCATTCGCTAGTCAGTTACCATTATCACTTATCAGGAAGTTAAGATTAAACATGATATTTTTTTGGCAACTGCATTGTAGACCGACACTGTCTTGGCGGCTGCATGCATATATCGCATACTCGAACACAACGTGCGCACCGAGTTGACCTCTGGAAAAGAGTCACGGTTTTCGTCTAAGTTTTGCCACGACGCAGGACGAATCTTGTGCACGCAACAACACGGATAATTACTATTGGCACGTTTTTTCCTGGTAGGTTTACACTCAGGCGCTGGATGACGAGGAAGGTAACGGCTTCTGGAAGCCTTCGCTGCTAGAGTTCGACGGTATCACCTTCTATCTGCAGGTGGAGAAGTGCGGCAAGAGCAGGTCTGTCAAGGGATGCACTCAACTCTTTCCGACTTAACGCAGCTTTTTTCTGTTCTTATAGGAATTGGTATTTTTACATCCAGATGGAGGGCAGCCCTCGGGACTGTGAAAAGTATGCGACGACCATCAAAGTGAGCAAGAATCTCAAATCTGAGCGAAACTCCATTGTGTACAATGGCATCGTGTGTCCGATCGACATAAAGGGTGCCTCGGAAGTGGAGGCCAGTGGCGTTGGGCTGAACATAAGGTATTAAGCAGTGTAAAAGACTTGCTGAAAGCTCTTGGCGTAAGAACAAAAACTTTCCTAGGGATGCCGCTATGGAGAAGATTTTTGACGTCAATAACGCCAGCGACCACGATGGCGGCCATGGAAGTGGCAAGGCCGACAACGATGAAGATAAAGGCTTTAAGTTTTGGGTTGACGTTGACATCTGTAGAGTAGAAGAGAAATGAAAGCAATAGTTAAAGGTGATTTTTAATTGCAATTTGTTGAAGTAGAATAGAGAATCTAATAAGAGAGCTCTACCATTCTTCTTTTCTGTGGATGCAGATCTAAGACTTCGTGACGACGACGGCGACTGCACGTATGTAGCGTGTGCACTGTCTCGGGCATTAGCTTTGCCTCTCGATTGGTCCTTGAGACATACACAGCGCTGGCCCATGCACTTTCTCCTTGATGCATTGCTATAAACTAACTTAGCGTGTCTCGGTGTTTGATCTTGAGCGGCAAAGTCAAGCATGCCATTTAGTACCAAAAAAAAGCCCAGGCTTAAGGTAACGTGAGTGACGGAGTCGACGTCTTAAATCATTGAAAGGCTCGTATTCGATGATGCAATAAGGTTTCATAGAACTGCACTAGTAAGATGGAACGTACACGAGAAGGAGACGAAGGATTTATAAATATCGCACGCACCAATCTTCATCCACTTGTTGTGTCTGTCTGATCGAGCCACACAGGTCCTTAGTCATTAACTTGCTCTTTCTCTCTATAGTAATGAATATAATGGTTGTTTATGCATTTGCTACTACTCTAAAATAGCAACTCTGGGGGACCCTCTTCTGGGCCCCTCTCGCTTTGGTGTGCTTATAGGGGGTAGGGAAGGGAGAAAGGAAGGAAAAAGGAGCGTAAAACTCTTAGTGTTCATTGTTTTTTGTGTGCCCATTCACTATATCATCATCAGCATGCAATGTAACTACTCCTTCTTTCTTGGAGGCTGACAACGTCCTCTTGATCTTCGTGTTGTTGCTGCTGCTGTCTGTGATGACTAAGTCCGTACACGATGTTGACGCTGCCGCTCTCGACAGTGTGATCACAGTTGATAGAGCCGCCGCCGCCGGCCGCGGTGTTGGCAGATGCAGCCGCGGCGGCGATAGTAGGTGACGCGTTTTCCTCGTCGTCTTCAAAGCTGCCCCCACCTGGATCAGGCGAGTGGTGCCTGTCGGGCGGCGAATGTCGAGACATTATGGTTGCTGGAACGAAGTCGATGATGCGAGCGATTAATGGACGTACGCGTTTGCCTTGATAAAGTCACAAAAACCCACCCAAATGCTTCACGTCAACTGTGGAGAAAGCGCTGTTGGTCGTGAAAGGATGGATCTGACAACTGCTGCCGGCGCCGAGGTGTGTAGAATGTGGATTGCAGTCACCGGCGTCAAATACACCCATTGCACTAAGAGCTGAAGAAGACAGAGAGATTAAACAAGGAACACAAAAGAGTGCTTTTATCCTCTTACCCGCTACAGACGGCGAATCCTTGGCTTGAGTCGTGACTGGTCCGTTGAGATTGAGCGTGGCGGCGGGAAGCGGCTTGTTTGCTACCGGCGGCTTCGAGGGTTGCTTTTGCGGCGGGTTCAAAGAGGACAACCCGGTCGCCGAAGACGCCGCTAAAGGCGCTCCGGCCGTCGCAACCGCTTGTCTGGCTACCGCCGCTGCTCCCGGGTTGGACCGCTCAATGGCGGGCGACGACGCGGAGATGGGCACGTTGGTGCTGAGGCTGTTGTTAGAAGAGTGGTTGGTGGCTGTGGTGCCTGCGAAAGAAGTGAATGGAATCATCAGGCTAACACACATGCAATGATACCCAGGTTTGCTCCATTTTTTCCACCTCTCTCTCCCTCACACTCCTACGCCCACGCAAGTGAAAGATACTTCACAATAGACCAGTGATTCACTAATTACTAAGTAACTTTGCAGGTACGTCTTCACTATCATTCAATGACCACCTTGAGTGCTCAGATATGAGGTCGTTTTCCGGCCAAGGAGGTATCGCTGCATCAATGCACGCGATAAAGCTCCCCTTATTCTGCTTGGTTGAGGAGCTTTCGATGCTTTTGCTCTTACACATACCTCGGTTTCTCCGATAAACCGATATCATGTTTCTCGAGGTACCCATTGGCATAGCCTCCTCCTTGGCTGGGATCGTACTCGGTTCTTGGGTCCTGTCCTCTGCCTTCGGATACATACACAGCCACACCAAGTTGTGTATGTACACGCGAACTATGCACTGCACGCACACACGTGCTAACAGAACTTACGTCTATGTGTGCATGGTAGCAAAGTCTTAGAGAAAGTGGTGCCCAATCCTCTCATGTTAAGGGCAGCAATGCTGCGTGTAGATGCGCGATCTTTGTTACTGTGCTGTTAGAACTGGATGCAGTTCCAGCACGGTACGTGCGCACATGCTCCAACGTTTTCATAGCTCTATGTTGCTGTATGTACCCACTGTGCTGTATGTAGCCCTGCTACAGTTGGAGTAAGATCTACAATAGTACGAATCCTGCTGTCCACACTCCGTTGCTACCCCAATCGAGTGTAATCACTGGGGCTATTGGGAGCAAATGCTACATAAGCCCAGAGGTCACACACAAGCTCACACACAGATCCTCTGACCTCCCAGGAGTAAGTGAAAGGGCTTCCCGTCATTCAGGCAGAAGGAGCAACCTCGCCCATCCGTCTCCGTCAATGAGGCGCTGCACAGATGGCGAACCTTTTCCCCGCCAGACACTGTTCTCCGTCCCCATTCTCCGTGTCCCTCAGGTAGGTGGAGTCTTCAGCTGCTCCTGTGTGCGGGCGTGCGTGTGAGTGCGTGTATGAGGCCCCCAATGTCTGGTCGAGTTGTTCGCGTCCCATGCGGCTTCCATCCTTTCATCCATCCATCAGACGGGATGCTCACGCGCGCTTCTTTCATCCCTGTCATCGATGGCGTATGCCAACAAGTTTCTTTTCTTATGGCGGGGATACGCACAATGCATAGACGTCCACAAGGGTACATACACACATGCGAACGCGGGGGAGGGGGGGAGAGTGAGTAAATGCGAACTGTAGCTCAGACTCGCACCAAGGTTTTTCCTTATTGTCACAAGACTATGTGAACAGTAATGTTGGCAGAGATGCCATCAGCCAAGAAACGATTAAGGGCAAAGATGATGTACATCCTATCCGACCACAAGTGAGATCTACTGCACAGTGTGTACCTAATAAGCGGAGAGGGGAGGGAGATTCTGGCACATGAATGTGCACAGCCTTCTCAAAAACCTTCACAGATGAGGAAAAAGTAGTGTATACACAGGATGATGATCCAGAAATGAAAGCTGCTTTTTCATCTGCACATTAGGCATGAAAAGCTCAACTAGAGTGATTTCTTATGACGAGGTTGGATAGCTTTATGGTGGACACTTGACGACACGAGACATACAGATTCCATAAAAGACTGCGACGCACAGCAGCTAGAAATTCATCCAAACTCCAAAACAACCTACCGACACTGATAGGGAGAAAATAAACTTTCTTTCGCATTTCCATTCGTGTCTGCTTGATGAAAACTGCAACGTCTCACAATATGTCAGTTAATTAGAAGTCGGTTAATGACAAGATTCGCTTGTAGTCGAAGTCTACAACGAAAATTCTCCTCAGCAGCCAAGATCGGATAAGCGAAAGGTCAGCCAGGGTAGAGTCGGTAAATTGCAACATTCTTGACTGGCTTTTGCTGTGTTCCTCAGCTAAGAAACTTGCGATAGGAAGCAAAAAAGAGGGTTCAAGCGATTTACAGTATACGTTACCACGTAGAAAGAAAGACGCCATGGGAAATTCATTGCTACATACCGTATAATAGGTTTCAGTTAGTTTAGGCTTAAGTTACATTACGTTTGATTAGATTAGACAGCCGTGAAAAAATATATATATAGTTTATGATGGTGGACGCTTGAATGATTCACTCGCTCCTATTTCAGAGGAATGCAAGATCGGTTAACGCTTTAAGAAACCCCGCTCCCGGAGACTTGCAATTCGCCGGGCTGCACTGCTTTATCTTCCCAATAGCACTATGGTTACAGGTCTACTGTTATGCCAGGTTCCAGAATGCTGCATAACATGGCTAAACTGAGTCTCTATTACACTCTGCGTACATTCCACTTAGAGAAATAGGGAGTGAAGTGATTGATTGTTTAAAATTGTGAAGGGTTCGCCATATTGCAACACAACAATAGTTAAACATCACATTTTGTGTAAAGGGTCCGAAACATGTAAATAAAAAAACGTGGATCACCAGCACTGACGTCAGCACGGTGGCGCTGTGTACTACTTTGTTTAGCTATGCACGGTGCGTACTTGTACATTAATCAGCTCCATTTAGCTTGCCTGCATTATGTACTCACCGGTCTTGTTGAGAGCAGCCGCTGCCGCCGCCGCCTGATGCTGGTGGTGTAATGTGCCGCCAACAACTCGGTCTCCGCCGCGACTGCTGCCCCCAGGCCCGCTCACCCCGTGGAAGCCACTGACATGATTGTGATGGCCGCCCTTGATGGCGTTCATCCGCCGGTGTAAGCTGGGGCCGTGATTACTTCCGTTGCCGCCAATTGATCCGGCCGCGCCGTGACTGGTGGCGCCGCGACGCATACGCCGTGGCGCCTCCACAGCCACGACGTGTCGACGCCGTTTGGGGAGCTTCATGCGCGCCTGCCACAGAGAAGATAATATATTACTGCGAGAGTCAGCAACAAAAAGGCGCACGATGTTTTACAGTGCACAATTCCTTGACTTCTTCCAGTTTTTCTTACAATCCTTCTCCACTGCACTCTCCTCGCTGGAGACTTCCCTGTCACCCCCCCCCCCCACCTCCTTCCACATCCTTTGTCCCTGTGGGATAGTCAGTGTCTCACTGAATGCGTCTTTTCACAAAAGATACACGTATGCGTTATGTCGTCATTGTGTTGTTTGGTACAGCGCACAATGCGACGCCTGCTGCAGCGAGAAATAAAAAAACGTTGCAGGGAACGAAAAGGTGACAAACGGCCGATGTCGCCGCAATCCGCCGTTCACTTCGTCACGCTTTCGGGGTAGGAGCGCAAGTTTGCGCCCCTCACAAGAGGGGAATTCTAGCCCGAGGGTGAACTAGAGCTAAATGTTCACAAATCAGGAATGGCGACAACTTCTGCTCGATCGAAGAGTCACACTCAAAATGCACGGTCAGTGGGAGATCAAACTCAAATGCAGTGCGAACGAGCGCTTTGACTGTACATTTTCACCTGGCAAAAGGAGGTGGGACAAGGATTGAGCGAGGTACAAATGCTGGCACCTCGGTAAGGCAAAGGACTAGAATTGACTATGATAATACGTATCTTAAAGTTTTGGCAACAAGTGGGTCGGAAGCTGTCCATAGTCTCGACCCACTCAATAGGCAAACTTTGGTCTTAAAAACATTTTAAAGTACGCCTTTTTAGACCAACTGAATTTTCCTTCATCGTGCAAAAAGGGCCGTTATGTTGTGCGTAATGCACGATGTTGGCCATACTTTAACATAATGGCTATTTCAGCTTCCATTGGCAAAGCTTTCTCACACATTGCCCCATCGCCAAGGCCGAGCCCAAGAGGTCATAGGACGCTAAATGAACCTGGCCTAGATTAAACAATTTCTACCGCTAATGATGCTGCACTGATAATTATCAAAGGTAGGGATTCATAACGACTTAGGCAAAATTTTCCGTCTTGCAATTAAAGATTAATTTTAATTGATTGCGCAAAGACCTTTAAACTTTTTCGAGTACGCGAGAAATTCTTGCAACAGCATCCTAGGATTTTCTTCAACGGACAAGGGACACAATGGGCAAGCGTGTTAGTCAATGCGTTATGCATTAAACGCGTATGACGTTTGTGCCTACAAGACACACGTCTACATATTTGCAGGCATGCCTGCTGTACGTTACGTGCACGTATATACACGCATAGATCCTACACTCTAAACAACTTGGCGGTAAAGCATTTGCATAAAGAAGCCATAACTACCACTGCATTAGAAGGAACTTTTGAAGAATCCATCCGCTTCTGCAACCGCAGCAGAGGGTAGGAGGAAGGCGTGGTGTAGCTGACAACTCACCTGCGTGTGACTGTAGAACATGCTAAAGTTAGACACGATAACCGGAACGGGCAGGGCAATGACGAGCACGCCGGAGAGAGCACAGAGGGATCCCACGATGAGGCCGGCGTAGGTCTTGGGCACCATGTCGCCGTAGCCCACTGTGGTCATGGTGACGACAGCCCACCAAAGGCCCTCCGGGATGCTCTTGAAATCGTTCTTGGGGTTGGCATGCAGACGCTCCGCGTAGTAGACGAGGGAGGCAAACACGACCATGCCGAGGATTAGGAAGAAGACGAGTAGCGTGAGCTCCTTGGAGCTAGCCTTGAAAGTGTGGATGAGGATCTTGAGGCCTGGAGAGTGACGCGTCAGTTTGAACAACCGGAGGATACGGATGATGGAGAAGAACTCCAGGATGTCCGCGTTCTCCATGTCCTAGAAAGACGCGGAAAAGTGCACCAATCACTTCCTGCACGTTTCTTACGTATGCATGAATGTTTGTATGTTCGTGCCTTGAAGAAATGTTGGAGCATCATGTCGCTGTAGAAGCTGAGAGTGGCCACGAAGTCGATCCAGTTAAGCGGAGACTTGAGGAACGCCGGCACAGATGGAGAGACCACAAAGCGGACGACGATTTCAAACGTGAACCAAATGTTGCACACCAGCTCCACGTAGAAGAACGCGTCATGAGGAAAAGTCTGGCAAGATGTAAAAATGTTATATTCTTTTACGACTTAATGTGACAGTTTGTAGGCTCGCTCATTTGTCTTGGTATCACCTCTAGCAATTTTAGGAAAACATTGCCGCATTCCTTTTTTTTCTTCTAGCAGCAGCAATGTAAACTCTACTTAGGCCAAAGTTAGAACTGTCTTGCCTGGTACTTGTCCAAGGTCCAATAGGTCGAGTTTGTGGCCGGATTCCCTACCGTGACGTTGCGGATAACCGGGACTCTGAAGTTCGGGTGGGTCTTGAGGCAGAAGGACAAGATCGAGGTAAGGATGAAGAACACAGAGAGAAGAGAGATGCCCTGAAACAAGGAGAAAGAAGGTATGTGAAAAAGACAACATACGCAAGCACATATTGCTTCACGGAGTAATGAAACATTGATTGAGGCTTGAAAGCAACTAAGTGATGCTGTCTCTCTTTTCGGTCTAAATATTAAGGAAAAGTAGAAACTCTTGCGACTGGCACGAGTCTTAGGACTTTCACCATGTGCCTGTGCTAGTTCGGAGAAGTACAGTTGAGTGAATGGCGCAGATCTAATTTATTTAGCACGATACAGCAGTTTTGATGCTCTGTAAAACGTCTGAGAAGAACGATATTTGATTTGGAGCAAATCTCAGCGCACAATATATGCCGCCAACCATGCACGATGCAACTGTGTGACATTTAGGAGTTTGTAAATTTACTAAAGTGTGCAGAAAGTATCAATTACTTTTTTTCAGTTAGTTGTCAGTTTGTTTGCCAACATTTGTATGGAGCTTCTGCACAGTTTGTGTTATTATCGAGCATTCCAGCTCTTTGTCCTACTTATTTACCTTTCATACCAAGTCTCGAAATAGCGATAAGTCTCAATTTCATGAAGATTTCTCTGCTGACGGAGTGAACTTATTGTTAATCTGACCCTCAAGCGTACTAGGAACCTTTGTAAACCTACACTGTACTTCAGATGTGTACATTTCGAATGGACGCAATTTTCGGTAATGGCATTTTTTGGGGGGGGGGGCAAGTTTCTTATGCATGAAGCCCATTCGATGGTCATACTGAATTTGAATACATACATATTTAAAATGGCCACCCTGCATCAAAGCATTTATTTTTGGCTCAGCTGATCGTACTTTCGAAGTACTTTAACATGTTCTTTTCTCATGTTTCGCTGCTCATGAGTCGCAACAACAGAACAAATTCCAAAACATTCGAAAAGAGTCTTCTCTGGTAGGTAAACATATACACTCTCGGCTTTCCTTGGGCAAATACTTTCAAAAAACAGTGTTGAAAGTACTAGAAAAGGCTTATGTAGTAATGCTAAGTTAACTTGGGATCTACGCAACTTCGGATAATCGCCATTTCTTCCGGTCTCCCACGCAGTTGCGTCTATCCCAAGTGCACTCTATAAAAACCTCTCCGTAACATTATATGCACACAATATACTTAGTTTTGACGTCGGCACTTAGTAAAGCTGTACTGTCCGGATTGCTCTGCCTTGTTTTGGACCGTTATGTCAGGCAGCAGCAAGTAGAAATGTCGACTGTGATGTGTTTTTGCACTTTGCGACAATGCAGCTTCGCACTTAACTTAATACTTGCCCATGCACAGCCAAAAAGGTGGGATGGGATGGGGTGGGGAGTGAGGGAGTGCCCCTGAAAACTGAACTAGAGCTTGGTTGACCTCTTAAAAATTGTTAAAGTGCATCCGTCGAGGTTGTCCCAAGTGCATACGTACATTATCGAAAGAGAGAGTCCAACAGCAGCCTACTCCTTGGATGCATTTCAATCTAACTGTAGTTTTCTTCAGGCTCTCAGTGCAACAGTCCAACTGAAAGGGTTCCAGGGTTCACGTAGGAGAATTTGCCTGCATATTCGCAACTATTGCATAATCTTTTTCCAGCATAAAAAGATCAGACAGGAACACGTTGGTGGAAAGAGGAGGGCGATGCTCTGGTGAACCCGGCGTAAAACGCAGTCTGTATAAATATATACAGCAGCAGAGGTACTACGTTTTCTTGTAAAAAAGAAATAATGAATGTGAAGGTCTGACCTCATGTTGCATGATTTTTTGACTCGCGCATAGACTCCTGTAAAACGTAAAACGTGCACCGGGGAGTAATACTCAAGATACACAAGAGCAGGCAAAAACCATCATCAATTTTCGGGTTTTTTGCTTACTGTAGACTTTGCCAATTTGTTCCTTCAGACCACTGAAAAAAAGCATCTCTAAGCTCTATAGAGAAGTCTGCGCTCTCGTACTGCATAACTGTGTCAGGCGGAGCTACTTGGACTAATACCATGTACGAACACGACTGTGTACTATGTGCTTCTTCACGTTTCTACAGGAGGTAAAGCAAGAAACTTTTCCCAGAAAATCGACCTCTTTTTTTTTGAGACATCGTTCGTTACCCAGAGAAGTGCGTAGTAAAGCGCTCTAATGCTACTCTCATTACCTTTGACGCAGCTTTCCTGCTGTGGGGGATAAGCCCATACAGGCTGGTATAACCGTCAATGCAGTCCAACGCACCGATTTAATTTCACACCCTCCATGCTCAGAAAGAGGGTCTTGTCACATGTCATACGCAGGCCTGGTTAACACTGTTGGTAAGGAGAGGGTCTTTTCTCACGTAGTCTAGAATGCAACTGGTCTTCCTCCTCCTCCTTCATCGCGATGTCCACCGACTCATGATGGAAGCCAACGAAGGTCGAGGCCGTGGCACATGTCCTTCGTTTCCCCACTCCAGGATCTCCCCCCTCTCGAACATGGGCTTAGGAAGGTTGAGATGCCACTACGTCTTGGGCTGAGCATAGCGAGAGGAGTGCGCTGGGGTCCCCCTCTGCTGTAGGACGGTAGTTGCCATTGCAAACTTCTTGGACATGAAGTCGTTGACTTTCATGAGCACCAGGTCTTGGCATGTGCTGCTGTTGATTGATTGATGTGCCCACGCGACGGGCCTGGGGGGGGGGGGGGAATGATAGGCACCATACTGCACAAGATCAAGAACGGATTGTCCTGCTTTCCCGTTCTGCATACAGTTGGGCCAGAACCGCCTGGGTCGAGGTAGCGGTCATTGCGACGGTTGACGTGCGTCTGCAGAGTAAAGGATGGCTTCTCATTCATCCATCACACTACCATGGATGCGTTTGAGGGGTCCTCCAATAGTAATTTGGCCCGCTCCAAGCACTTGGCTTGCTATCCAAGAAGAATATAAAACTTTACTTGTGGGACCATTGACTTCATCCCACACTCCTGTACGAGTTTGCACATGGGAGGGAGGCTCCATGTCCATCTCCTTTGTCAATGTCCAGATGGAGCTCTTCGGGATTCTCTTTACCGTCCTCTTGAAGAGCTGGCTATTGCAGGGGGTGCACTTTGTGGGCTTTCTCTCTTGTCCAGCCGGGCACTTCAGGTCACCCCCTCTCTTGCGGTACTTCTTGCACAAGGTCCCAACAGTCTCCCTCGTGGACTCGCTGACGTCAGTCTGAATCATGCCAGCCATCAAGATCCCAATGATTTGGCTCCAGTGGCCTCTATTGTCAAACCAAGTGCCATGGAGCTGACAGGGGTGAACTTCGGGCGTTGAAAATGACTGAGAGAATTCAAACTAGGAGATCTGGAGGTACTCAGAATGTTTTAGCTCAACTCAGTTTCTGCAATATGACACGAGAAGAGGACTTCGGAAATGACGAAGTGACAGCTATCGAAATTATGCCTCTGTACGGACATGCACAGGGGGCAAAGTTTGTTTGTTTGTCGGAAAAGGATCAAGCTGATTCAGGAGCATGGGAATGAGCGAAGAAGTGTGACAAGTTTAATTTGTGAGGGACACGAAATTGGGAAGTAAATTTCTCTCACAACTCAACCAGAGTTCATTTACTGCTCCAGCCACAAGATAAGTCTACCGAAGAGACTCCCTCCCCCCCCCCTTTTTTTCTGGCTCTCACGATAGAAGCGTGGGACTAGAAATGGGCATCAGCAGTATCAGCGGCGGCAGCATCAGGCCTTCTTCGGGCCCACAAAAAAGGCCTTGTCAGGTCCAGATGCTGTACAGTCGAAAAAGGGTGGGTGGGTTGGTGGGTAGAAAGGCGTTAGCTGCAACACAAGAGAGTAATAATTTGCTAACTCCGCTGTTTTCCCACTCGTTCTTTTTCTACACTATATCTTTTGTTGGCCGGTGGATTGAGGGGCTTCTGTCCGCCAAGACCGACCAAAACAGAAGAAAGAACACACAAACTTGTTGTTCCTTTTGCTCTTATGGATCCTCTTGGCTCCGTCTTATCTCTTCGTCAGGTCTTTTGCCCTCTTTTCTTCTCACTACCCTCATGACGTGCGTAAACGGCAGTAGCATTCGCTGTGGAGACTAAGCAATTTTTTTATGAAACCGGAAAAGTTCGAGGACTTTCATTTCTCCGCAATGCTAAACCAACTTTTTGGCGCATTGCGCATTTGAAGGACAGAAGTCGAAAAAAGTTGAGGGAGCCACAGGTAGGATGAGCTACGCACGCGCACGTCAAATCGAATTTTCTCTCAGGAAACTTAGTTTAACGTAGATTCCATGAGAACCGTCAGTCTAGGAAACACCGACTGGAGATGCCTCGTGCGGAGATGAGAGGCAAACCATGAAAGCTAACTCAAATCACCGTCGGCTGCGCACATAAGTGCATGAAGCCCTGGTACGGGTGTCTGCGTACGTACATCAGTATAGTACCTACTGAACTTACGTACGTACGGGAGTAGTACCTAAGAGGATTTCCTACTGCTCATGAGTAGAGACGCGAGCTGCTTGGCACAATGACGTTTTCTTCTGCCAGACGCTCAACACCGAACGTGGAAGGCTTCTAAAAACAGCTCTCATTTCCCATCTTCCATCCGTAAAGGGTGTAACAGCAAAAACGTCAATGAGTCTCTCAATCTCTGGCCACACCTTGGTGATGGAGTCTCTCAAACTCGGCCCGAGATTCAAGTTGTTCGAGTCATTTTCTTCCTCTTGAATCTCGGGCCGAGTTTGAGAGACTCCATCACCAAGGTGTGGCCAGAGATTGAGAGACTCAGTGACATTTTTGTTGTTACACCCTTTAGTTCACTCTGTCGCTGCGCAGTCAGACAGACACGACATCACGGGTTTCGCTAAGCGAAAAAACCTCCAAGAAACTGCCCGCGTGCGCTCGAGCGTTCCTGCGTGTGTGATTGCGTGCGTGTGTTATTTCCTCTGCTGGTGTGCGTGTGAAGAGATGAGCTAGACAGCGGATTGATCTTCTCTACCAACAAAAGAAGCACAAGAAAGGGAAATAAAGTGTAAGTACTACAGGGTCATCGCGATAAATCCGGGCGAACTTTGAAGACTCACTGAGCTCAAATGGAGGGGCCTGACAGGAGTAAGCTTTTTGCGGAAAGCTTATCTGTTTGACGAAAAATAAGTAAAGTTATTTAAAGTCATTCTTAGGAGCACCTTTTCACCTATTCTGGAGTCAGAATAACTTCATTTTTTACTCGTTTCTCGTGGAAAAAAGTGTTCAAGGCTCACAACATATCAGAGTTATAGTTGCGAATGAGAAGAACGACTTATTTTTAGTCAAACATGTAATTTTCCTTTGCTAATCGACTTTCTTCATAGTCCGTTTTTAATGCAGTCATTTTGCAAAGAATCAGATCCGGAATATTAACTTTTTGGGAGAAAAGGAACGGCTTCCCCATGGCAAAAGTCGGTGGAAAAAAGTAGAAAATAAGTGAAAATGATTATTTCTTGAAGAGTTTTCTGCTCAAGACAAACTTCTTATATGAGTGCTTCGGGTCTTGGATACCAGCCCGTTTTCCTGCTCGGATTGTTTATAGACGGCTCTCCGGGTTGACCCTCCTCCGGAGTCCCCCCCCTCCCCCCTTCTTCTCCACTAGAGGACACTTCACAAGACCGGGTGAGCTTTATGGGTACTTTTCTCCCCAACTTAAAGAGCAGTTTTACTTTATAGGCTTTATACTAAATAAATGTATACTCCTTTTTTGGGGCCCAGCCTAGTCTTCACGGCAAGGGGCGGGTGTACCCTCCCCCTCCCTTCCCTAAGAATCCCCTGGGACTCCTTTTTTCCAACACACGATCGGTCGAGTGGTCTTGGGTGAGATACGACTTAGCCATTAAGCCTTGAATAAGTGAAATTGGGACCATTGAGACTCAGACGCTGTCCTGGATGATTGAGTCTCTGACACCAGGTTTTAACGGGGCACCCTTTAATTCCTAATCCCGGGCTTCGGGATTGAGAAGTCAGGATGGAACGAAATCCAGGTTCTGGATTCCTTATCACAGCAGTAATTTAGTGAAACGGAACATGTTTATCAACACAACACACTGCATCACAATGGCTTCAGCAGCTAATGCAACAGCTGCTGTTCGAAGAGGCTTTTAAGAAAGCACCGCTTATCGTTGGAGCCGTCTTTTAATAAGAAATGAATTTCGGTGATGAAGAATTCAATAATAGGAAACGCACGCATGTTCTCGACAGATGTGGGCTTTTTCAGCCCTTTAGAAAAGTCTTTTTCAGTTATTTGTAGCAGAAGCCGTAGGCGTTGCCAACATTCATATAATTGCATGAAACTGTTGAAGATGCTTTAAAACTGAAAAAAAGCAAATCCCACAAATCCTGGGATTCTTGGTCTGAGCTGGTGCCGAGATTCGAGACTGAAAAAAGTCTGGATTTCCCGGGATTTTCAACCTGGTGAATTCCCATCATTTAACGCTACCTGAGGTTTGAAAGTCCCAAGGTTAAATTTAATGTCCTTGACAGTGAAGGAAGTTGGGTGAGATGCCAATATCTGGGTCTAAATCGAAGAGGAGTCAAAAGTTTTTCCTTTTGCATCGCCAAAGGCTGTGGAGGAATTAAAGCCTCGGTGGGCATGCCAATTTCTACAGGTTAGGCTTGACACGCCAGGAGTTCTGGGCTCACTCGGGGAAAGTACCATAAATTCCATTTCGCTCAGTCGGTGGTTGAACGGGAGTTTGAGAGCCTCTGGGCGGTGTTGAAGCGAGCAAAAGTACAAATTGCACATTGCAGCTTGGTGCGACAGCCTGGGACTCCAGCTTCATTGCAACTCTTGCTCACTCTCGTCCAAGCATCTATGGGGCTTCCACGTGGACACAGCAGCAATTCAGAGAGACTCACAATGATGAAAGCACGTGTTGCCGGCACAGACAAGCCAAGACTGCACCGCAGAGACATTTGTCCATGAAACTGGGCCGAACAGTTGAGGCCAGTTCTATATGAGGTAGCTGAAGCTCTGACCTGAACTAACAAGTAGGACACAAAGGCAAGCACGTGTGCAAATACGCGAAATTGATCCTCTCTTACATTTGTCTCAAATTGTCACTCACACCGAGGTTTCGATCATCACTCCTGGTTTCAATTCTCCGGGAAAGCGAAATCTCAACTGTCTGGAGTCTCAAATGTCCCAGGTCTCAAAGAAGAAAGCTCAATCATCCGGGCCTCAATAGTCTTGGTCTCAATCATCTTTGGTCTCAATAGTCTGGGTCTCAATCTTTTCAGGTTCAGTGCGTTGAGAACGTCGATTTGAACAGACAGGCAGACGGAGGGGCTGGCAAACTGGCACTCCTCATTTTGTTTTGGCATGCAGCGACACATAAGACGTGCTGTTCATACGTGTATCGCGATACGCAGTCTCATCACAGCCGTCCTTACCCTGGCGCAATTCGACGAGTGTGGCTCATCAAACAGCGAAAAGATCTTGGGCTTGGTCTTCTGCCATAGCGACAGCTTGTCCATGTGATAATCCTCCTCCCAGCCGAACTTGCGCGCAACTTCCTCTTCAGTGGGGTTCTCAGTCTCGATGTCCAACTTGTCCAAGATGGTCAAAGTGGCCTAAGATGGAAAGAAAACGTCATATGTCAGATATCGATCGACACTTGATTGATCGCATTGGCCTAAAAGAGCGCCTATTCGGCCGAAATCTTTTTAAGTACCAGGACAGCTGGCATTGATGATGAAGAAGATGCACCTGAGGGTCAGTGGGCATCCGACGGAATTGTACGATTACCAGCTTTTTTCCTCAGTGTCTGACGACGCCTTGCATGAGACTGACCATGACTGACGTCACTCCTTTGTACCTCCTCAAACAGAACAGAATTGTTTGTGCGTGTACATAGTGACAACATATAGTGGAAAATAAGGACAGTGCAGTCGAGAGCTAATTGATCTTTCTTCTCTCCCTCCTGCTGTTACTCCCTCAGTGATAGAGACAGATCTCTTCTTTTTTTGTGGAGAAAAAGTGGTAAGAAGTGTACTGTAGTAAAGAAAGCCTTTCTACAATGTTCCAAGGGGAAAGTTTGTTCATTGCTGCCTCTAGGAAAAAAAGAAAGCTGTAAAATGCGAATTTATGTACTACAGAGCAAAGGATGTGCTTGGATTCCTTTTTCCACTTTTCTGGGTAAATCTCCTAAAGAATGGAGGAAATGAGAAAGAGATGGATATTTGGTCTGTTCATCTTCGCCAAATGTCCATTTGGTGGGATAATAATAGTTCTATCCACATCCATCTCTTCAAGTTCGGGTTCTGGCAATCTTTGGGCGTGGGGTTGGGGAGGGGAAGAGCCTTGAAGGCTAAATCCTGCAATGCCAGATGAAAAAAGAAGTGCTACTCACGTTCACGGTACAGTGTATGCCACAACCACCCTACACGAAACCCACCCAAACCTGGGTCCACATGTGCGTCCTTTCGACACGTGTGCGTGTGTGTGCTTTGTCATCATCACTCAACAACAAAACTACCTCCGAATGATTGTGAAGGCCGCGAGGAAAACTATCATCATTATACTTGCTTGTCATACAAAACCAGCGCAGTGTTAACACAATAACGCTGCTCACTCATTGACAAAAAAACAACAACACCAGTGAGGAGAGAGAGAAAGTCAAGAACAGGGAAAGGCATTCCCTTAGTCGCTGGAGAACACCTGTTGTAACTCTGCTTCACCCTTTACAGAAGACTTCAAAAAAAGGTCATTGTGTGGGCATGACATAGGGGGAAAAGTATAGGGGTGACCGTGTCAAGTGAAACACGTCATAAGGGTGTACGTCGGGTAGCCTTCAGAAACCGCGCTGAGGCTGAACGAGCCCACATTGAGGCCTAAATTGTCAATGGGGTATTCATTTTTTAAGGGATATATCATAACATTCTTGCTTTTTGCCTCATACAATAAATGGGGATGACACTTTTAAGTGTTTCATAAATAAGATCACCTCTGTATAGTGCGTCAAAAAAGTCACTGACGGTGATTTAACATTCATAACTGAAACTTGGGAGCCTCAAATTTCATGAGCCTGTGCAACGATAATGCAAGCTGATTGTGGTTAGTATGGACAAAGGTTTCAATAAGACCGTTTGTTCACTGTCATTTTCACACTACGCCTTGTTGTCGGATCCTTATTTACTGTGCGGTTGGTGCCACAGTGATGAGATCGTTTTCTCTCCCGATGTGGCCAACTTAGTGAAGCATTTGGGCCAGTGAGGTTATACTGAAGAGCAGTAACTTTGAACAAAAAAAATAAGATGTATGTGGAAAAGTAAAAAAAGATTCATTTTTTACCATGTGAAATTAGAGATAGAAGTTGCCATTTTTCAGTCTCTGTCTTCTCAACAATATTGAGTAGAAAACGGGTGATCCTGGAGCAAAAATGCATAAAGTCTGGTTCTCGATTCTTTATAAAACTCTCAAAAACTTATGATTTTGATCGGTCTCCGCCCTCTTTTTGCGCCCTGTCTCTACTGTGGCCGCTGTTGCGTGCATTAGGGTGATCCGATTCTAGGCAATTTCGGGAACCGAACCTGCAATACTGATATCTGTGTGTGTCTTCATGCACAATGGAACATATGTCAAATAATCTTGTGACTGCACCTCACAAATAGGGGTTACTATCTGGCAGAGGCAGTCCAGAGGAGGAAGCTTCTGCACCTGTGGGTGCTGCTCCGAGGAGATTCATTTAAGATTTTATTCACCAAAGAGAATCGTCTGAACAAAAGACCAGATAATGACCTTTTATTGATCTTTAGTCATAGTTTGGGGAAAAAATAGCAAATTTTTATGCCTCAGAAGTTGTCAGGCTTCCACAACACATCCGAAATGTATGCAACGGACTCTTGGTTTATGTTGCATTTTCCAGATCACACTAGTGTACAGGTCTATGAATATAGATAGGTGTTGTACCGTTGGTCCATGACTGGTACGTGGGTTCGACGTGAACTCATTACCTGCGTGTCCCTGTGCACCGTGTAGGTCATCCAACAACAGGGCTCGACCTGGTTTGAGTCAAGGCCCCAGAACTCAAGCTCCTCCTCGAAGAGAGGCCCGCATACGTGAGTGGGATAGTGGAGCTTTCCCGTCCTAAGGAAAACAAAAACTTAATGCACTCTTGTATTGCTTCGAAATTGCCTGGTAAATGGGGCGTCACACAAACACTTTTGGTGCTGCTGCAGCTCCTGTTGCTGTTGCTGTTGTCGTGTGCTAAGGGCACCCGGGGGAACTTGCACTCTTCGCCCGCCACCACCGCCTCCTCCTCCTATCTCTACCTTTCTCGCCCGGGCCTCATTGTGCCACGTCAAGAAGAGCACCAAGAATTTCTATGGCACTTGTGGGAAGTCCCGCTTCATTAGTGCTGACGTGAGATTTCACCAAGAATTTCAACAAATACCTTCATCTGTGGACAACAATTGTACCTTGGAAATCACGACCGGCTTGTGGAGCAACATTGACCTGTTACTCACATGGGGGCTTTGAAGAAGAAGGAAAAAAGGCTTTCATCAAAATCATTTCACAAACTGTAAGGGGAAGCAAGGGTCTAATTTTGCCTTGTGCCGAGGAAGGCCGGATGCCCGTCGAAGGTTGCGTGACCAAAAGTGTTGCAGTTGGAAAGGCATTTGTAAAATCACTTTCCAGCAGTTATCTATGAACAAAGTGCCGGGGAAAGTCGACGCGAGTGAAGCTTTGAATGTCTACTTTCGCCGCTCGTTGTTGGGCATCTGAATGCTTGCACTAGATGTAAAAGGAGCTCGAAAATGGGTCAAAACGCGGCCATAGACAGTCTTTTCAAAGTGCTTTAAAATCACACATAACTTCATTTTTTCTGAAGAGAAACTCCCACTCACTTTAGATGAAGTTGTCTAGTTTCAGTTGTGTTGTTCTTCAGACATAAGTACACGTTGTGTTGCCGCCGGGGTCTCTCGAAATGAGGAGAGCGGAGTCAAGCCAATTAAGACGCACCCAGTACACTTTGCATTGTGCGTACGGACATCCAGCACTGTGGTGTACTTGACACAAGCTGAGTTGGCTTTGCATTATGAGCGCTGCCCTACCCAAGCCATCTTCACCCTACCCCACCGCACCGTGCCATGGCCTTGGCTCCCTTCCCTCCCCATGGTTACTTGAGGCAAATGCAGACGAATGCAGACTTTGACTCTGTAGGAGCGAAACTGCTCAGTGATGCTGGCTTGGCCTTGCTCTCGCCAGCTCTCGTTGCTGCGGGCCACGGATATTTAATTTCACCTTCTCTGTACTCGTTCCCGTGCTCACCTCCCTCGCATTAATTAGTTTGGGGAGAAGCTTATCTCTCTCCGGGCTTTGTGCCTTCTGAAATTGTGTGCTAATAGGGTTCGTTTCCTACAGCTTTCTCTCCCTCCCCGGCAGAATGAGGCTCAAACAAAGTGTGCAACTGTTGCACCTGGCCCGTGTGAGGCGCAAAAAGACTGCATCGAGCTGCGGATCGGGGCGAGGTCGTTGCTTTTGCGAGTGGGGACGACAGAGAGCATTTGAGAGTTGCAAAAAGGTGAAAATGAGCATTGACTTTTCTGAATCTCACGGTAGCTCTGAAGATAAGGTAGTGCAAGCTGTGAGAAAGAAAATGAGACTTGAGAGAGGGAGGGAGGGATCGATACTGTACATAAACAAGAACATATTGCGATGGAAAGTCATCAGCTGGTTCACTTACACAGAAGTTCCTTCAAACTTTAAGCGATTAAACTTTCGGTCTCGTGCGATATTCATTGCTTGTGTCACTGTTTTGGAGGTGGGGGGCTGATTTATTGCCGGAGAAGGGAAACTTTTTACTGCGGACAGGTCCGGAAGTACATGAGAGGGACAACTTTTACAGGCCTGTTGTTACAGAGCTGTAAACTCGTGCAAGCGTCCCCATAATAGATAACGCGGCCGTCGCAGCTCTCAGGAACGCGATAGATACAGGGACTGATTGACAGGCAGACCGACATATGTAAGTACGCATGTACGTGCATACAGTGGAATCTGGAGGAAATGCAATTTGCTGTGAGTACAACAGTGTTCAGCGACACCGACTTCTAGCCACTGACATGATGATGTTGGGCAGCAGCCAAAAGCACGGTCAATGTCAAAATCTGCTCTATTCTTGGATCTGCCACTGTGCGTACGTACGTACGGCGCATTAGCCGCCATAGCAACAGAATAGCATGCACAAATCTTTTGTATGAGTGACACTTTTAGTAACGTGATGCTTCTTCACCTGTAGTAGTTAAGAATTTGGGCGAAGACTCCTGGATGTCTGTCAAAGAAGTACTCGTTGAGCACCGGGTCGTAGTTGGCAAGCGCCTCGGTGAGCCTAAGCAATAGCAATGGACAGTCAATACGTGCAATCACGGTATAACGACTGTGGAAGTCGGTTAAAACTGCATCGGATATAGCCGGATGCCGGTTATGACAGCAGAGACGACTGGAGTGGATACCCGAAGAAGTGACTCTCTTCGATCTCACCAGCAGTGAAGCCGCTTATACTGGCACTTTACCCTGGCCCTATTTACAGCGTCAGTGCCGAAGTGCCTCACGACACTTGCGACGATAAATACTCTTCAGTCTGTGTGAGCATAATGGGTACTTGTACGACGATTGTCTTGGTGGTGAACGAACAAAGGTTATTTGCTGACTTTGTCCAACCTCAGGCCTGGAATTGAGCCGTCGGTCAAATCAGCACGCCGCTTATACCGGCATTTCTGGCCTGCCCGGAGGGTACCGGTATAAGCGACGTCCACTGCAACTCACTACTTCATCCTGTTCCCCCCTCCCCCGTACTTCACCTGGAAAGTCTGGTGGCCGGGATCTTCTTGAGCGTGGTCTTGTATGTCTCGAAGCGGATTCCGCCCACGTTGAGAGTGATGCGGTTCTCGCCGTCCATGACAGGAGGCAACAAGAGGCAACAGAGAGCATGGGGGACCTGAGAAGGAAAAGCAGTAGTAGTAGTAACCTTGAAAAAATATCTCGAGTACAGCCTTGAAAGAGCAAGATTTTTTTGCTGGGAAAAGCTCTTTATTGAGGTGGATACGGGGACCTCTCAAGTCAATTAGTATAACCTCCATGTGGGCTTCTTATCTGCATAGGATTAGCATTTCATTAGTGCAG
>JAAUXU010010998.1_pt1 | contig 22490 bp, 23 predicted proteins | sample 7278151 | NCBI WGS metagenome assembly JAAUXU01 (sample SAMN14350113, study PRJNA611818) | marine sediment metagenome | isolation source: surface marine sediment (1.8m) | place: French Polynesia: Moorea | collected 2018-08 | reverse complement strand
CTTCAGTATAGTGTAGCACATCAAGCAAAATTTTATTGCAAATGTTACAAGTGCTTCGAAGACTTAAAAACTATGAGTTATGTATGTGCTATATAGGGTAGAGAGACACAGTGTTACTCAAGTTGCTCAGCTCTTTTCACAGTGACTAGCATGGTAGCTACAAAAATATTCTTAACGAACTACAGTGACTCCTTTATGTACTCATGGTCTCCGACTGTTCAGATACGGCAGAAACTTCAGGCCTACATCCCGTGGCCTACGTTCAATATATAGTGTTTCCACCAGCGTTTTCATCAGTCAGTGTCCATTCCTGTCAAAAACGATGGTCAACTCTTTGTCCGTTGTTTCCTCTTTATGCTGAACCAGGGCGTCGCTGCCCTTGGTCACGCCCCAGTTGTCCGGGTGCGACATACTGGAGCTGAAAGGACGTCCAGTGGAAGGCTTCTGGTTTTCCCAGTAGACGCGACGGGCCCTGACAAGAGCGGACGGGGTTTATGACACTGAATGCTCCACGCCGATGTGACGTATAACTATATATTACCGACGCATATTGTAGTATTATATGGACCCTCTTTGGATTCGGGTCCATATAATACTACAATATGCGTCGCTAATATATAGTTAATACTGATCTTGCAAACAGACGAACAAAGTGTCTCTCATCTGTCCTTCAGATTGCTGGCCACCTCCATACTACTTTGCAAGCACCTCTGATATTGAACACATCTATGATGCCTACCTCTATTACGTTTAATGCCACCTTGCTCAGGTATACTGGATTTTGTGAACTTCATCCCAGCAGCAAACAACTTCTCAAAGTCGAGTGTCGACTGAACTTCTACCAGTTGTCATGTGCGTGAAGCATGCACGGTTCTACGCAACACAGCACTACAAGAACTTCAGTAAAGCACAGGGTGCACGCCAGACTCGATGTAGAACTGATGAATCTCACCTTGCTCTGACCCATGGCTTCGTGTGCATCCTCAGTCCGTAGCCCCACGGGTCGTGCTTCTGGCTGGCAGGGGCGGTCTTGCCCTTACGTTCTTTGGACAGCTCCTCAGAAACGGCGCGAATGTGGTAGGCCTCAAAACCACAACAGCCTCCAATATATCTGCAGATATGAGCTTACTAAGGTGGTGTCATATTTTTATGCTACTGCTCTTAAGATTGTGTTGTCATGTGTTCTTCACACGAGACTGTGGATGTGAGGATTGAAGGTTCTTCCAAAAAGGGAGTTCCCATGTTCCCATGAGACTTTAGGTAAGACATAAGTTGCCTCGAACTGCCTGTGATTCATTTATAAGCATAAAAAAGGAAAAATTTGATGTCAGTCATACATACCTAACGCCGAGGTCATAGGCCTCTCTGGCAAATCTGTGCATGTCCCAGCGAGTCATGATCCGCGGTTCGAGACCGAAGGGAAATTCGGGCAAATCGATGAAACCCTGCTTTCCCGCGTCCGGGGTGCAATACCCCAGGGGTTGGCACATAAGGTAGGTTGTGTCAAGCAGGTCCTCCTTGGCCAGGGCCGCCTTCATCTGCTTTATGGCTTCCAGTGAAGTAAAGGGGTCGAAGTGGCAGTTCACGCCGACTGGAAGAATGGATCATGGTCTTACGTTGTACATGCATTTTGCCATGTGGATTTGTTGGTTGCAAGTCACTTACCGACGTCAGCTCCCGCCTTGGCCATTCTGACGGCGCATTCGCCCGGAGAGATCCCGTGGAGGTCACCCTCCGGGCCGATGCACATGGAGGCAGCCACCGGTTTGGAAGTCTCCTTGCACACTTCGATTGCCCACTCCATCTCCTCGATGTGTTCGAAATACTAAATGAGAATAACTCTTGAGTCAAATTCCAATGTTCTGGAGCTCTGCCATGTCTTTCAATGACTCAACCTTGGCCAGTCTATTTGGTCAAATAAGTGACCTCGAGTCAAGGAGAGATCAGTAGGTCTGCCTGAGGCTTTCAACAGCTCTATAGACCCGTCCCCTGAAGGTGTGGAGAAGAAGTCGCACACCGCCCAAATACCCCAGCCCGTACCAGATCAAGAAGACGCACATTAATGCTGGGATGACTGCAAGAAGCAGCATGGCTTCGTATGTGAAAACTATAGAAAAGTATCCTTGATCTTGTATGGTGAAGAACTCTCCGATGGAGGACCCGTTACCCCGTGGGGGGCCCTCAAGCACCGGCGGGAGAACAAGTGAACGAGGAGGAGGAGGCTCTCCGAAACAACCTGGCAATGGGTTTCACGCGCTGCAGGCACGCGACGTCCCAGTTACCTCACACAGGAGGAAGTCGAGGTCCTCGTCCACGAAGACCTTGATCTGTTTGCGGAACTCCGCCTTGACTTGCTCCTTCGAGGCTCCGGACAGGTAGCTGGGGCACTGGCAGATGCCGCCCAGCGTTAGGGCGTCGCCTTCTGACGCCACCTTCTTGGCCAACTGTGCCGCCGCGCGGTTGATGGAGGTCCCGCTGTGCTGCTCGCCGGCTAGGTTGCCGCGGTTGTCCAACTTGTCGTCGCTGGCGTAGAAGGTGAAGGCCTGCATAACGTCGGCGCCGGCGCGGAGGAATTCGCGATGCAGCTGCAGAACTGTTCGAGCGGGAGCAACAACGTGAAGAGATGCAACTATGTTTGCAGAATTACCTTGGTATACGTATGACTTCCTATGCCTACATAAGTGTCTAACTTAGTTGAGCGAGAACGTGCCTGTACCTACGCACTAAATCAAGTCGACATTGTCGGCCAAACGTCGCAAGTAGAAACGCAAGTCAGCTTCTAGTAGCATGCCTGCAATGTTTCGTAGCGATTAAGCTCGACAATGACACCAAAATGATTTTACAAAGTAAGAGAAACGAGGTTAGTAGAACTGCAAAATGTATGTTAGCTTAAAGGAATCAGAAGACGTGAGCCAGGAATAGGCAGAGTGAAAGTGGCCAAGCAGCTTAGGTCTAAGTTTCCAGCCTTTCCCTGAGGTATGCCTGAGAGAGACACCGCAACCCTGGTATTACAGTTCATACAGTGTGAGGAAGGCAAAATACCATCAAGTCAAAAGTCACAAACATGGCAACCCTCAGATGGAGGGTCACGAAGAAGTGTTCAAGGTGAGGATGGAATCAGGGCATTGTGTGGCCGTTCTGACAGCCCTCGAGGCTCTTAGACAAGTTCTACATCTTTCTATGAATGGGCGTTGCTACTACTCTGAGCAAAAGAGCCGTGATGCAGTATGAAGGGAAGAGAGGCATTTTGCCCTCCCCACACTGTAGATACAGCTAGATGAAGATATGCACTTTTCACCAGTTAGTGGGAGCAGTACTTTTGGCATCCCTGCTCACTCACCGGCTTCAGGATTTTCTACGGCGGCCTCCGGTGTCCACGGTCCAGCCTTGACGTAGCCTCGCTTCTCCAAGGCAAATACAAAGCCGCCATCACCAATAACTGGGCCTTCGGCCAGACGCTCGAGCAAACCCTGAAATTACATACTGTTTACTGTGTCACATTTTTTGTACAAGTAGCTGGGCTCACCTTTGGTGGCATCTTGTTGTCTTCGTCTGGAGAGAGACAAAATCTTTGAATGAGACGTAAAGCACGAGCAAGCGAGAATGTCGTACTCTCTTAGCAACGTAGAAGCGAGATTGAGGCTGGGACAGAGGATCTCCGGCTTTTTATAGTCGCGAGCTCGTCTACTGACAAAAAGTGAGAGTGAAAAACAGAGAGGAAAGGTCAAGAAACTGGAGTCTCTGTCACACGCATATACACATACACCTATGTGTCTGCACAATGCATGCCAAATATTTACACATTCACGTGCGTACTGAATGATCATCTTGCCTCTTCGACATCTGCACAGCTGCAACCAGGAGGGGACGGGGATGGTCATCTTTCCGACAAAACCATCGGGACGAGACTGTGACCAGCGGATTAGCAGCAAATTTGGTGAGAAAGTAACCAAATTTGACAAGAAAATCGCCAAATCATGTTTGCCAACTCGGGTGCGCACGCCTTTGGTAAAGGCGGAAAGTGGACGGGTAGTTTGAGTAAACCGGCGGTTGAACAATGGCATCTCTCTTTGATCCCGCAGACTTCCGTGAAAAGTCCTGAGAAACCCCGAGATTCTTATGCTACTGTTCACGCATGTAAACATGACTATCCAAGAATCATATTCTGCGCCTCAGTTTCATCCTTTTTCTTTCCGACAACAGAAGAACCAAAGCAAGCTTTGTCCGGTTTCTTTGGAAATATTTATTGAAGTATTTACGTTATCATCGCAAGATTAGGCGTACTTCTCCAACAGTGTGGTGCGTTAGTCCATCTCACGAAATGTTTTCCCCACGTTGCTGTTGCAAGACTAGACGTACTTTTGCAGCGTCGTCGTGCTTGAGTTGATCTCGTGAAGTATCTTCCACGCGTTATTGTTGGTGCGAGAAAAACGTACTTTTGCAACCGCGTCGTGCGCATACGCGAGAACTTGTCACCGTACGAGTGAGTCAGAGACACACAGAAGTCGTGACAACAAACTCCCAAAAGTCAGTATCAACAGTACGAGACTTCCGACACTCAGGCATCGGAGTCCGTAACCCACCACACCTTCCATGCATCGGTGTTGCAGGTAAAACTGCTCATTCCTGGTGACATTTACGCTTGTGCATGACTCCCTCGGTGTTGATCTAGAATAGTCCTCAGACGTCGATAATGCAGTTACCCAGGACAGTTGTGAAAAGCTTAGCCACTCGAGGACAGTTTACTGCCATCTCTTCTCCACGATGCTTTGCGACCAGGGACACTGAGAGAAGGTAAACATGTGAGATATGAACAAGCGGACTCGGCACAAAAGCGTCCTTCTTTGCTAGCCAACATACATGACGATAGCGATAACTCCAGCGACGAATTTGCAAAGTCCAGCTACACATTTTTGCACTGCAATGAAGTTTGCACTTGCACTTATGCGCAGTTGGAATTTTATTCGTAAAAAGTGAAGCTCCTTGACGCAAGGGAGATGATGGGATTGTCTTGTATCTACCTCGACTAGAAGAAAGAAACCAGTGTGAGCTGGAAAAAACTGATCATGACCAGAGAAATTTTTGTTCCTTAGTAAGACCGGTTGCTAGGTTATTTTTGCTATTTCTTGTTGTACTAAAGGGCCGGTTTCTGTGTTGCGTGCACTTGACCAGCGAATGAGAAATGCTTTTTTCCCCCGACCCTTAGAAAAAGGTCTTTTTGTTACCAACCAACTAAACCCCCAACTTACGAGCTTTGCCTCCCGAAATGTAGGAGTGGATAGAGCATGCAATTTTTGAGAGAATGCAACAATGCACAGACCAAGCTCTGCTTAGTACTGTATTTGCCCAGTACGGCTGTGCGGCGAGGTTTTGTGTACAGCCATACTGAAACGGCCTCGCTGTACAATGCGTTCAGCGGACTGTATTAAGTTTCAGAGAAATATGCTTACAGCCTCTCTCTTTAGTGACTTGTCCCAAGACATCTCGGGAGAAGCTGACACCGTCGTCATCGGTGGAGGAGCTGTGGGCTGCAGCATCGCCTACCACCTTGCAAAAGGCGCAAAAACACAGTAATGACGTCTACGGGGTAGCTCATGATCAACTAGACATATTCCAAGTCTGAAACAGGTCTGTGATCTTGCTGGAGAAGAGTGAGCTGACGGCGGGGTCCACGTGGCACGCGGCTGGCCTCACCACCACGTATCACCCTCTGGTGAATCTCAAACGCTTACACTGGGAAGAAGAAAGACGCCGTGCTGGCAAATCCGCGCAAAATTGTATTTCTTCTTTGCTCACTTCAGGTATTCGCTCAATTTCTTTGGTCAGATCGAGAAAGAGAGCGGCCAGCAGGTTGGGCTGCATCAGCCGGGAAGTCTTAGATTAGCCGCTACTCCATTGAGGTACTTATGAGTGATAAATACTTCGATGACAATTAATAACTCTGATCGATAATACCACCTGTAAGATTAACTTTTCTCCAGGATTGACGAGTTTCAATATCAAATCGCTCGGCAAGGATGGAACGATGCGCCAATGGAATTATGGACTCCAGAGGACATCCGAAAACGAATTCCAATCATGGACATTGAAGGCGCTGGGGTAAGGATGCATGGTTAAGCCATCCGATACATTGACTCATTTAGAACAGTGCAGCTAAGTCAAGAAATCCCTCAAGATCTTAGGTGGATTGTTCACCCCCCTGGACGGTCACATCGATCCGTACTCGCTGACCCAAGCTATCGCTGTGGGCGCCAGAAGACACGGGGCCAAGATCTATCAGCGAGCAGAGGTATTAACACTGGCACCCGTTCCTATGATAAGCCATCGCCCCATTGACTTCAGGTGACTGAGGTCAAGCCATTGTCCGACGGATCGTGGGAGGTCAGCACTCCGCTAGGAGCCATCAGAGCAAAAAAAGTGGTGAATGCATCGGGTAAGCCCAAGCAGGATGAGCACTATAGTAGCTGTTGTCAGATTGGATTTTTCAAGGCGATTGATTCCTGAAAAAAGTTGAAACTGGGTTGAAAACATGCGAAGACATCTTTACAGCACTTATTATTATGACAGTTGATCGCAGGTTTCTGGGCCAAGGAGGTGGCCGAAAAGCATGGCCTGTTTCTTCCACTTGTACCAATCCATCACCAGTATTTGGTGACCAAGTCTGTCCCTGATGTTCAGAAGGAGTTGAATCAAGAGTTGCCTGTCCTTAGGGACCTTGATGGATCTTACTACCTGAGACAGGAGAGAGATGGTTTGCTCATTGGGCCGTACGAGTCACCCGAGAGCATGAAGCTGAGCGAGGACTGGGTGAGGAATACGAGAAGCACAGTACGATTTACGTAGCGCGTAAGTTACAACCGTGACAAGTCTCGGCCAGGTCCGTGCACAAGTCACGGTTGACGAGCATCAGTAGTCATACTCACACCAGAGTAGCAGCCACATTACGGCACGTACGCAAGATACATGTGTGCAGTACTTTCTTCATCTTATGCTAGACTCGCTCGGGAGTGCCTCCCGGGTTCGGAAAGGAGTTATTCGAACCCGACCTGGATCGTTTACAGCCTCATCTCGAGGCCGCAATGAAGCTCATGCCTTGCTTCCAATCTGCGGAGATCCAAAGCGTGGTCAACGGGCCCATCACCTATTCGCCTGATGTCCTGCCTCTCATCGGGCCCACGAGGCTGGCCAACATGTGGCTGGCGGTCGGATTTGGGTAGGTTGCCACGACTGTGAGATGCAGAATGTAGCCGTTGATTATACGTTAGCTATGGCATCGCTCATTGTGGAGGAGCTGGCAAATATCTGGCCGACTGGATTCTAAACGGGGAGCCAAGCTTTGATCTCGTAGAATGCGACCCAGATCGGTGAGTGTTTCCCTAAGACGGTTCAGGTACAAAAACTTGAAGTCACTGTCGCCCATTTTCGTCAAGTTTTATGAACTGGGCTGATGTGGAGTACGCCCTCCAAAAGTCTCGTGAGACGTATGGTATGAACAATGCCTATGCCTACCCTAATGAAGATCGACCAGCAGGCAGGCCTACCAAATTAAGAGGCATGGGTCCCATCCACCAGGATCTCCTGAGGGCTGGGGCTTTCATGGGTTTTCATAATGGATGGGAGAGCCCGGAGTGGTTTGCCGGGAAGGGTCAGACGGCGGAGTACAAACCCAGCTTCAGACGGTGAATAATGAACCCATCAGTAGCATTCATGATTGCTTTTGCTAAGGTTACTCAAGCATTGACGAGCACCCTTTCAGGACCAATTGGCACGACCATGTGAATCGCGAGTATGAGTGTGTGATGAAAGGTGTCGGGCTCAAGGACTTGAGCACATTCGCCAAGTTTGAGGTGTCCGGGGAGCAAGCAGAACCGTTCCTCGATCGGGTGGTGGCCGGAGGAGTGCCAAAAACAGTGGGAAGAGCCACAGTCGCACACGCACTCACTCACACGGGAAAGGTACGTACATGGTGCGAGCGAATTATTTCCTTGTAGAAATTGACTTGCAGTACCACAATCACTCAATACTGTGCTGTGTGTACGGTCTGTTAAGTACTGGTTATATACGGTTTTATAAATATGGTTATCTTATATATTGGGCTAGTAGTGCTTTACGCCCAATTTTGGATTTTGCAGCTCGAGGGCCTTGACGACCAAAGGGCCAGGGAGAAGAGGGTAGGGTCAGGGGTGGTGGTCCCTACCAGCATCACTTGGAGATATACTATATATCCCTGAGTGAGTGATGGCAGCATTGTTGTAAAGTGATCCCTTGAAACCCAGCTCTAGAAAGAAAGACTCGACAGCCAAGCAGAAATCTGGCGTCAAGGCATACCCAGACGGATGTTTGTAGTTTAACATTTCTAATACTAGTTCTGTTCTCTTTTGTGCCCTCGGTGACGCTCAGTTTTTTACATGTGAACCTGAAAGTGTTAGAATGTGGAACGGATCCTGTGACGTTGCAAAGAAATGGCCCACGCTACCCTCGTTGTCAAACGTGAACTTCCTCGGCCCGAACTCGAGCGCCCGGTCGAGCGTCGCGGGATGTCTAGGGTTGGAAGAATGGCGAGATGTCCTGAAGAGCGGGAGTCAAGTGAAATGTGACAGCCCTCTGGCAATGCACAAAGTAAACAGCAACAGTAAACTAATGCCAAGAAATGGTAAGAATGTTACGAAAATTGCACGTACGTAGGAGTCCTTTAGCTTGCGTCTGCTCCTTTCTGTGTGCTTGACGGTGTGTCTAAAACACTGATTCGCACAATTCTAATAACAGTTTGATCAAGGTATTACTTGCCGAATATATAACATAACCACCTATATAACCGCGCATAACCAGTACTGCACAGACGTCCTGTACTTGCGCTGCCCGATAGGTTTATGCCGAGTTGACCTTGACGAGAGTGGACGAGAACAAATTCCTCGTCATCACTGGTGGAGGTGTCGAGGGTCACGACCTGAGACACTTGGAACAGGTAGCAAATAATCAGTACTAAAATAGGGCTAAGACATATGAACGAGTAGTTTTAAGAACAAATGCGTTTGTAAGGTGATTCTTTCAAAAAGGTGGCCAGAGATGAAAAATATAATGTGTCCATCACTAATGTGACCGATTCAACGAGCGCCTTGGGAATCGCCGGTCCCAAAGCCAGCGGATTGTTCGATGCCGTCACCGCCAAAGGCTCCGCTAAGGCCGCAGACTTCAGGTTCCTGGATGCCAAGAAGGTTAGGACAATATTTAAAGGGCAGGCATTTATGAGTAGTCGTGATACTCCATAATTAGTGCAGAATTGGCCAAGTGGATGTTTTGGCCATTCGTATCTCGTACACTGGCGAGCTGGGCTGGGAGTTCTACATGGAGAAGGACGGTATGAAGGCTGTCTACGATTGCATGATCGAGGAAGGTGAGGGCACCATGCGCAAAACTGCACCGTACCTTACGCACACTGTATTGTACATACGTTTTGCACAGCATGTGAAAACATGTGCTGTTTTTCCACGATGACTTTGTTCTGTAGGAAAATCCTTCGATCTCGGCCATTTCGGCAACTTTGCCCTCAATACACTGAGGCTGGAGAAGGGCTTTAAGCTGTGGGGCAATGAAATGAACTTGGACGTGGACATCTTGGAGGCTGGGCTAGACGGATTCGTTCGGTGGAAAAAGAAGGTTTGTAATCGATTGCGCCTCCTCCACAAAGTTAATACGCACGTTGCTGCACGGACGAGAGTATCGCCTTTCAGCTGTTGAAGCTGGTGCAGGCATCAGACAAGCTGGAGTTGCTGTATCAATTCAACGGGGAAAACTAAGTACATCTTGTAGGAAACCTCAGTCCCGGACACTATCGATGGGGAACTTGGTTTTTTAATGAAAGAGCATAAACAGACAAGTCTACGGGATAAATTGCAGCATATGCAAATCCGCAAAAGTTTAGGGAAAGTGTGCGGTACGTATGCGCCACCAAATTTTTATTATGTATCTGGTATATTGGCGTATGGGTTACCGGTTTTGAAGGGGCATATTAGAAAATAATACCAATGACAACTACATAAAAATGATTATTCACCACTATCACAGCATCATGGCTCATTTTCAGGCTTGCCAAAAAGATGAAATATCCTCGATTGTGTCCGGGACTGCCAGCAATTTTTCTTCCCAATGATTCAGTTAACGAGTAAAAGTACATTACGTGCATTTGGCCAAGTAGCACCTAAGGAACACGAGGTCTCTGCAGCCCGAAAGTGTTGCTGCCCGGGGAACGTGGGCAGCAATAAGAACTGCCGAGGCAGGGTGTTCGTACAATGTCACGTGCCCAATGCAAGTACCGTGTTTTACGTAAGATTGTCCACTTTGCATTCACTTTGTTCATACTTAGGGCGGCTAAAAAAGAACATACTGTATGTACTATACAATTTTATGGAGGCCACAATGCTCATTCTCCCAGTCGTAGTTGCCGATTGTCACTTTGATTGCATAACTGTAAGTCCCATAAATTGGCAGCTGCATTATTTTTATGTTTTTGTAGTGCCTTAGGAGTCCTGACCTCATTTTATCACGCGTTCTCGGTACATAAGAAGTGTGGTTATAAAGTAGATCTTTTCTAGACTTCCTTAGTGCAAATGAAATGAATGCAAAAAGGAGAAGCTGACGCACAAATTCTTAATGTATCCTATATTTTGACGTACAGAAAGCAACCGAGTCATGATAGACTTCATGCACCAAAAATGTTTGGCCTTTTTCTTTCTGTGCCCTAGGATTGTTTTTGACTCTCTCCGTTCAAGTGAAGCAGATGAAAGAGCATTGAATAATTTGTGAATGCACTACAACTACTCTCCGAATAGGATGAACAAGTACTACTTATGTGTTTAGGCCAATTTCATCGGCAGAGCAGCGATCGAGTCAAGGAGGTTCACCTGGCGGCAGCAGCAACTGGTCATGCTCTCCATCGATGTCTCTGATGCCGATCCTGAGGGGAATGAGTCCATCTGGATTGGCTCGAAGGTGATGGCTTAATTTAGTGCGTAGAAAACCAGCTGTTCACGTTGTCAACACTAGGTGGTGGGTAACTTGACCTCGGGCTGCTACAGTCCGCATCTTGGTCAAGGGTTGGCCTTTGGGTACATCCCGGCCATCGCGGCAAACCCGGGAACAGAAGTACACGTCGAGATCATGGATGAGAAAAGAAAGGCTACGGTTCTCAGTGGGCCGCCACTAGCCACCCAACCGGTCAGGGAGAGGATGAAGATGAAAGATTCGACTGCTTCATAAGGCGCCATTTAGTCACGAAAAACAATGAAATTGAACAAACGTGTGTTAGTCAATGCGAGAACCTCAGCACCGACTGCTTTTTCACCACCTTCACTATGATCATGGGTAGAGACATGTATTCACATAAGCACTATCAACACCACTCCAGAGCCTTGGCCTAACTAATCTCATAATGAGTCTCAATAAGTCGACACTTAGTGGACCTCGAAGGGATTGGGCAGAGCTAACTCTGGCTTGTCGTATCCCAACTCCTCTGGTGTGGAGATGCCCAGTTCATCCAAGGTCGGGCGGAGTTCCTGTAATAAGTTTACGATAAGAAAACACATGACTTGCAGCTTTTCAGCGATCGTCCATCACTAACTTGTAGCATGTAAGCCCAGACATCGGCCTTGTTGCAGCACTTGATTTTGACGATCTCGAGGATCCTGGTAGTGAGAGAGTAGTCGTTCACCCTCCTGCAGGCCCTAAGCGAGGCAGCCACAATAGAGGGCTCAGGAACCTGGACAGCAAGAAATGAATGGACGTCCAAGGTGGTACATAAGGTCTATACGCGGCATCATCTTAAAGGCAAACTTATGTCACGTGGTTGTGCTGCACGTACCAGATCCATTCCAGCCAAGTCTGCCATCCCTTTCCTGATCTCCCACCCGTCGATGTCTGGCCGGTTGAAGAAGGCCTCGTAACGAGCGTCGAACTCAGCGTCGGACTCCTCGACGGTAGAGCTCATGGGACGAGCGGCCAAAACTATGGAAGAAGTCACAATTTCCCTAACACCAGTACGAATAACATAACATGATACAATTTCTTTTTCATTACGTACACATAAGGGCACAGTTAACAGAGGATAATTAATCAGAGGGTAAACTTAGAGTGGGTTAATTATCGTCCCAAACGAGTGGGTTTTTTGCATCAACAACAAAGTACAAGAAAGAAGTCTGCGTTTGGATAACACAATTGCGAGAAGGTCAACACGGAGAGACAAGTTGTCATACGACGAAGGCCATGAGAAGCACCCGTTTTCCCCCCATAAACTAGTTACGTAAGATACGGCACACGAGGCATAAAAGGTCTGTCTTCGGTACAAATGTTGTCTATTATATAATAACGTAACTGTACGACAACTGAATCATGATACAAATTCCTCCCATTAGCAACATGTCCAGCTGACAACTTGGTGAATTTTGGAGTTTGCTGCGCATATGCATGTTACATACCTTTGGCACTTTCGTACCATACGGTCGACCACATGCTGCACAGTAAATTAGGTGCTTCGTACATCTTGGTACTACGTTGTCCCAGTAACATAGTAAAGCACGTGCACGAGAGAGACACAGGAGAGCTTTCTCCTTGGGGTTTGCTGAGCTTGACACTGGCTCCTTCCGTTAGAAGATTGCATAAGAGGTCGATTCAGCACATACACAGAGCCCTTTCTCTGCTCTGTCGTCACTTTTCAGAGGCCGTATTTTTAGCCTGCTACACTTTAAGTGGGCGTGAAAATTAAACTTGAGAGTAATTTTATTCATTGCGTACCAGATATGCTGGCGCTAATACTGGCCGAGGACGTTATGCTGGCGTCGAGGTGCAAGTGCCAAGACAGCATGAAGGCAATTCTTCTCTAAAATCTCGGGTCAGTCTCAAGTCACACGTTCTCTTTCGCTCACGTTTGCGCTGTCGCACTCCTATGACTTAATAGCAGGAGGTCGAGTTCTCATTCGTAAGGCAGCGCTCCTTCGATGAACTCATCCGTTGCACGGAGCGACCAAGTCCAGACCCTTAATCCACTAGAACATATTATGGTAGAACCACTGTGCTTCAAGACTCCGCTGAAGGATAGTTAAAGACTTCAACTACGAGATGACAGAGGAAGACCAAGCACAAGATCTCAGCGTGGACAATCAACGGAGATACCCTAGGGACCACGACGAATGCAAGTTTATCGCTGACAAAGAGGCAGAATTTCCCTGGGACTTCAGGACAAACCCGCGTGCATCATCGATCCACTTTTATCCTCCACCTTCCCCAGCGCCAACTACTCCTTCACCAAAGCCATCGCTGCACCACGGTAGATGAATCGCATTAAATCGCATTAAGTGTGCAAAAAATAGCTAAAAGTGAGTTCTTTCCTCGTGGCATATGTCAGACTTAGTCTGTGAGTTCGCGCCATGTCCTTTGGCTTCGCCGGCCAACCCAGAAGACCCAGAAGATCTCCTGGAGGGTGCACAAACCTCAAGCATGACGGTCAGTTTCACGCCCGGCGCGGGCTTTGACCCAAGGTCCAGGGTCTTCAGCCCGGAGGAGCTTAAGCCGCATCCAATCGTCAAGAAGAGAGGAAAGGTGAGTGAGAATCCGTGTAAAGCAGCTTTTAAGTCCGACAAGCAAGAAATTGGAGTCCAGCTTTACATCTTCCAGGTTTTCGTCCCCAATGAGAAGAAGGACAACCTCTACTGGACGAGACGCTTAAAAAACAACGTGGCCGCCAAGCGGTCAAGAGAAGCCCGAAGACTCAAGGAGAACCAGATAGCACTGAGGGCGGCGTTTCTGGAGAGGGAGAACACCGACCTCCGCGTGACGGTGGCCGAGCTGTCAAGGAAAAACCAGGTCGCTGTCGCCGAAGTCAGGAGGTTGGCGCAGAGGTTGAAGATGCTCGAAGAGAATGAAGTGCGCTACCAGAGAAGACTGTTGGCGTAGCAGTCAAATCGATGATAAAGTGTCAAAAGTCGGCCCAACGATCAAACCCTATCGTATGCTTTAAATCCCTTTGTGCGTCGGTGGGTCAAAGTATTGCTCTCTCAGGAAATATACAGTGGCAGATTAAGTCGTAGACGAATAGTAGATATTTGTAGACAGGGTACAGGTTTAGGAATTAAAACTTTCGCATTGGACCTGGTGCGCACCAGTTCCAACTCAGCTCAGAAAGCAGGTCTTTGCGCTGGCCTGGGCCCTGTCGGTAGCCTTGTCGGTAGCCTTGTCGGTAGCCTTGCCGATGGCCTTGCCGATGGCCTTGCCGATAGCCTTGCCGATAGCCTTGCCGATGGCCTAGCATTTGAGCCGAGTAGCCTATTTTATCGTTGGTACTCACCCCTGTGGCTCCACTTGGGTGCTGCGGGGGCAACGGCAGTCGCAGCCCTGACGCTGCCCCTGATGGCGACGCCGCGCGCGGCCAAGCGACAGAGAAGCCAGCTGGAGGACATCGTCGTTCTCCGAGTTCAAGACGAACCACGCTTTAGAGTCGAGAGACTTCTTGCTCCTGCTTCTACTGCTTCAGCCTCAAGCTAGGAGTGAGTCCATGACTCATCTTTGTCCCACGAATCTCGAGCCGCTGGAAAAAAGACTGCCTTGAGATAGCAATGGATCCAAGCTGAAGACGAGCAGATCCAAGTCATCGAGAGCTCAGAACTAATCTGTCGACACTTTAAGCCAAGCCCGAGACATCCATGAAGTGATTTCGCAACCACTGATAAGTCGAGTCTATGACCATCCCTAGCATTAACCCCTCCACTATCCCTGTCCTGCAGAAGACTTGTGCAGCTGCAGCTGCCCGGTGATGACGTCACACCGCTCGGCCATGTTTAATGGTATCTGCGTGACCAGAATGTGACCAGGGAGCACAGCGCGGACAGCTCCAAGTCGGACATCGCCTCGGGCGTGTCCAGTGTCGTCTGATGGGACAATCAGCAGAAGGAGACGCAAAGGAGCCACGGGCACAAATCAGAGGCTATCCTCTGGTCGTCTCACATGTTTGTGAGTCGAAAAGTCAGATGCACAAAATACGAAAAGAAGGGAGGTTTTTGCCAGTGGAATTGGCCAAGACTCTGGATGTTGGCCATTTTCTGGTAAGCAGAATTTTCCGCTAGTTCATTCATAATTTTCGAACTGCAATTGCAGCACCACTAGAAAGCTGTTCAAATGATTCTTGTCAGTGACATGTCAGATTGCAATTATTTTATCACGATGCTTTGCTCACTTTGAGATACTTGTGTTTAAAAGTACTACCATAAATACCTTTTCACTTAAAAATACTGGATAGACGACCCCGGCAGCATAGGCAATGCCATGTCTCACCTGGACTGTCTTATGCTCAGTATTGTTTTGCAGGCCCTTACCAGTCATAACTACCTGAACTACCATCACTATATAGCAGGTAACTTTTCTGAACAGATCTGTAGGTTCTGCAAAGAAGGACGTGAGAAGTTTATACACCTCGTGTGTGAGTGCCCTGCACTTGCCACGGAATGCCTCGGCTCAGTACGAGGCCTCCGGCTTAGTAGGAATCTTCCAGACCTCTATGGTCTCATCAGGCTCATGAAAGTGAACTGCATTGGCAAGGTCTTGGAAAGGGGGGCAGAGTAAGTTAAGCACACTGGTGGACTTGCCATGCCAGGCTTCTTAGTCTACTAAGCACTTAGATGTTTGCCACTAAATCAGGGCAGGAAAAGACCCAATCCAGGGTTACTCCTTCCCTCTACTAGGGCATCAATCCCTAGCAGAGACCCCAGTAACAAACAAACAAGCAAACCTTTTCACTTCTTCTAAATCAATTTCCAGCAAAAAAAGCCTCCACACACTGACTGAATTGGACAAGGCAGTGACTTAAACTTGCAGTGCACCTTCTGGGCTCCAGATGTTGATGCTCTAGGAAATGTTATTTACTATCAATTGATTTGCCCCAAAAGTTGTGGAAAATACCTTTCCACTAAATACATAGAGGCTTTTTTCTTTTGCTGGAAAATTGTTTTAGAAGAAGAGAAAAAGTATTTATGATAGTACTTTTAAACACGAGTATCTCAAAGTGAGCAATGCTGGAATGCTGGAATGACGAAGAAACAAGTAGCAGAAATACAATTTCCCCGAGTCCAGCAGGAGATCCTGGCGCTCAAACCACTGGCTGCACAATCAAATTTTTCCCGTGTATAAAAAAGTCGGTGAGCTGTTAGAGAAGCACGGTCTCGGAACAAAATATAGCTGAACCGTACGAGGTCAATACAAAGGGAGAATAAAGTCTCCTTAGTACTGACCTCTCACCGCCCACTGAAGCTGATTCGTCAGCTATTTTTTGTCCCTGCGCCATCTCCTTGGCCACAGTGCAGGCGAGGGTAAAGACCACTTAAGTCTTCTACGACAGCTGACTGGTATTAGAACATAGGAAGTTGCCCCCCCCCCCTCCCAAGGCGAATATCGTCGCCACTTCGAATGACATGATCGCTAAAGCAGGAGATCGAAAGCACGGAGATGGTAAACAAATGCCGAGCACAATCGTAATGAAAAGTTAAAAGTTAGTAACCATTTGTTTGAAAAAAATTAGGACGGAATTTACTTCACGCAAACTTCCAGCTCTAGCTTTCTCTCCCGTGAACCGAAAACATAAAAACGCCCTATTTGGCCGACTTTACTCTATTGGAGTGGGCAGAGTGGCTGTTTTCCTCCTGAGAGTGTAGGACGAAAGAAGAAAATGGCCAATTCTGCCCAGAAGTAAAGTGGAAAAAGCTTATAACTTATTTTTAACATTAGATTTTCTTGGAGAAATCGACTTTTCCGCCGTTATGGGCTATTTTAGCAGCTTTCGAGTGGCAAACGCGGCAAATTCTGACATGTGATGTTTGCATCAGTTAGCAGAAACACAAATTCCATGGAAAATGTGGTGCTGGACAGTGTGAGTGATATAGAGTAAAATAAAATTTCTTTGCCTCGCCTATAACTTTCTGAATTCACTAAGTTTCAGTGAGAAAAGGTCGATTTGTCGAAGAAGAACTAAAGAAAATTGCTGGACTGCCTTGAGCGGTCGCTCGCGTGACCAGATAAGGGAGGTACAAACGTCGAGCTCCTCGGGGTCTTTCACGCAGTAGCCGGTGTAGAGGATCGGAGAATGTACTTAAGGCTTGTGGTCTGCTGCTTTTGGGCACTTTGCAATCCAACCCTTCTGGTCACACGAGGAAGCCTCTTGCCTCGTACCCACTTTTTGAAAACCTCGCAGGGGCGCAACTTTGAAGGTTGCTTTGTTTTGTTTTGCAGTGGACCCAGCGTCAACGTCAACGTTGACATCCGCGTCGACATCAACATCGACGTCGGCATCAACATCAACATTACCGTCGACACTAAGCAAGAAAATTTTCATGGAGCTGTTCGAGCGGCGATTGGAGCAACTCTTCAAGACTTCAGATGCCACTGTGGAGGTGGCGCGCAAAATGTTGCAGAAGGCGCCGAGGGCATTGATGGAGGTGGAGAAAGTGGCTGCCGATGGTTCTGGAAGCCGCGGCGCGACCTTGTGGAGCTTACGTCAGCGCTTGGTCTCCATCGTGTCGGCAGCGCTGAAGGGCCAGGGAGAGGCCTTACCCAACAAGATCGAGAACTATATTTCCTTCCTGGACCTGGAGTCCGTCTTGCAGGGCCAAGTGGGGTACTCCACAAGGGGCAAAGTCTCTACCAACATGCAGTGGCATTCCTTCTTGCTCAAAGGATTTGACGTCAGGACAAAAATGAAGTATTTAACGCTAGCCCATTCATACCGTCTTATTCTCACAGCCCTCAGCAGAGTTGCAGTTTGCGACTATGCGCCGCCGCCTCAAGAACGCCTTGCCCCGGGACCGCCTTTCCTCAGTACAGATGACGTTTCATGGATCCGAGACGATCTTCTTCAGGTACGGCAAAGTTGCCATCCAGTCTTAGTCTGTTGCGGTCTTAAGTGAAGTCTGAACTGCTACTTGGACCATAAACAGCTATAATTTGTACATCAGGGTGGCCACGGTGAGCAGCAAGGCGAGAACCGCCGCGAAACTCATCTTGAGTAAGGCCGCCGACTTCATCGCGTTCTGCCCAGGAGAACGCTATTTCTATTGTAACAGGAGAGTTCCAGACCCAGCACTTTGCGAGGTAAGAAAGCCACCGTTACACGCGCAACATCTTGGCCAGACACCAGTGAAATGCCAAACGTTATTGTGCGATTTTCTTTACACACAGGCTTTCTGCACATGCGTGAACGCTGAAAGCTATACATCCTTGCCTCTGTCGGGTCCTCATGTAAATTCCCTCCGCCGACTCCGACTTAACCGGGACGAAAAATGCTTTCGGCCCTTGGTGGAAGTGGACGAGACGTGCGAGGAGACGGACGATACGGAAGCCAACTGCAATGGTTCGAGAGAACGTCTTCCCATCCTTGACGAGCTCACGCTGTCAAAGCCATCAACATTCAAGGTATAAAATTCCCCAGGAAGGAGATTGCCAACAGATTCTCATTTCGATAACTGAACAGGCCGGAGATATACTCGAAAGCCACGCCAAAGGCCGCCTGTCCAACCAAGTGCTCAGTCTTGATGTGAGGATGACTTTTCGTTCGCCTGATGTCTTGAACAGTTTGAGGAACGTAGCAGAAAACCATTCGGGGGTCTTCAATGACCCAGCTACTGGAGACCTGCCGTCCTGGTTGCAGAACGCGGCTAACATGGGAAGAAATGTCGTCAAGCTCAACCGAGACGGAGAAGAAGAACTTGAAGTTGATGATTCGTCTCCAAAAAGAGTCAGAACGGAAGTCTCAACTGAATAGGTCTATTCCGGAAATGAATGACAAAATTATCTGCTCAGTCTCATGGCTGCCTGATGGTGACAGGCTTTTAACTTCTGCTGTAGCTTTTCTTCCTAAAGACGCTGAGCACATGTGGAGCATATGCATGTATTGTACCTAGGAACTATGTAGTCTCATACGCAGTACATTGAGTGTGATAGTGTGTGTTGCACATAAGTTGCTAAGGAAGCATTAATAGAATATTCGTCTTCTAAGTTGAATTTATAGTTGAACTAATCATTTTTATAAGTATCCATGAATCTCTTGGTGACGTGTTCCAAGGCCGAAGTCTCCTGTGTCACTTCTCCTTCACTTCTTCCGCCAGTCATTGGACGGATGTCGGTCTCGTGGTCAGGGTGGATGAAAGCAGCAATAGATAACCTGGGGCAAAATTACACGCCATCGTGCATGTAGTGGTCTTGCCTACACTGTTTACGTACTACACGTGACGTTATGTAAGTACGCACACGTGAGCAGTGTAGGCAAGACCGCTACATGCACGATTGCGTGTAAGGGACGATGACGCTAAGTTTGCTTGACGCTACCTTGCTCGAATTTTGGTGTTGGCATCGGCAACAACCCTGTGCTGGGTCGCTCTGTACCTTCCCCCGCTCCAAGTCTGCATTAGCTCTCCCACGTTCATGACGATGGCGTCCACGATCGGTGGAGCTTTCAACCACGACCCATCCAGAGTTTGGATCTCCAAGCCTCCTGTTTCATCCTATTTCTTCAATGCAAGTAATCAAACCGATAGCATGTTAAAGATACACAATCACCTGAAACAATAGAGTCAGTTCTCCGTAGTCTGTGTGCTCGGCACATCTGATGAGAGGTGCGTCTACCAGCGAAGTCGTTGCGATCGATGGATAGTGTAGGATGCGCACGGCGGTGAAGTTGCCGTCCGAAAATATCTTAGAGTGGCTGCCTAAGAACCTGAAATTAGCAGTGGGTGAGTATGCACATAACATATGCAATGCAAAATGGCTATAATCCATACGTTTCTGGATCATTGTGCATATCCCAAGCGATGCTCCTAAGGATCCTCTTCGCCAGTATGGTAACTTGGTCTGCCAGCAACACCGTAGACGTCCTCAAGAGGTCAGGCTTCGAGGGCTCGTCATTCTGGGGCCACTTCTCGATGTCAGATAAGGAATGGACGTCAAAGGATTCCTTGGCCTCGAGGTCACCGTCTCGTAGCACCTCACGTCCCACGGCAGAGTAGCCATGAACGTGAGTGGCATCTCGACTGCGTGACAGTGGAGCGATCGCCTCCAGTGTCAAAGTATTTTTTACTTTTTAGACCTCACCTGAACCTTCTCTTTGTTTCCGCCGGGAGGGCGAAGAAATTTGACCACTGGTCCATGCACTGTCTGACGCACTCGCTGCGGATGCCGTGATTCACGAGGTAGGCGAAGCCGCAGGTCTGTAACGCCCTACCCAGGCTCAAGCCGAGTGAAATGAACTTGTCCTTGTTGATCTCATTGTCTTGCAGAATCAAAGAAATGTCAGAAAGGTCGATGAGGGGAATGGAGGCTTTGGTGTCTAATGACATCGTGTTCTATGAATGCGAAACGACTTCTATATGATCTCTCGTCCACGAGTCCTATCTACCATCAGTCAGTCATGTTCTCCATAGAGATAAGAGAGATGGGAGAGTGTGTGTCAGACAGAAGGAAATGTGTCACGGCAACATGTGGATAGTGTGGTCAGGAAATGCTACGCACTGTGTGAGTCAAAGATGTCCTTCTTAGGCGCATTCTCTATTTCCAGTTTTCACCTATGTCACTATGTCACCTCCTGCCCCTTTGGACCCCACTGCTGTGACGTCTCTGTCGTCCCCTCCCATCTCTTTTTGGGGACATTTTACCACTCATAGTGTGCTCACAATAACGAGATTTTTCTTTTTGTCTTCGCCTTGGGGCGCGCTGAACAGACCATTGAGAGACTATAATACCCACACATGTTCATCTAAATGATATCCCTTCATGCTCTTAAATCCTGAAGTGGAAAAAAATGGTGTGAGCAGTGGTAGAAGTCACCTACTGTATAAGTAAGTACTTATAAACTCAAGTGCACGATTGAACTGAGCATACCCCAACCCTAACCGAAAGGTCACGAGGTACACATGTACGCGCATCGCTGTGCGTACTTACTGTTTACGTCCGCCAAGGCCAGTAGCACGTCGCGACACGGTGACACGGATTCATTTTGAGAGCCGCGTCGAGCGGGTTGTGGGCGCAGATGACGACTTCATCGAGTGTCGCGGTCACAACCAGACGAAATCCGGAGCTCCGTCCATCAGAAGTCGCGAGAGTAGCTGTCCAGATCGGCGTTGCTGTCGCTGTCCTTTTGTACATTCACAGAACCTTGCAGCCCAAAAGTCATGGGTTTTGAGCGCTTTCGCGCGGCACTGAGGGCCAGGGGGAACCCCCCCCCCCGGAAACTGGGGACAGGAGAGTGACGGCAGCGCCCCAGGAAAGTTGCAGCCAATTTCCTCAACTTTAACCCCTTCAAAAAGTCAACTCTGAAGCCTCTTCAGCTTGCCTTCCTCCCCAGCTGGTTCAGCTCTATAGCGCCGAAATGGGCAGCCGCACCATTAAACCTCTCTCCTCAACATCGTGCCCGAGTATCACTTCTACATGTTTTCCATCAAAATTCCACTTCAGCACGTTCCAGTATAGCATATTCGCAGTGAAGTCATGCCGGTGGAAGTTACTGTACACTGTCGTGGCACCAAATGGCAGGTCCTTCTCTCCTGAAAGATACTGTAATGGATACGTACAGCATTCCGTCCATACAGTGTGAGGACCCAAAAAGCTCCCCATCACTACATCCGTCTACATCTCGGGAAGAACAAGGCGTTAGGAAAAGGCACTACACTGCACCGAACCTTTTTGCCATCAACACTCCTAATGACACAGTCACTCGCTGGACTTTCACTCTCACTTCCTTCAGGGCAGCCATATTGCAGTGAGGAAACGCCTTGCACTCGAGAACGGCCTAGGCTGCCAAGTTCAGCGGCCAGAGGTCGGGGCACGATGGCGGCCAGATTGTCCACGGCCAAAAGGTGGCCAAGTTTTCCTCGCATCATTTCTGCACCTGCCATTTTAGCGAGAAAGACGATTTATAGATTACGGTCCAATGATTTTCCAAAAAAAGGAAACTTATTTGCGGTAGTCCCATTTATAGTGTTCCCTCATCACGTCCTGCCTGCCCCTAGTTTGTTTTCTCCACCGCCAGGATCACTTACAGTTCTGGTGACTCTTTCATTCAGTCGTTCTGAGGCTGACCGGAGCTTCATAAGCACTAGGCTAGTTCGGAAATTTCAACTTCATGGTGGAAAATGGGCGCTAGACACTGGCGTAGTTGGTACAAGTCTCATTTTTTGAAATAAAATTGATTTACTATCTGCACTTTTAATTTGAAGTTTTACTAGTTATGTATTAGGCTAGGTCGAAAATTGGAATTCCCCGTGGGTGTCCAAAATTTGCAACCACAAACCATTTGAAGACTTTGTAGTCAAATGAAAGTGAAAAAAGGAGTTTTAGCTATGCCCAAATGCATTTAAAGTTGCATGATACTGAAAAAGAAGTTGTAATTTTTTTTCGTCAGGACTTGCTGAAAAACTGGAGCATGTCAGCATTTTGGTGAGTGATTTTCACCCAGTTTGGCAGCTTCT
>JAAUXU010023783.1_pt1 | contig 22523 bp, 17 predicted proteins | sample 7278151 | NCBI WGS metagenome assembly JAAUXU01 (sample SAMN14350113, study PRJNA611818) | marine sediment metagenome | isolation source: surface marine sediment (1.8m) | place: French Polynesia: Moorea | collected 2018-08 | reverse complement strand
TGGGTTGGTTGGGTGTTTTTGGCCTGGTTGGAATGGTTTATTTTTTTCTTCCTGGTGTATGTTTTGTTTATGTTTGTCGGTTGGTCCCCCCCCCCCCCCCCCCCCCGAGGGGTCGTCGTGCTTGATCCATCAGTTCTGTAGCTGGATATTTTTGTGGCGTCCCACATCCACATCCAAGCCATCCAAACCATTGAAACCTTCCTTCCTTTGCCAACGTGTTGGATATGTGTTCAGCATAGGAAGCGGAGGCTGGAGAATCTCTCTGCATTCCAGCCATTAGACAAATGCACACATTGTACAGACGTCAGTGAGTGGTGGATGGGAAGGTCTGAGTATCGAAAATATGCAGGTAAAGACACCCCTGCAGCGAAAAAAGCTTCAGCGGGAGGACGTTTCGTACATACATTTCCTTCCTCCGTGAGGCCGGCGTCACCCGGGGGGAATTTCCCATGCGATTCCGCAAGAGTTTTCCCTGTTCTGGTGTAGACTCACGCTCAAAGTCAACGCGATCTCTGGGCGAAACCCTACGAAAAATGTCTCGGGTGACCCGCGCGTAAGTGTTTTTTTTTCAGCAGAGGGAAACTATAAATATCCACGAATGGTATATATTTCTCTCCTCGCATAGGAAAAGAGGTTTCATGTTATGTTTTCATGTTATCGGGAAAAGATTTTTTTCCCTCTGTCTCTTATTGGAGAGTATCTCAAAGAAATATCTTCTTTGCTGCAACGACTTATACATACTTATACGTCAGCTGAGAGAGACACCTGACTTGCTTTGTATGCATGCTGCAGCAGGTAGAAGAAGTGTAGGCAGGTAGGTAGTTTAGGTACGGGCTTAAAGATTTGATTTCCAGCGATAACATTCGGCAGATCGATGATGGAGCCAAGTGCAGCTCGCTGGATGATGAACACTCCATAATCACACCGGAGCTACAGTCAAACTCCGATTTAGTCGGCCAGAGTTGGACTGGCCACCAGAACTGCCACAAACGGGTCGCTTCCCTCACCGCATCCTTATTCTTCTTGGCCAAGTTGCACTGGATTCAAACTCTTCCAGCTGTCTTGGTCTGCCCAAGACAGTTTTTGCTCATTTTTCCCCCACCCCACCCCACTTTCGGTCCCGCTATTTATGATGTCGGCATTGAACATCCACATTTGGTTAGATTTAGTGCTTGCACGATTCGCCCCCTGGCTTCCCTTTGAGGGCTAGGCGGAAAATAATCGACTCGATTAAATCGACTCGTCCCGATTCAAAAATATACAGAATGGAGAATATCCTGTCAAATAGAAGAGTGAAAGCAGCAGTTTGGGCCCGGGCCGTAAAGGAACCCGAGCCACACCTATGATATGAATCGATTCAGCGAAAGGCGGCTCTTTTCTGCCACTGCGTTGTCAAGTGAATCGTGAATCGACTCGGCACCAAAGTCGCCAAAGTCAAAGATGTTTTTGTTGGTGATGGTCCGGAGATCTTTGCTCAAGAAGATCCGACTGTTCTTTCGTGTCTGGATCTTCGCTGTCATCACCAGTCCAAGTCATGTTTTGCCCCTCCCTGAGTCATACATGTCATGTATCTTATGGGGATTTTAGTTTGGCCAACCTTTTGTAGTTGCTCTTTTTCATGGGGGACCCGGGATTAGACCCGAATCTCAGCATCACTAGCTTGTGCACCCCGATGCTCAACCAGCCGTGCCCCAAAATGCCCAAAGTCTGAGGTGGCCAAACTTGACCAGATCAGAGCCCAATTTGAAACACTGCCCAAACCGTCAGGTTCTTGACGATGTCTGCGGAGGTGTCACTACTGGTCCGCCACTGCTGCACTGCCCCTACCCACCACTGCAGTGCGAATGAGGAAGAAGGCAAGAAGAAGAAGCATGTCAATCCTGAACTTTTTCCACTTCTGTCACAAGAGTGAGATCTTTGCGCATGATTGTGCCCTTTTTATATCTCTCTATCAAAAGGGAGGCCATCCATTTATTAGCCTGGGATTTGGCAGCACCTCAATTTTTCTCTTTTTTGCAAGCTCCACTGCTATCTCTATCTCTCACTATCATTGAGGGAAGCCGTCGGACTTAAGCCACGTCACCTTTTTAAGTCCCCCCCCCCCCATATGTTGCAACAGCCTCTTCGAGTGTTGCCATGGAGCTGCCAAGGAGGAAAGTGACTGGCCAAATCTGTGCACAACTCCGTGTCTGTCAGCAGCCACTTGGTCGCGGCTGTGACGCAGGCAGCCACTCCATGGATTAGAACAGATGACGCGGCCAAGAAGGGCTTGAAGGTCGGCACCGACTCGGCCACAACCAATCAGGACTGAGTACATGTGGCTGCAAAGACACGATTTCATGCACTGCATCAGCAGCATGTCCGGAATCCATGGAATGGGAGCTTTTTTTTTAACTCCATTGTGTAAACTCATTTAACTTCATGTACAGTGCAGGCACTTTCTTTGACCTTAATTTGACATAGTTTTGAACACTTGTGGAAAAAACATATGAGTAGCAGCAACAAAGTGTGATATGGCAGAAGTCTTTGCTTGCTGTTCAAGCCTTTGGAGCAAAATGGACCCGAGTCAGCACCAGACGCTTCTTCTTCATCCATCCTGGCGGTTCTGAGCACCTCCCTGAATTTTTAAGCCTCCCTAGATATACAGAACAGCCCCAGTGCAGCACATGGGGAACGTTGATGTAATGAAGTAGGTAGTCCTGTCTTGTTATCACTTCTGTGTGCATAATGAAGTCTCATCGAGCGCGCCCGCCCCAGTGTCTATTGATGCCTGACATGTGCTTGATCGACCTCGTTCACCATTCAGGCCTCGCAAGATCACGAGAGTTTGATAACGATGAGGTTCAGAAAGCCCCTGAGAGACCCACTTGCGTAGTTGGAAGAAAATGTTTGCCGCAAGCCTTGATTTCCCCCTCCAATATTGACGTGAAAGACAGTATTTTTTGGCTCACACGACGGTGCTTGACGTGGGGCCCGTTTGGATGGGCATGCGAGTGCCTCGTGATCAAGGCAACGCTTGGCCCGGAGGCAAATTGAGACAATACTGAAGAAATCTTATTTTTGATGAGCTGTTTTGATGCAGCTTTGCAGAGCAAGCAAGTTGGATACGATTTCTTCGCGCTTGATATGACGAAGAAGGCAATCACTGCAGGCAGTTGCAGCCCGAGCCAACGCAGCCTCATTGGAGCTGGAATTGGGGAATGCGAAAAATGCTGCCATTGGCGAAGCGTGCCAAAATTCTGCTTCAATGGGGCTCCCGCGACTGACGAGAGCAAATCTTTGCCTCTGCTGAAGTGATGACTTCTTCATGAGCTCACACATCATGCGTGTTCCTACCGATCCAAGTCCAACGTCACCTGAAAAAAAGGTCCTGGTGGCCGGAAAGAGCCATTCGTGGTGTTGTTTGCGTCCTGATCGTGTCCAGTACTGCAATGTCCAAGCTGGAGCGTTCCCAACTCTGCTACTTTCCCTCCTCACACAGCCCGCATTTCTGGGACCTGCCAATTTTGCTCGTGCACACTGTCCATAGTCCTAATAGCCGGGGAGGATCGAGAGACAGCCACGCGAGCAATCAATAGCAGTCCAAGTACTACGCACAGTTGTAGTAGTCAGCTAACTAACATTAGCTGAGAAAGCAGATACGTGGAGAAAGTGACTTCTTGTCCCTCTGCTATGGAGAAATTTACCCCCCCAGATATTGCGAATTTGCGTGCAGATTTCGCAAGTGTGTCTGTCCTGGCCATTACTCTAATTAAGAGCATCAGAGTCCGACGTTACGCTGACAAGGTTTGTGACGCTATCAGGACCAAGAAGTATCAAGGCAAGACAAAGGAGAAGAAAGCCAGCCAGGCAGAGATATCATTATTTCCTTCCTCCCTCCAGAGAAAGCTGGAGTAATGCTCACATGGACATCGCCGAGGCAGAGAATGTTGTTGTTGTTGTTGTTATTGTCCGCGAGATCGTGGACTGCTTGCCGTCGGTCATGTGGCCCACCGAGCCCACTCAGCATCACCCTATCAAGCACCCTGGAACTGCTTCCAGGTCATTGCCCGTCCACTTTATCAGCTTCTTAATTCTTGTAAGGAGTGCGCAAAAACAGTGCTGCCACTTTGGCTGTAGGAGCTGTGCAGAGTCCCCAGGCGGCGATTTGTCGCATCTCCTCCTCCCAGCAATTGCTCGGGCTGAGGAGAAGAAGAAAAGCATTACAAAACATGAAAATAATGGCCTCGGAGAGACTTGGTGGAGAAGAAATGAGTAAGGCTCGCCAGAGATGAAGATAAAGCGACGCTTCCCTACTTAGCAGGGAAAAGAAAAAGGAAGCCACATTGAAGGTACACACGCCAGTCACGTCAGAGGCTTGGACTCGCCTACAATGCCTTCCATTATTCATAGATGACATTTTCTACAACTAGCTTGATTGCACCTTCGTTTCGTTGCCAGCGCCATTTTGGCACCGGCAGGATGCCAAATAATTGCCAAAGCAAATCTGCTTCGACCACTTGCCGCAAGTGTGACTTTTCCCTCCGCGCAGGATGTGACCAGTGAGCGAGTGTGTGTGTGTGACTTGAAGAACAACATCTGTTCATCCGACTTTTTTTTTGGCTCCTCGCATATTATCGCCCTTGCCACGCTGCAGACTAAAATGTATATAATAGGCCCTAGCGTTGTGCTATTAATGAAGGCTGGCCAGTCTGTGTCGCATCTCTGAAGTGGGCGTGTGAGTGGGCGTGTGAGTCCAGGAACAGCGTGAGTACACACCCACCCCGAGACGACTTCTGCCACTGTCACCGCTACTTTTTTTTTGCTTTTCCCTTCTGGGAATGTCAATATGTCGTGGCCAGGCCTACGTACCACGCTAAGGCCCAAATGCCCAAGGGATCTTGATCCTCTGAGAGGGACGAAAGAATTGTAAAATCCGCCCCTCGCAAGACGGAATCGCATGGACGAACTGCGAAAATGCACTGTAAAAGTTCGTGACAATATTCTTCTTCTTCTTCTCCAGCAGAATTTCTTCCAGTCTCCTGAAAATTCTTTCTCTTTCACATATAAAGTTTCCTTCCTTACTTACAGACGCGAAAGATTTGGAGGAGAAAATTTCACTGGAAATAGACAGAAAATTGAGAAAGCAGCTGTCCGTGCGGCAAAATGAACGAGACTCATCTTCTTCCGCTTTATCTTCCGAACATGGCAGCAATTTCAATGCTTTAGGGACTTTTGAACATTAGGGAGAGCAAGCAAAAAGATAAAATACACTTTTGTTCCTCGGTTGTTTCTTCAACGGAACGCGCATGTGCGGACAAAAAAGGGGTTCGTGTGTGTGTGTGAGTCCATTGTGTTGCATGAGTGTCTCTCTCGATCGGCGAACACACGCATAAATTATTCATTTGAGAGCAAGATGAGAAGAGGAAAGAAGAAAGCTGTGTACGAAATACACTGAAGGTAGAAAAGCACGCGCTACAAAAGGTACAAGAGTAGAAAGCTACGTAGAACGACCGCAATCATCATCGTCGTCGTCGACGTCGACGTCGACGTCGTCGTCGTGGCAGGCAACAGAGAACGTTAACCAAACCGTCCGTGCAGGTAAAGCAAGGTAGGAGGAGGACGGACATTGCTCTAAAGGCGCGACACACACACACACACACACACACAAGTGAAAGTAGATTCGACTTTAGGACGATGCCCAAAACCTTCTTTCTCGACCCGGACTTGTCTCCCATGATGGACGACACAAATGATTCGTGCCAAGCAACTCCAAGATCACTTCATGTTCGCTGGCGGGTCCTCCTCCATGTTGTACGGCACAAATATCGTGACATCAACTGACAACGGACAATTGAGCACCCACCTCCCCCCCAAGACCCATAAAGCTGATCAGACCCGGGAATTTTAGGTGAAACGAGAAGTTGGGCACCCAAGATGTCCCCCCTTCTGGAGTCAGTCCAACGCTGGATGCAGTAAAAGTTGAAAGAAGTGCAACCGGCTGTGAAATCTGCCCGGAGTGGTGAGGAGGCAATCGTCAAGTTTGATTTTCCCCATGTTTTCCCCTAAAATTCCGAGCTCTCTCTCTCTCTCTCTCCCTATCAGCAAGAGAGAAAGAAGGATGTACTTCTTCGCCCTGGAGGCGTACGTGGCACTGCCAATCATACCCTACCTCTCTCTATCTCTATCCATCCGCCTGTCTTTCTATCTACCTATTTGTGTGTAAGTGAGCGTGGCCGGACTAACGGGCCCTGAGGAGCCCTGACGAGCCAGTGGAAAGGTCCGGGTCCGGTGAGACACCACAGATCCCGTCTCCCTTCAAATGCGGCCAGCGTCAGCTTCTTGGTCAACTTGGAGTGCTGCTGTCTCTTCGCCATCCCCTTCGCCCTGGTGTAACAACCAATTCTTCATTGACGATGATAGGGAAGAAGGAGTCAGTCCTTAAAGGCATCTGTGCCTACTTCTCCGCCCTCCTGCCAGTCCTTACAGTTTGAGGCTGACAAAACCGTCAGCACGCACGCAGTCTGCAACGGTGTACGTGCTGACCACCACGGAGTGTTCCCCAGAGGACGTCCTCCTCCACGTGCTACTCCTCACCCACCGTCAACAGCTTCTTCGTGGTACTCACGGTACCAGCCTTGTACGAGTACATACAGCTGCTTCCTGCAGGGAAGCAAATGGGGGTAGAGAGAGGGAGAGAATGAGTTGGTTTCTTCATTAGTGTGCATGCTGCTAGGGGGGGGGGGCTCTTCGTGCGTACACACGTAACGTCACATGTACGTTGTTGCACTGCACTGCGCTGTCAGCCAGCTAGCCCGAGCCATTAGGAATCCTCAGAAAGAAGGATACGAAACATTGTACAGGGGCTTCTTCTTCTTCCTTTCTCCAGCATATTATTATAGGCCTCACTGGTCCTAGAGCCTGCGCGCACGCGGCTGATAAAGCATAAACTCTTTATTTCCCCCTTCCCCTTCCTTCTACTATACTACTGGGTAGGTAACATATGGGTAGAACTTTTTGAGCTCTCTGGCGAATATATTATCAGAATTATGTGAGTGCGTGTACGCACTACTTCTTATTGGCATGCCCCTGTCGACTGCTGCTTTGCTGACAAGGACAATTTTGTGTGTGTGTGTTTTGACGGCAACGAGGGGAGATTCGATCGCATCAAAGAAATCTTCTTCTTGAAACGTTTTGCTATGAAAAGTGCACGCGCCCTCGGCTAAGAGCTTTGTACTGGCTGGCCCTGAGGAAAATATGGCTTTATTGCATATAAGTGGCGTTCCCTCCAGGGGGGGGCAGGGGAAGAAGAAAGTTGGGGGACGCAAATGCCTTCGAGGGGGAAAAGAAATTCCCAGGAGAGTCCCCTCTTTCCCTAATTCATATTTCCTCCCTCCCTCCGTGATCATGAACTTAGTCTTCACAAAAAATAGAGGGGAAAGCGTTCGTTGATGTGTTTAACTGAAGTGCAGCTCGACTGTACTGCCTGTGCACAACTTTACCCCCCTACGGTGATGAATAGACTTTTCGGCATTTTCACGTGTGTGACTGCTGGGGGAGCTGAACTGGGCTGAGCTAAGCTGATCATCTACACGAGATGGAGAGGATGGGGATGCCCAACCACAAAGTTCCGTCATCAAGGCTTGAGTTGAGATTGGAATGGACTGCGCAACTTCTCTGTATCGAATGCTGCACTGAATGAGCTCATTCCATCAGCCTTTACTGCCAACTTTCTCGTACCAATTCTGTTATATTTGTTTATGCCTTCCTCCTCTCTCACTGTTGCGGAAAAGTTCAAACTTCTCGTTCCCTTGATGAAAGACTTGGTCATTACCTAAGGACATAGATTTTTCTCTCGCATCATTTTTCACACGTGCGCTTTCGAATTTTCACTAGTTCTGTTCTGGCTTTTTTTTCTTGCTGTTGTTGTGGTGAGGAATGATTTGCAAGTCTCACTAGCTGCTTTTGTTTTGCTGCTGCAACAGCTGCTCCAGATTTAAGATGAAAACTTCAAAATACATCCTAATTTTTTCCTTCTTTCCCAACCTGTGCTTTCGACGGGCAGGCGGGCAGGCGGGCAGGCGGGCAGGCGGGCAGGCGGGCAGGCGGGCAGACGGGCAGAAAAGAGGCACATTTGTTTTCTCCCATGTTCACCCAACCTTGCTCCTAAACCTGGATGACCATCTGGGACTCGATAGGTCATATGACTAAGCACTCAAGCGAGTCACAAGATGAAACCCTCTCTACCTCGCAGCAGTCTCTACCCCCAGTAGCTACTCTGGAAGTAGCTCTACTGCTGAGCATCGCTCCTCACGGACTGACTTGCCCATCCCACGTAGGTAGGGGTGGGCCGGGTCCGTCCACTCACTCGTAAATCCGAGTCCACAAGAGTGCATTGCTGAAGTCAAGCCAAAACAGGCGGAATTACTACTTAAGTGACCTCACTCTTCAGACCTGAAACATTGGCCCTGAAAGCTCTCATCGGTCTTAAACGACATCAGTGAAAGCTGTTCAAGTGAGGAAAGATCTCCCAAGCCCCGAGCATTATTTTGCGTGCTCTTAGGTGGAACCGGGCACCAGAATGGCTACGACGACATTCAGGATGTTTGCGAGGCTGAGCTGACCTGATCTGCCAAAGCCTGCGGATTGGGCTGGCTAAACTCTTGGCTAAACTCTGGCTAAACTCCTCCTGTCTGAGGACAGGAAGCAACTTTTCCGCCTACAGACGTCACTCATGCGTGTCTGCTTCTTTATCCAGTACCAGGATCTGGTCTCGACCAGACCACGACAAAGTCAATAATCGAGCAAAAATTAGTGCAAGAACAAAAAAAAAAACCACTTCACTGCCAGCTCGGTCAATTACTGATTATCCACTCTTGTCTGAGCTTCGGCCCCTGAAAAGACCTCAATCGAGCGAGGCCTGCCTTTAAATTATGCCTCTTTTAAGGGCCTAATCAAGATGCCTCCCTCCTCTCTGCATTAAAAATCCAATTCTCCTCCTTTGACTATTTTGCAGCAGCCAGTCAAGCCAGCCCGGGTTCGACATCCCTACAGGACTCGTCTGTTCCCATCCCTAGCCCACGTGCTCGGATTTTCTAGTTATGTGCTTGAGTAGCTGCTGCTTAGCTCTGCTTCTCTGGCAGAGTAAGGGAACTTAAGAAACGTTCCTCTAACCAGAGGTCTCTGTTCTAAGCCATCACCACAAAAAAGCTCTTCAGCATCCCATTTCTCCTTCTTTTCTTTCCTTTCCTTTTTCCTGCTTTTTCCTCTGGAGGTGATGATGCTGTCTTACCTTTTTATTTCTCCCATTTCAACTGACAGCCCTTCACCCACCCACCTCCTTTTATCCCAGTTATGAACTTACAGCCATTGCCAGGCAGGTCTATAAAGATGTTCCCGCCATTTTTCCCTCTTCCTGCACTGCACGTGCGGCACTGGACAGGTGGACGTGGACGTCACAACCTGAAAATTGTACTGATTAACGTGTAATCGCCGCTGCGAAGTCCCGACACATGACAGCTCCAAGCACGACGGGTGTGAATATATTTAGACGGGCTGTGCCTTATTTCTCCCCCCCCCCTTATTTATAATCCCCCGAGACCGGGAATAGCGATACGCAAGTGTGCACCCGCTATCACATGTCACAAATGTAGCATGTACCAATTTATGCAAAGCAGGATGCCCAGTGCAGTACAATATGCACAACCAGGGTCACGTACACATTAGGCTTGTTGGAAAATGTCCATTTTGTTTTCTTGGAGTGGGAAATTCGCCTTAGGCACAGTTGTAGCTGGCACAAGCCTTATTTTTTCAAAGAGAAAAAATGTGTTGCTATGGGCACTTTTGATTTAAAGTTTGGTCTACATGTAGTAATTTTCAACAAGGCTGGAGACAAAAAAAAGGACAATATTCAGAGGCGAAAAGTTTTGAGAATGAAGTTTGTTCACCAAAGCAGACCTGAATAAATTGTTTGTTCAGCCTGCATTTCGAGTTGAAAGAGCCCATACGAGATGGGCCTTTGGGAAAAAATATATCTAGTGAAATCTTGGTATTTGTAGTTTGGCCCAAGGTCAAAAACGCCGCCTCCCCCCTCAGATTGCTTTCCAGAAAACAGTGCTTTTTCCGACTGTCTGCATATGCATTATATCAGGCTAGACTAATGAAGAAAAGCAATTGGAATTTCGCTGAGTGCATCTTAGGTCTGTTATCTAATGCCAAATGATTTGAAGACGGACAACGTGTTTTTTTTAAACCCCAATAAAGTTTAACTACATAAGTTCAGGACATAACAAGTTGTTCAGTTTTGGAAGGGAAAGCTAAACACAATTTGTTTTCATTTCAATGCAGTGCAGCATCAGGAAAGTAACCAAGCAGGTCTGATTTGAGATGTCGACTTCACATCCTTAAGCAACTTTGCTAGCACATCCCAAAAAGTGATGTGTTGCTCATTCCATCCGACTGGGATGCCTTCACCCAATATAGCACACATAGGTCTAGCCTTGTACATGCATGTACGTACATATCTATATGAACTGAGAGAGTAGAGTGACGACGCTGTCAGAGTTGCCATACGTGAAATGCAGCAGGGCTACTTGTGTTTCCTCATGAGAGGTGGTTTTTTTTTGGCTCTGATTCTTCACATCAAAAGGTTCTCGTGATCGAGATTCCCATGCTTTCTTTTTTCTTCTCCTTAGTTTTGTGCCGGATCAAACATGGTCCTTTCAAGAATCCCCCTTCTGTAATGATGACAGCGATCTGAGGCGAACTCTGCGGCTTCACATTCGGGGTTCTTCACTGGGGTCGTCCCAGGTATAAGAGAAGGGGGAACCGGGGATTCCGGTTCAATACCACCTGCCTGCCACCATTTGTCTGTGCCTCGAACAATCCGACTTACCCACCCAGCGTCCCCCTCATACCCCACCCCGGTGTTTACCCCCGTGCAGAGGTCTGGTGACTTAAAAGGGGAAGATGGAGGAAAGGGAGCAAGTTGTGTAGAAGCAAATGGAGGCTCCGATCATCCTTCTCGTCTCGAAACAAAGATGCCAAGATGAGCTGCCTTTTTTCTTCTGGTGTGTTTCCTTCCAACTTTGCATTCGCCAATAATGGAGATTTCGGTGCTGTAGAGATTTGGTAGCAGGATCACGTGGTTGGCATCATTCGAGTTGCTTAGGTTTTTTTGCCCCCCCCCTCTCCTCTCCCTACTTTGTGCAGTTAATAATATCTACTGTATACAGTTGATAATATAATGCTCCACATGACGATGGTTTGGGCCAATATGTACAACATCCTGCTGTCAAGTGGCATCGGTTCGCGCTAACTCGAATCATGACTTCATGCAGGTTTGCTCGCTCAGGATTCGGCGTCTTATTGACAAAGACTCGAGCTGAATGACATTCACGTCAGATGCATATATTAAACATTCTCCAGGGCTTCAGAATTATGTAGCACTCATATTTCGATCGAGGATTCGCCTCTTCAGTGATCGGCCATGATGATGGTTTAGTTCTGGTAATTGTGCTGAATCATTTTTTCAAGTATTCCCTCAACTTTCATCTGATACCATGGAAGTTGTCAGAATTGCCAAGACTTCTTATTCTCGCACCTCTCTCAGATAGTCAGTCTGACAGAGTAAGTGACTGAAGAGTGACAGCACATTCAGGTGTGCGTGAGTGTAATTGATCTTTTTTTTTGCTCAGCAGTCATAAGTTATGACGCATACTGTACAATACACTGTTCATGCATCCATCTTTCTTTTCCTCTAAATGGCTTTTCACTCTTTTCTACTTACAGACTTTAATTGTGGAGCTAAAAGATTCGCTCTCCCCCCCCCCCGCTCAAATCGATCACGGAGCACAGCTGGTTGGTGATCAAACACCTGCGTTTTCAGAACTCTCTTAGCAGGAAACTTTTTTTCTCTCTCTACGAGATATTTTTGTGGGAGTGGATTGAGGGAAGTTCTTCCACTTCATGTTGAAAATGTTGTCTTAGGAAGATGCTTGTCTACCTTCTCAGGGGCTTCTTAAGGAGCAAGAAAAAAGGGAAGGCGGACCCTGGCTTCAGTAACCCGAGAACGCTCCTAGGAGGGACAGGATTTCGCCATCCTCTCTCTTAAGCACGCACAACAACCCGGTGGATTTCCAAATCAATGCAAAAAAAAGGGCTGGTGTTGCTCGTTCGTCAGCCTCAGACAGATCCGCAGTGTAGAGCAAAAGTGAGCTTGATTGTGTGTGGTTCCTGCGATGAGATTAGCGGGGAATTTAAAAAATTGCTTCCCTGACAGGAAGGATTATAGAATTTCTGCAGTAACGCTGCACTTACTGTACATGTAGAGAGAGCCAAATTCTGAGCAGAGCAAGACATATGTATGTACTGATCCTGGGTGGAACATTTTCTTTAAGTTGTAGTTGGACAGGGACCAATGGGCTCTTAAGAGACACACGTGCAAGACGGTGTCAGCCATTGAAGTGTGCACGTACCACAGACGTGTAATGTCTGAAGTGTACAGAATTCTTGCTTAAAGTAGGAATGTTGTGAAGGACAAGCGCTCTCGACCTCCTCACATGCAGGTTCGGTACTATTGTTTTGACATCTCAGCTGCGCGATCGATATGAGCGATAATAAATCCTGCTATCAACTTAGCGGATCGAACTTCAACAGATCAGTGGCTTTCTGGCCCAGCTTTTTACTCCGGTGTGCAGGGTCCAGACACACTTTATTGACCGCGTCATCTCTCCGGGAAAAAAGAGCCTAAGATATGAAGGTGCGGAGAGGAGAGCAAAAGAATGCCTGTGACGTATGAGCTACGACGCGGGTCTGGCCACAACCCCAGATTCCATTCAGCAGGGGGAAATTGCGGCTTTCCGCGCACTGCTCTTTAAGACTCACCTAAGGAAATGTTAATATATACGTGTGTATGAACCGGGCCTCCCAATCCCGAGAGTTTCAACGCCCCTTCTCCATGTAGTTGCTCAGTCAGGCCTGACTCCTGCTCAGGCCTAGGCCTAATGATGAAGATGTTCCAGAACCTTCTCCGGATGGGGTTAAATGCCAGAACAACAATCGGATGGCAAAAGTCGTTTTGAAAACTTCTCTCTCGCAGATGACTTTTGTGTGTGTCTTTCTTTGTCAGCTACACACTTGGGCACAACTTCTGTGCCATATGACATTTTCGCAAGTCCCTCAGCTCACGGTGTTGCTCGGAGATGCCGGTGGGGCGCAACATGACCTGGTTGACCTGTCCCCTGAGCTTCAAGGGCTGCTGCAGCTGCCTGTTCAACTTGGCCGATCCAGTTGTACTAGGTGGCACCTTCGTACATGGACAGTCCGTCTCCACACGTATTCTAGTGTAGAGGTCACATGCGCATTTCGGCAAGATTAGCATAATTTTCACATATTTGGTCATTTCTGAGCCATTTAATCTTGCTTTCTGGTCAAAATCTTGTTTCCTGGCCTACAAAAAAAACCCTCAGCGTATAAAACGGAACATTGTCAAAGTTATTGTCCTACTTTTAGACTTGATTTTCACTTTTTCTTAAGAAATTCCTTTTTTTCCTTCAACATGCCTCTCTAGTGCAAGCGTTGGTGAACAGAGATCCTTTTCAGTAGACAAAATTATTCTTTGTGACACAAGACATGACCTAACAGGAAAACATCTGTCTTACGACAGATTCTCCCTCCCCTCTCTCGCCTGCTCGCAGATGGCAGCGTTACCATCTCTGCACTGCACTGTATCAGGTTCAAAATTTGCCCAACCACCCTATGTTCTCAGTGACAGGAATGCAGCTTCTCAGGACCCCTGGCAACACTGCAGACTTTAATGCTCTGCAGTGTGAGCTCCCTAGGAAGCCTTAGCCCCGACCAACCCCTGGTAGATGGCCTACCCAATCCAAGGTTGTACCACGGACCAAAAAATACCCCACCTTACCCTAATGTCTATGCTGGCAAGCATGTAAATCCTAGTCCCATTTCTAAGCCTCTCACACATTGAAACTTTGCATAGCACCTCTGGTACGAACAAATAAAGGAGGTGCGAAGTGCTCTTTGGCATCTCCTTTTCACATGTTTTACCAAGAATTTTACCGAAAAATTATGTACACCACTAAACATTAGATAGCATCGCATATTTTCCCCCCTCTCTAGTCATTTGTCACGCTTGGAGAAAATGTTGATCCTTTTTAGCGGCCTTGACATAAGAGCCAGGATATTTGACAATAAGTAACAATTCCCACAGGCCTGCTCTGCTCCACAATGGGCCTGGCGAAGTAGCGCTGGCAGGCCTTGGCGTGGCCGCAAAAATGCCCTGAAAGTCGGCGGAGTCCTGATCACATCTTGTCTACCATGGTCATACAGAGACATACGGAATGTCACCGAGTGGGTGGGAGCAGCAGTTGATGTCCTCTCATTGCTTCAAAGGAGAAACATTTCTGGCCTGTACAAAGCTTGGGGAGAATAAGTGAGAGAGAGTTTTCCTTCACACGTACATTCATTCCTCAGGTCACATCTGCACCTCAATGACTGTAAGAAGTGACTCAGTCAATGGAACAACTCTTGTCCATTATGTTGACATCAGCATGACCAAGCTAACAATACTGTTAGAAACACACAGCTCAGCCAAATGAACTGGGAGCTCATTTTTTTCTCAGGACTGCCACAGAGGACGAGCCAGAGTCTTATGCTGGTCTTGCATGTCAACCCATTCTTCTCAGCAATTGAGCCATTGTTTCCAAACTTCTGCCAAGGCACCAAGGTCATCATCGGATTCTGGCCGAGACCTTGAAGCTTGTTGCTCAGGGCCAAAGTTTCGACAGTTAGTGCATTCTATGACTTGCCTCGTGAAGCTTTCTCAGATTCCATAGATATGTTTAGATTGTCTGCCTTTTTGGCTAATGTGCTTGGCCTTGGCCACTGCAGCCTCACTGTTGTGACATATGAAAGGGTCCGAATGCAAATAAAGTCTTCTTTCTGCTTGCTGCTATCTACATATCTGTGAATTTTGCATAAACACACTCACGGTCGAGCGCTGTTGTTCAACTCATCTTGGGAAGAGGCTGTTTGCTACCAGTAACAGGGGTTCCCAATCATGATAGGGACCGACCCTGGCAATATGGATCAGTCGGTCATTACTGCACAAGAAAATGCTTCATCTATCACTTTGGCATAAAAAAGGCTTTTACTGTCTGTTCATTATTGTCTGCCCATTCAGCTGAATGCCTGATCAGCAATGATAATTTTCCTCTCATTGTAATAATGGACGTTTGCCGCTGTAATGAGAGAGAGACTCCCTCCGTAGTCAAAGTAGGCGGGCGAGTGAAAGCGCTTCTAATAGTGGGGGGAAAGAAAGCATTTCTAATAGCCACAGAATATTACGAACATGCAGAAAGAAAGTTCTGTCTACAGACGAAATTGCTTCTACTTCATAACAAGAGTTTCTATATCGGTGTTTCTAATAATGGGGGTGCGAGGGTCGGTGGGTGACTGTACACACATATGTACATATTGCTTCCTGGCTGGAGTGTAAATTCAGGCCAGCAGGGAGGGCATAAATTTTCGCCTCCTGCGCGCAGTATGTACTATTGAGGCTTTTCTCTCTCTCTCTCAGGTGAAGCATTTTGAGGTATTTTTTTTCTCTCTCAGGTGATATTTTACTCCTATACCCTGAAAAATTGTGCCGCGCGTGAGTGCTGCTTGGGTCTCAGCACCCTGGTTTTGTGGATGCAATCATACGAGTGATGTAGCTCGGGAGTATAATCATTTTGGTCATAATCACAGGCTGGCTTGATAGGCGGGCCACGGACGACAGCAACATGTGCTTCTTGTCCGTGAACAGGACACAAGCAGGCAGGAGCTACTCTGCGAGCCCGCAGGGGTTGGCTGTGACTGACGTAGTTGCTGTACCGGACGCTCACCACGGAGCTGGAAAGCTGCACCCCCCCCCTTCCCTCTCTCCATCAAATCCCTCTTGCTGAGTTGCCATGCAGCAGTTGAGATGATGCAACTTCTCTTCTTTCAGCGTGACTCCAGCAACGTGTGTGCAGCGCAGTCCCAGCGTACACTTGGTCCTCCACCCCTTGTTGCTCCTCACGCTACCGCCCAAGGGCTGCGTGCGGCGACCTCGAGCCTCGTGAATGAGAGAAGTCATCTCCGCACGCGACCTCGTGCTCAATCAATTGACTCGTAGTTAATACCGAGGACGAGAGCTCCTCATGAACGAGGACGACATCCTCGAGAGGATCACGAAGACAGATTCGGCGGCGAAGACAGATTAGGCGGCGGCTTCCAGAAAGCAATCAATAAAAGGGGGGGGGGAGGCAGCGCTGTAGTTAAACACAAGTCTCTTTTTAGAGTAAAAATTCTGCTGAAGCGTGTGAGTAACAAGTGCGTTTTTGAAGTAGTGCGTTCTAATGCCCCACCTGTTACGCAGACATGAATCTTCTATAGTTATATAGAAAAAAATGAACCTATCTATGTAGCATGCTAGAATTTTGTCCACTTACAAATCCATATCCTCTTGACTTTCCCGTCTGCCTGTCCGTGATGACGACGGCCTCCTCGATCTCTCCGTAGACTTCGAAGTGCTCGCGCAAGCTCTTGTCTGTCGTGTGGTAGGGCAGGCCGCCCACAAACAACTTGGTCCACGTCGTGTCCTTCTGGCCGTGGTGCTGCTGGACGGCCGCCGCGGCGGCCGCCGCGGCGGCTGCGGCAGCGGAAGGTGTCGTGGCCGCCACCAGCGAAGACGGAGACTGCGGAGGTTGGGGCTGCCCACTGGCTGCGCCTGACGTTGGAGGGACGCTGTTAGCCGCTGCAGCCACTACCGATTGCTGTATGGCCGCGGCTGCCGCCGCCGCCGCCGCCGCTGCCGAGGGCGACACGCCGCTCATGGCCGGCGGCGTGCTCGGAGTCGTCGCCACCGGCGCTGCGGAGGACGAAGACGCCGGCGCCGATTGTTGCTGTTGTTGGGCGGCCGCGGCTGCGGCCGCGACGGCAGCAGTGGCGGCTGCCGATCCATTGGCCGCTGCGGCGGCCGAGGTTCCGTTCTGCATGACGGCGGCGGCGGTGGGGAGCGGCGAGGCGGAGGGTGCCTGCATCAGCATGTCTTTCTGTGTATCACTTGGAAAACACTTGGTGAGTGAGCTGCGACTACTTCTTTCTCGCCTAGCTGCACTTGGGCACGCTCAAGGAGGAGTAAATGTACCAGTACGAAGTCGTCGTGAGAGAAAGGGGAGAGACCGAGAGCGTCGTTAGCAAGAGCTGCTTCTCCTGCGTTCTTCTTTCCTCCTCCTCCACCTATGTCTCTTAGCGGGAGAGGAAAAAGATGAAGCTCTCTCCTCCTTCTCCTCTCTCTCCCAACTGCTGAGAGAATCTGTTTACGCTCTTCTTTCTTTCTTTCCTTCCTTCTTTCTTTCTCTCCTTGACTCAGAAGAGAGAGAAAGGGCAGATGAAAGAAGGAGAGAGAAAAGTTGGATGGAGAAGGTCTGGTCTGGTGGCCGGCAAAAACTATATCACAATTTGCTCATGTTCCGATAGAGCTGTCTTGTTGAGTTGAGAGGTGCAAAAGGGTGTGAGGGTTTCTTTGAACTCTCACACTCAATAATAGTAGAAGGTAGAAGTTCCTCTTTCTCTTTACATAAACGGACTGAAAGAATTTTCTCTCTCCCCGCGTGTGTGCGTGCTCGCCGCTTCCTCCCGGCACACGCGCGCACGCACGCGTACACCTTTCGTGCGCGCCTGTCCGTGTGTGCCTTCTGCACGGCGGCGATGACGACTCGGAATATCTGCTACTAGGTATAGAGCACATACGAGGCTGTTTTGCGCGCTAGGAGCTCTCTCTCTCTCTCTCTCTCTCTCTCTCTCTCTCTCTCTCTCTCTCTCCTGCTTTTTCCTTAGTAGCTTACACCTCACACGCGCGCACACGCGAGCGCACGCGGCTTCCACCGGGCTGTCCCACGCTGGTGCGTGCTCTGTGGACAACGACGGCGAAAATGTGTGCGCGTTCGACTGCGTGAAAGAGGGCAGCACGTGCGTCCGCCACCGAATACACTCAGGGTCCAAATGAGTGAGTGACCGAATCCACGTTAACACGCATACAACTATAATAAGGTATTGTTGCAGAGACGCACACACGCCGAGTGCCTCGACCTCGGCGCGGACTCCCTCTTGGTCGCGTCCAACCCGCTCATGGAACCACGCATTGGTCACCACGATGCAAAGTCATTCATACAAGTGAAGCTTTCGCCAACAGAATTCGACGCCATTTGTGACTCACGGTGTGTGTGGGGTTTTTTTTGGTGTTTTTTTTTTTTTGAAAAAGAAAGAAAGAAAAACGGCACCACCATGTCATTCTCCCTCCTCCTGTTCCTCCTTCGCACGCTCACGCACGCCGGCATGTCCGCGTGCGTCGTGAGCGGAGTGCACGAACACCGCGTCGGCGTCGGCGTCGGCCGCAGCACCAGTCTGATCTGCTGCTGTCTTCTTCTTCTCCCTTTTCAGCTTGTTGCTTTTACACGCACCTCTAGTATGACTCTGCTCTCCTGATTTTCGTCTTCCACCACCGTCCCGCACGAGCTCTCTGACGACGCTGTGGCCTCCTTCGTCCTTTCCAACGGGCACGAAGGCTTGACTGTGGTGATGGCGGAAAAGCAGGGAGGAAATCGGCTTGAAGCGTCCTCTCCTCCGGCATCCACATGACAGTGGAGCTCGCAGTCTCGCCGTTCGAGTGATGAACTGCATACAGTATGATCTTTTTGGCTTCCTGGAAAGAGAAATGGGGAAAAGATGATGACAAAGCTTTCGGTGGATCTGATGAAAAATGAGCAGGGGAGCAGAGGAAATGGGGAATAAGCGCATCCTGGCTCGGCCGGACAAAAGTGACCAAGAGAGCCCGGGAGGGAAAGCAGCCGAGGCCATCCAGGAAGTGCTGGAGGAGAGCTTTTTTCTGGTAGAGAGAGAGAGAGAGAGAGAGAGAAGATCCCACTGAGAACAAGTGTCAAATATGAATGCGGATGCAGGGAATACGTGTGAGAAGCACCATGCCCGTGTACGTCCAGACGTCCTACGGCACCTGGGTCCTCTCGACGACCTCAATGCAGATGAGGCTGAGCAGCAGGTGATGGCTCCAGTGACTGCAGAAAACGGGTACTCAAGGGTGGGGTTCGAGCCCAAGGGGTCCTCCGGCTTCCCAAGATTGCTCATCTGGGGCAACGATGGCCAAGACAGTGACATCTTCGCTCCCGATCCCTTCCTGGAGGTCACACATTTCCCGTCCAAGCCGCAAACGTTTAGAAAGGGAAACAACACACCACAAAAAGGCCTCTGCAGAGCTCCTCTCGTGGCGATAAAGGCGATTGCTATCAAGTCTCTCTCGTTAAGGCCGCGTTTCTGCCGCATGCGTTTGAGCCATTCAAGACACAAACTCTACTTCGACTGCGCACATGCTCAATCGATACTTGGCCAACCCAGTGAACTGCACAGGGCTGCACGCCGCGTCCGTCGTGTGCGTCCCCCTGGGCCCTGGGCCCCACTGACTGGTCAGAGTGATAAGGGGGACAAGGAGCGTGGACAGGGCACGTTGCCCACGGACATGCCCACAGCACCACCCTGGAAGCAACGCCGTGATCAGGGGGCCAAAGAGCATCTCCTTATCACGTCGTCGCACTTCCTCTCCAGTTCCGCTTAAAAGGCCGGTCTCCTCCACCGAGCTGTTGTTGCATCTCGCACACTGACGAGTCGGCCGTGACGCGCTGCGCCAGGGCCAGGAACGAGTACCTGCCGTGCATACACGTGTTTAGCAAGGTGGATGATGGAGGAAGGAAGGAAGGAAGGAAGGAAGGAAGGACAGGTAGCGCACCTGCCTCTTGCTGTTGTTCTTTTTCTTCTTTCCGCTTTTATTGACGGAGTTTTGCAGGGACTTTCCGAAAAAAAGGAAATAAGTGATCGTTTAGTTGTTTAATCTGATAGAAACACCGTCAGTTTCGCATCTGCCCTCACTCTTTTCATCGGAAACGCAGCGCTCGATTTATTTATTTGAAAAAGAAATGATTTTGAACCGATGCTAGGACGAACTTGGCAGAATCACCAAGCTTGACACAATTTCTGCAACCATTATCACGCCGTTATGATCAGGCTGGAGGAGAAAAAATTACGTAAAACATTCAGAATAAAGTTGACATTGGCACTCTGGAGCCGCCACCACCACCACCACAACACATCTGTGCAGATGGACCTTTTTTTTCAATGAGGAAACGGAAGTTGGCCTAAAAAATGAGCATGACAATGTGTCCACATCACCTGTGGCGGTGTCAGCATGTCATAGCAATCCCTTCCTAACTGGGAAAAACGTCCAGACGGAACACTTGCGCGCTCATTCACCAAACCTCCTTCCGCTACTTGAGCAATGCGAGTTCGGTCGGTCTCAGGTCGAGGCTGAGTTGCAACAAGCTACGAAGATTGCCTATGATCGAGAGAGGGTCCTTCGCGAAAAAGTTTAGGGTTTAATGGTTAAGCCAGATAAGTGATACACTTTTCGTCCCTCCTGTAAAGTTATCGTTTCGGTAAATTCTTTACCGTCAACCTATTGATGTTGGCAGACCAAAACCTAATGGAACCTCCATGGGCGTCATAGACAAACTAAGTGTGGATTGGCTTTGCTGCAGCGAGTCACACGAGGGCTGGCTCGCCCTGAAAACAAACGAGGATAACAAATAAAATGACGAAAGCGTGGTGTCCTTCACAATTTTTCTGTCATTGTGTCACATTTGATCGCTTCAACTGTGATGAGAAACAACCTCCTGGTGTGACTGATGACCTCTTCCCTAAAGACAGAACGAGAAGAGCACTTCGGGAGCAAAAAGATGGTGGACGTCAGCTGATTCTTCACGAATTTGCCCTCATTCCTTATTCATTAAAGCAAAAAGTGAGCTCTTCCAGATGGGCTTCAAGGAGTCATTCTCGTCTCAATTGATCCCCAGAGATCAGTACTCCATGGCAATGGACATGCACAAACACGTCTAACAGAACCTGGTGGCGAAGCAGATGAGGAACTGCCCTGTTCAAGAACTTGGCGTCCAACTATTGGGAATGTGAAGTACTGCAATGTTTGCTTCCATGCTCTGAATGGCCAGACTTAGCTCATGTGCAGAGGTGTCTGCGAGGATTGGCTACTTGAGCATTCCACTCAAATAGGTATGTAGCATACGCACTAACTCTCTCACTATTATAACGTTTCGCGATGGCTAGCGATAGGTGAGGAGAGGTGTGGAGGTGCAGAGGGAATAATTGATGCAGCAAAGTCTGAGTTCAGACTGGGGATATGGTGCATTCTTGAACATAGTTTTTATACTGTTGGATGAGGAAGGGGAAATGTACAGGGTGTAAACTAATTGATGGCTCCTGACTATTTTTACTAGAAATGTCAAAGAGGCATGGTCAAGGATAAAGCCCGAAATGATTGAACAATCTTGTGGCCTCAATGCCAGGCCGCATTGAGACGTGCCTGAAGATGAAAGGGAAGCACATAGGCAAATAACAGGTCAATGAAAGCAACAAAAAACGATTGGTGTGCATTAGTGTTCGGGGCCATCAATTAGTTTACACCCTGTAACTTGGGTGTAACTTGATCAGGTCTGTGCAACAAGGAAGCCATTACTTAGTTTAGACATTAAAACATTGTCTGCTTCCTTATGCCAAGACCTTCACCTTGCATGAAACTGTACAGATTCCAGCTCTGGAAGCAAAGCGCACATGTACATGATTGTTGCATCCTTCCAGTTCTAGAATCACTGCGATTGCTGCTGTTCACATGTACACACATAACGCAGCTGATGTTCACTTAAGGTGGCATCACCTTGGATAGGAATCGCAATCATGCCAAAGATTGTGCAGATTGATGAGTCATGCTTCACCAAGAGCAGAAGAAGCTACCATCCACGTATGACCCCAAGCTTCCGGCTTTTTCAGGGGAATTGAGTGTGGAACTCAGAAGAGCTTTCTGGTGAAGGTTCCCCAGAAAGGCTTCTGACAGAAGCCGTGTGACACTAGAGCCCATCATCAGTTAATGGATTCAGCCTGGGACAAGGATTATGTCAGATGGATGGGACCCCTACTTCAATTTAAAGCAGATTCATGGTGGCATCTATGACCACAGTGTTGCTGTCCATGAATGCCACTTTGTAGATCCTGAAGATGAGAGTGTGCACACTCAGAATATTGAAAACAAATTGGGGTGAATCAAGAGGAAACTGAAGCACCAATATGGCACCAGCTGGTTTCAGTTCTCTAGTTACTTACTTGAGCACCAATGGAGGACTCAGCATAGGCGTGAAACTGCTTTTACTGCATTTCTGTGTAGCATAGCTGAAATCTATCCTGTGTGACATCTGTTTCTTCTTCATCCTTTCCTACTTTATGAAGTACTATACTTACTTTTTTTGTTTTACCATGTCGTGCTTGCCTCAGTATTTACAAAAGAAGTGATACCCCTGTCTAAACCATCGCAAAGTAGCTTCTTCTCACTCTACTTATACTACATCTACATGTACGACATCTATGTC
>JAAUXU010100652.1_pt1 | contig 22525 bp, 20 predicted proteins | sample 7278151 | NCBI WGS metagenome assembly JAAUXU01 (sample SAMN14350113, study PRJNA611818) | marine sediment metagenome | isolation source: surface marine sediment (1.8m) | place: French Polynesia: Moorea | collected 2018-08 | reverse complement strand
GTATGTGGGACTCACTAATATTGATCAGTTTTGACTCCATGACAGAAGTGTACAGCAGATGGCACCAGAAGGGGGAGAGCGAGAAAGGACAATCAGGAAGGTAGCAACCAACAAACAAAACTGGAGGAAGAGTGAGTGGGTGGAAGGCCCACAAGACTAACGCAGCTAGATGCAACTCTAGTCGAAGGATGTGATCACAGAACTCTGAGCTTACCAGCTGCTTTATGTTGCCAGGTAGTGTATGACGCCTGGAACCGTGACAGGGCCATGACATTCGTTCTCCACTGTGGGCATAATGGAGAATAGAGTGTAAAACAATTCTGTTTGTTGTATGCCCGTGACCACACCAGTCATTCTTTAGTAAAATTGTCATCAAACACAGTGTCTGATATTAGTCACAAATGACTGTCTCATCAAGGCAATGACACCAATAATATTGTGAAGTTTTCCGTCCCCTATCACCGATCAGTGGTCAGGATCAATCCGGTCGACCACTACGGGCGCCAACATCGGAAAGTGCCTGCTTCGATGGTTCGTGGCACGTAGCAGACTGATTGGTTATCTGCTGATACCAGCAAAGAGGCCTCCGGTCCGACACCGATGTCATCCGCTGATAGCCACGAAAGGGCCCAAGGCCCGGTGCCTAGCATCAAAACGTGCCACAGTGGGCCACACCCAAAAGGACGTCAACATCACGAGACGCCAAGGACACGAGGCAACGCCAAGACCGGGAGTCAGGCAGAGCCCAATAATCATGGGACGCCGCGCCTAAGCTAAGTAACCGAACCAGAAGTAGCACCTAGTTATACCTAAGATAGAATTAAGAGAACACCCCTAAGTGGCCACCCAGGTATGGGAATTTGGAGACATCAGGGGTCAAAGATCATTGAGGCCACATACTGCAGAAGTCCGACAGAACACAGTAAATTGTTTGATTTGTGCTGATGAGTTAAATGACCCCTTATTCGTTATTGGATATAACACGTTTTCCTTTGGTTTTCCTGACACCTTTCCCTATGCTATTCTTGTGCTCATTCGCGTGCCTGGATTGTTGAGCAGGCCCAAATGATGGCTTTGATGATGTTCCTGTAGTATAAAAGCTTAATAATCGGCTGACTCCTCTGTCGGTGCCCGCCACAGTCCTCACTCAGCCCGACGAGGTTGCAACTTCTTGCTTGTGAGTGTAGTGACTCAGTTCAGTTTGGCTCGGTCCAGTGACTTCGGCTAATTTCGAAGTTTCGGCAATGTGTCCGGGAATACTGAATTTGGATTCACTTCGTGGATTCATCCTACAGCGTGGGGCAAATGTTCTTTGACTAACAAAACCTTTAACTTCTCGATTTGTGTAGGTCATAGAAGACTAGAATTTTTATCAATATGACGTTACATCATACACATTACTCTGCCAAAATATCACTCAAAATGGCCACCGTGTTCCTGAATTACAGCACGAAGATGACTAGGTACAGCCTCGCAGGTGGCACGGACAATATCTTGGGGAAGACGGTCCCTTGCTGTGACGAAGGACTTCTTAAGAGTCACCACAGATGTGTGGGACTTCTGACAGGCCTCCCTCGCCAGAATGGACGAGATACCGAAGTCCATAGGATTCAGATCTGGTGAAGAAGGCGGCCAGAACTTCTTTGGCCAAATGTCTGGCAGATGGTTCTCACACCACTTCTGGCTGATACTGGCTGTATGACTGGTTGCTCCATCTTGCTGGAATGTTCAGGACTGATCACCGAAGTGGGCTTGGGCATGGGGAAGCAAGAATGACTCCAGAATCCCCACATAACTTTTAGCATTGATTTTGATTCCCTGAGGGATGAAGACCAGGGGGGACTTCCAAGTAGTTGAGTAGGCCGCCCACACCACAATGGTGGCTGGCTTCTAAAGTGACTCCTCTTGGCTTCAGGGATATTGTTGATGTCCTTGGTGAGGATGCAGTCGTTTTGGGGGTTGTATGTTTGTTCTACAGAGAATTAATTATTTCTCATCAGACCAAACAACCTCCCTGTCCGTGCCAGACAATCTTTTGAGAAGAAGCTTGGCCCTTTGAAGCCTCTTGGCCCTAACGGCCTCAGAAAGGAGCTGATGACTTGTTCCCCATATCATCGCTAACAATCCTCATCATGCTCCCAGTCGATATCTTGCTCTGTACAGCCATCTTTCTCATAGATCTCTTTGGGTTCCTCCTGATCTTCTCTTGAACAGACTTGGTCAACCGTGGAGTCCGGATTGATGTTTTTGAATTTTTTGACCGGTCAAAGAACATCTGCCCCACACTGTACAATAGCACCAATGACAGGCAAGTTTACTAACGAAGGAACCCACACGTTTCGAGAAATTGCAACACTTTTTAACCCTTCTTTTCTTCACTTCAGCAAGTTTTCTATTTTTTTTTTTTTTTTTTCAAAAATGAGATCTAGGTCCTTCATCAGCAACCGCCTGTTTGAATAACATTTGGGGCACTGTTGAGAACAGTTTCGGCCGGAACTGAGGTAGATGGCACAATTTCAATTTCCTTCGACACCAATTAGACATTTGTGACCTGTTACGTTTTATCAAAAGTAGCAGCAGCTAAACTAAATCTAAGACTAGCTTGGCGGTCACTGCCGCCGCCCTGACCCGCCGATACTGCCCGGAGTCGAATCGGGATACCCGGGTTGGAATCGTCTCACCTCCCAAAGAATTCACCAAAAGATTCGCCATGAAACCATCGCACGTATGACGTCATTTAAGTCATTCACAGCCGTAAGCAGGACTCACACCAACTTTAGACACGACTTAGGTTTTTTCTTGTCGTCACTGACACCTAATAAGTGTGAGGAGGTTACGTCGATGATAACGTCTCCGATGTGATTGAAAACCAGACTCCGATGTATGGAGTCACGTCGTCTTGTCGTTCCAGACCTTGAAGGTATCCGGGTGGAATAAGATGTTGCCGTCAGTGGGGTACTTCTCTAGGCAGGCGTGGAAGCCAGGATCGGGACAGAGGCGCCAATGGGCGCCGCCCTTGTACTTCATAAAGGAGGTGTCGGAGTTCAGGTAGCGCCAAGACTGCGAGTGCGCCAGATAGCCGGTGCCGTAGCGGGAGCGAGCATAGGCCCCTGGGTTGGCGTGCGAACGCACCCACACGTCCCCGACGAGCACTCGGGTTGGCATTCCTCGGAACTCCGGGTACGTGAGCAAGGATCCGTTGCCGCGCCGGCCCAACATCTCCACCTCCACGCCTCCGTACCATAGCTTAAAGTATCCAGCCCCTTTGTCGCCGTAGTTGTCGGGAGAGCGCCCGAACACGGTGACGCCGCTGGCCACCATTGCTTCCGAGCCGGGCGAGCCCTCGTCAAAGAGGGCCACTGCTGATGTCTGGATGACAATATCGCCGTCGATGTCCCATGGCAAGTAGTGGCCAAGCTTGACAGCGCCCAGTGCAGAGCCGGAGTCCAGTTCGTAGTGAAATCTGTGTTCTCTGGCGATCGCGTCCACCTTATTGAGTATAAAGACAAAGTTGGCGAGGCAGCACCAAGGCAATAGGATGGCGTCGCTTTGTTGGGATCGCGGCGAGCACTTTAGTCCCACCTGCTCGCACTTGAACGTGTGCGAGAAGGAGGGAGTGAAGTTCGTCACTACGCCCAGGAACTGTTGACGTTCGCCTAAGATGCGCCACTCGTTTCTCGGCAGCGTGTCTGGGTGCCACTCGCCGCGGTAGGTGAGATAAAGCACGTCGGGACACAAGAGCGTCTGCAGTCCGGACCTCTGCACGTCCAAGAACCATGAAAGCCACAGGGTCTCTGGCCTCGAGGCCTCCGTCAACGTGAAAAACTTCTTGAGTGTCTCGGCTCGCGCCACAAACGGCGCCCCCACCGCTGTGCCGCAGATCATGCAATCGCAGGCAGACTCCCGGTACCCAGGTCGCAGCTCCAGGACGTAGTTGACGATGTCGGCCTGCCTGCACTGCGCCACTGTCCAGTGGCCAGTGAGATTTCTCGTCGACCCTGCCACCGCGCCCACCCACGGGTTCTGAAGAAGCCTGATGGAGCGCTCAAGTTGCGCCGCCGCTGTCAGAACATTAAGGTCTGACGTCGCCACGATGGCGAAAGGCGTGCGCACGCTTGACACAAGCGCACGCCAGCTGGAGGCCGCGCCACTGACTTCCACCCCTCTGATCCCGTTGTCGTCGTCATCATTGATGAACGGCATCTCCTCTGTGGAGGCGACGACGACGCGGATACCTTTATAGTGGGTGCGGAAGCGTTCCTCGACGTCGGACACTGTGAGTGTCACCTTGGGGAAGAGCAACAGCGTCACCAGTTTACTCCAGTCCGGGTTCGCCACGGCACAGTTGGTCGTGTTGAGCGACCACGAAGAGTTGTAGCAGCAGGATATGACTGGAAAAAGTGTCCCAGCAAAGGACTCTGGACAGACCACCTGATCGGTGACAGAGACGTCATGTCCACAGGTCAGCTTGAGGGAGTTCTTGAGGCCTGCACCAAGTTCCTTGGTGAGCAGGTCCTTGGCCTCGAGTAGTTTGAGTTGGTCGTCTGAAAAAGTGAAACTCATGGCGTGCTTGTCCAGCTCTTTGATGTGGTACGAGCAGATTCCAAAATGTTCATCTATTTTGAGATGAAACTTGGTGAAATTGACAGAATAAAAGTTGCACCCTTGGGTCACCAAGTCCAAGTGCTACAGCCTGTGGAAGGGGCCCTCGCACCCATGCGTACACGAAGTCCTTTGCTCTGTACTGACGCACTTTGGCCTGACGCACTTCTCAGCTAGTGTCACTCGTCAAGCTTTGCGATGACTTTCCCCAGAACTGATTCGTAAGTGAATGAATGATGAGGGCATGAATTTGGTACCTGTTGACTGAGAGGAGCTTTAAACAACTTACTGCAAACAGGTCCAGATTTGGCGGATTCTGTTCAACCTAGCAGACTCTCCCAAGCACTGACTTATGTTCAAGGTCAATAAAGTGTTGCCTACCTTCTGCATCTGCAATGAGGTCGTGCACTTTTGCCAGGTTCCTCCGGGTCCTCAGGTCGACCTCCTCTCTGATCCGGAGGTGCTCCGACTTCATGTGGAACAAGTAGACGACCAAACCTGGGAGGAGAGAGGAGAGAGTCAATCATGACTTGCACAATCTAGAGCAGAATGTTCATACCACCGAGACAAGTGAAGACACCTAAATAGAAGACACCACTGATGAAGAGTCTAAGGAGAAACCTCATTCTGTATCTGAGCGCAACATCTTCTTACTTCACTTCCTCTTCCTTTATCAGTCAAGGTGGAGCATTCTTATCTTTCTGGGCAGCTTTGCCAAGTGCCAAAATCATTATATTATGTTTTACTTCAATTTGGCGAATGACTCGATTCTCTTTTGTCTTGACATTCATGGGCCGCCCAATACCCACTGTCATGAGTGCCTTTATGGAAGAAAGCAAGCAAGTCCCTGAACAATGAGCACTTACAACGCCATCTACTCTATGCACACATGCAGTCTTATCAAAGTTATTTACCTTTTGCCCTGTAGTACCTGGTTTTTCTTTTACTGGGGTGTGTCAGGTTTGCCACCTTCACATTACCAGTGTGGTACTGTCTAACCCCCGTAGAAAAACTTTTGAATTATGTATCGTAGTTGTCGCTCTTGACAGCCTGGACCATGGACATTAAACAGCTTTGAGGCCGGCGCAGCTTTCAGTGCAAACATCATCGGCCATGACGCTACAACAGGTTATTTTTCTAAATTTCTTTTTCCATTTTACAATACAATAGTGCGGCCATCATTTGTGGCCGGCTATCTAACATATAGAGCACGAGAGTCGCGTGTTTGTCAGTCTGTCTGTCCGTCCCCGGGCGATTTCCGGATGTTGCGCGGCCGATTGTCGGCGAGGTTGAGATCAAGCTCGTCCCCTCCCTTGAGACCTCAATAAATCGTCCCTGAAAGTTTGGTCAAGATCGGCCCAGAGGTTTCTCAAATCTGGGTGGTGACGGACAACAAACAGGCAGACAAACCGAAGCTTCGTTATTGTTTGATGATTGCTCGGGTCTACTCGTCCGCGGCCGCCATTCAAGGTCAAATAAATGTCTCTTAGGCTGCAGAAAACGTTTTTGCGACAAGTCTGAATTTCCAGTGAAGTCCTGTGAATAAATAGCTTCAGGCAGTCTGACGCTTGTTCTACTAACTGCGGCACTCCAAGGGCGCGTGTAGAGACTAAGATTCACGTTTACTCTTCGGGAAAGAAGGGGTCCATGGTTGGCTGTTCTGTACATAGAGTGTCTTGAGACTTATAGTCTTATAGTATATAAGACTTATAGTCCACCTGTAAAAAAAAAAAAACCCAAGCAAGAAATTCCCAAAGTTTAACGCCAACTTTTACGTGTGTGAAACATCCGCTAATCGTCGCAGTTGTGTTAATCCAGCTTTTGCGCGGCCTCAACATCGTATTTCTTCGATTTTGGCCCCTGGGGATTTTATCAGAAGAGCTGGTGTCTCCTCCACGACTTGTGCAATTGCACTTCTGTCTCCCGATCCGTGCGATCTCCAGCAGCTGAACTTCATCGGTCAGCAGCTCTGGAACTGGTCTTCAAGGTTGTCTGTCCTCTGACCCATCCAGATGCGTCAAGGAGAGGCGAAAATCCACATCTGGACATGTTTCAAGCGGTACCCTCATCCTGCTTGGGGCTCTAATGGAAGGGGGGATTGGAAGACCAGGTGTCGAAGCAATAGAGGACTGGGGCTATAATCAAAGAACTACGGTACATGAAATATCTCTTGGAGATGAGCGAGACGAACCTGAGTTGATGGCCGCTGTCTTCAGTTCAGGGCGGTTTCTGCCACCTTTTCCATGACTCAAATTGTTGTTAAAGAAAATGTCTATTTTTGGGTTGGTTTTTGGTATGGGTGGGTCTTATAAACGTTTGGGCTTCCCACTGGAGCTTTGCCAGCCTTTCCAAATCGCAACTACGAGCCTGGCAGCCCTTCGGAAAAACAGACATTGCACCTACAATGGTCATCTTTTTGAGATCTGCTACTTTTTAACCCGTTTTCAATAGCTCTAGTAAGAAGAGAAAAATTTGTTTTGAGAAATCTGGTCTGACACATTTTAGCTGTGTCGATAACTCGGGTGTCGGGACCTCACAGGACTGAGCTAATCGAGGTTGATGGATTTCTTTTGGGTCTTGCGTTCACAGATCGGGCAGGATCTTATGAAGTCGAAAGAATGGAAACGCCCCCTAAGAGAAGAAGACCTCGATCCAGTGTCACACTTGTTTAGTCCAAAGCTTGAGGTGAGGAGGTAAAAATGTGACCGACAGCGGCCAGATCAATCAGGTGCAGTTCTGGGATGGTCCGATACGAGCTCTAACTTGAAATGGCGGATTCACGCAGGCCACAACCCCTCTGGTCACCGGGTCCCGACAGAGCTCAGATATGAGACGATCGGGTTGCCGAAGGATGGCATGATGGCGACGGCAGTGGCCAAGCCCACAAGTGCGTAACGGCATGGAACCGTCTATGCCGTCATGAACCTTCACTGGGCACGTGATGGTGAAGGTCGCCAGGTCCAATTTCGTCCGTCCAAGCGCACCAAAGCTGAAGCATTCCTTCCCAGTATGCGTAGAGGTCCCATTCTTTTTACCTATGATCGTGGACACCAGAGCGGTGAAGATGACGATCACCAGCAACTTCGCCTTCAGCCTCATGTCTGTGGAGAGGCTCCCGGATGCGACTTCGCCATGTTCTAGGCTCTGGCCACAGAGGAGTCGAGCATGTAAAGAACGCTCTCAGACAATAGAACTGCAATAGCTAGGAAAACAGAAGTTTCCCTATCGCCGCCTCGTGTTTGATAGTGATTTGCGGGCTGGGGCCCGAGCCCGAAAGTCGAGCCCGCCAGAGAAAGATTTCGAGTTTTTTGGAGAGTCAGCATCAGTCACACTGGCGAGCGCAGCGCAAAGTGATTGAAACTTAAGACTGGAACGTGTTTAAGTGTCGTCTGAGGACTTCTGCCAGCTCATGCGCAATGTCTAGACACAACCAGTCGTGTCTCCATTTGCTGTGCGAGTGAGGCAAGCCAAGCTGAGCTCGATATTGGAGGTCTCAAACACATCCCTAATGCGACACTTCAAAAATATCAGGTAATTTGACCTAGGGTCTTATTAATAAAGTTCCTTCGCCAAATATCCTCGGCCAATCAATTTTGAATTTCGGACGACAGAGCTGTTCTTCTTCGTTCTACCCTTGTTTGTGCAACTGGAACAGTTGTTTTCACACAATTAACGGACTTGAAACATTCATTTGCTGACCTCTGAAGTTACGGCTTGCGCACCCATTTGACCCGCCCTGAGCCAGCCCTTATAAAAGCCCACAAGGCTGGCTCGGCCCAGACTCGGCCTTTAGGCTTGAAAGTCATCACTACGAGGCAATCTCGACTGGAAGAAAGCAGCTCCAGTTGTGTAGGGACCTGCGCAGACTTCCTATAAGTGTGGTCAATGGGTGCGCAGAAGTGAACGCCCCCTAGCGCTTTGGCGGAGGTCGAGCTGTCGTCTCTTGGTTGGCGCCGCCTGCGCAATTTCGCCCCAAAGCGCAGGAAATGGCTGAAGCCGCCAAGGCCTGAAGCTCTCTGACAGTGTCAGGAAGGCCCTGCCAAGCTCTGATATTTGCAAAGTTACGTTTAGTCATGCCAGGGGTTGCCAAGGCTCAGTGCGCTCACATGCGTGGCACAAGTTGCATGGCTTGGAGACCTGAGTCCCTGTGTGGACAAAAGTGCCAGCGCTGCCTTAAATACGCTATTTCTCTCAAAGTAACATACAGTGCAGCCCACTTATAGTAACATCCTTGAGTCGCCATTTTTTATAACACAAAACTCCACGCCCATAGTTACATTTTTGTAAAAAAAAAAAAATTCATACATTGTACTTCAACAGAAAAATCCTGCGGTGTTGCCTGCTTGACACTCTTCAGCACCTTCTGAATCTCTTGGTTGAATGAATGAACCAACTGGTGACTTCCACGACGCTTGAATGTCTGTTGAATTGCTGTTAAATGACAATTCTATGTGACAACTACACATTTTTACCGGCAGAAGCGAGTCATACTTCTCGAGCAAGACCAGTTTCTCATTGTTGGACAAGTTCTGTCGCTTCTTGGGGGCTTTGGAGGCTTCCATCGTAGTGGTTTCCTTGTTTTCTTTTCCTTGTTCACATGTGCAATTGTAGTAGATACCCAGCGTCCCCATTTTATAGCCTAATTACACTGTCGGTATTATTTAGTCTTAGTAAAACCAATTAACAACCTGTGAGAGAATTTCTGTTGCAATAATTGGTCTCAGTAAGACTATTTATCCACTCAGACTATTTCTCACCCTAATTTACTCGGACTAATTATCTCTGGATGAGTAGTCTGAGTTGCTCCCAATCCTTGAGTAACAATGCTCGTAGCTGAGACAAGAAACTGAGCGACTTTGAATACCAAAACATTTTACCTTAGACTAGAGAAAATCTTGCAAATAGATTAACTCCTCAAGCTTGATCATCCTTGGGTGGTCTTCATCATCCTTGGTGTACTCTGTAAGTACAGAGGAGTCTGTAAATGTTCTTCAGAGTCTGTAAACTTATTCCTCTGTAAGTGTACTTTTTGATTATTTCTTGAAGCTTTGGATACAGCTGCTCAATTGACACCCGCTTATAGCGATATTTTGGCTCTGCCCCAGTCGTGTCACTATAAGCGGAGTACACTGTAAATAACTGAAGGCACAGGACTGATCTTCTCCAGTGGCGCACATAGCACGGATAACTCGGAAACTACCGAGTAAAGTCTATTTGGTTCACACAACGACAAGTTGCGTGAGTGTGCGATATTTTTGCAAACTTTCGTTAAGTGTTGACTGTGAACAAATATCTTCTGATGAGATGGAGTGACAACAAACGGAAATTGGGAAGCGCTTCTCACGCAACATCTGCCTGGTGGACATCTTCAAGGAGCTCGGGTACGGCCGCATCACTGTGTACGGCGCCGGAGAGCTATAAAAAGCCGCCGGGAGGGTCATGAAGAGAAAATAGTGAAGGTGTTCGTAGTACAGGAGTGTCTGGAAAGGGTGAACCTCCGACCACGTGTCGAAGTGATGATTTCAGCCAAAGGCTGTAATATTGAATAAATAATGTAATCAACACACTTTTTGGTTATTCTACACCTTTGGTTGTCACTCCTTTAGGCTAAATCTTGCACGCTAACCGCTTAAGCATCAGCCCTGGGTTTAACATGGCTCAAACTTTTCAACGGCGTAAATAGCGTCCGTGCAGCTACAAAATAAAGAAATTTACTTTTTCATTTTAGTCATCATTGCAGCAGCGTACACGTTAACACAAATACCCCCCAGGCTTCTAACATAAAGCATCACTTTTAATCCTCGATTTCCGCTAATCTGTCTAGGGGCGTTCCCGAACACACCGGTATCACCCGAACTGACTTTACTCTTTCCACAAGGGACCCTGACGCACCCGGTGGTTTGAGGCGTCCTTGTACTTGTGCTCACCCGACTGTCATGCTGAGTCCATTGCAGGACTGACTCTAGTGACGTAGTTCTACGTACAGCACTTCAGTCAGCAATGTAATTCGCAATGTACGTAACTTTGAAGTTTTTATAGTGATTGTTTCTGTCTACGCGCACTAGAGATAGGACGAGGAGAAGAGAACCTGTTTTTTGACCTCGTACTATGACGATGTCTTGGACAACAAGACAGTTGCTTGGGCAGCAGAGTCTGTTTTGGGCACTTCTCAAAGATGTCTTCTTTGGAGTCGATTCGTCTCGTGGTGGTGCCCAAGCCCCTCGTGGGCCTGATCCACCTCGAGCGGAAGCGGAAGTGGCCATCGTGCAGGAACCCGGAAACCGGGAACCAGTGGAGCGACGACATGAAGGCCAAGATCATCGACATGTTGGAGCAGCAGACTCACTTCCACGTGTTCAGGGCGGACTCGGTCAAGGTTAATGACGACGCCTCGCTCAGAAATGCGCTAGGTGAGCAGAAGACTTCTGCACTGGCTACATCTCCAATGCCCTTTTATTTATTGGAAAGCGCGTTGTACGGATGCCAAGGTGGACGTCTTGTTGGCCATCCAGCCGGTGATCAGCGACGGCCGCCTGGCCCCCGTCATGGCTCAGGTGTGGGAACAGCCAGTTGTCATGTGGGCGACGCCGGAGGAGCAGAGCGGAGAAATGATCTCGGGGAACTCATTGGTAAACATCAAATGGTCTTTCAACAACACCTTAGAGGGCTAAGAGTTGCACGTGTGTACGTAGGTGGGCACCCACTTGATGTCTGCCAACTTACGCCAGTTGGGCTTCGACGTGCAGCTGGTGTATGGCAACCTCGACTGGGCTCTGGCCGAGGCTCAGTTACTGAGAGGCGTGAACGTGGCCTTCGCCGCGAGGATGCTCAAGAAGGCCAAGATTGCTCTCGTAGGTTATCAAGCTCCAGGCAAGTGGTATTGTTGGTGAGTTTTTAAAAAGGTCCCATTTTGTTCTACAGCTGTTGTGTTGTCACAAATGGACCTTTTTTTAAGACTCACCCTGTACACACGCACGTCCAAAAGAGTAAAGACAAACGTGCACACACCAGGACTGCTACATTTCCCTCTTCCTCAGGCTTTCAGGACTTTCACCCCAACCCTTTCCTGCTTAGACAAACTTTCGGAGTCCTTCTGCTTCACATCAGCATGGCCGAGTATGTTCAAACTGCCACGCTTGCCACAGATCAGGAGGAGATTGACAAAGATGGACATCTCGTTGTGCACCAACTGAAGCTGCCCTTTAAGGCTAGTTGAAGTGCACATGCACTTAAAAAAAGGTTTTGATCATGTGTCAACTCAACCCTTTGCAGCCTACATCCAGCGGATTTGGAGCTGAGGAGTCTGACTTGGCAGACTCATCCAGGCACTACCTGGCCATGAAGAAGCTGATGCAGGAGTACAACTTGGACGGTCTGGCCGTAAGGTGTTGGCCTGAGCTGCCAGGGCCGAAGGAGCAGCAGGGGGGTCTGGATCAGTGGTGCTACATGGCCCTGGCTAGACTGACCACTGAAGGTACGCAGGAACCGACTTCAAAGTTCGATGAAACATCCACGTTTAAGCCTTGTTTCTATGACAAATCTCAGAGTTACAGTGTTTTCGTCGCTGCCCAACTTTTTGGTAACAAATTTCCTTCACTTTTATGGTCGTTGATGATCACGGTGAGATTCTTGGCCAGATGTGGCAGCTACAGACATTTACAACAAATCGGATTCATTTGCACCCTTGCCCTTTGCCTAGGCTTTCCCATCGCCTGCGAGGGGGACGTGGACGGGGCCCTGGGCTGTCTCGTGGCCAAGTTGCTCGGCTGTGGGGCCGTTTACCTCTCCGACTGGCTGGAACATGACCAGAAGACGCTAACCCTCTGGCACGGAGGGATGGCGCCATTTCAGGTTGACACTTTAGTATTGCGCTCTAAACACTGACTGGGGCCCGTGTTATTAGAACCGAAAAGTAGTGCTTATATCATATTGCTAGGAAAAAAAGGGTGGTCTTACAAAGTTTCCACTGTTTTTCATTTTTTACTCATACGACGTGATTGGAATTTAGCTGAGCGAAGCCGTGGGCACCCCACTGGGACCCTGCATCAGCCGCCACTTCAACAACCGCAAGGCCGGGTGCCTGGACGCCACCATCAAGATCGGGGTCGGCGTCACCGTGTTTAGATTTTGGGTCTTCCAAGGAAGATATCACGCCATCATCTTGGAAGGTTTGTTCCGCCGCTGACGTACAGCATTGCAATCAGTTGATGCTATCAGCAAATTTTATTCAAGACTGCCAAAGACAACTCGTTACTTCCCACTATTGGCTCTTATACACTTCTTAATCCTACTCGTTACTTCCCACTATTGGCTCTTATACACTTCTTAATCCTTTAACCACGGTCAACAATACTTTCGACGGTGAAAGTTAAAACTCTGGAATTCCTTTTCCTCGCCAGGTCGGACGGTGAAGCCCAAACGCCACCTGTTGGGCAACAATGGATTGGTCCTGTTCGACGACTCCGTGGACCTGACGACCGCGTTCGAGTCCTGGCTTCAGCACGGATTCCCCCACCACATTTGCGTGTGCGAGGGCGAGCAGGCTCGGGCCATCAGGGCCATCGCTGACATGAAGGGCATCAAAGTGTTGGCGAACAAGTGAAGGAGAAGCTCACACTGAAGTGCTTTTAGTGAAAGCAACGTTTCCATGTATTTCTGCAATACACTCGGCTCTAAAGAGGGGAAAACACATGTGTTCCTTCCATCCGAAAGTGTAAATCAGCATGGTCGCAATGTGTTCTATTGCACAGTAAGGAAATGCGGTGTTTGGAAGACGACCAACGCTCCAGCAGAGATCTACACCTGTCAGTTCAAAAGTTTGCTTTCAGATTCAGCATAACTTAGCAAACATAACATATTCATTGAAATGAAGTACAATTGCTGAGAGCACCAGAGTCAACAATTTCAGTTTGCTAATTCAGATTTTTAGTACCCACGTCAGTAAATAAAGTAATGCTGTCAATATCTTCTGCTATACCATTCAGTGAAATCTAGTACCCATTCAAATATAAGTCATTTTTAACTGCTAAGCAGCAATTATTATAGGGATGACTATGGGAGAGTCGCCGCTGTCGTTACGCTGGCCGAGGCCAAGGGCTTCAAGCAATTCACCTAACCTTTGGAGGCTGCTTCTCTTCTGCTCATCAGCTGGCAGTTCTTCCATGGGCTTCATCGCATCTTTCGGCATCATCTCCACTCGTTTGGGGATCTCTTTCTCGGGTCTCATCATATCCATCGGTTTTGGCTCTCCGAGATTTGCGACATCTGTTGGCTGTGTCTGATCCATAGGTTTGGGTTCCAATGATTCCATCGCATCCTTGGGCCTCATCTCTTCTGGTTCGTCTTCTATGGATCTCATTGGCTTCATCATCCCCTCTCTTTGCTGTTGCCTGTCCGTCGTGCCCAGCAAGTTGGACAAGGCCACGTTCGCTATTTCTTTTGCTTCCTGGAAGAAATCACCCGAAATGGTTGCAGTTGAGCTATCGAGCTACGTCTCGGAATAGGTTGAAAGGCTTTTCCCGACCTTAATTTCATCCGGGGTAAATTCCGTGGGTGGCTTGAGTCTGTCATCCCGAGGAGCGTCCTTTGGAACGAGCCTGTCGAGGGCCTTGAGCAGTGTCTCGAGGGCTTTCTGAAATGACGACTCAGTTGCTGCTTGAGCGAGACCAAGAACATTTGGCAAAGTCCGAGGGTTGCTACAAAGCAGTTCAGGACACGTCTGCTGCTGTTGATATTAAGAAAGTTTAAAAACTTGCCCCAAAAGAAGGCCAAAACCGCTCCCCAGCAGAGCGGTTTTGGCCTTCTTTTGATCCATCAAAGTTGCAGACTATGCAACGTGATTTGGCGTTTTAAAGTTGCGTGTCATATTTCGTCGCTGTCTACGTTGTGATGTAGAGTACGCATTGCATGCATGGCCTCACCTTGATCGCGTTCGGGGTAAATGAGCTTCTGGAGGGAGCTGAAGGGCCTGATGAAGATGGAGATCCTGGAGGCGCTGGTGGACCAGGGGGTCTCGGAGGTCCCGGCCTGGGCGGTCCTGGAGGCGTTCCCTGGCTGCCCGGAGTTGTCATGTGGTCACTTGGCAGAGGATTTGAAGGCTGCATTGAGGCCAGCAGTTGTGGATAGCGAAATTGTGGTAGCTGAGGTTTGTCTCGTGATTCTGCAGGTGGCGGTGGCGGCTCCAGGCGCGATCCTCGTGGGCTTGAACCATAGGTTGGCAGCTGCCTCTGGGCTCTTGATGTCATCTGCGACGGCTCCGGTCGAACCTGGCGACCCCTGGCAGATGTCATAAGTAGGCGGAGGGTGAAAAGCACAACTGTTTGGGACCTCATGATCATTTCAGAAATCCCAGATAGACAAGAGAGTCTAATGTCGTCTCCCCATGAGTTGAGAGACAATGAGAATGCCAAATGTGAGGCCAGCGTATTTATTTGGATGTTGCAAAAAAAACCACCCGCCAAATGCAACGGAAAAAGATGAAGTCACGCGACCACGAACTTTTCCCTTTTTTAAAAAACCTGAAGCGTCCATCTTTGGGATTTGAATGCAGCTTTGGCAACTGCATTTCGCGGAATAAACTAAGTCTTGGACACTCGTGACTTCAGCAAACGGCTCTGAGCACACAGAAATGCAATTTTGAACACAAGAGAGACCATTTTGGGCAATTTGGCGGGGGGAAAATGGTGCCCCCAAAATTGCGAGACTTCTCCATCACGTCATCCAGGAGGCAAAACTTTGGATTCCTGGTGCAGTCGTCGGCAATGGTCATGGTGAAGCCAACCTGAACCGTGGCTTTTGTCATCCTGGAAATGTTTTGGAAATGAACATTCTGCATGTTATGAAGTGCAAGTTGTCTTTGGCGGGATCAAGGGGTTGCTGCACCAAACAACAGGATCTCACTGTACGTAGACCCTCTCCCATCACCCCTTCGTATTAATGAGATTGCAGCAAAATTAAACTTCGTTCTATGTACAGTAACGTGTCCAACTTTCTGATGGAGGAAGCCAGATTGTTGATTTTCTCACTTGCTTATTGAAGGTGTGCCTAATGAACGTGCATTGCACTAGTTAAAATAGTAATGTAACTTACTCATCACATCCTGAGTGGCTTAGGTCCATTCGAGGTTAAATTGTTCGGACATGTGGGGTCAGTTAAATTGAGGCTTTCGTTGATGTGGAAGAAGAGGTATTTTCCTCATGTGGATTCGTTGTGTCAGAAGTAAAGATGCTCTCACCCGGGACAGCAATCAGTTTTAGTTACGCCGTAAGCTTTCCGTATAAAGCCTATGTTCTAAAAAAAACTCTTGTGCATCACACGACTTTTTGTGACCCACACTGTAGCAATGGACAGCAGATGAAGTCGCATTCCTTGTCCGAAGAGCATTTTTCGCCTTTATTGTGTAAGAGCTTCCACATTCCTAAGGGATGATGATAAGAATTCCATAAGAGCAAACGACACGAGCTTAAGTACCGGGTGGTGATGGAATATACGGTTCCAAGAGATCATAACACTGATCTAAGAATCACTGGGTGTCAGGGTCAAAACGATCATTTTCCGAGTCAGCCAGACCATTCTGCAGCACTAAAGGGCCAAAGTGATGTTGATATCTCATGATCATTTGATTGAAGTAACACAGGATTCAGCAGTGTTAATTTCTATTAATTGTACAGCTTCACAGAGCGAATCTTTTGTCCAAGAGTTTGACGGCGCCAGCATTGACAGCATTGACATACATGTTCTCCACGTCCTTGGCCTTGTTCTTCATCCTGGCAGTCTTCACCATGCAGTTGTTGGTGTTGGAACTGCACTTTACAGTGCTGTTCCAACCCGCGCGGCAAAGTGCAGTTCCATATGGGAATGACTTGACAGGTCAGGATTGACCCAGCTCACCCGAGATTTAAGAAGTCGGGAAGTCAGCATTACTCCTGTACCACCCGGTACAAGCCGAGCTCATGAGCATTAATGCAATGTATGTTCATACATAAGAAAGGGGTGTCCAGAGTGTCGGCGACTGCCAGTTCAGGCTGTGTACAACACGGACATTCCCGTCATTGTCTCGCCCACATATGTTGATGTATGGAGCCACCTCTCCGTCAGGATGCCGGTCAGTTGCTCGCCGGAAGCAGAAGAGGCAAAAGGTGACGCTAGCTGAAGGCATTTTTTCATAATCCCCACTTGTGTAAACGCACAAAGTTTTGAGTTGAATGGTGAAGCAAGAAATTGATCTCTCACGTCCAGCAATGCTACTTTGGCAATGGCTCACCCACCCCTGCTGTTCATCCTATATTCTAGAATATAACAGTTACTATTCATTATGTAAAATAGTACGTGCGTCTTTCGCTCAACCTTCATTTATCACCTTTTCATAATCAAATGAAGGTCAATAAGGGCAAAATGTCCGCCAAGATCAACGTGGTTCCCATCGAAGAAGACACCTATGGCTCCGTCTTGGAGTTCCTGAGGGAGTATTTCTACCCCAATGAGCCTTGTGCCAAGGCCCTGGACCTCTGCCCACATGGATATAGGTTGGATTGGAAAAGAAAAACAAAAATCTAGGATGCAAAACCGAACCTGCCTGACAGGATTCCTGCCCTGGAGAGTCACATCCTGGGCCTCTTGCGCCAGCGGCGCTCCCTGGCCGCCGTCAACCCTGATGAGCCGAAGGAAATCATGGGCGTCATCATTGTTAATCAACAGGTACCTAAGTCTTATAATTGTGTTTGATTTTTAGTTCAAAGCTATGAAACGACCGTGCGCAGATGGACACCGACAAGAACTCGGAGGAGGAGAAGGAGGATGTTGACAGGACCACACCGGCCCCAGCGAGCAGAGATTATCCGCAAAAGTTCAAGCGCTTGGATCGCTTCTTCCAGGACCTTTGCACCGACTTCGGCCGCCAGAAGGATCTCCACGCCTTGCTCGAAGTCAATAGGATCATCGACGTCTTCGTGATCTGCACACGGTGAATGAGACTCCTTAGTACATGAGTAGCGTGAGCATTTCCCTGTTGTTGTTGCTGCCGCTTTTAGGCCTGACGTGCAAGGTCAAGGAGTGGGCGGCCTCATGTTCCAGGAGTGCCTGAAGAACGCGGCCTCCAGCTCCAGCGGGGTCGTCAAGTGCATGGCGCTCTCCGCCTACACCCAAAGGATTTGCAGACGATTCGAATTTCGCACTCTCTTCAGGTAACTCGTTTCTTTCTTTGACGCCACCGAATAGTGATGATGCAAGCCTCAAACCTTTTGGACACTCGAGCCCCGAACTCTTCGGCTCAGTAGGGAAAGGCTCGAGGCTTGAGGTCTTCGGCCAAAGTACATTGGTTACGCTGTCTTGGAAAATTACCACAAAAAAGAAAACAATTTTGTAGCACTTTGACGTTGATTCATACTCAACTTTTCCTTCAAAAATTGCAAAAATGCTTGCAGGGGTCTCGAGTCGTTAGCAAATGGCTCTCGAGCTCTTGTAATCATCAATATCTTGAGACCGGAGCATCACTAGCACTCACCTTCATTCTTTTTTTACTAAATTGGCAGAGTGGCTTATGAGGACTACGAGCAGGATGGGGTCAAGCTGTTCTCCACTGCCCAGATGGGCGACCACACGCACGGGGAGCTCCTCGTCAAGAATATTTAAGGGGATGAGCACAGAAGACACCATAAAGTATCATTAGGATGTCAGCTGAGACTTAAACTTTAAAGAATTTATTCAAGATGAACCTGTTCAATCTGAGGAGTATATTGATGAAAACGAAGCAGGTTCTTCAGAGTCCGCTACGTTTCATGCACTTTCGACTACTAAAGTGACGTCAGTGCATGTCTATGCTACGCGTACATCTTTGAAGAAGAGAAATTGACTTGCTTTAAACAGTCATGCTGAGCCAAGCAAGGATGAGTAGGATTCCTCCATAGGGCGTGAACCTCCTCAGGCTCTTCTCGTCGGTGAGGGCGTGGTAGTACGTAGTGCCGCAGAACACCAGCATCCCAGTCACCATCAGGGTGCCAGTCTGAGGAGATGCAAAAAGTTAAAAACAAAGTTAAACATTACATATTGTGGACCTCGAAATATTAGGCCAAAACCTAAAAACCAAATTTGAAATGCCCTTTGGAGAGGGAATGTGATAATGAGTTGCATTAACTACTTTAATATTGGCCATCGATGCTCGCCATCGAGCCATGGACATGTGTGATTTTTGATACAAAATGCCCGCTTCATTGTGCTGTCTTATTTACTAGGAGTAGAAAGAATCAAACATATTTATACTCTACACACACTTGATAGTGAGGGTAATGAGAGCAGCAGCCCGGACAGCCCAGCCAGGCCCCTCAGCCCACTCACTGAATTCTCGTAGTGCTACAAATCTTGCGAACTTCATGGCGCATCACAACTTGCGTCACTGTACGCGGGCTTGGCCTTCCCCGAGTTGATCCTCGTCATTTGACGTGTGCTCGACCTTCTGTCGTCCTTGGGTCCTCACCCTCCCCAACCCCCTGCCACCTGCCCGCCCGGCGTCAGACAATCCCAGGCCTTGGACTTGACTCAGACAAAACTCGGAAAATAAAGTCCTACTTTATAACGATGCAATATATAGTTATAATTAAAATTCCTACCACGTAAGGTCTTCTGCAGAGCGGGACTCCCAGGAGGGCGATGGAGTGCATGAAGTGGTAAAAATTCGCCGTGTCGTAGATCCGCTTGGCATCGGCTCTCTCAGGGTTGAAGTCTAAAAAGAAAAAAATGTCAACTGTCACCAAGAACTAGGATTATTGAGACCCTTCTCTTTGTATCTCCCTTAATGTTTGAGAACACAGAACATTTCAGTTATGACGTTGATAAACAGCAGGATGAGAAAATGACCAAAATTATTGGTGCATTTTTTGCACTTCAGAACAGGTCTTTTAGTCACCTGGACGTTTGGACGCTGTCATGACCGTCATCTATGAATGCGCAAATGACAACTGACATTAACTTGTAACATTGACATTAACTCGGGGTAAACCTAACAGACTGAAGTGCCGTTCGAGAGCTCTCGGGCGGTTCTGAAACCTCTCCTGGACGCTCAATCGTTCCAGGCTTAATCGTTTGGCGCAATCGTCCAAGGGTCAATCGTCCAGGGTGCGAAGAGCCTGGTATCACTCTTGCTCATGGAAAGAAGACGCATGTAAAGCTTACGGTGGGCTCCGTAGGCTCCGAGCATGACCGCCGTCGCCCCGGAGAGTCCGGCCACCCTAACGAATCCTGACCCAGCCAGTCTCGGAGCCAGAGACATCTTTACTGGGCAAAAAGACGAAGTTGGTTTGGTGCACGATGACGCTGGAGGAGCAGTGGCTTGGATCTCCTGCTGTAGTAGGGGAGTTATCACAATCACAAAGACATTACAAAGGAGGAACATAAAACTAAACTGTTTTACTTTCCCTCCCCACTTAATCTCCACTGGGAACAGATGTTCTTGGACATAAAGAAACAGCAATTGAGAAAAACAAATGTTGGGAGGACAAAGTCAAGAAGACATTGTCCTATCCATTGTGGAGGCACCTGGTACTCGAGAAGGCAATTCTGGCTGTACCAGAACTTGGTACTCGGCCACACCTTGGTGACCGTGTATAAAAGAAAAAGCCGGAACAGAAGCCCCAATTTGGCCGCGACCAAGCCTAAGCGCTGGCGACCAAGCTGAAAACGATTGCGTCATACGAGTCTCACCCGCTTCTGCAAGTCGATGTTGTCCTTCCAGTCCCAGGAGTCCCACACCTTGGCCTTGATGTAGTCGTGGACGGAGCAGCACGCATGCAGCACGCTGTCCATCAGGTCGGGCAAGAAGATGAGAAGACAAGAATACGGATTGCTTTTTCACCTACGAAAAACCACAACATATCGGAAGGCGACGTAGGAGCGATCACGAAACCTCCACCTTACATTTGTTCTGATCATCTCATTCACCGACCCTATCTGCTTTGTCTGAGCTCCTGCAGTGTTTTCGCCATCTGCTGGATTGCGCATCCCCTCGCCCACTGCTCCTCGTCTCCACGTCCAGGTCCTCAACCATGTGCAGTGCGCGAGAAAAGTCAGACACTTCAAAGTCGCCCAGCCGACGACTTGCCGTCGTCTTGGTCCTCCCTGGAATCACCCCTTGAGCAGAATCAACGTACTCAACCCTACCAGCTGCAGAGAGAAACTCATCGAAATCGGCAGTTTGGGACATTTTTTTGTTAGGAACCAAACTTTCACGCACTTTTGCTCAAGGATTTCTCGGAAAGGTTCTTCGTACTGTGAGAATCCAAGAATTTTGAGGATATTCTAAATTTTTGCAGGTAACATTTGATGGCTCGAATCGGAGTTTAATGACTTTAACCGGCATAAATGCGCCCATGTTACGCAGGAAAACAAAGTGTAATGACTACAACCGGAGGCTACTGTATTTTTAAAACAGATTGTATCAAAAGTGGCACTGTAATGATTACTATTCATGTCGCCATCACTGGCGTAACAGCTATAACTGTTTTTGAATTTGATCGTTACTTTCAGCATAACTAAGACCTTAGAACTTCAGGTGAAGCTTAGGTCAACTGACGAAGAAATAAAGACGGTGAGGGTTAGAAGTCCATAGACTACAACAGCCCTGCCAGTAGTACCAGCTGCGTGACTGGAAGTCTCAGAGTCCACCAGTCCCAGAAGTCCCGCAGTCTCAGGAGCCTCGTCTAGGAGTCCTTGGTTGCATCCGTCGCGTCCAGAACAGAAGCACGTGGACAAGTGGACGGGGGAAAGCCGCTCAGTGCCTTCGACGGATATGGGGGAAAACGAGAGCGTCTGGGTGCACGACGGGGTGAGCGCGGCCTTGGCGCAGCCCAGAGAGGTCACGCTCACTAGAAAGAAAGGACGAGGTCCAGTTGAAGTAGCTTTTAGCCAAGCAAACAAAGGAGATGAAGTCTTGAAAGTTCGTTGCACATGAATGTATGTACGACACACACGCACAGTGCAGTGGCAGACCTTTTCGCTTGGCCACATTGCCGTAGTTTGGCCATCTGTTCTGCACGTAGAACTCCTCCCTGAGCGCCGTGGCCAGGTAGCAGGCGTCCAGGCCAGCGGGGCAGCGTCTGAGCCAACGCCGGGAGTCGAAGGCGGCGTTGCGCGCCTTCGCACCGTCCAACAACTCCTCGCACGGTCGGTCATAGTTTTTGCACCTGCGAACACGACCATCGCGGCTAGCAGTGGAATTGGGCGACTTTGCTGCCAGGGCCGAGGTGGACTTGGGCGGCGCTGCGCCGCGGCCACCGTCGGTGCAAGCGACGTCACCCACATCCAGCTGGTTGGAGCAGGCCAGGCAGCGGATGGGGTTCGACCCACCGACCAAACAAGCTGGGAAAATTGGCACACTTGCGCGAAGCTCGTTGATGTTTGCAAGGTTCACTTACCTGTGATAGTGAAAAGGGCACTAAGATAAATCATTGGGTTGGACTGTTTTCTCTAACCCCTTTCACATGCGCTCACGTTTGACGAACGTAGCTGACGAAATCGATAGTTCGACAATACAAGAACTGCCCATGGACATGCACGTTGTACGTACGAGTGCTTTCAGTCCATTCTAGGAGGGTATGAATGAATAGCTGAGATATTGGCTGGAGGCTGAAGCTTGTATAAAAAGCGTGACCTATTGCATGCAGTCAGTTACATAATGACACCATGATAAGCAAGATATTTTGGGCATTTATGTGAGAGAGGCGCCCAGAGCTCCCATCTTCATGGATCCCCAGAACTGGTAATCGGGATAGGAATTTTGCTGCAGATGAAAAAGTGGGAAAAATACTCAAGAGATGATGCCAAATCGAACAGTCAAGGACCATCAGAGGATTGTATGTACTGTGGTACTATCGTGTGATGTCTGGTCAAGTCAAGTCCAGCTGCTACTTTCCACTCATCATTGTAAAAAAGGCAG
>JAAUXU010032746.1_pt1 | contig 22537 bp, 18 predicted proteins | sample 7278151 | NCBI WGS metagenome assembly JAAUXU01 (sample SAMN14350113, study PRJNA611818) | marine sediment metagenome | isolation source: surface marine sediment (1.8m) | place: French Polynesia: Moorea | collected 2018-08 | reverse complement strand
TAAGAACGAGTGTAGTTTTAAGTTTGCTCGGCCACTCCTACTCGAGCTCCGCGGCACGTACCTCTAAGACTTAGTGTAAGCGTACTTTGCTTGGGTATGAGCACTTTGTCCTGGGTCGCTTACGCTGTATCTTTCTCGTAAGGACATCGCATCTACACGTTTTATATCCAAATTCCACTTCAACACGGTTCAGTGTATGAGGTGATTTTATGCTCCACGCAATTGCTTACGGCAAGGACTGTACGGTCGCTTAGAACGAGAGTACTTTTTTGAGGGTCCGCAACAAGTTTTGTGAGTGTGCGCACGTCCCTGCCCAATTTTTCGGCAAACCTGCCAGAGGAATCTTATTGGCAAGCTGTTTGATTACGTCAGCACATTCAGAATCAGTCAGAAGTCGACCACGGCCCATTGTCAGGATTTTATGTGATGTTTGTCGCAACAATCAGGTACGACAAAGTGAGCACCTGTAAAAAAAAGACTCGGGGTAGAAGGGGTCATCAAGGTTCTACACAGGTACACTCAGCTAACCACGTTTGACGCTGTCGCAGACTAACCTCTCATGCTTTGCTGATTCAAGTTTTCGCACATCACGCCCAAGAAATCATGGAACATCTCAGTACACCGCCTCTGCCTATCAAGCAAGGATGCCTTGAGTGTGGCACCTAACTTTCCTCAACCGCAGTAAAGACTGAGCATTCGCAAAGTCGCCCAAAGTATTTCAAATGAATGCCTTGTAGAGGACCACATCTTGAGGGACTGATTGCTTCTCAGTCATCGTGGCGCCTTCATTGTCTTTTTTGAGGTCGAAAGTCTAACTCAGCCTTTCCTTCTCTTCTTGGAGATTTGCGTCCTCTTGAGCAAAGTTGGCACAGCGTGAAGGCCTCCACGGACTCGAGATAAGGAAGTCGGAATCCCGGGAGTTCCGGGGATTTGAATATTCCCTGTCAAAACCATAACTTGGTACATAAGCACTTGCTTTCTGGACCCAAATCGAGACATTGCAATCGCTTCGACAACAGCTGCAACTTCTATCGCTTGGACACACAATTCTTAGAAGAAGAATTCACAATTCTTCTTTTGTCTAAACCATCCAACTTGCAGGGTTTTTATTTATGCCATGCTGTGCCGCATTGTTCTGAGTACTGTATTGCTTTTTAGTTATGATAAGGCATAGGGGATGACCTAAAAAATAACTCTTCACCTAAATTGCCAAGTCGGGTGGAAAATCAACTAAAAAGGTATTTTTAGCGAACATACGTATAAAAAGCATCGTCAATGATGGGTGAGTCGATTTATAACGTTGATGTCAGCAACTTTATTCATATCTGCAAACTACATTACTGTAGTTGCTCTAGTGGCAACACTTTCCAGTAAATGGTGTCCATCCTTTTTCGTGATATTGTGATGACGCCTCCTAGCTGTACTGCCAGTGGAGACCTCATGCACTTCTGTTGTTCACAAGTTGCTCCTATTGTCAATGTTAGGGTCGAGTGCAGTTTTATTGACTTTTGTATTTAATCACAGGCGCGACGTGATAAGGGAAACCTATCTAGGATCATGGCGGCAAATCGCTCTTTGATCAGAGAGCCAGCGCAAAGTTCTACGCTGAGCTGGTGATCATGAAAAACCTTGGATTGTTACTGATAAGAAAGTCAGCGAACTCATGTCAATGTTTCACGGCTGACCCGTCCAACAGCTTAGTGCAGCGAAATGCCCAAGACCCAAATCAGTTTTACCTTCATCGCTTTTTAGGTCACGACGTTTAGTGGGTCAAAATTGTCAGATCTGCACTCGCATTCACCCTCCACCCCCTAAAAAAACATTACAATTCCACGCAAGATCTTACCAAAAAGAGCGCAGTGCCGCCTCCGAGAACAACATCCATTCTTTCATCTAAAATCTCGGAGTTCCTTTTTAGCTCAGCAACATGCAATCCCTAACTAAGAAGTGTGAGAACAGCTCAGGCCAATGGCCATGAATCAGTTCAGTGCCTAGAGACATTCCACAAAGTATGGTTAGGTGCCCCTCCTGTAAAAATTTCGAAGCTCTAGTCGAGAAATAGGACAAGCAATGTAGCTTTTAAAAATTTATTTGACACAATTCAATGCATCAGACCTTATTTTTCCTCAGGAGGATCTTCCCTTCAGCAAGATGTCGGCGGTGTTTATGACTCTGGCATGGACGATGTCAAAAAAGTCAGTTAATCAAATGACTGGTCTACATAAAATATGATGGGGTACCGAGAGCTGAAGCAGTAGCAAAACCGTAGTAGCATCGCATGTTACAGTTGCAGCAATCGTCTTTTAACGGCCTCGAAACAATGAATTCCTAATTTTCTGAATCTCAGAATTAAGATTAATAGTGACCTTATCATGACTTCGGAGGAGACCAAGCATTGCTCTTCCAGTAAGTCAACTTTTCCCAAGGAAATTAAATTGAAATCGAGATCATTTAAGATCTGGTTTGCAGCGGTTCAATTTATAGTTGTGACGCCAGATTTTTTCTCTACTGTCGTGTCTTAACTCCTGTAAGTCCAAAAGTATAAGTCCACAGTTTGTTCTCTAAAACCGGGGGATACACCTCTTCTTTTTACCCAAAATCGTGAAATGCACTATATTTCCCAGTGTTGTGCACTGCACTGCTTAGAGCTGCTCTGCGCCACTCTCTGACTGACTGCTGAAAGAGAAAACATCCGGCATCAAATTATAACTTGCACCGCTGTACGCGGGCTTAATTTTCGTCGTGTTGATCCTCGTCATTTGACGTGTCCTCGGCTTATGGCTTTTCAACCTCTTTGGCGTGCTGCCCTGTCCAGTTGGTCTCATTGTGAGCACTGTAGCACCAACATGAGCCTTGACATTGGACCTCTGTAGTCAACATTTTGCCCAAGTATCATATCTATGTGTTCCACCTCAACCTGCTTCTGAGCAGCGCACAAGGTGAAGTCATACCCGCGGAAAATCTGCATGCCAGGGACTGTATATAAAGCTAGGTCTCCCTGCTTGTTTTAGCGGTTCTATGCTTGCCATTCTGTTCGGCCGCCAAGGCCGTCCATGGAGTAAAAAGAAATCCTTGAGGAGATCACACACCAGCAAGCAAAGAAGGAGGAGATTTTGTTTTTGAAAAGACTACTGTTCTTGGTGTTTGATCTGAGTCGAGATTTTTTCCAGCAGTGCCAAACTCCTTGACTCGTTTTGAGCCAGGTTGGGCCATTGAACCTGACTTACCTCAGTATCAGCAAAAAACCAACTTAAACCGAGTTACCATGGCTCAAGTCAAGATCCGACTAACATTCCCCTCGGAGGGGGAAGGGCAAAAATAACATTGCTGATCTGCAGTGGCACAGAAAGGAAACACTTGTTTTTGAGACTCTTTGTTTAAGATGATGAAAGAGACGTGTATGGAGTAAAATCATTTTTTTACTTTTAAAATGATAGATTGGATAATGCAACTAGAAGTTTCATATTATTGAAATGTTGGAGCTAAGAGAGGTAGGGTGACAACACCTCACTGTGACAATTGCTCGATTGAGACATTTCCCCACTGCTCATAATATTTTGACAACAAGGGGAGGTTTGAATTCATACGACACCTCTCCAACCCAAAGTCACATAATTAGTGATGTATGTTAAAAGTTTGAGCGAAGAGAAGACAAGTCGAGCTGAATAGAAAAGTACACACTGAAAGAGAACTGTTCGGTTAACCTTTAATTTCTATGTACACACAATATATTTTTACACGTACACAGCATACTTTGTGTCTGTCGATCAGATCATGCTCTGTTGATGGGGTCTGAGTTTCCCCTAATTTAACGTCAACCTAACGCAAATGTCACCTATCCTTAACATAACTCAACGCTCAAGCAAGCCGGGGCAATGCTCAGTGCTGCCATCACTTATGAACGTACTGGCTCTCACCACTCTGGTATCTCTGGTGAAGCTCTTTGCAACTCTCGGACTCTGTGCAATGCTCAAGCTCCACTCAACCCAGCCCTGACAGGTTCGATCTATCCGAGACGTGCCAAGAATTAGTGAGGAAAGTGAGAAACTGCGAGTGTCAATGTGCAGTAGTGAGGACATGTAGCGATAACGGTATGTCGATGGAAACTGTAGGGAACTTTTTCGACCTAGCTTGCCGAATCATTCATCACTCGGACCTTGGGCGGACTTGCTTGTATGGTACAACTTAATGTACTCCCTATTATTTTCCTGGAATTTATGCCTACGCCTGAGGAAAAGGAGCCTCTCGTGACTGCCAAAAAGAATTGCGGAACAAAACGTGGGTTCTTCCACAACGACCGTGCATGGTGAAGCAATTCTACGCCAGTAATTACGCAGGTGAGAGATTGCTGTAGGAATGTGGGGATGTTCTGGACTGCATGTTGCTTGGAGTCAGAGCATGGGTGCAACCGAGCAGCAAAGGGCTCGCGCTTTTGGGCGTGCCTGTCAGCCTTTTCGTCTAAAACGCCAACATTTGTACTTGTCATGTCCAGGGAAAGTTGTTCACAAAGAGAGTAAAACCAAGAAACACGAAGGCAATGTGATAAGCCTCTATGACATCTCCAAGACGTCCACCTGCGTCTCCGGGCAGTCTGGCAACGGAATCCTGCCAGAGGTATTCAAGTGGGTTTTTCTTTTTGTCCAGATGGTGCAGAAGTCTCAGTTTGTCTAAGTCCTTGACGCTTCCGCCGAAAGTTATTAATGCGGTTAGCCAGTAATAGGCTGGACAGCTGGAAAGGATCAGGCGGGTGACAACCTGAAAGAAAAGATGAATGAATGCATATGAGGACTGAAAAAAACTGTCAATTCTGTGTGATTGACAATTTCTCTGTTATTCCTAAGATTAACAACAGTGGTCTTTGTCAAGTCTTGCGAGATAGTTTGACCATTGCCAGTTCCGCCTGGGGGTTGGATGAAATGAATCTCTGCAGTAAGACATAGCAACTCTAACTGAACGAAAGACCGCCCGTCTTTTCTATGCAACAAGTAAGAAATGAGTCCAAATTTCGGACTTGTCTTCGTGATGATGAAGTGCTGGTGGAGAGAGAAGTTAGTGAAGATGCTGCCTACAAAATGGCTTCGACTTTTCTGTGGGGGCAGCAGCAGCCATGTGTCAAGTGGAAAAATATGCACGAGAGGAGAAGCAAAGCGCAGTTGCACGCACAGTTGTCGGAGGTAGCCTGTAACTGGATACCGAGAACAGCACAGGAAAATGATCTGCAATAATTTTTCTTACATTCTTGGCAATTTGGGACGACCTTTTAGCCTTTAAAGCAGTAAACACACAATAATAAAACTCAGATGCTATTGCTCGCTATCATATACAGCAGAGTCGAGTTGTTTCTTATTGTATGACAAAGCACTAACGTACAACGATTAAAAGAGTAACATCGTATAACTCTTTCGACCCCCAAGCGATATCTCTTGAATGAAGTCACGTCGTCTGCACGAAGAACGAAGAGCACAGGTGCAGTACATACTTACGTGGACGTTGGCGCTCGCCATCCCAAAGACGGCCACGACAGCCATTTGGCAGGTGTAGCAGTGCAGTCCAGCGCTGCTGCTCTCAGTACAGCCGAAGTCTCGTCTCTTCTTTGACGCTCCAAGTTGAAGAGAGGGCGAGATTTGCACTCTCCCTGATGAAAGGGAGTAAAGGGAGCAAGAAAGAATCCCTAAAAACGTAAGATGAAAGAGGTAGAAGTGTGATGAGGACGTAACTTCATAACATTAGTTGCCTCAGGGACAAGTTGAAAAGAGAAGACCTTGACAAATAGTCGTCTTCTCGGATAACAAGAGAGATTTTAGGTCATCCGTAGACATTGGAGGTTGGCTCCTTCTGTTACAGCATTGAATAAAATCTACGACCTTTACAACGGGCGATGCTAGTCAGTCCTACCCATTTGTGCTGAACTTATGGCGTATAGAACACTCTATATATAACACTAGATATAGCACAGTGGTAAAACCATTGTACAACAGCCAGGACAAATTAGTTTGCCAGGATTTTTCATACTTTTTCTACCACTATGGAAGATTATGAACCTCAAGGCAATTATCATATCTAATTCTGCAAGTGGTTTCAGTAATTTCCCCGCTCTTTGATAACTTTGCTATATTCTAGCGTAAAACTTTCATCAAAGGCCAACAAAAAAGTCATGTTTTTTGCCACTTCACATACTGAAACACCCCTGATGAAGATAAATAAGACATAACAAGAAGACAAACAAGATGCAGGAAACAATATTGAGAGATTGAGTCCCACCAACCCTTGAATAGCTCGTCCTCATCATGGAACCTAGTCTTGCCACCAGCGCCAGATCTTTCTCCATCTTCAACACCATTGCGGTGACTGCGAAACATTGCTGCAACTCGCAGCATCGAGATGGTAGAAGCGTAAAATTTCACTAACTTGCCAAATATGAGGATTGCAAAATCAGGTGAGAAATTGCAATGTCTGACAAGCCGGGGAAACTCTGAAAGGCCAAAGGGGGCGCGGTGTGATTTGCACTCAGATCAGTTCAGTGGAGAAAAGGAAACTCACGGACAAGAAAGCTTATTCTTTTATTTCTGTTCTTTCAAGCCCTGGAAAAGCTCCGGATGATTGTGCCAGAAAGTCCCGGAGCAACAAGACCCGAGTATCCTCGGTTACGTTCAGAAGCTGCTCAACCTGGCTTCTTCTGGAGATCCCACTTTGGAGGAAGAATTTGGGACAAGAGCTGTGATGACGACAGAATTCCCATTCCTGCTGCCCGGATTGGGACCTTGTTCAGTCGGCGACGAGAATACTCGACCGACACCTCAAAAACCAACTACTTTGCTAAGCCATTCTATGCACAATGCAGATGTTCTTATCAAATTGCATGGCTGGCAGACTAGCTTTGCTATGGCACTCACTGCGTGCTATTTTTTTGTGTTGAGGGGGGGATGAAACAAAAGTTCTTTTCATAGTCAGCATGGAAAACACAACATAAAACCTACATAAAAAAGAAAGGGGTCTATTTAGGCGTGCCGCAAAATAACTTGGTGTACAGTCTTTGGCGTAAAGATTAGCCGTGGGCATGACTGCACCTCATACGCGACACTGGCACATTTTGAGTTGAAATTTTTGAAGTGGAACACATAGGTACGATACTTGGGCACAGAGCCTGAAGGAAGTCAGCCTATTCCAAGGGACCATTCCCCACATGAAGGTCATTTGCCTTGGAAATGAGTGTCCTCAACAAAGATAGTTTTGAATCTACAGTATAGGGCCAGGGGAACTGCCATGGCAAAATGCAATGACATCTAATCTGGCGACGAAGAGTTGCCGGTGATCTGGCTGGTGGCTGACTGGTTCCATGCTGAGGCCAGATCACAATGAGATGCCGTCATTCTTGGAAGACCTGATGGGCCATTGGTAGCCGCTGCAAATCGACATGATGGTGACTTGTTGCTCATCACTTTTCTCTTGTTTCGGGTCAATTCAGCAGCATTCACAGCGAACCACAACCCTTCTAGACTACTTCGTTGGAGGTAATTCGGCCAATAAGCGCAGTCCACTATCCGGGTAAACTGCATCTGACAGGCAACACTGACTCAGAGAATATTTGTTCGCACTGAGAGCTGAGAGCTCTTCACCCTAGTAAGGATTAGAGAAATATAGAGTCTGGAGTCGACTGGATTAGGCTCGCGACTCAAAGGGTAAAACTCGCGTGCTTGAACCCTAGAGCTCGAGCTTTTTGAGCCCGAGGGTCAAATTAAAATCCATAGCATTAATTATCACTTGAGCTTTTTACGACCCATAGTCCCCATGACACAAATAGAGTCTCAATTTACATCGAAGTCAGCGCTGACCGTAGACTCGTCCGACACTGTCTGCTGCAGACTCACTTGCAAGGTCAAAAATCAATCTTCGTGACTCACTGAAAGGAGATTTTCCCTAACTCACTCGAAGTCGCCGGATCAAAAGCACTCCAAAGCCAAGCTTACCTAGCAGAGGAAAGACCATGAGAAATGCAGGTGCATTCCAGGTGGTCCAGTAGCTTAGGAAACCCACGTTCCAGTACTTGGCTTGCACCGATGTGTACGCCAGAGGAAGGTTATGGAGACACCAATTGTCGACGTGACCTGAGCCAACTGAAGAATTCGTGTTAACATTTCTCGCCCGTATCCCAGGACACCGGCGAGGGAATTTCGACTTCTGCGTACTTCGTAGTAAGTTAGATATTGCTCAGTAAGCGTAGCTACAGTAAAGCACGACATCATTCACAACCCTTTTTCCCCTTCTTAAAATGTCGAGAAATATCGATTTTTTGAGCGTTTTCCTTCCGCAGTTGCTAATTTCTCTCACTAAATTACACTAAGGGTGATACACAAAGGCAAGTACGCACTGAATGCTAGGGTGATCTGATTCTTGGACATTTTGGAAGCTGCATGCATCTGCAACAGCTTTTGCTTCCTGCAACATCAAACCCCGGTCAAATAGGTTTTTGACTAAATCTTCAAAAATGGTGCGTGCTGGTCTGGGGAACCTCGTCCAAACTGGGACTTTTTGAAGTGAAATTTGTTTAAAAAAACGAACATTATGTTTCTCAGAAGTTGTCGCCTTCCAGCACACATCCTAAATATGTACAGGAGCTGTCGGTTGGTGCGGTTCAAACGGTTGAAATTAGTTGTAATAATAAAAAGATTGGACTTCACAAAGTCCAAATTTTGAGTAAAGCTCAAGAAATTGTTCACCAAGGCTCTTTCACTCACCTACAAAGCTTGCCCACTGGGAGACAATCTCATCAGAATCGGAGGATGATTCTCCCGGTCCGGTGGTACCCGGGGATTGCTGGCAGAAGGCAACGTAGCTGAAGACTTGAAAGAACATTAACGGCATCACGCACCCAAAGAGGCTCGCGAGATATGCAAACGCCATCCTCCAGTTGGTCCAGATGCTCTTTCTGGTGGTCGCGTGCATGGCCAAGAGAAAGGCGGTGAGGACGCCGTTGGATCTAGTGGAAGATGCGAGGAAGAAGAGTGAGGCGGGCAGTAGTACATGGTTGTCATTTCCGTCATCGCTCATCCGCTCCAAGTAGTACAGTCCGGCGAAGGTGAGCATGGCGAAGAGAGACTCGGTGTACGCGGCGCAGAGGAACACAGAGATGGGGCTGGAGCAGAAGAGGAGCGTCGCCTTGTACGCCAGGTGATGCGCGTCCCCGCCGAGCGTCTTTAGGGACAGCCGGAAGAGAAAGTCGGCGGAGGCAGCAAAACATATGAAGGAAATGGCGATGGCCGCTAGAGACAGAGCCGTTTCCATTCCTATGGTGCAGAGGGACACTCGAAAGATGGCGCCGCCCAAGAGTCTGATGGCGAGCGGATAGAGTGGGAAGAATGCCAGTGTAGCTTCATGGGTGTAACCACTGCCAGCGATGTGCAAGAAGAACTAGTAGGGGGACAATTCTTGCTTGTAAAAAAAAGCACGACGAACCATTGTCCACAATGAGTGGACACTTTGAAGAACTACCAAAAATCTAGCGACTTTATGATGACTTTGTCCCACCTGGTGCAAATTGAGCTGTCATAAAAAATGGTAGTGTGTCTGTAGTAGGAGGAGACTTGTGTGTATAACAGTGAGCCAAATCGAATTCTGACCACTGAGCAAGGCCAACATGTTAAGACTAAAGCTTCGCCAAGACATGGTGAGACGTGGTACGAAATAAGAACACACTATAATTGGCCTCTACGGCCAATTTGGCGAGTGATTTTCGCAAAAATTCATTCATTCCCTACTCGAAACACTGCAGACTTTGGCGCCATTTCAAACTGCTCACTTTCTGCGACGCCTCAGACACTTTATGTCAGGATATCGCATGGGACACTGAGCTGATACTCCCACTTTGTCCAGAGAGGGTTTGGGGATCTGCCCTGTCTTTCGGTCGTGTCTTTTGCAATCTCCCTACTTTGAGCACATGAGACACTCACTGCACACCAGATGTCGCCCTTGCGCTAGATCTACTTTGCGTGCTCCAACGGCGATGGTCAGAGCATAATGGTGATAGCAAAGTCACTTTGTGACGAGGTCTTACAAGCAAGAACGAGTCAAAAATTGCCCCCTTCACCCCCCCCCCCTCCCATTTCTCCAAACACACACCTGTCCATCGAAATTCGCGAGCCCACTGAGCAGTTTTGGAGTGGGTCTGTGCCAGTCAAAGTAGTGAGAGGATTTGTGGTCGGGAAGCAACAAGTTGCATGCAGCCTGAAATGAAAGTGAAAGTAGCGTGACGATCTACACGTCACGTTAGTCGATCCACTCAGTAGCGTACTTGATACACAAAGAAGACCACCCTCGTTTGTACCGCCAACCTGAGGATGTTTCTCCTCAAGAGAAGCTCGAACTCCGTAGATGCCGACATGTCCTAAAAGAGAATTGTTAGAGTGGGTGACGTGAAAACGGGTGCTTAAAGTAGGAACATTTGGGAATTTACTGAATAAGTCCGTTGCTTCATGCCAAACAGTGGACACTAACGTAGTCAAATGGGTTTTGAAAAAGGAAAACCAAGTGATCCCCTTTCTCGTCACACGGTCTAAATAAGTTAGAACAATACAGGAATGCAAAAGACTACAGTGATAAGTATTCTTACACAGAATCTTTTTAATAATTCTGCAAATATGAGTCTCATCAGCTTGACATTTGATATAGAGTCTCAAGACTACTAACAAAAACTTGAATTTTAAACATTTTCACAGTGGCCTCGTTGCTGCTGGATTACTTTGTGAAGTCAAGGCTGAACTTGAGCACAAATGGCACGGATGGTGTCCTCAGGGATGCACTTCGGATCACATTCCTAGGCTCCATGGTAAAGTTGGAGAAAAACTTATTTCGACAAAGTTGTCAGGCTTTGTTGACAAAAGTTGCACACAAAAAATGAGCTCGACATTCAAGGTTTTGTTCAAGATAATTCATGCTTGACCCGTGTAAGAAGACTTATCACACATGCTGTAACTGAAGTAGTCCGTACAGCAGATCTAGGGGGACCCCAAAACCGATGATTCGACATAGCATCCTCATCACGATTTATCACAGCTATCCATAAATGTCCGTGGGCTCCAAGACAAACAAATCACCTCATCATTGAAAAAAAAAGATTAAATCACCTCAGTCAGTAGCTGCCTGTTCTGATTCAAGTTTTCTTTGGTCCCAAGACAGGAATAAAAAAGTAGTGGTGAAGAGAAGAGACGAATTAAAGAAAGAAGTTCACAAATCAGGCTTCATTCGGCCCAAACTTGCAGTTTTTGTCAGTCGAGGTGAGCACTACTGTTTCCTAGATGAAAAAACTTACTAACTCTTTTCTCAGTTAAGAATAGTGATTGTGGTCCAGTAATCACGATATCAATTAATTTAGGATATCGCACAATCACACAGTGAGATTTAGTCCTTTCCGTTAATTATGTCTCTTGGGGGGAAAAGGGCTAAAATACTGCGGGGGCATTTTTAGGATTGATTTTTGATGTCAAAAATGTTCAGTAGAAATACCGGTACTTTGACATGATATCCAGAAGTCTGGTCAAGTTTCGTCCGCCCATTTTGACACCAGAGATCTTTTTGCGTAATTGGGTGGAGGGGGCGCCGAGTCGGTTGCTGCTGATTTTTTATGTTTTTGACCACTTTTCCTCGTTGGAAATTCTTTGTTCCTCATACAGCGTCTTCTATCACAAAGGGAGACTTTACCTGATGGTCAGCGGAAACCCTGTCTTGCGCAACTTCCGCCGCATTGAATTGTCCAAGGAACTATCACCTCAGCTTATGTCTCCGTAGAATCACCATTTTCTCCGGAAGATTTAGCCCCATCTCCTATGAGTCTTTCTGTGCTTTCGTCGTGCAATGTCCAATGTTGGCTTCAACGCACTTGTGCGTTTGTGGCTGAGCTCTTTTGAGACTGCTCGACCCAGGCAATCTTACAAATTGAAAGTCTTGAGGCCGCTTTTGTTGGAAAGCTTTGGCAACCTCCAGGGCGGCCGCTCAAAAAAGTGCGATTCAGGTTGAAGATCTAATAGAGAAGAGATCATGAAAGTTCAGTAATTGTACACTGAACGTGCACGTCTGTACTGCTCATGTCAAATTGGTGGCAAATTGAATAAGTGGTGTGCCTATCAAGTCCTGAGCTCCTCGTCTTCGCATCTCCTTCATGAGGTATTAACTTCACACTGCAAGAACCCATTTGCACACACTTAACCGTGTACTCTGCCCAAGGGTAAAAGCACTGGTCCTTGTGTCACACGACGCTTCCTCTTGCAGATACGAGAGAACATTGGTGCCGAAGTGGTCAATAAGTGTCTACTTGTGCGATGAATCACGACTGCTAGATGAAAACTGCACACCAGAAGGCCTCCTCGAGTAACCACCATAACTGCAGCATGCAATCCTCGCAATTTTTTCTTTCCCACAGCATATGATGTGTGCCAGTGCGCACTCGCACGCGAATGCAGAACATGTGCAATTTTTTTGGTTGGCAGGCAGAGTGCGCTCGGCCGTAGTAGAAAGTGCAAGAGATGGCAAAAAACGCGATCAGTGGTGTGGTTGAGTACATTTGTACGTGTATTTTTCTCCTAATAAATCCACGCGCTCCTTTTTTTCCGCTGCTGCTACGTGCGAACGGGATGCATCCGAGCTTGCGTTGAGACTACGAAATGTTTGTACAGAATCTGAACTGCATTGAGATGAAGATGGCAAGAAATGCTTAAGTACTCACGTAACTCGAATGACGCTACTACAGTGCAATTTTTGCTCATTCAACAACACATAGAGGAACCGCTGCGCTCCACTGTCCATTAGGCCTGCACTCGATCCTCTTGGTCCCCTGTACCCTTCTACCACGGTGACACTCGAAGGAAACGCTGGCGCCGACAGGGTAGTAGAACTTCAATACGGTGATCCTGCCACCCACCACACTTCCGGGATACGTGCATGCTCGTACGCATACCGGCGGCGGCCACCGCCACGCGCCGGATGTTCCACACTCACTCAGCGGTCGCCCCACCAGCATGAATCCAGGCAGGCAGAAAAATCGAATGGTCTCGCCGACATGGAATGACTTCTTGTTCTTGTCCCCGATCATGCCGTGTTCCGGAGGCTTCGGTGGTGTGCACTTAATAGGTCGGCAGCGGGGAGGCTTTTCAACAGACCATCGGCCATCGGCGCGACATTCTGCGGCGGCAGGACCCTCGAGTACATATCCCGTAGCGCATGAAAAGCGCACGAGTGCACCCACTCCGAATCCGGCGTCGGCGGTCACGATGAGAGCCGGAGGGGAGTTACGTACAATGCTCTGCGAGCAAACGACATCGAGGCAGGCAGGGGTGGGGTGGCTCCATCGTCCAGAAGGCAAGCATCGTAGCGGCGAGTGTCCGAGAAGTCGATGACCATTGTCGCAGCTAAAGTGGATCAGAGAGTTCAACCGCGCAGACGAGGAGGACGCCACCAGGCCCGGTGATGTCACGATGGGAGGACATTTGACCTTAAAGAGTCACAGAGATTTGAACATGCACAGGAGAGTCCTGTCCTCTCGTCATATTGATTACCTCCTTGACAATGATACCAATAGTGTGGTGTTTCCCGAAAGGGGTTTCGCATGTGTATGATCCAGTATCGTTCTCTTTGGCATGATAAATGGAAAGACGATACTCGAGTTGGGCATCTCTCCCTGGGGCAGTGGTCCATTCCTGCAAGGCAAATGTTTGGCACATGTATCTGAACTGTTATTGAGTGGATCTTTGCGGTCGGAGCGGGACCATAGCAACAATCCGGTGATTTTGCAGTTGGCATGGAGACATGACAAGAACCAAACGGACAGACAGCTCCTTTAACGCGCAATCACTCCATCCAATTTCTTGGCCGCACATGCCTTACTGGCAACTGGCAGCCACTCACAGTTAGCCAATGCAAGGCCACTCTAGGGAAAATTGAGGATAGTAGGGAATGACTGGTGAGCATCACTCATACAGTACAATGGGAACGGAGTGGTGCAGTGTCAATCCTGTCATGGAAAATCGGACCGGCGAACAGCGGTTCAAAACCGTCGGCTGCAGCAGCAGCGATTTGAACACAGTGGTGGCCTCTTGAAAGCCTTTTTCTCACCTGAGGATAAGTCCTGGCTGAATAGTTCCTGATGTACCATGCTGGTCTGCCATGCTTTCGGACAAAGAGACACTCCATGTGCAGAATGGTGCCGGGTGTCAAGACCAACTTTCCGCTATTACTCTGGGCGATGTGTCCATTCTCGTGACGGAACAGAATGGTTGGCGGTCGCTCCAGATCGTAGTCGTGCAGTTGGTTGAGTCCCTCACATTTGGGTCCTTTGCCATCCCACACGCCCCCTATGCAACGTCGCCTCATTGAGCCTTCAAAGCGATACTTGCCTGAAAGATTAGCAGCACCGTACTTCACATCTGTGGTAACCTTTAGTGAGAAGTTCCACCGAAAGCCACTCGCATACGAAACTCACAATATTGAAGAATGTCTAAATGGAATGATATCTTTCCTGTTGACGGGCAGGCCGGTACAGTCGAGTTCTCAATGCATGGCTCTAAAGCTAACTTTCTAAAACTCAAACAGCCTTGAAGAGCGATTAAGTTCTGAGGTTTGACGACAATTTCTTACCGATATCAGAACACCGGAAGACTAATTCCTCGCCCGCCTGAAAGTGCTCTTCTCCATCTTCCAGCATCCTGTCCCCATGGAAGGCCACTATGCTTCCAACCGTGGGTTTGAAGATGCATGAAGCGTTAAAGGCTGCCTCATCGTCTCTTTGGCCATTGCAGACTTCTGAGCGTCCATTCCACTCACCGTTCTCACAAACGATCTTCCAAGATTGCAAAAAGGCATGTGGTGCCACTGTTGTCTCTGTCTCAGCCTCATAATCTTCGCCATCGTAAAAGGGGTAGTCTTCGTTTGAGTAATCCCTGTCCAATAACGTAGGCGGAAGGCAGTTAAAGGTAATCTCTGAACCATGCGGAAAAGTGATCTGGTTCTCGGCGGGTAGTGTCAGTGGCTGACGAGACTCGGCCAGGTATACTACAGATCCATCCACTTTTCGAGGCTGTGGACAACCGAGTCGAGGTTGAATTAGTCTGGTGGAGGTCGATCCAAAGTCATTCCTGGCCGCGTTAGAAGTCCCCGCTGAGCTCAAATCACCATTGGGAACCAAGAAGTGGCTTGCGGAGTACTCGAAAGCCCCCGGCCACAACTCTGATGATGATGAAGTGCGCTTCCCCACTTTGTTCGCTACCAAGCACTCGGGATTTTTTGGTGCCAGATGACCGCGTTGACACTCTAGAGGGCCTGGGACATTCTTAGCATCAGCGCACTCGAAGTCAATCACCTCTCCATGAGGGACATGCTGGCCAGGACGGAGGTTGCCGTCACGGCCAAGATAGCGACCGCCATTGCCAATATCTGGCAGCTTGCAAGGGTTGCCTACACACTCAGTGGGGAGGGCGGCTGCTGTCAACTCCGCTTCGCCAGAGTTATTCAAACTGCTTGGGATCCACTCTCCTTTGCGGCAGAGAAGCCGCGATGGTCCACTGAGGAAGTGCCCAGAATCGCAATGTGCTTCTACCTGGCCGCCGTCCTCGACTTCGCCACCAGCTGGAAGAATAACGCCGCCTACACGCACAGGTGCTGCAAACATCCCCCCAAGAAGCCGAAGCACGCGGCACAGTAGTGGCACGCAGGTTGGATGAGACTTGGCCGTCCCTGTAGAAGCAGTTCCTGTGGCCGACGGCCGCCACACCCCTCGGCCGCTGCAGCGAACCTTACGCTTGGCAATGTCTAACTTGAATCCATCGCTACAAGTAAGCTTTAGCACGGTGCCTTTGGAGTAGAACTTGACTAAAGAGGTGTCATTCCCAGACTGCTGCCCTGATGATCGCACGACTTCAATGTGCATGTTGGTATCAGAAAAGGCATTGCAATGGCGATCCTTCGCAGTTGATTTCATGTGTTTCCGCCTAGTAACCATTTCTGAAGAAGAATGAAATGTTAGACTTCTTATACTTCGTATACAGGCGTATTCATAGATAAACATACGGAATATCCGAGCAATTTTTCCTAAAGAGTTCCACTGCAGGGGGCCATGATATCAAGCAGCTGTACCGGGCGTCGTATGGTGGCATAAAAAGTTCATAGTACGATGCTCACCTCTTTTGGCGCGTCTTTGCAACAATCCTTTCTCTCTGATCGAGGACCTGATTGAATGAACAGATCTTCTCTTTCTTTTCCATTGGACCATCCTTGGGTGAAACTCATCTACACACCGGGGAAGTTCTGGAGGACTCCAACTAAAAAGAAAAGAATTATGAGTCAGTTGACCGAATGAATCAAGGCTGTAACCATTTTCACAAACCGCCCATCAATGCAAGTAGCTCCGGGTGGTCCATCGGTCAGCCTGAAACCTCTTGCGCACGTGAAGACAATCTGCCTGTTATTTGTCACCTGTCTGACGTACGGTCTGTAGTCATAGAGTCCCATGTTACCCACGAGTAATACCTACAAAGATCAAGGACGATTCTTCATGAGACGGCTGATTACGTCGATTAAGAATACCACGGCAGAGAATTTGGTATGCACGTAACAAGGAACTGGCCAGTTGCAGGTGTTGTACAGCATTACAAACCTTGCCTCCCTCCACGTAGCCAGGAAAAGAGCAATACACTATTTGACAACGCGGTGTCGCCCCTGTCCAGTTGCCGAAGTGGCACCTGGTCCTGTTCTCGCCCTTCAGGATAAACCCATCCTTGCACCTGTGAAGGCCGACGCTGCCATGTCTCATGTGAGGCACCTGCAAACAAAGGCGGCATCTTCGTCAAGCAGTGTTACTGCATTACTATTCACATGGCACAAAAAATCAACATCGTACTATCTTTGGCATGCTTGGTAGCATTTATTTACCAGCACAATGCCATCCACTGCCGTCGCCGGCATCGATTTACATCGAGCGGGCTCGCATTGAGGTATCCTAGTCCACGTGCCGTTGTTACACTGCACCCCAGCTCTGACAGAGATATTGGTCATGGCCAGTTCGTAGTTGTCGTCGCATGTGACATTGATGGAATCTCCGTGCATCACGGTTGCGCCAATTGACAGATTCACCGCTTTCCCCATGCTGATGGAAGGAATGATGCAGGGTGCCAAGCAATGGGGCAAAGGGTGGGACCACTTTCCATTAGCCTAAAAACGTCCAGAGAGAGGTAGCATGGCAGTAGCACCGAAGCAGTAGATGTCCGTTATTACCTTGCACGTCGTGCGATAGCTTTCTCCTTGAAACTTCATGCCGTCGATGCATTTGAACGTGATGTCTGAATGTAAGGTTGTTCGAGAGCCTTCTAACCAGCCATTTGGTAAGAATCCTGGTGAACCGCAGTTGATTTCTTTGCAAAGGGGCTCCCTACCAGTCCACAACTTGTCTTCGCCACAAGTTCTGGTGGCATCTCCAACAATCATGAAGCCATATTTGCATTCGTAAGAGACTACGGACTTATAGGCAACAGCTGTGAACATTGCTTTCCCATTGACCGGATCCTCGGGAATTGGGCACTAGAGAAAGATTGTGAAGAATTACAATCAAAATCTGAGTCCATGACAAGCCCAAGACATTGCTACCTGAACAGGCATACATATCGGTAGTTCTGAAGAAGTCCAGGTTCCATCGCTTTGACAATATAGAGAAGTCTCACCCACCAGGTCAAATCCAGGCAAACATTCGTATGATATCTGAGTGGAGAGAGTGTCAACGGCATAGGTAGGTTTCAGTGAATTCGTATTACAGCCGCACGTGACAGCCAACATCTATTCATGGTCACCTGACACTTGAACGTAGTGCACTCGCCCCTCTTCTTCCCATTGAGTAGATCCTGAGGTTTCCCGCAGTCTATGGGGTGGCACTTGAGATCGGGTCCGAACCAGCGGGCTGAGTCGTTGTAGAAGAAGCATTGAGCCTCTTGAAAGCCTTCTTTTCTGTACCCTGACAGACATGTATAGGTCACCTCACTGTCCAAGTCGTAGAAGAGCTGCAAGGCCAAAAGAATACTTGATGCTCTAATCGACCAGTCTACCTTTAACTGTGATTACCTGATCTTTGGTACCATTGTGCTTCGCGTTGGCAATGTGGGTGGGCTCACCGCAGTAATATCTCGATTGAGCACTCGAAGAGCCCTTCTTGCACGACGGCATCGTTCCCGACCAGAGGCCGTCGGAGTTGCACAGGACTTGCTCGCTGCCGACAATCTGGTACCCATCCTCGCAAGTGTAGACTGCGCGGTCGTTGAAATGCCTAAAAGGTTTTGTAATCGTGTCAGCCCCATAACAGAGATCAAGCAGAGTGGCTTCCTCACCTTCCAGTAAGGTGGACCTGTCCGTTTGGTGGATCAGGTAGTTCAGGACATTCCTTTTCCGGCCTGATGCACGACAGGCCGCACTCGCCATCGCACAAGCAGAGCCTCCTCTCATTCAGGCAGTTGGAGTCGTTGTCGCACTTGCGCTTGCACGAGCGACCGTTTTTGTTAGCTGCCTCTTCGTCCCTGTTCGATATGAAATCGGTCACTTGAGGCCTTTCTTGGCTGTCTCTTACGAGGTATGTTCTAGTCGGTAGGCGTACAATTTACACGCTGTTCCATTTTGATACGCAGATTCGTAAAAGAGCGATTTCTGGGCACCCACGTTGAGCTATGATGTGAGACTTTCTGTGTGATTGACCTTGGGCTGAGTCACTCAGACATGGTGAGAATAAATGCAGAAGTCACCAATGATATACACTTGTTTTAGGAAAAACAAGAAATGGCAGTGTAGAGGTGTCCCATTTTTGATGTGCAAGCCTTAAAATGTAGTAATAAAAGTATGACTAATTGAGCTCAAATCTTAGGTATGAACAGGAGAAATGTGGAGAAAGACTTGCTCCAAATTTGAGATCAATTAGGCACACTGTCAGTAAATAGCATTTGAAGTCAATCCTACTGTACTGCAGAAGTAAATATATAGATGGGGTTGGACAATTGAGGCATAAGATGGGCATCTTAAACTTGGAATTTTGTGCTCAATTTTTTGATGGACTCTTGTTCCAAATTTCAGCTTAAAATTCCAACTTTAGGTGGCATCATTGGCATAAGTCCTAGCACTATGGTCACAGAGTACAATCTACAGTAGTATCTGCTGCTTTGTGCTACCATAGCGCCTTTACCTATGCCTACATGTCACCTAAAGTTGGAATTTTGATTTTATTGCTACATTTTAAGGCTTGCATATCAAAAATGGGACACCTCCACATTGCCCTTCCTTGTTTTTCCTAAAACAAGTGTATATCATTGCTGACTTCTGCATTCATTCTCACCATGTCTGAGTGATTCAGCCCAAGGTCAATCACACAGAAAGTCTCACAGTCTCACATCATAGCTCAATGTGGATGCCCAGAAATCACTCTTTTACGAATCTGCATATCAAAATGGAACAGGGTGTAGTCTCCTGACATTGACACAATTACTCTAGACCAAGATTTTGCTACACAAAAGTCCCGAGGCAACATCGGGATCTTGAAGTAACCAAGCCAACTGTGACTTACTTGGGAAAGCAGATAGTAGCAATGTGGTGCCCACAACTGTACACAAGCCTTTTAAGACGCAGATGCGTAGGAGTGCCCTTAGCCAGACTTTTTGCCTCTCTAGATCTTTGGAGAACTCATCTAAGCCTAATCGACACCTTGGGCCTAGCCGAGGCATGAGAACAAGAAACATTGGTTGCAGTGGGGAAAAGGCCTAGATGACTGAAGAAAGAGAACGAAACCCAATGTTATTGGGTTTCGTTTAACTAACCTTTGAGAGGCATTTCATTAACTTAATCTACCTAAATGACTCTAAAGCTGACACTTTTGTGCAACCGACTGGCCGATCAATAGGTAGGTGCGTCAATTTCTTCTACAGTCCAGCCTTGACGCGTTTAACGTTGCGTCCAAGTGAAACATCATTAATATCATGCCTGTTCACTGACTGATCCACTGGCTTTAGTATAGCCTGAAAGGTATAGTACAAACTTGAGTCTTACGCCTTTCTAACTGTATTGCAGTCATCAAAGTAACAAGAGAAACTGATTGCTTAAGGTCAGCCGGTCGAATTGTCAAATTTGCCCTTCGTCGAGCAAAGCTGAAGTATAATCCTGAGAATCTGACCTCGGCCGGCACTCGTCCGGTTTGGTGTGAGCCGCCCCGACCACTGATGGGTCGGCAAACGCACTTCTGAGGCTGCGGACGGGGGTGACCTCTGACCTCGAGAACGAGAAAGCGGCGACATCAAAGACGAGGTAGTAGAGCGCGGCGACCGGAAGTGGCCTCATCCCGCCCCTAATGGATCGGACCTGGGGCGACGGCCCCGAGCGTCCCTACGGAGTCGGAACCCAGATCTCGGCGTCCGTCCAAGTTCATCGCCCCCCCGTCCGTCTCGGCGCGCCCCCCCAACTGGACCGGACCGGACGCCCGGACGGCCGGCGGAGACCAGAAGTCCAGAGAGGTTTCGCGACCGCCTCGACCTCGAACGGGTCCGCGCACTCGTATAGGTGCAGGCGGTGGCGCTCTTCTCCGTTCGCTCGCTCTGTCGCTCTCCCTCGCCGTCGGCTCGATCGACTGGCTGCGATGGCTTCAGCTGGGCTGGTCTGAACTATAGAGCGCTTTAGTCTAAGCAAGGACAGGAAGGGCGCAGCAAGCAGCGTCCTACTGCTGCGACTGCATCTGAGCGAACAGACGCACCAAGAGCTTTGTCGAGGGCAGCGGCAGCAGCAGCGGTAGCTGGTGGAGGGCGAGAGAGAGAGGAGTCACAAGGGCGAGCCGAGGGAGTCGATCGAGCATCGCTTCTGAGGCAGCCAGGACGGAGAGGAAGGAAAGGGCGAAGACGGCCAAGACTTGGCACATGCGCACGTTCCCGCCTCTCAGCCGGATGGAACTGCTGATGTCTGATCCAGCAGCCTGAGCAGCCAACAGCACACCTTAGACGGGTCGGGCTGAGTCTCGTTTAGATTTGACAAGACTACCCGTGCTCTGAACGACTGTAGATTCTCACTCGTGCTCACCACCACGTTGTTCGCGGCTCCATGAGAGACGAGTAACTAGGGCTGGATCCTCCTAGTTACGTTCCCAGTTCCCACTGATCCTGGTCGCTGGTGGCCGCAAAAATTCCAGGCTTCCAGACGTCAGGCAGTAGCTTGGGACTGGGGAACTCCATTACTTCCCGCCACTCATGTCCTTACGCGTCACTCGCGGGGCGTCCAACGCCGACCTCATGGTACCGGCGGGATCAAGCCGGTCCCTGCGCCCCAAGGCGGCGACCGGGTCAAAACCAAAAGTCAAGCCGCGGCGCCCACGCGCCGATCCGTCGGTGTTGAGACCGGCAATCGCCGTATCAGTGACTGGGATGAAGCAGGCCCTCCGCGTCCTGGAGAACGGATCGCCGGAGGTAAGAATGAAACCATGGAAAGTATGGTACCGACGAATTACATGTGTCCTTTCACGTCTTCACTCTCGTTCTGCCAGATTCGCCAATACCTCCTACAAGAATGCAACCTCATCTACGAGTGCCGCACGTGCTTCAGCATGTTTCGCAGCGTGGCCAACCTGGTGGCGCACAAGCGTTCCTTCTGCACGCAGAGACTGCAGGACGTGAAGCACGTCTATAGCAGGGATCCTAGCGAATATCCTACGCAGGCAATTTCGTCTGCCACACCAACAACTGTGCTCGTGCAGCCCGAAGAACCGGTCGATACCGTGGTCCCAGAAAAAGAGTGGGACTTCTCGCAGTACAGCCACTCGTTGGAGCTGCTGAAGGAGGCCGGCTTCATCAGTGAGATTGAGAATCAACCAGTCGTCAAGACCTTGAAGCCTGCGAAGGGCAAGCAGGGCTTAGAAGGGGTTGTCAACTGGCTTAAGGAGAAGCAGATCAACGGCTTCGAGACGGACTACTATCGCCAGAAGGAGGCGGAACATATTGTCAGACTGGAGCCCATGACTCAGACTTCCAAGGCTGTCTTTCAGGTAATAGATGGGTTCAAAACATGACAGATCATGATGCACCAAATCAGGCCGCAGTCGAGCCTGGGATTTCAGTAAACATTTTCACGCCTAAACTGCATGAGAAACTACGTGACTCTCTCTGAAGCAGACCTCACAAGGCATATTTCATCAGGCAGGTCGTAAGCTCTGCTGGATAAAAAATTAAAATATTTTTAGTGTGTTCGCTGCGTCATAGCATGTTTGTTTGTTTGTTTAGGGGGTGAACCACCGCCCAACTGAGATGGGAGGGGTGCAGGGAGTAACCCTATTGGGCCTTTTCCCGTCCCCAGATGGCAAACATGTGAAAACTCAGCCTGTGACATTGCCTTCATGGCGCACAAACGTCATCTCCAGCTTAATCTGTCCTTCCTTCCATAGCCTTGGCAAAGCGACCCACTTTCGTGAGTCTGACAAGGCTTACGAGGTTGGGAGGTGAGCTAAGTTTGAGATCATGGATCTGTTCCATGCGCTCCTTTGCAAGTGCTGGGCACT
>JAAUXU010145838.1_pt1 | contig 22539 bp, 22 predicted proteins | sample 7278151 | NCBI WGS metagenome assembly JAAUXU01 (sample SAMN14350113, study PRJNA611818) | marine sediment metagenome | isolation source: surface marine sediment (1.8m) | place: French Polynesia: Moorea | collected 2018-08 | reverse complement strand
CTGGAGGTCTGGGTGTAACTTCTAAGTCTGTGGTCAGAAGGTATCTATGGCTAAGGAGGGGGGGGGAGAGAAGAAGTCAGTAGGGGTGGACTTTGAGCCAGGAAAACCCGGCAAGCCAAATTCTGGCTCGACCCGGAGACTCATGGCCCGCTGCTATCACTCAGCTGGGGAAAAGAGAACAATTGTGTCCGGATCAGCCAGCTTCAACAGTAAAAACAAAATGGATGCGATCGGGATGCGGATGGACGACGCGGAGGGCATGGTGAATGTGAAGCGCGAGATCAGTTTCGCGGGCGAGATCAACTTCGAGGGCGAGGTCAGTTTCGGGTCGAGGCAAGATCAGCTTCGTGTTGACCACGAAGGGCGCGTTGAGCAAGGGTCGAGTCCGCTGGATTGCGGCGAGTCTTCTAACGACGCCGGGTCTCTCTGGTAGCATTCGTTGAAGATAAGGTAGTCGGTGTGGGCAAAGGTGCCAGACTTCCATACCGGTGGCATGGAGCAAAACCCCGTTTCGGTGGACCACCGTACAGGGGTTATCTGAATGCCCAGTTGGGCAGGACACTTCTATAGTACAATACTACATTAAAATGGTGCCTTATAGAACAGTAATGTACTATTACGAGGTGCCGAAAAAATTCACTCAATAATTTAACCGACCCCCATTATCTATGAGCCACTAATCGGCGGCCGCCGACTCTTTTAGACATCCTTGGTGACAGCGGGACACAGAACAGGCAGTTGGAGTGGGCCGAAATCGAGGCTCAAAGCTTCATCTTCTACGTAACTGGCAACACATTGTACTTCGACGGTGGCTCCAAGGGCGCCACCGAGACCGCGTCCGTGGAGGGCGACGAGAGGTTCAAGTGGAAGATGTACAAGCACAATCTGGGCACAAACGCATGCGCACAAGCAAATGTGCCCCTGAACCGAAAAATCAATGTTGTTCAGACGCACAGTGTGTAGCAAATTGCTACTAATATGTCTTGTTGCATTTCAGAGTCGCTCTAACCATCTGAGGAGCTCTCTCGGCTACTACAAAATGTCCACCTTGATGCCGTCGATGATTTCCCTCCCCTTCTCTGGCCTCAGGTCCGGAGAGATAGTCACGATCACATTTTTGTACCCGTGGTCCACGAGGCTGATCTGCGCCAACGCCTGGTGCATCAGCACGAAGACTTGCAGCACCACCACCACCTTCATCCTCGAGGTGGTGTCCGCGAACTAGGGTGTTGTGTCCTAGAGCCGAAAACGCTTCTCTCCATGGATACAAGAAAGTAATCGAAAGTTTTCCCGTTGATATCATGTTGGCCAATTTCGTCCACTGGTTTTCCTGGTCGCCAACAGCCGGTCTGGGCTAGGGAGCGTCGATAGGCAGTCCCTGGGCCGGGCCAGGGTTGCGAAAGTTTCTCCGCAGAACAGCAAGCACACACAGTAGGCGGTTCGGGCGGTGCAGCCGCGACGGGGGCAGAAGCTCCATTCAGTCTCCAGTACAGTGGAATCTCCATACAATAGTACTTGGTTGGGTGGGAGCGAACATCAAGGTGTGCATCTGGCCAATATTATGCTTTGGGATGACTGCTCATGACCCGACCCTGAGTGGCCTCAGACGGGCTGACACAATGAGAGAGCTCCTGTACATGGCTGACGAACTCTCTCGCTGTCTTCATGCAGAGGTTGCGTAATAGTGCGTCAAGCATCGAGGGCGGCGCCACGTCCGGGGGTCGGCCTCGCCAACACCCTGGTGGCTGAAACCAACCTATCCGAGGCCAGAGGTGGCTCAAGTTTGCATGACTATTGATTTTTGGACAGCTTTGGCATGGACAGAAATAGCTCTACAATGGTTGTTCTCTGAGGAATGGTCGAAAATTAATTTATATATGTGCTTTTAACGGTTAGGTTAGGTACGGCAGGAGTGAGGTGGCGTCACCTCAGATCTTGCTTAAAAGGACCACTTGAGCTCAGATCCAGTCGATTCACACTCAGAACTTACGAACTAGAAGACTGCAGCAATGGCGCAAGAGTACAAGAACACGTTACAGAACACGAAGAACTGTGAGAAGATGAAGAACTTACAAAGTAGGAAATGGAAGCGAGTACAAGGTGTAACAAAATGTCAATATGAGAACACACAAAGGACCATTAGCTCACTCTAAGGGAAACCAAGACTCCGCAACACAGCATTGAAATGCTCACGTTTGGGTCCTCGCGCTCCAATAACGTGTTGCTTCGGCCATTGTACGCAAGAGAGAAGTTGTAGAGCTACTTCTGCCGATTCCGAAAGTGTCGAAAGATCGAAAATTGTCCCAGACTGGACGGACTTGTGACCTGAGACAGGTTGACTTCAGCCACCAGCGAGTCGGCCCGGCCGTCCAGTCCGGAGTTGATGCTCAGGCAGAGCTTCAATTGCTTGGACAGTCTTCACAGCACCAACTGGAGTTTGGCCAGTTGGTAGGGCTGACTGGGGGTGGAGTCTGTAAGCGACGAGGACAATGCGGAAAATCCAGGACGGTTTCAACCTCTGGACCTGTTCAAGGCATCAGACACCAGATGGCTGATCCGGAGTGAAAGCGTGGATAGGGATGAAGCCTGGAAGATCCATTTTCACCTTACATACGAAGTGAATCGCAGTTCACTGACGCTTCACGAGATGCATAAAGCCCCCAGCTTTAGCTTCTACTTCTTCATCCGGTCCTGGAGGAGGACTTGAACGGAAAGACCCTTCTCTTCCAGAGGCATGCAAAAGATTCCATCAAGCTTCTTCAGGACTTGAAATTGAGTCTTTGGGGAATCCTATGAGCTCAGTGATGGCCGCTGATTCCCTGGAGGACCTTTGTTCTCTCAATGTGCCTGAGGTTCACTTTTTCAATCGTCCACGATGTTCAGCCTTCAAAAGTCCATTCAAGCTCAAGGGAACCCAAAGCTGCGAGCAAAGGACTTTCTGGTCCAGCGAAAGCAGCTTCATCAGTCATTATTTTAGGCCACATTGATGGAAAACAAGTTTTGCGATGTTCTGCATGCACCAGGAATCGTAGTGGGGAGGGAAAAAGTGACTGTAGCTTCGGGACAAATCATCTGACTAAGGAAATGAACAAAATGAGTCTTGTTCAGAAGACTTTGTTGCATCTCTTTTACTAAAGTCATTTTATGTTCCGATGATCAGCAAGGACACAGTTAGGCTCGAGAGATGTAAGCAGGTCCTTCAGCGCCCCCGCTCGCTGCGTGCACAACAAGTTCACTTTCATCGAAAAATGCTTTTCTCGGATTTGTATTTGGTACAAGCGATCTGGCACTTTCAGTTGCATGGATTCACTTAACAATGAATGTGCGAGGCTGTGGTTTTTCCTCTCACTGCAACTTCTTCACAACTCACACAGACGTGCAGCATAGGACACAGTGTGCATCAAAAATGAGCGGGCCAACTAAAAAACCTTCCAAATCATGTCTAAAATTATCCTTAGTCAGTTGTCACATGAAACTGCCTTCACTGGCCAGATTTGAGCTCACCCCAGTGACTCAGTCAAAAGTCATCTTGAAAAATCCCTCTGTCAAACGCCAACGCAGTGCAAATGACACCAATGTTTACATCTGTTAGTCTTGTTCTCCCTTCCCAGGAGACTCAACAGCAAAGCTCTGTCATTGGTGACCGAGGACAGGTGTTCACTGCATAGCAACAATGGGCCTTAACTTAAATCCGGACATTCTTGCCTCTGTCAGCTGTGTTTGGTCGAGGCCTCTTCTCCCAGGTCACATAAAGAAGGATAACAACTGTTGTATCCAATGCTTGGGATCTGTTTACACTAGCAGACAGTTCTGATGCTGTTTGTTGCCAAGGCTGCTGCGGCTGACCACAGCCACTAGTGCAAATTCACACCCTGCACCGTTTCTTCTGGTGGTCAGTGCAACGGGTTGCTTTTGTGCGTACAGGGTGGTGCAGGGTTGAAGTATCACATGTGTCCCTCCAGTGCATGAGTGATGACGAGAGCTGAACGTTGAATGTAAATACAAGGAGAATTTGCTCTATTTCAATCAATGAAGTGGCATCTTCTCTATAAGAATAAGAGTTAGCCAATTCTTACTGTAATCTCCCCATTACCTGGACTCATGCATTTTTTGCACCCACTAAGCGGGTCGAAGCCTTTAAACAATGTTTACTTTAGCTGTGTGCTCTCTCTGTACGTCCATTCGATACACGCACGTGCAGCTCTGCTAATGACGACGCTGCTTTTACAGCTCTCTGGAGACCGAGTGCGACGCGGGGAGGTGCCAGGGTCACAACAGCAGCGACCAAAGCTGCAATGTCTCGGACATAGAGAGACACGCGGGGAAGGAGGCTCTGGACGGTGGGATTGGTGGAGGCGTCGTCCATGCCCAAGATTGAGACAGGCCCGGGAGGGCCTCCCGCTCAAGGCCTCGTCCCACAGCATGAGACACGTATTAAGAATGAAATATTCTTGCAGAGACAGACTTTTTTACTACAGAAGAAATGGATGAGCGATGTCGTGTTCATGCGGAGAAACTTTCTTATTGAGAAAACTTTTACCTTCTTCTCATTCCACTGTTGGACTGTCCCTACTGTACCTGGACACGTGAACGTACAGTGGAACTTCTCTATAAGAATTAGCCCGTTCTTGCTTGCATAGGGAACGACCTACTTTACATTGAACAATTTCATGCTTAGGTTGCTTAATCCAAGTTTCGGCTGCACTGCAAGCAGCACTGAGTGCTGGCTGGAGTGGAAATGTGCCAGAGATCGGTTAAAATCTCACGCGACAAATCTATTACTGGTCTCGTGCACGCATGATTGTACAGTGCAGACAGGATTTCTCAGAATGGTCGAGCGGATGTGTGTGTAACATCCTTATGTGACCTTCATAACCTATGAGTGGTGAGGGACAGTTTGAGGGGTAGCTGAACCCACACGTGCGGTGCAGTCGTCACTGCTTTGGTAGCTTGCATAGTTGGCAACCGTTAATTGTAATAATATATGCATTTGGGGGTCCACGTCAACTGGTACACAAAGACCGGGATCAGACCAAGAAACAACGGTTAAGATGATTGAGAGTGTTCTTCCCATCAATGGCAGCACTTCCAATGGTCCAAAGCCTCGTCACAGCCCTGCAATGAGGATCGAAACCACCATTGCAGGGGACAACATGACCCGGGCCCCCAGCTTAGTGTGGCAGGTCCTGATCGTTTGCATTATGTACGTTGCATAACGTAGCGAGTCACCGCTTATTTCACACTAGCAGAGGTGCCCGGCATTGCTCGGGTTATTATAAGACTGGCCGCAACTCAGACTCAAGACACGAAGCTGATCTCACCCTTGAAGCTGATCTCGCCCTCGAAGCTGATGTCGCACCCGGATCGGATCCATTTTGTTTTTACTTTGAAACTGGCTGATCCGGACACTCATTTTGGCTTGCCTGGTCTTCCCGGCTCAGTGTCCACCTTCCCTCCCCTCGTCTCGCCATAGATAGTTGTGGCCAAAACTGGTCCTGCACAGCTGTTCCCAAGAGGCTAACCTATACCTATTGCATGGCCATCTATGGCCTGTGTAACGTGGTATTAGGGAACTTTGGACCTCGATTTCGGCCTCAAATGTAAGGTGTGGCGGGATCAGTTTCAAGCTGGTGATGTGTAGCGTCTGCAGACCGAGTTTGGTGACGATCGGTGCGGCGGTTGGGGCGGCCATAGCCTGACAGGCAGACCTCCACACACGCACACACCCACACCCACCCACACCCACACCCACACCCACGGACACCCACACACACCCACACACACACACGACGACTTTGCTTTACATATATAGATAGATAGAAGATATATATAGCTAGAAAGTTTTGTGACATTTTCGATTTTGAGCATCAGAGGCTTCTTCCAAGGGCCTCTGCCTGAAGTCCTTGGCCTCCGCCACACGCCGCAGCCATGGCTGCCGGGAAGCACTTGGTCTTTGGGGTCCGAAATGTTGGTCCAGCGCCCCTCAATTCTGTCGATCCAGTGCTGGTTCTGTCTGGCAGACCACAGCTGTCGACTTCGCCTTCTTTGCTAAAATGGTTGCTCACCTAAAATAGATACACCCTGTATAAGAACTGCGACATCAGTGTGGGTAACATGGTAATGATGACCTTCTCCCCTCTCTGTCAGCCTCGTATTGACGGCAACATCGAGTTCAGTCACGCTCAATTCCGCTACCCCACGCGCAAGCAAGTTCGCGTCCTCAGGGACTTCTCCATCGCCGTCAATGCCGGCCAGCAGGTGGCGCTGGTGGGACCGTCGGGCTGCGGCAAGTCCACGTGCATTCAGTTGCTTCAGAGGTTCTACGACTTGTCCTCCGGAGAGCTGGTTAGTATTTTCTTCACTTTGAGGAGTGCAAAAAATGTCCGCGTGTTTATTTGTATGCGTACGCACATAGCTTAGCACATATGATTAATGACTACTAATAACAACTCTCAGCTGCTTGAGGGCCAGAACATGGAGGGCCTCAACGTTCCCGTGGTCCGGTCTCGCATGGGCATCGTCTCACAAGAGCCCGTTCTCTTCGACCGAACGTTGGCCGAGAACATCACGTACGGCGACAACGACCGAAACGTCTCCATGGACGAGGTCGTGGACGCGGCCAGGAAGGCCAACATACACACCTTCATCGCGTCACTGCCACAGGTAATGACGCAGACTGGATCCCGTCGGGAACAGTTTTATTTCTTGCTTCATTTACGTGACGTTCTAATAGAGACGTTAGTGGGCCCGGCTCGACATCATTTTCTCGACTCGCAAGTTCGAAAAAGCGCGCACAATGTCCGTTGTGGGGCTCATCCCTAGTTCCTGTAGCTATGTTGTACAGGGTGCCTCTTTGCATGTACGCTAATACGTAGGTTCGGCTATAAAGTGGCTCATAACTCCATTATACGGGCATGTTATTAGGCGATATCTACATCAATGAAAAGAGAACAATGTCTGGGACTCCGAGTTGGCTGCAAAAACACTTGGTCGTGGCAAGAAAGAACAAAGTACGTTGCCAATTCAGAATTAATAGAATGGAGGAAGTTGCAAGACAAGAAGGTAAATCAGTTGTTCTACACAGGGCCCTTGTACTGTACCAGTCCTCTCTTGTATTGACGATATTTTCAATGACTTCGACATGCATTAACTGACTGAAAAAAATCATGGAAAGACCTCCTAGATCAGTGTCATGTTGAGTTTTTGAAAGTGTTCGAAAGTTGATCCAACACTGATTTTTTCTCGCACTGAAATTTGCTTTGCTTAAAGCCAAAAGTCTTCACTTCACTTGCTGCCCACGCTGCTCTTGCTGCAGAAGTACACGTCCTGCGTAAGTTGGTCAATGCAGCTTGTGTCGATAGAAACCCCATGCTGCGTACGTACTCTGCACAGGGTTCAAGTGTACCAAAATCAACTTCACTCTGAAACGAGCAGGAACGTTTGCTAAGCGCGTGAGGAAGAACGTGCGTCATACTTTCATTCATCCATCTAGATGAATCACTTTTTTTGCATACCTCTTCTCCGTGAAGTGCGTCATTCTCACGGAGAAGTTGCTGAGTGTTGCACATTGCACTGTTATGTACCAGGGCAAGCTGCCCTTAGCTTGACCAGACGAGCAAAAATATGAGACTGGCTCGGGGGCCCAAACATAACCCGGCCCGACCCGCACATTGCCGGCCCAAGACGACCCGGTCGCAAGATAACCGGATGAAGTAGTTGCTTGGTACAAGCCATTGTGCTAGTCAGTAGAGGGATCTGATTTTTGGAAAAATGGTTTCAACCATACACGGAGTCTCTTCACACATATTGGGTGTGTTGAAAGATTAAAGTTGTCATTCATTTTTACAAAGTTTCACTTTATGAAGTCCAAATTTTGACAAAGCTAAAAAGAAAAGTTATTAAGCAGTCTTTGTTCGGAAGTTCTACTTTGGTAGTAAAATTTCACTTTGATGCTCAGCAGCCGCAAAACACACAGTTCCACAACACGGGTGTGTTGTGGCCTTTGCATACACTTACCTGTGGCAAAATCATCATATGAAAGTACTGAGAACAGAGAAATATGCAGTACTTTAGTACAAAGTATTTGAATATGTCAGTCTTTTTACCACATAATGCCTGTTCGAATTGTAGCACTACATCTGCTTTCGAACTCGCCGCGGCCAGACTCATTGTGTCCGACCGGAGGACAACTTTTGGCCGAGGACGGGCCAACACATCGTCAGTCAAAGTTCGAAGAATACGGTTCAAGTAAATCAAAACAGTGCTCTAAAGTTAAAGATAGGTGCTCTGTTTCATGGGTGATGTCGATGGCTGTGCAAGAGTAGAAGTGCGAGAATGCCAACTGCTCGTCAGATGGCTTTTTGTCTTTTTTTCAAAAAATCCACCATTGGCATCAATACAAGCTTGCAAACGGCCTCTAAATTTTGCACATTCGGTGCGCACAAATGTTTCAGGCAAAGCTGCCCATTTTGCACAAACTAAGTCTTTCAGATCTGGCACATTGATGACTACGTAGCCAGCCATGGACTCTTTGAGTGCCCGAAAAACAGCATAGTCCAGGGGCATCAGATCCGGACTGTGTGGCGGCCAATGGTGCTTGTCCACAAACTTTGGTGCTGCCTCTTTCAGAAAATCTTGTGTCTTGGTGGCAGTGTGCGCAGGTGCGCCATCCGGAATAAAAGTCCAAGTGTTGCCAAACCTTCTCTGAGCCCATGGAAAGACTTTGTCATGCAAGAGAGCAATGTAGGTGTCGGCATTAAGGCGCTGGTTATTGTTGAGGAAGACCATCTTACTGCCATCAGATGCAATGACGGCTAAGATTTAGATGTGAGCAAATCTCCTCTGAACTCGGATATTTTTCACTTCTGTGGGAGCGTCTCCAGCATTTGGTGCAAGGTATCGGCTGCTGGAATTGCTGAGCATCTCCCCGAGGGGAAATGGTGTCTTGTCGACGAACACAAGCACACCAGTTCTCCTATTGCAGGATGTTGTTCAACAGCCACCGACAGTTCTCCAATCGTTTGGGTTCATCTTTTGGTTGAGGATCTTGCCGCTTCTGCTGTTTGAAAGACTTCAGACCAAGGTCTTGTTTGACTACTCAGCCCATCGTGGTCCTGTTCACGCCCATCTGTCTGGCCAGTCCTCTGATGGACTTCTTCTGGTCATCAACGATGATCTCCTGCACGGCTTCAAGGAATGACGGTGTGCGCACACTGCGCATGGGCTTAAAATCTCACTTTTTCTGACAAAAGATGCTAAATGTAATGGAAGGGTATGGTTCCTTCTCACTAACTTACCCTGTCCACACCTTGTCATTCTTTATTGCTTCTTTCACCCTGTACACAGTTGCACTGCTGCAACCCTGGTCCCGTATGATTTGCACTGGTGGTATGATGCGCGCGAGCATGGATGATATTGCCCTATGCCCTGTCCCTGGTTGACATGACTACCAGTGATGTTTTTTTTTACTTTTTCTGCAGGAACTTCTTCTGTTTACTTTGAGACACTGTCATGCCAAGTAGGACTGTACTACGTAAGCTCATAGTTTAAGGAGAGCGGGAATTTTGAAAATGTTTCGATTTACTTGAACCATGTTGTATTGTGCTAAAATGCAGCCAGGTCATATACCGCTAGCACATTGCACCCTCTGCGCTGGGTTGGAAGAGTGCCCCTGACGGCAGAAACCAGCCGCGGACAGACAGACACACAGACAGAGTACATAAAGTCCTAGCGCTTTATTTATATAGATCTATGACAATGAAGCTCCTATATCGCCGTAGATAGCTACTGAGCAGTGGGGGGGCGCGCACGCCCATGGCGTGACGGACGCACATTTGGATACTCGATGATCCGGGGATGGTGACCTTTGTGGATGAGTCAAAAACCACCAAAAGACACCCCTCTGTTCTGTTCACTCCCTGGCTCTGTCTCCTGCTCTCACTGTGGTGATGGCACGCCCAGCTTTTGAGCTGGACCAAGTCAAAAGTAGCAGGAAGAAACAGTATGACTTAGCTTAGGCAGACAGGCAGACAGGACTATGATCAATCTAATACGGTATATTTGTGTCTGGCAACGAAACTCATCCATAAATCCAAGCTCAAACAAAATTCCAAATTTTGATAACGTTGTCTCGTTTGTAACTAACAAGAATAACTTTCATTGCGTCCCTCTGTGGGATGAACAATTTTAGAGATACACTTCAAACTTGATCTAGGAGAACTTCAACTCGTGCCTCCTGGTCGCTGCGACGTGATCAAGTGTTCCACGGGATGGAAAACTTGCTTGCAAACAGCAGAAGCAGCTGCAGATGCGCCAAATTGGAACCAGCTTCAGTAAAAGAAAAATATGCACTTTTCAAACTAAATGTATTTATTTACCAACTTGTGCGAGACCCTGTATCAGTCCTCTTTCTCGGATGACAGATTTGGTTGGTCTTGACGAGCAAGCATCAATTGCACGAAAGGCTGAAAGGTCAGCCTGACCTCGGCCTTTGTCCGTCCTCTCGTTATCACCTTTCGTACGAGAAAATTAATGACCGACGAAACAAAGGGGACAAAAAGTTTGAACAAGTTTGTTGTTCTCTCAGCCTAAGACTCATGTCCAGCGCATGTGTCTGGCCTTTGTTCTATGCCAGGAAAAAAGGCTCGTTTGCCAATTGGCGCTTTCAATGCGTTGTCGACCTCGGAGCTGTGTAGATCAACTGTTTGTACGCAGTCACAGAATCGAGTGGGCTCAGGTAGCCTCAAGCAGCCTCAAGCAGCCTCAAGCAGCCTCAGGCAGAGAGACTACACAAATGGGAAATGAGAAATGAAGTAAAAATAGGAGCAAGCGATTTTTTTTTTTTTAAAAAAAAAAGTATTGCTGTAAGAGAAAAACCCTCACTTGGTGTTCTTCTCCTCTCCCTCCTGTATGTATAATGTATGCTGGCATACTTTTGCGTGGTTGGCGAGGGGAGCTGCGACTGTACAAGAGTCTCTTTGCTTGAAAAGAACTTTGGCGCTCATCGGGAAGAACTTTCCTCTTCAGCCGGCGTCAGCACTGTGCAGTACTGTAGCGTCTGGAACAGCGAGTCGACAATTTGACACGTGACCCACTCGTCATCTGGCTGCGACTGACAAACTCGTTGGAGAATCGATCTGGAGACCATTTTGTCTCCCCTTGACTGAGCGTGAGCACGGTTCAGCGGGAACGCACGAGGTTGGCTGTCATAAACTTTGAGGGCTTTGACGATTTAGTACTGGAGGACAGTGGGACTCAGATTTAGCGTCAGCGGAGAAGACAGCGACTGCGTCTTATGCAGAGTGTCCCACGTAAAATTGGACGCTTCGGAAATGTCAAAATTTCACTCGTAACTTGTGACTGGATTCACTTGCACAAGTGGAGCTATGGAAAGCTCGGGTTCCCCTCCTCCAGAAAGATCGTTTACACTTCGACCCTACAATTCTTCCACCACATGGTCGAGAGAGGCCCAAAAAGTGGCAAGTCATATTTTGAACAAATTTTTCTACTAAAACTTTTTAAACTGATATTTTTGATCCTCTTTTGTATGAAGTTACAGCTCTTGAATCTTTTCCAGGAGTGTCCATAGCTTTTCCTGAGATCTGACCAATACGGTCTTCACACCTAGTCTGTCGTGATACGAGTTGGACCCCTGATTCCTGCTCTTTCTTGTGACAACGAGACCAATTTCTTGCTCAATGTGGTTAACCTTGGAAGGCCAAAACTTTTGACTGGATTGAGCTACAAAAGTGGTTCAACCCTCTATAGAACCCTAAGAATCCCCTCTAGGACGGAACTGATGTGTTCTTTTGCCCTGGGGCCACTCATGTGTTCGCAATGTTCAGATCATGACCTGTCCAACTTTGCGTCGAACGCTGAGTGGGACGCACAAAACTGCCCCTGGTGGATCAATGGTGTCATCGTTCAACTTCCTATTGTTCTCTAACAACTTGCTGACCGTGACACCAAAGCTTGGTGCTCTCCTTTGTCGCCCCAAAGAAAGATTTTCTGGTTTTTTTTTCTTTTTCCACTCTTACCATTTATGATACTGGCATTAGAACTCCACATTTACGAGCACGAGTGTTGTTTGGGTACTTTTGCAGCGACTTTCAAAGAGTTGTGTCGAGAAAAGTGAGTAAAATAGAGGTCACATTTAACAATGGACTAAATCAGAGGCTTAAAAAATGGGTGTTCAAAAACTGACTGAGTCCTTGACTATATAGTGGTTAGCAGGCTCGTTCGACGGGGTCTTTACTCTAAAAATGGTATACGGAGCAGCTTGGACTAGGATTTCATCATCAATACTTTAATATTCAAGATTTGGACACAAAAAGTTCCAAGAGGCCATGTTCTACCTCGAAGTTTCTTCGGTAATCATAGGGAGTTAACAACAAGCAGAGTAGACCAACACTTTTTTCAAACTTACTTTGCTAGCAAACTTCATATTTGTAAACTCTTTGATTCTAAATATCATTTTCTTGAAAAAGCCTTTTCGAATTTCAACCCAGAATCCATTTCTTTAACAATAAAAGTTTTGTTTCTCACGCCGGAAGTTGTTTTTTTTATGGCGCCAGAAGTTTCACCGGTTTCTCAAAACATCCAGAGTGATCAAGAAACACAGTGTGCTAGGCCAGGGACAATTTCAAAATTCCAACTTTTGGGGATTTTGCATGGAGATGCATCATTAAGGTCCCAAACATGCTTCCCTAATTTTTTTTTTACTTTTATGCACTTGAAGTGGGTCAAACAGGGTAAAGACTATCAAAAATGGCATAAAATTCCCTTAACTAGTCTAATATTAGTGAAAGTAATGAGGAGGCTTCAAATTTGAAGTCGAACACCATCATGTGTGTCCTGTTCCTGTCAACATATGTGTTCTATTGAGAACACATATCTAATATTGACTAAGATAGAGTCAAGATGTGTTCTCATAGAATGTTTGCTTTAGACTGGAGCTGATGGAAGCAGAGCAAGAGGAAGAGAAATATGAATCATATTTCTCATATTATATGATACAGTGGATGCGGTTCATTAGAAGCATTTGGCTAGCTGCATGTGGCTAGCTGCATCTGACTAGCAGTAGTAATAATGCTGGTCATATACGTATCCGTTACTTAGGGATAGAGAAATGTGGTTTAAGCCTAAATAACATGTAGAAACATCAGTTCCACAGTGAGCAATTCAGAAATACCCTTAGTTAGTCTTTAATTAACTTCGTAATTGAGGGAGGAGTGGTCAATTGTAGCATCTGATACCACAAGTGTGCTTTTTGACCCAAATTGCCACTCTGACCAAAGTTTCAGGCCTGTTGTTGCATTTTTGCCAGTCATGACTCAATTACAGAACTTAAGGAGTGATCAAATCCATAATCTGACGCCACCATAGTGATTTGTGGCTGAAAGTACCTTTACAACCAAAGTTTCAGCTCTCTATCAGCTTCCTGATGAAAATGTCCCTGGTCTATGGAAACCTGGCGCACTGTGAGATCTAGTTGTGAAATTGCCATTCAGGCAAAGAGGAAAACATAATCTTCACGATAAAAAGATCCTTCCAGTCTTATTGTGGCTGATGAAAAACAGCCCATTTGTTGCAGCAGGAAATTATAATCGGGAGAAAAAGGAGTCTTTGCTTTTTTTCTACAAAGAATTGCTACTCCTGTAACTTCTTTTTCATTTATTAATTGTCATAGCGGGCATGAAAATTTTTTTTAATCTTTTTCTTTACCACTGGTGAATGCGAGTGGGAGCGTAAAAGTAACCTGTCCAGTGTACAATGAGACCAGTGCGAGGGGAAAAAACTATTAAATCCCTAGGGATATAAAAAATTCATTCATTAGAAATACACATTACACAGTATCACTCATTGCAATAGTTAAATGAGAAGTTTACATGGCAATCTTTAAAAGTTAATCCTTTGATGCTCAGAGGCATTGCCTTACCACAGTTATCTTTAGTTTCTATGGTCACTTCTGATCGCTGTGATCTGGTGATCCTCGCATGGTCTGACTCCAGATAATTATTGGTCTCATCAGTGGATGTAGTGGGAACATTTTTTGGTACCTCTGTGTCAGTTGTAGTTTGGAGAAAGTACGCCATCCATCGCATTGATGCCCTACTGCGATCAACATATTCCTTGACCATGGAGTCTTGAGCCCAGTCATAATGTGTCTTCGACTCAACAGTTGATGCACCATTGTGAGCTGTGAGCTGCTACTGTGGCCAAGGATCTATGCCAGCAATGTCCCATAAAGGACTCTGGGTTTTCCTTAGAGAGGACCTGAGCAACCTCCTTCCCAATTTCCACAAGAGTATTCTTTCCGATAGATGTGGGGTGATATTTTGTGTCCCTCAAATTTCTCCCAGTGAAGGAAAGGGCATTTGGGGGTGCTTTTGCCAACCCCTTGTGGTCAACATCAAGCTCTCCCAAGTATTTTGTTATGAGTATTGCCCAGCAGACATCATTACTACTGCAATCCCCACCACGAAGTTTCGGTATCAGGCACTTGGAGAGCTAAAAGAATCAAATGCAAAATCTGGGCAGCAAGTTTTATGTCATTAGCAATACCTTAATCTCTTGCCTTTGCTTTGCCCTGGGAAATTCCACCTCGATCCCATTGTTGCAGACCTTAATGCTATCTTGACTCAGATGCCTCAGTTCACAGGTACAGTGAGGATCCTCTGAAGAATGCAAACACCACAACAACTTTGCTCATCTGCCAGTACTTTGTTGCAAGGGATCTGTCAGTAACAAATTTCACAGGATCTTCATATTCAAACACTGAGGCCTTCTTGGTGACTTCTCCTGAGCAGCATGAGTGGACAAACTTCTTGATTCATGGCCAGTCTTTGAGACCCTTCCCTGATTAAAAATTGGGATATGATTTACTATGTGTTATTTAAGCATGAGCTAAGCACTTACCATACAGCCTTTGATGAGTATTACTCAGCATGGCATAAATTGTCCACAATGTTGATCCCCTGTAGCTCTTTTGTCACCTGATCTTCGAAAAATACCAATGGTGCTGTGCTTCAGTTGGGGTCATATTGTCAGGGATGGCCCTTTTGAACTTAAACATCTGCCATGCTTTTCAATATTGTGCAGCACTCTTCTTTGGTAGTGTCGCTAAGAGAATTTCCTCGAGCAAAACTTCTACCTACTCACTTGTCATCTTCTCACTCATTACTCCACCTCAGTACTCAATTGTTTTGCCTCCTTTCGTAAAGCTCACATCACGTGACTAGAGGTGCCAGATATGTATGAGACACTCCAGTTTTATGCTTCCACTTGCACTCACCAATGAGCCCGAGGGCAAGCCTTTGGGCTCCATAAAGTCCTTTTCCCCATCACTCGGGACCTGGTTTATTTCCCTTGGAACAGAGTACATAAAATACTATTGGGTGTGAGCACAATCTTGCCTTGTTTAAAAATTGCGTCGTCTCAACGCCTGATGCAGCTTTCGCCAAGCATTTTATCAACAAACAGTTTCATGACTTTGGCAGGATCACTCTGGATCTGCTCAAGCCCGACATCACTGAGGTGTCTTGGTTCACTGGTACTTTCAAATCTGCGCTGGAAGAGGCTGGAAAAGAAACTTTGAATCACATGTGCCAATGGTAAAGCATGGTAGAAAATGTCAGGACCCGCGCAGCTATGCCTTAGGTCAACGTTCCATCCTGAAATATGAAGCAAAATATGTAGACATTTTGAACTGCCCAGTGGGTAGGGCTTTTTCATCATGTAAAGAAAAAGATTTACAATTGTTCCTGTTCGCACTGTAATATGGTGGCATTTAGACATGTTGTCGTGGACGTACACGTGGTTCTCCTTACCCTACAGGGCTACGACACCAAAGTTGGCGAAAAAGGCACCCAGTTGTCTGGCGGTCAGAAGCAACGCGTGGCAATTGCCAGAGCTCTTATCAGAAATCCTTCCATTCTACTGCTCGATGAGGCGACCTCAGCTTTAGATACGGAGTCAGAGAAGGTACGAGTTACTTGTTACCGATTTCAGTAGTTCATTTCACGTTTCCCCCTCACAAAAATAATTTTCCTCTCTCATTCAGGTGGTCCAGGAGGCCCTGGACAAGGCCCAGGAAGGCCGGACGTCCATCACCATCGCCCACCGACTGAGCACCATCCAGAACGTGGACAAGATCTTCGTCGTGTCCCACGGCCGCCTCGTCGAGGGAGGGACGCACGCGGAATTAGTTCAGATACCGGGGGGAGTTTATGCCAAGTTGTGGGGCAGCCAAAGCGGTGTCAAGAAGACGTAGACCAGGTTATTGTGGGCCAGGTTGGGGATCTAAGACAGATGTATTTTTTTTAGACAAATCAAAACCTCAGTTTTACCCGCGCAGTCGACGGTGCTGCCATTGACGTCACCTCTCGCCAGACCTCGAGCAACTCAAAGTTATTTTGCCTATGGGAACGTATTCATTCATGTGCAATGTCGCATTTAGTCTTCACTCTTCATATATATATATGCAATATACACATAATTGGTCGATGTCTCCTCTGATGTCTCTGATCGCGAAGAACAAGTTCTCAATCAGTCGCTGCTTTCTTAAGTCTTCCGTCAAGTTTTCGCGCTCACCTCTTGATGCGACCGCCAGAGAAACCTTCTTCAGGCTTGAAGCGACTAAACTTGCGGGTCAACTTTTCTATTGCAACCAGACCTTCAAAGTGGGTCTTGACCGCATTGCAGATGTAGTTGCAAATCTTCCTGTTCCTCAAAGTAGTCGGCAGTGGGGATGGGGAAGCAACCTGCAATCCCGGGGCTTTTTTTAAATTGTTTTCAGGAATGGGGAACGAGAGAGAACCTGACGTCCCTGGGGGGTTCTTTTCGAGCAATTGGGAAATGGATTGGAAACCCTGACTCCCGGAGACTTTTGTAGTTGTCGTTTCTCTACCCAACCCAAAGCAATGAAAGCAGGCGGGGCTTCCTTTACAGTTCTCTTTCCCGACCAATTTCTTGGCACCCAAAATACTTGGCAACCCTGGCTTTGAGAGACAATCGGAGATCCCAAGAGCAGTTTTGACTGAATCTTGATACACCCTGTACGTCCCGGAGGGAAAGGGCGGGTAGTCCTTGACCGAGAGAATCGAGGTTTGCAGAACCATGAAGTACTGAACACGAGCTGTTTTTGGTGGATTCGACTTCTGACAGCTGCCTCAAATAGGCGTTGTTCCAAAGTCAGTTTGTGACAAACTGTTGCTCCTCGGGATGACAAACGAGGACGCTCAGTCTGGCAGTCCTGACCTGGAACAGAGCATTTTCTGGCTTCTCTCCAACAGCGTGCCAAGTCTGCCGCTGTGCCTGTTGCACGTCATCGAGGCGTGGTGCAACAGCTCGTCCAAGTGCAATTGAACTAACCTGTTTTGTTGCAGGACGATAAACGGAAATTATCCGCACGTGCACCCAGGTGTGCGTAGGATTTGACGTCAAACCTATGCTGTGCTTTCTCATTTACTAGGAGTAGGAAACACGAAACCCATATTCAATATCGGGCTTTCGCCCCTAGTCCGTGTAATACCTCGGGCAGATAAAAAAAACCTCGGGGATTCAACCCCAAAACTCGGATTATGAAGCCAATTTATAGTTAGAATAGTAGCAGGGTCCAGAAGAAACGTTCACATGATATTTTTTTCCACAAAATTGGCCATTCTTGGCATTCATAAATTTTACGTAAAATGCCATTTTTTCGAAAATTCCGCGCATGTTGGCCTTCTATACTAAATGGGCTTCTAGATTTCTTTCGCCCCTTCTACACTTCTCAATGATGAACATGCACAATTAGTTTCACTGGCGGCTGCGAAAAAACCGGCCATTTCAGAGAACACTGAAAAACGGACACCTGGCAACAGTCTGAACTCATAAGAAAAAAAGAGGCGAGATCTGAGCTCAGAGCATTGGGGATGGCTTCGAGCCGCCGAATTGACTCGAGCTCACGTGTCTGAACTCAAACCGACTCGAACTCGCAAAAAAGCAGTCAAGGCCATCCCTAGAGGTCTGAGCTCAGATCTCAGGGGCGCTGTAGCAATCGTAGGATAAACGAGCAGGGTTGCCAGATGTGCAGGTTTTTCTGCGAAGTATATATTTCTCTGAGCTTGTACTTGTATTTAAGATTTTGGGAATTTTGAAGCTGCACCAAAAAAGTTCCATGGGAGCTGGTTTTAGGTTGAAGTGTTTAAACTTCAGGGTTCAGTCCTCAATTGCAGGTTTTCATCACATTTGGCGCAGGTTTTCACTGCTTGCTACGTCCGGGATGGAGGTCGAGCCAACCCATTGGCCTGAAGGCCAGAGCTCGTGCTGGATTTGACAGATAATGGTAGATCCCGTCTCCCGCGCCCGAGAGATTTCGGGTTTACATTTCCCCGGTAGCGATTGTTGTCCTCCGGGGCGCAGCAGAGACTTTGGTTTGATTATTCTTAGCAACCACTAGAAGGCCATAAATGCGGCATCGTGTATTCTTAGAGGCTTTTGAGTGAACGTTAGAATCAAGTTCGAGATTTGTGCAGCAGTTTTATCAGCTCCATTGGACTGTTTTTTCTTGCCCAGCATGGCTAAACACTCACTCGCTCGGAACACCGGAGCCTAAGATCATGAGGCATCTTGCAATGACTTGGTGGAGATACTTGTAGTTAGAGTTGCCCTCAGTGGACCACCAGGCTAAGGAATTCGTGTCTTGCAGCAAGTCTGGCACCTCCAGGTTTTCCACAGTCATACTGTCTGGACTGGAAAAGGAGAGAATCCTTCGCAAGGTCTTAATTCTTAATCAAAACTTGCCCAGATAGATGAGGCCCCGATGGAATCAGGCGTGAATTTTTTTTGCTGAATGGGACTTTGCTCATCCGCCAATTGGCAGTGCTTCAATGAATTCTCATCTCAGTCAGCGTAAAGCTCACTAAGCTGTTTGCTCATCTGGGAAACCCCGTCTCTTGTACCTTCAATAAAATTGCACACAGTGATTAGTCTGAGTATTGACACTTTTGATTGCTCTTGGCACTGAATGAAGATCCCCTTTCTTGATGTAGTCCTATATCGAGCTGGTCGAGAGATTCTTGTTGTTGATGTGCTCCAGCTTGGCAGAAGCAATCGTCATGTTGGTGCAGCAGGAGTTGATCTTATGTTTAAAGAAAGGAATTTGCTTCTGGTTGGCACTGATTACTGCATAAATTATGCACTGTCTGACCTGCAGGCCACAATCTTCCAGTCAAAGTCGAATTTCTTGGCCAGGTCGCTGAGGTGCTGGGTGACGTTGCTGCTGAAGCACTACTCATGTGGTACCAATGTATGCCATCCTGGAGTTCCACATGTCACAGGTGAGACCGGTCCCCTTCACTATCTTCACGCTGTTGAGCTGGTTCTCGTTCTCCGTCACGCTCAGGCTTGGGATGACCTTCATGAAAATAAATCTTCTAGTCGGGAGCTGGTAGTGAGGTTCATAACTCTTGAAGGCCTTTACTCTCCAGCAGCGGCACTGGCTGAAGGTCATGGGTCAAGAAAAAGGTCCTTGTCCAGTTTCGTTTTTGTGTGTGATGCTTGGCAATACTTGGGCAAAGTGAGGAACTTATTTCTCCTCGGGTGATTATCCTTCACCACTACTAATTGCTATTGGTGACTGGCATCCAGATGATAGGCGAGCGTGCTGGTGATGCTACCCTTTATGAGATTTCATAACATTTCTACGTTTTATGAGGCTTCTTGCGCAGATTCCTTCAACCAAGTCCTCCTCGTTCGCTGTAATGTCTCTAAACTCGAGAGGCCTGACGCCTTGGATTTGGCTGGTGGCTGTAACAAAGAATAGGAACCAGATAAGTTACCATCACAGACCAGAACCTCGTCATTTTCTCCTTGTAGCACAGCAAAGAAGAACAGCTCCCCTAGTAGGACTCCCTCATCTCCATTGCCGGGCACAGGCGCAAAAGCACTACCTTGGTCATGGTCCCATCTATATCAAGGAGTGGTGGTTGCCATGGTGAGGCACTCTTGCACGAATGACACATGTCACTATCAACCACTTCCAAAGTCCGAAAGTCCAAAATTGAAGCCATTTTTTCAGCCCCTCATTCTGCTGAGAGTGCATTTTTTGAATCTTCTAAGTAGAGTTAAAAATATCATCAATATATCGCTGGCTCCCTTGCAGTGTCAAGAAAACGGAAGAAACTCAAGAACAAAGGCTTCGTTGGGGTTTGGCGTGGTTGGGGACTGCAAGGCAAGTGTTTCTGTTCCTTCAAGCATGGACACGGTGCTCAAGACGCAACACACTGAACGGTAGGATCAGCTGCAGGGTTTCATCGCCCTGCAGCAAGTCCGACGTTCTCTCATGTGATTGTAGCTACTCTTCCATGACACTGCTGGAAAACCAGATTCTTGAAATGTTCTTGAAGCGAAACTTGACCATCCAACTCCAAAGTGTCCTGCAATGGACATGAATTGCCCATGGTGTGCGCCACCTCTTCGAAGGTGTCAACCGTCCCTGTCGGTGCTGGAAAGAAGGCCTTTGGTAAGTCTTCCTCCCGGCATTATCCTCCCGGATAATGTTGCGGAAAACCAGGTTTGCCAGTGCTCGTCTGCAACCAAGTCCAGTTCGTTTGGAGGTACGAGCACCAGAGTAGGAGTAGAATTGGCACTAGATAAGTCTCAATGCACAGTCTATTTTGGACACCTATGCTCTTTTCTGCACTTCTTTACTACTCACAATAAGAGCTACTATGAATAGCAAAGCTTAATTTAACTTGTCTCTCCTGTGACGAGTCTGTAATCTCGGACTCAGCGAAAAGAACCAACGTTGACGCGCTTGCAGTGAGTCAGAGCTTCTTTTGTGCCTCCACTTACTGCAGACAGCCTCATCTGGACCAGACGAATTCGTACAGACGTGAGGAGAGGAGCTTCTGTCAGTTCCACAGAATATATTAAAATAATGACAGCTTCTCAACGCGGCCATGGAGAAAAGAACAAGGGAATACCAAGAACAGAAGAAAATTGGGGGTCTTCTGCTCTCGTGAACGGCATGTTTTTTGCCCACATTACCACATATTCGCCCTAAAAAGAACAACATTAAACATAGGAGGGTTTTTTCCTCAAAAAACATGTTTATCTGGGCCCTGGCTATTGTATCATCCTAAGTGTGCATCCACAGCACTAACCCATATCGTGGCGCCAGCCAGCCATGGCTTGGAAGAGGACTTCGAGAACAACGTCGAAAAAAAGTTATAACGTTGACTCTTACAATTAATCAAATCTTGATGTCTGCAACCAATGTACCTGGATGTATGAGCATTAATTAAGTCCCCGTGGGCTGAGTCCAAGTGCAGTCCAAGCGCGAAGCTGCGACAACGTAAACTTACTCATAGATCGTGGCAAAGACTTAGAGGGTGACTGTCGATAGAAGCTATAGTCAGTATAAAGTTGGGGGTGAGGGCAGTGGTGGCGATGACTTCTCTGGCGATCATAAGCATATGCGTGGATGACAAGGTCGGGGATTATCAGTTCAGAGGTGGGAGACACAGACAGATGGACAGACACACACGTAGCGCTTTATATTGTTTGCCACTCTTCCTACGAAGTGGGGATCGCGTAAGCGCTAGATTTGGTATGCCAGACTCCGGGACGCAGAAAAGTGGGTATTAGGATTACTCAACTCTGTGAAAAAGGTACAGTTTTTCATACGGAACCAAAGCAACAGGTTCTACTACCATATCTAATATATAAAGCAGTAGGACTTTATGTAGTCTGTCTGTCTGTGTGTCTGTCTGCCAGCATAAGCCAAGTCAAACTGTCTCTTCCTGGTACTTTTGACTTGCTTCTGTCTGTCTGGTTATGGGGACTACATAGGCAGGGACTACATAGGCAGGGACTACATAGGCAGGAACTACATAGGCAGGGACTACATAGGCAGGAACTACATAGGCAGGGACTACATAGGCAGGGACTACATAGGCAGGGACTACATAACAGGAACTACATAGGCAGGGACTACATAGGCAGGGACTACAGAGGCGGGGGACTACAGAGGCGGGGACCACATAGGCATGGAGTACATAGGGGGACTCCAGAGGCAGGGGAATACAGAGGTAGAAGACTACAGAGGCAGGGACTAAAGAGGCGGGGACTACAAAGGTACGGCACTACAGAGGCAGGGACTAAAGAGGTGGGGACTGCAGACTCTGTGGCAGGCAGGCAGTGACTTTATAGTTGGGGCCCTCATTGGAACTACCAGCGACACGGGTCGGATCTGCTAGTACATATATATTAGGCTAGGTCAAAAATTGGAATTCCCCATGGGGGCCCAAAATTTGTAGCTGCCTACCATTTGAAGACTTTGTAGTCAAATGAAAGTGAAAAATGGACTTTTAGCTATGCCCAAATGCATTTAAAGTTTCATAATAGTATGAAATAAGTTGAAATTTTTTTCTTCAGGACTGGCTGTAAAATATGTTTCTGACCAACTGGAGCAGGTCAGCATTTTGGTCAGTGATTTTCACCCAGTTTGGCAGCTTCTGACAGCCACCAGAGCTGAAATCTACTTTCACAGTAAAT
>JAAUXU010051560.1_pt1 | contig 22550 bp, 16 predicted proteins | sample 7278151 | NCBI WGS metagenome assembly JAAUXU01 (sample SAMN14350113, study PRJNA611818) | marine sediment metagenome | isolation source: surface marine sediment (1.8m) | place: French Polynesia: Moorea | collected 2018-08 | reverse complement strand
TCACCCGCGGGTCCCCAGAGAAGAGCAGAAACTCAAGAGATTGCGGTCGTCGACTGAACAGCAAGTTCAGCAGGCCCTGGACGAGTCCATCGCCACCGTAACAGAGAAGCTTTCTTGGGCCACCTCCAGGCTTGCGTCCTCGTCATCAGGAGATTCCTTGGAGACCAACATGCAAGTGGTTAGGCTCATCAAAGAATGTGCAGAGTGTCTGACTGCCTTGAAGAAAGCTTAAATTTAAAACCCAGAACTAAGACCCCAAGATGTTTTATCTTAAGCCGCCAAGTGGAGAGATCCACCTAGAGGAGATACGCGAGTTGGCCGAGAAGAGGCTCAGGGTACTTGTCTGTCTGAATAGAGTGAAAGATGAGGACTTGTCAGAAACGCTTGCCAGGTGCTTTTACGACTGCGATGCCGTCAAAGAAGACTCCCCCGCAGACCGGGTGTCCCACTTTGCCTTGCGAATCTGCGCCGCGGCAAGACTCCCCAACAGGAGGAGCTCCTTCAGGGAATTCTTCATCAACAGCGAGAGGCTGCTGTTCCGGAGACGCATTGAGATCATGGCGGCGGCGGTGGCGGCGCCGGGACTGAGCCATCCGCACCCTTTCTTAGCTGTCTTAAAGAATCTAAGGAGACACTTGAGGAGATTCTTGGAATTATCGGTTCGTTCAGAGTTTGTCCATCTCCACGACTGCGTCTCGGACATGCTCGACAGCGGCTACTTCTCGACGAACACAAGTGTGGTCGAGAAGGACTTTGTTGTCGCTGAAGTGCCTTTTTATCTCGTCCCCTCCCTAGTGCGGACCCGACGGGTGGAGATCGTGGCAGGGAGAGCCCGGATAACGAGTGGAGACCCTGTCTTAGAGTGTATGGAGGACCTGTTCGACTTCTTGCTCCGTGACAGCATCAGCAATCATGCAACCACAGCACCCGGCAAGACAAGTACCACTGATAACATAACCGAAGTTTTGTGTGACATCGTCCTCAACAGATTTGATCGCAGCTTGTCTCAAGTATCTTCTTGTGGTGAAAAGATCTTAGCTTCTGAAGTTGACAACTTGTCTAGGAGTCGTCTCTTTCCACCTTGCTTTTCTGCTCTCCAAGCCCGCCTAAAGGTGGAAGCCCGGCTGCAGCACTCGGCCAGGATAGCCTACACGCTCTTCTTGAAGGAAATTGGCCTTCCTCACGAAGAAGCCATTTCCTTCTGGACCCACCACTACTCCCGGAGGCCCACGTCGGGGTCAGCATGCTGCCACGAATGGCAGACCGATAGGAGAAGGTTCGAGTACAGCATAGGACACTTGTACGGTCTGAGGGGTGCCAGGACAGACTACTCGGCGCATTCTTGCGCCACTATTCGAAGCAGGTGCGCGACGTCCCCGATGGAGCAGTTGGCCTGCCCCTTCGTCAAGTCGTCTCCCCCGGACATTGAAGACGCAGTGAAGAATCATTGCCCCAGTAGAAAAAGCAGACAGCGGATGAACGCATTGGTGGAGACGGGCGACTGTCAGAGCGCGTGCGCGTGTCTCCTCAGTGGGGACGACCCAGATGATGTAGCTTTTGCTAAACCTTCGGCATTTTACTTTCTCGCTAGAGCTCGACTGGTCCAGTCGTGACGAAAGACCGGCGAATGAAACCCGTGGACGCCGGACAAAGACGACCTTGCTCGGCTTGACACCAGCAAGGATTATGACTTGTCATTAGCAGTGTATAAATTCAGAAATATATAATTCTTTCACGTCAGGAGAGCACTGCGATAGTACCGATCTTGAAGCGTCGGCGTAGTGTCGTAGAGCCTCCAACCTTGAAGAAAAGCTTGGAAGACGCAGCCATGGTGAGAAGGGCCTTGGCACATCCGCAAGCCCTCATGCTCCTCTGGTGCGTGGCGAGACCGACCGTATTCTGGCGAAATCCGACGATGACACCCTTGACTTCCGTGTCGTTCGAAGGCACGTCGTCTCCGTATGACAGCACGTTCGCTGCTGCGTCAAATTCTTCTTGCGTTGCAGCCATGAAGACGACGCTGCTGACATCCTTCACCATCTCTTCCGCACTGGCGACGTGAATGCCGTCCGTCGAATCTCAGTCGCGGATGATCGTCGAGATGACCGACCAGCTTCGCCGACGGGATACCCGGATACCACCTCCGGATGATTTGAAGTGCCTCCTGGGCCTGAATCTCTCCCAGGGCTGCGACCTCCGCGGGAGTGCACCGTCCTCCCTCCTTGATGAACTTTTCCATGTTGTTTCCGAGTTTCGAACGTTTCGAAATTTGAGGGCGTAGTTTTAACCTGTCGCGGCTTCCCAGAATTTCGCGATGTTTGAAAAAGTGCAAAACAGGGTTGCCGCTAGATGGCGCCATTCCTAGAATATTCAACCACACATTCTTTTTTAAGGCGAAAAGTACTAGAAAAACAAAAGAACATACGTTCTACGCACTTCAACTCCAGGCACTTTCATGAATTCTGTCATTGTGCGGTCTCCACCGCACTTTTATTATGAGAAGTACTAAATCTTTCACTCATAGGCCAACCGGTTGCGTTGTTCGCCACTACTGAGCCCCTAAATTTAGCTCGTGCAGCAGAATTTTGTGCACAGTTTGTCTTGCTGTCGTCCTCGTTGAAGAAGAAATGTAACGTCAAGCCTGCAGTGGCTACATTGTACTACAATTCAACCACGTTACTCTTGCATTTGTCTCCAAGTTGTCACTGTCACCCTGTGACGACCTCATGGGGCTGTAAAGTAGGACTCCAGTCATGTGTCAAGGACTCGCGGCCTTGCTCCGTTTAATGAACTTGGAAGGGAAGCGTCCGTGTTCGTGGCGACCATAGATGACTTTATAACAAATCTGTCAAATCACTCTAAATACACATGTCTCTTGAGCTGCAGAAGAACTTGATCCAACGATGCAAGGATCTGCAAGACTGCAAAGCCTGGTCACAGCTTCATCACATGCTTGTCACCGATAAAGCTGAAGAACATCTGTCCTCGTCACCACTGGCAGGCAGCTTGGCCTGGGGTCTGTCGATGCCACACACCTGGCAGTTGGTCACTACAGAAGGCATGGAGCAGAACTGAACATTGTGGAGCTTTTTTCCCCCTCTTAGTTCATGCGAGCAACAGATGGAGGGTGGCAACAGTCTTGCTGACTGATTATGGTGCTGGAGATTTCAGTCAGTCAGCAGATTTATGCTGCATAGGATGGGACATGCTGAAGCTGTGTGCAAGAAATAGGGTGGAAAGCAAAGGTTGCCCAAACTAAGCAATGAATGGGGTCCATCACCAAAGCTGCCCACCCTTACCGAATGAATGATGAGTCTGTCAATGTGCATGCAGTGCATATCTACTACTGGCAGGTCCGGGCACCCCAGGCTCTGTGTTAGTGACACCTCCTCCGGGTCACTGGAGCCTGACTTCAGCCTGACATGGTCGACTCTACCTTAAGCCCAGCCTAATAATAGACTGACATCACTCTCGTCTCGACCCCACTCACTCGCTTTGCCTCCCCTCACCCAATGGAGTTCATGTATGCAAGCATCATGGATGGATGGATGGATGCTGCACTGTACATGTGCGAATGTACTCATAGTAAACGTGGCACGACTAGTACACATCTATTCTGTAGTGCTCGTCACATCGCACTCACACGCGGGGTGCTTGGCAAACCCGTTTCTTTCCCCCAAAAAGTTGGGCAAGCCCCTCGATATGATTCAGGTCCTTATTGCGTCCATCTACCTTGGCATGTATGAATCGTCACACAACCTTTCATGCTCTAAAAGCGCCTAAGTAGGCGTGACATCCAAGCACCTTTCTAGACACCCATGTAGAAAGTCCTGCAGCTTCATGCAAGGACTGAGTGGAGAAACCTTAGTCACGCGCAGTATCAGATTTCTCGGCGGGAAAGGTTACTGACATTCAACACCCAAAAGTGAAAAGTGCTTCTAAGTAGGAAAATTCACAGAACGACTAAGAACTAATGGCATCGTTGATCTGAGTTGTCTCGCGACGAAAAAAACTCTTGTGGCGCCATCGCTGTCAACGCACATGTGCGTGCTGTCTCACGCTGTCTCTGTCTGTCCCTCACACGGTTGTCGGACAGGAATGCGTGGGGCAGCGGAAAATCCTCTTTTGGAGTCAGTTGCAGCAGAACTCTCCACTCAACAAGACTGAGGTCTGTCATTTCTGGCGGAGAAAAAATTGCGCAGCTCGTCGGATCCGTCAGTCACAGGTACGTCGACGTCGGTGGACAAGGTGGTGACATCGCCGCTATCGCATTGACTCTGTTGTACAGCGAGATCTCGCGAGATCTGCTGTACAGTATGAGACAATAGCCAGTAGAAGAAAACGACTCTGCAGCATGCGCCAATAAATCACCAAAGACTTATTCTACTCGTTACCTCTACACGACCCCTGAGAGTTTTAGCAAGAAGCAAGGGCGTCAGGTTGCACACGGGCATGTACACGCTGTGCCGTACAAGTTGGCATTGTCACTTGAGCCACAAAAAAGTCACAACTTTAAGTAGTGAGAACGCGACCTCCTCTCCACACTGACACGATCCATTGTATGTATCAAGACGTCAATTGAGTCGGGTTTACTTATGACATGAGCCAACGTGAACGTCCTGACACACATGCTCGAGGTGTTGCACTTGTGCTACACCTCCTGCAGAGACGCAACCCTTTTTGTGACATGACACGCACTTGCGCACACCTTTAGAAGATCAAACAGTTCTCTCTGTTTACATGCGGAGAACGCATCTAAATATCGACCAAACTATGATTGAGTTGCATAAGCTCAACTATGACGCGAGGAGCCTCCTCGGGGGAGGGGGCGACGTTGACGTTCCACTAGTATGTTGAGCTTGTCTGGAAGCTCCCCTTAATAGTGACGATGCTTAATCTAGTTCGTCGGCGTTTTCAGCCTCAATTCGACCCATGGCTTTGGAAAGAGACGTCATCCTGAGGAATGGAGTGTCCATGCCCTTGCTGGGGCTAGGTAAGACTGCTCGCTCGCCGTCGTCCATGCACGTGGGGTTGATACACTTGAGCGTACCAATTCGTAGGCACCACTCATAACGGGGGCTACAATCACGACACCGTGGTGTTCTCCCTCAGCCAGTGCGGCGTCAAGCTCATCGACACGGCCAAGCGCTACGGCGTGGAAAGTTTCATTGGGCAGGCTGTGGCAGACAGCGGGGCGGACAGGTGGGTGTCTCTTGGCTTTGATCTAAACAATCTCATACGCCCTGACATCATGCTGTTGATTCGTCCTCAGGTCCGACGTCTTCCTCACGTCGAAGTTGTGGCCCGGCGATTATGGAGGCCTAGAACCCACTTGTCGAGCACTTCTGGGGTCCCTCCAAAGACTCCAAACCAACTATCTCGACCTCTTCATGCTCCACTGGCCTCACTGTAAAGACGGAGTCAACAAGAAGGCTTGCCTGGAAGAAACATGGAGGTATAATGCATGCACGTCCTCCTCATCAATCAGCCTCCATTTACCTGTACGACGCAGATCGCTCGAACTCATGCTGGAGGCTGACGTCTGTCGATCGATCGGGGTCTCCAACTTCGAGGAGTCTGATCTGGAGGACTTGCTGGAGACCGCGAGTGTCGTGCCTCACGTCAATCAGTGCGAGTTCCACCCACTCCAGAATCCAGTCGCCCTCAGGAGGTACTGTTCGGAGAACAGGATACAGTTCCAGGTAGGTTGCCTAGATGCTGCGGTTTTGCATCGACACCACTGTGGTATAACTCATTGCCTGTGCTTCGCTGGCAGGGTTACTGTCCTCTGGGCAAGGGCAAGTTGCTCAACGTGCCCGAGGTGTTGGCCATCGCCCACCAAATGGGTGTGTCTCCGGCTCAGGTGCTGATCAGGTGGTCCGTGCAGAACGGAGTAGTCACTATACCAAAGTCGAACAAAAAGGACAGGGTGTGGCAGAATTCACAGGTAACTAAAAGCTTGTATGATTGTACATGAATAAATCTATAGATCTCTGTGGAGCACTAGAAATCGTGATTTTGACCTTCCGTCGCCTGTTAGGTCTTGTCAGAGGAGTTCCACTTGTGGCCTGAGGCCATGTCCACCCTTGACTGCCTGCACCTGACCAGGCCCAATCAAAAGATAATCGACAGCGCCAGGACCAAGGCCAACATTAACAGCGACCAGCCTGATGGGTACAAGCTGGCTCTTGCCGCAGAGAACAACGTGTTTCCTGCTTTCGTCAATCGCAATGACAAATGTCTATTACAGTCCAGGAATGAGTACCTGCTGATTTAGAACCCCGTACATATCAAATACTATATGAGGATTGGATTTCTATTGACAGATTTGAAAGTAACTCGCATAAGTAGTTTTTTCGCATTTGACCTTTTGACCATTATCAACTTTTTCTCTTCCTTTGATGATCTACAAGTGGAGAAAAGTGTCTCATCATATAAAAACATCGTGTCTGACAAGCGTCAAAGGGTGGCTAAATCTTCCCAAGGTGATGATCTCTTATTGCATCTACAAATGTTGTTATCAGTGTGAGTCTCCGTTGCCACAGTGAAAGAAAAGGCCTTTTTGCTTATGGGTCGCCCCTTTCTGGACACTTTTTTTGCTTTTTCTTTTAACTAACCTGTTCCCTTTCAAATCTACCCTCTATTTTTCTATTTTCATGTCAAATTGTGAGTCAAGCGCACAGGTGAAGCAGTGCATGTATGGTAACTATCGGAGTATGGAGCATCTATATGATAAGTTTTTATTGTCTCAAAGTTCCTTTTGCAAACAGCGAAGAAATCTCTCTTCTATAGTCCGCACTTATACATCACCACCTAATGTACTGATACTTTCTGTAATGCTGTAAGGAGCGTGCTCTTGTGCTCTATTTCCTGCATAATTTATTAACTTAAGAGTACTTCAACATTATCTACATGCACAAAACATGTACGTTAATGCAATGATACTCAGACCTCAGTATAAACAGGAATAAGTGCAACAGCATCGGCATGGATATACGTAGAACTCGTGAAACTGCTGTGTCGAGGTTGCGTGCAACCCTTCAGGTCTAATGTTGCGTAAGTTGTTCAAGTTCGGCGCGGGTGTTCAGCAGTGGATCCAAGTTCCAAGCATAAACTTGATAGTCTCGGAACAGTAGTACTTGGTGTACATAGAATTTCAATCTCCCCGCGGAAGACATCCTTGCCATGGCGACAATGCCTTCAGGGTCACCCAAAGCACTGGCAGCCCGTTCATCTCCTCCAATCCTGACTGAAGGATCTCGAGGACCCAAGACTAAGAGGAAAGCCCAAAAGAGGGTGGCCTCCAAGGCCAAGGCCAAGGCCACGCAAGCTGTAAAACGGAAAAAGACGGCTGACAAGGAAAAGGACCGTGACGTGTGTGCCATCTGTCTGGACCAGGCTGTACACCCAGTTAGGTTTGACTGTTGTGGCCATGAGTATTGCTTCCTCTGCGCCAAGGGACTTATGGAGAATCATGGAGACAGGGGGAGGTGCTCGCTGTGTAGGAAACCCATCCCAAATGACTTTCTGGAGGGGCATTGGAAGAAGAGGACCAGAAAGGATCTGGAGTTGTCAAGTAAAGGAGTAGGCCAACAGCAGGTACCTTCACTGAGTAAAAAAGTAGCTCTTGACGTCCATCACAGCATATGTGTCCGTCAGTGGTTCTATGAGGGCAGAGACGGCTGGTGGAAGTTTGAGGTCCGACACAACCAGGAGCTCGAAGAAGCCTTCCAGAATGGACTCAACACCTGTGAGGCACTGATCTGTGGCCACATCTATGTCATTGACTTCACCCGGATGATTCAGTTCAGAAAGGACTCCCTACCAAAAAAGAGGAGGATCAAAAGAGATGTCATTCGTGCAAAGTGCAAAGGTGTGGCTGGAATGGTGCTGAAAAAGTAGTATAAATTGGAGCCAGTGATTGAACAGACATTTAACTTGTTGTTGTTCACTCATCATGGTCGCTCCTTTTGCAAGGACAAGGCCGGGTTAGGATGGTCAAGAGTACGTCCGACGGAATCACGATAATTGAATAACTTGGCAATCTTCAACAGGCCGGTTGAAATTGGCACTCTGATCAAACTTTGTAGCCGAATGAGGCTAAGTTCATTGAACTTAGCTCCAGAACTTGTGCAGCACCAGTGAGACCAAAGGAGTTACACAGGTCGCCAGAGGCAAGAGCAGAAGGTCTTGATTTTCTAAAGCAACGTTGTCCACTGCGGAAGCATCGACAACCTCTCAAAGCAAAGCCTCTTTCTCCCGCCTGGATGCTGCCATTGCTGACAGTCTTTCTCCAGAGGCTGACATTGATGCAACGTCTCTCAGAGCAAATAAAGATATCCGAGCAGGTGGCTTGGGGAGTCAGCAAATGTTATTCTAAATTTTAAAAACTCGCCACGGTAGAGCCCATGACAGACCAGCACTTGGTCTTCTCTGCTTCTGCCCTCTATGTCTTGTGAGTCCCGGACAGCATTGAGCATTCCTGGCAACCGGCACTCCTCCTTCAAAATTTGGTGCTCCTATACCCACAATTCATGGAAGCTCAAATGTTACATGACATAGTCCTCTCTGGGATCTCGTGGACCACGGTGCAACTGCACCAGTGTCATTTTGGTCGTTGGAGCCACTTGAGCTCGAGTGGGCATAAGTGCCCTGATACGGCCAGAAGATGTGGGGGGTGAGGTGTCTTGGTGAGATCCCTAACACCTTTCCAAAGATCTTGTCCTGGTGGTGAAGAGTGACACTTGGGGAAAGAGGCCCATTTCTCAGCTGCAGCATTGCAAGTCCTCGTGGATTGTTAGCTTCTCTATTGAAGGAAAAATGTCACAGCAGGATTAGGCCTTCCACGAGCCTGACGAGGATGGTTCTCCCACCCTTGAGGTAAAACTTCCGTTCCAGCGGAGACTTTGTGCTGTGAAGGAGTCGATTTCGCCACCGATTTGAAATGATGACACCATTCTGCCCTTGTCAGCTACTGCGGCGGGAAATCTGAATCGCGCTGAGCGAGTCCCAAGGATTCTGCGTCTCGCCTAGGATTGAGCCCGGGTGGACACCGGGCCGCAGCCCTTTTTGCCCGACTCCACCGACGTATGAACCGCCTTCAGAGCTTCCATCCCAAGCTACCTCGCGTTTACGTGGGCAGAGACTAAGCAAAGGTGAAACAGCAACACCGTGTGTACCTCAACGTCTCTACAAGCCCACGATTAATTCTAACATTAATGTGACCGCCTTTGAATAGTTCTCTAACGGGTGCGTGGATGCACACGTGCCGTAAACTTACTTGGTGCGCAGTTACTCACTGTTTGGTCAGATAAGGGATGTATGTATCTTTATGTGCAGTAGGAAACCTTGGTTTACAGCACAATTACTCACTGCATGGTGAGCAAGATTAAAAGCAGACATTCCCTTAGCAGTGAGGGCAGACCGGGCCTTGGCAGGATGACCTCGCTTTCTCCTCAGTCCAAAAGTCCTGACTCTTGATAGACACAACATGTCTCGGTTGTCTCTGTCGGGGGCTCCCCAACCTTAACCACCCGAAACTGCTGACTCCATTGACAAAGCTGTTTCCAGTCATTGCGGTTAAGGCCTCCTGGAGCTCCTCCATGGACTCACTCATCTGATACTGCACAGTGAGAAAATTTACTGTGCAACGAATGTCGTCTCAGTGAGAAGATTTCCTGCACAGTGAGTAATCTGACAGCGCAGCAAGCGTTGGTACTGCACTCCAAGTGATTTCACTGGTACGATTAATATTATCTCAATGCGTAACGTGTGAGCCAAACAAATGTCTCAACGCCAGTTCGGTGACAACTTCTCCTTTTTTTGTCACGCTGTCACGCCTCCCATTGCACTCTGTCCCTCCCCCTGTCGTATCCAGTCTCATTTATAACTCATGCTGTACGCACTGCACGAGCCAATGAACGAGCTCTGCGTGCTACCTTTACTACAGCTCTCTTGCATGAGTAAAACTTATAGCGTCAAAGGGTAGTGTAATACCTGGACTTGAGAATTTTGGGTGAAGATTTCGGGCAAAATATGCCATAGTTTAAGTGCTGATAATGCTAATTTCTAGCAGCTTAAAACGATTGTGCAATTAGGAAGAACTAATATGTAACTCAATGTGAGTTAAAGCAATTTGGGAAGTATTTGTGAAAAAGTGCTTGAAAGAAAGAACTTTCTGAACAGTCAGAAAAAAAGCGTGCCTTTGCCCCGAAATTACCTAAGCAGGTCTGTTGTTAGGGTAATAGTGAAATACCTGTAGTACCTGCAATTCCAACTCGAGGTATTCATAACAACTACGCTCATTTTCCTATTACGATCAATAGTAGACAATAGGGAGGGGAAGCAGTGCAGGAAAGTTGGGGTGGAAAGTTCTGTCTGCCCCACTGAGCTTCTCTTTCCGGCCTTTATGAGTAAAAGCGTGCGTGTATGAACGCTGTTTTTACCTTAGCATTATTCTACTAACGTGTGGTATTGGGGTGACAACCTTTTGGAGTTTCCAGGCCCATGGGACGTTGGATGGGAGCAGCAATGAGTTCCTTTGAAAAAGTGTTCAAGTTCATATTCTTGCCCACTGCTGCTCTGTTAGTGGTGAGCGTCTTTCTGTTCTGGCACCTACACGTCAGGGTTGTGGCACTGACTTTTCACCCTAGGTGTTTGGCCTGGTCTTGTGCGCCTTTGGGATCTACGGAGTGATCAAGTACAACAGCGCCACGAATGAGGCCTTCAACAGCGACCAGGAGTCCAGAGACGACCTCTCGTTCCAGGTGCCAGCAGCCATCATCGCAGCCTTTGGATTGATCATTCTGCTCATTCTGATCGTCGGCTGCATCGGAGGATTTCAGGTTTGCTCTTCTCTCGAAGTCACCATGACTGAGCTCGTGCAGTACGTCTTCACCAACAGGAAAAGAGACTTCTCCTCGCCATCTACATCCCGCTCATCATCGTTGTCTTCATCATCTTCTCCAGCTGTGTCATCGCCATTTTCATCATGGACTCGCCAAAGGTAGGTCAATGTTGACGGTTGACCGTGTCGAGTGGTTGAACAAGTGGTCGCCCTCAGGCCCGCGAGAATCTCAAGGCTGAGATGGACAAGTATGACCCTAATTCTTCACTCGAAGAAAGCGAACGTGCAACGGCTCTGTGGGATGAGGTGCAAAAGTCGGTAGGTGGACAGCAACAACTTTCAGCACGTGCGCGCGCAAAGGTGGAGCCTCCACGCCCTTTCTGTTCCAGCTGAAGTGCTGCGGCGTGGACTCGTACCAGGACTGGTCCAAGAACGTGTACCTGAAGTCGCAGGAGTGGTCTGTCCCAGAGAGCTGCTGCCACGGGGACCCGATGAACGGGAACAAAGACCGGTGCACCAAGACGCCTGAAGACTATGCTGACGACTTTGTCGCCTGCAAAGACGCCTTCAACCCTTTCAAAATATTCGCAGTCATCTCCTTGATCTCAGCTTTGCTAATAGTGAGAGATAACAAGTTTTTTTTGGTACACCCTGTACATTTTGCTCATCATCTTGTACATTTCAGCTGGTCAACATGGTTGCATCATGCTTTCTGTGCGCTAAGGTCGACTGAGCCACCATCAATTCATGAGTGTCTTTCATTAGTGAGTGCATAATATCGCTCTTCATACAGCGTGCGAGTATCATTGAACTAAGATTTAAGGCGAGCAGTTTTTGAGACCTGTGTCACTTTCGTCACCATAAGAAAATACAACGCCAGGAGCTTATGACAAATGAACTGTCACTTTAACTTGAAACGTTGTCAGCACAGTTGAAGGCAGAGCTTATTGGAAAATCGAGCGGGCATTGAAAGTTGCTGCAACATGTGTATGATAAGCAGCTTTCATGAGATCTCAACATGGCGCAGTTCTTCTTCTCCCCTATCGTTTTGTCGATACTACTCATATCTACTCGTCCAGGTACAGAACGAAGGCGGTATCGTAGGTGCTGCCTTTGGTCCTCTGCAACAGCAGAGTGACTCATAGGGGTCGGTCCACGCGAGGGAGAAAGAACAAAGGTCTCTGTTCTTGGCCTCGCCTCCCGCATGCATTTTTCATGGCGTCACACTTGGCTGGGCTTTTGCTGCGGACAACCAGAGTTCATGCGAGTTCGACAATGCGAAAGGTCCTGGCCGATCTAGGACGAGGATATCCAGGAGTCCCGTGGATCCGGGAACCTCCGTCAGTGCCGGGCAGACTGGATCACGTTCTGGCGCACAACGTCGACGTGGACCATCACTGGTTGGCCTTTTCAGCCGGCCAGAAGTCCTCCCCTGGTCTTCAACGGCGAGGGAGTGTGAATCACGCCCTTGCTCTCTGTCTTACGCACGCACCAACACACATACACGCACGCACCTGTATGTATAATATAGAGGGGAGGGACTCGACAATGCAGCTCTTACTGCCATCTACCATCGAAATGATGTGCGCTTACTTTATGAATCGACAGTTATAGTTCTTGCAACCATTGGCACGCATCAATGGTATCACTGTGATGTTCATGTACTTCTCCGGCCATTTCTTCACCACGGAGGAGAGAGGAACAGAACACCCACCCACACACACACACACGCAGGTATGGAAAATGCGTCTTCTTTGTGCACACGCGCAAGCGCAGGCAACAACCACGTCGTCGTCCTCGTCGCCGTCGTCCCCGCCGTCGTCGTCCTCTCTTCTTTCTCTCATGGCACCGCCAACGGGCTGAAGAAATAGCCTGATGTCACGTGATGGAAAAAGCTTCTCCTTTGTGTAATGCCAGTCGCAGTCGGTATCAGGAGAAGGTCACAGAACCAGCAACTTTCCTCTCCTTTCTTCTCACCGCGTATTATCCTACCTAGGGCAAAGAGACACCTGGCGACGGCGGCTTCTTGACCCGGATCGACGTCGTCACCATGAACGGATCCTTTGGAAATGTCTGGAAGATCATCTTCATGGTCACTGGAGCTATTCTGGTGGTGAGAGCGCTCACCTTATGGCGAAATTGTTCTGCCCCACTTACTGGGGTACACGCATACGAAGCTCACCGCAAGATTGTCCTTAGGTCCTTGGCCTCGTGCTGTGCGGCTATGGCATAGCCAAGGTGGTAGACTACGGTGACCTCATCGACGAGGCCTTTGACAGAACCGACGACGACAGTGGCAATGAGGTCAGCGACTCCGATGAGAGCCCCGAGGACAACATCCAGGTTCACATTCCAGCCGCAATCATCGCGGGGGCGGGCCTCATCACAGTCATCGTCGTCCTGCTGGGATGTTGTGGAGTGGCCAAGGTTCGAGTGCCAGGATGCCGTACATTGGTGTAACTCAGCACATGTGTTGACGTCTTATGACACCCTCGCAGGAGAATCGCGTGGTGTTGGGCATATACATCCCCGTGATGTTGGTCTTGTTCATCTGTGTTGGCGTGTGCATCATCGTGCTGTACGTGTCGGAGAGCTCAGAGCTCAGGGAAAAGATCAAGGGACAGATCAAAGACTACGACCCGGACAACCAGGGGTCGAACAGGGCCAAAGCAGCTACCAAGGCCATGGACGCAGTACAGAAGACGGTAAGCGGTGATCATGATGCATTGATGTGCATCACAGAATTGCGGACTGAGTAATAATTAAGAGGCCCATCGATCGTTGAATTCAAAATTCCCTCCCAAAGTCGGCCATTTGGGGCATAACTGCAACCTGCTAAAACAATCTATGATCAAGAAATAGTCAAATTGGGCAAATGCACCAAAACACGGGTGACAGGTTCAAGATCATTAACCTCAACTGCAGTCAGTCTTCGATACTGTGGATCCTGGAGTGACTCTACTACCAATATCGAGGTTCTTCACTCTATCGAAGGTTGACTCTGCCTCCATGCAGTGTAAGGGAGAGGAGCCAAGTCCAGCAAAGGTTGGGGAAAAAAGTTGTTTCATGACCAACGTCATCGAGATCCTCTGTGCTACCGTGTGTTGGAGAACTAGATTGCCCTCATGTTTTGTGGCCCCTTTTTTTGTGTGTGTGTGTGATACGCACCTTTAACCCCTTCTGGGACAAAGCCCTGACAAAAAGTCCAACAACAAGTTTGACGGTGAAATGCTTAAGCTCAACATTGTCTTCACCTTTATCCCTCCTCCTGCGCCAAGACGTGTACAACTCCTCATTGATGAAGGCTTGGCTGACTCGAACAAGTTCTATGGTCCGCAATACTGAGATTCGACTTCGTAGCATGGATCCCCTCCTCCCTGGCCACGTCCACCTTCCTGTGGAACACGTTGCTGTCCAAGACCTCCACAGCCTTGTATGCACTTGAGCATACTTAATTTTTGCTCACGCGAATACTCCAAATGAGCGAGCAAACGTCCGAGTCAAATTTCCCGCCCGCCTCCTTAGCTTTGTAATCAGTTGTCTGAGGGTCGTTGAACTTTTATCCGAAAATTATGCAATGTTGAGCCTCTCCAACGTTTGCTTTGCTGCAAACTTCACCCGAGCCGTTTCTTTCCGGCCTCGGGCGCGATGTTCACCCACGACACCGTGGCCTCCGACGAGGCCGCCGTCAACCCAATCTGGGACACCCAGATTACGTAAGGAGGTCCTGCTGTGTATTCCTGCATGGTTAGGCCTAGGGCCGTCAATTCTGCGTCAGAAGAGATTCTTAGGCCTTTTTTGAGGTCAACCACTTCTGCAGCTCCATCCAGTCAAACATTATGACCAAAAAAAAGAACTGCTTAATTTTCATAGAGCAGTTATGCACCATTGACTTAAAAGCATGCTAAGCCTTATAAAATAAGACTAGTCCCAAATGTTACGATGGCCAAAGCCAAAGTGGCCAAGGCAACGAATAAATTCACATTGTTGAACTTGCCTGATACACGTTTACACACCGTGGGTCACATCTGTTGCGTCTTGTAATAGAAACCAATTTGACCTTGGTCCGATGTTGCTGACTTTGTAGCTAAAGACATTTATACATATACCGGTATTAGTACGTTTATGATATAAACTCGAGTCAACATGAGTTCAGAGCTCAATTGGAAAGATTGTACTGCATTTTGGGGGTGTTGCTCAATCGGCGAAAGATCCGCGAAAATGTCCACAACTGAGTGGTGCAAAGACAAGTCCTAAGTCTGGAGGAGGAAGCCTGAAGTCCCCTGTGGAAGATGTTGCAAGTCAAATTTTGCATGGGGCCATAGTGACCACTTTGAGCACCTGCTGCAGAAATTGGAGATTATTTAGTGCTCACGTCAATGTATACTGTGACCCTAAACCCCTGCTTGATCCGTGCACTGTGACCTAGACAAAATGCCCCGCCAAAGAGGCCTAATGTGGATATGAAATGTAGCGTATTAGTTCACATGTAACTAAATTGCACTGTTGATAGACTGTATTAAGTATTGCTATAAGAGATGTAACTTTTGCATCGCCTTTTGACGCCCCCACCACCATCCCCTTATCCCTCATGAACCTTGCTCAGAGCCTACTGTACGTACTGTGTAATCCCAGTAAAAGGTATGACAAACACTGATGTGGGTCATGTCTGCAATTTCCCTCAATATAGCTTAAATGTTGCGGAGTGGATTCTTACGAGGACTGGGCCGAGAACAGCTATCTGATAAACAAGCGCCTCAAAGTGCCCGCCAGCTGCTGCCACGCCGACGGGCTGGCCGACGACGTGGAGCAGTGCACGAAAGATCCGGACTCCAAGGCCGAGATCTTTATCAGCTGCAACGAGGCACTCAACCCATTTGGACGTGAGGTCGGGATCATCGCCATCGTCATGGCTTTGATCATGGTGAGATGGACCTTTACAGCGCTTGGCACCGATTAGGTGGTTCTCGTACTACTTGCAGGTACTGAATCTGGTGGCTTCTTGCGTGGTCTGCGTCATGGCAGGTTGACCGACAAGTGAGACATTGTCACGAGGACCAATGACGTCACACGATCAAGCTGCAACACTTCATTTCTCCCCGTCCATCGCATGATCAGAGATCAAAGTACTTTAGTCATCCAGCAACAGCAACTCTACTTATCTTCCGTTCAGCCCAACCACAAATGCTGTACCTTACTTTAGTACTTCCATGTATTCGTAGTTTGTAGATACCTGAGGAGATCCAAAATATTGACAAAGACTTAATAAATCAGGCTATTCCAATCCCCCACCACCTACTTATCTATTTATCGATGTACAAGCAGTAACTTTGGGTCTCACTTGTAGTGCACGAGTAGAGATCGTGCGCATAGCGTATTATCTCATCACCTTGTAAGTAGTACATTTCATAAACATGTTAGGTTATGTCATCATAATTTAGTCATGAGTCTGTCTCGACTTGTTCTGCTGGATTGAGCGAAGCCTAAGACGGTGTCGAGGTTATCAAACTGCAGGTGCTGTAAATCTGCTGGAGGATCATCCGGGCCTTCATCGACCTAATCTAAGAGTGATAAATTTTCATTGATATCGTTTCCATGGCTTCTTGTAGCACTGCAGGTAGGAGAACTAGAAGCTACAGAAGTTGACTAGAATCAAGCATCATGCACGATACTGTCGACAAGCTGGAGATTTGATACTTGGCACCCAGATTAGTAGTTGACTCCTTGGATCTCATAAAGTTGCAACTTGGTCGCGCAAATCCGCGATCATTTCATGCCAAAGTCCGAAGTTTGAAAGGTCCTATTCGCAATCCTCAGTGACAAAGCCTAATTTCAAGCAGAAACAGCGTCATTGCACTGAAACACAGCTTTATTAAGGCAGATGAGGTTAAGTTGTAAGTCACTTGTTGTAAAAAACCTTGCTACAACCACAAACTTGAAATATGAACACAGTGTACAAAGGTTTACAATTTCCACTTAAAACCTACTTTACTCCACCGTCTTGGATTGAGCGTATGAAGGTAACCCAGTTGCATGGACAATTGGGACTTTAGACCAAAACAGTTGAACTAATAACCTTGATAGTTGATAATATTGATATATAATCTTAATGGCGACATGATGTCCACTGTCTGACGAGAAATGTAATGTAGATCTTGGAGAGAAGGATGGCTCAGATCGCCCCCACTTCCTCTAACATGGGTCTCAGCTTTCCTTGCCTGTCCAGCGTCCTGGTCTCGTCCCCACCGCCGACGAACTTGCCACCAATGAAGACTCGAGGCACCTGGAAGATTGAGCTCATGAAGCGGGCACCACTCAAGCTCGAGCGCAATTATATCCTTACACTTCTGCCTCCAGTAACCCTCTTCATGTAGTCCTGGATCTCGTCGCAGTCGTCCAGACTATCTATCTCCAGAATCTCGATGTTATCGCTGGGAATGTTGTACTTGGCAAGAACGCCCTGCAAAGCACAGTGCTACAGCAAGACGATGACGACAGCGCCTCATCCATCAGTGCCTCACCTTGGCCATCCTGCAGAAGCCGCACCAGCTCTTGGAGACGACGAAGACCTTCTTGCCTTGGATGGCGCTTTTCACCAGCTCCACGTTCTTACCCATGGCTCTAGAACTTGATTTAGAGAGCGAGATATAAGTGGGAGCGCAGCTTTGTTATAATGTTAGGTCTCACTCTCTGTCTACTAATCACGTTCTTAGCACTTAAGATAAATGAGTGCTTCCTCTGACGTTTTGCTATAACCTGGACGATCGTCTTGTCTTCCTATTGAATGCTTGTAAAGAGAACATCGGACAAGTACGAAATGAGGGCCAGGGTGAAAAGTGTGGCCTCACCTGGTCGAAGTATTTCCCATGGATGGAGTGAACTACAAAGGTGCCTTCGTGTACTCGATCACCTTGGAGAAGAAGCGAAGATGAAGAAAGCTCTGGATGCCTCTAGCACCGTGTGCTGTATGTACGTCCACAGCCAGGGCTGCCAGGGTATCCGTTAGGAGTTGAAAGTGAGCAGGCACAGCCAATTTCTCTTCACCACCGAGCAGAAGTCCTTGTCCATCTCAAGCGAGTTGCATGGGGCGGCGACTGGGCATCTGGTGTCGTCGTTGTTCAGGCGTGTCCCGAGACTCACAACACTGTTGGTGAACATCCTGGCAGCCTTCGCGGGCCCCGGTGTTGTTGTGTAATCGGTAGTAGCTGACTCGGCCACGAATGGGGATGACGAACTTGGCCGGCTCGTCCTGACGGTACCGCGGCTCGCGCCGACTCGGGTTATCTTGGAATGACTCATCCCTACGTAGAAAGGGATCAGGCCGAAGCAGACGACGACGACGGCATGAGCGGGCAGACAGCCCAGGGAGAGAGGGGGGAGTCCGAGGAGTGGCGAGCAAAGCAAATAGGTCGTAGGACAGTACACAGACGGGCGCAGCTCACAGTCGCAGACAAGTATTGCACGAGTGGGCGAGGTCACGTCAATTCCGGTCCACATACTCGAGGCGACTCCCGGAGCTCGTGATTGTGAAGTAACAGTGGAGGAATCGCTCTGCGTGTCCTCCATTCTTCCATTGTCAGGGAATTTCCCAGAGGCCATCGAGGCCGTCATAGAAATTCCCGCGATTTTTCCCTGGTGTGCGAGAATTGCGCGTGCTCTGGCTTTCATAAGCGTTGGCGTCCTTCAAAGGTGGGCTTAGCAAAGGCCTCTCGAGCGTGTGTGAGCCTCCTCTCGCTGCTGTCGACTATAACAAGTCACTTGGGAGCGAACAATCACCATGTCCTCGTCCTCGTCCTCGTCCTCGTCCTCGTCCTCGTCCCCGTCTTCCTCCTCCTCCTCCCCCTCATCGCACGAGTACCTACATTACACTGAGAGGCCGGACTTCAACCCATACCTGGCCTACGTATCTGGCGGCTTCTTCTTCTTCGTGGTGCTAAACGGGTTGACTGCGCGCTTCTTAGTGCCCCAGTCCGCGTCCACCAACCGTCGTCAGCGCTGGAAGTGGTGCAACATCTTCGTGTCGCTCGTCCACTCCACCGCCACCGGGCTGTGCGCGCCTCTAGTCTTCTACTTGGACCCCGCCATGGGAAAGGACATCATCGGCGGCTACAGCTCCTTTGCTCACGTCCTAGTCAGCTTTTCGGTGGGCTACTTCGCCTACGACTTCATGGACATGGCCCTGTACAACGGGTCCAAGCGGAGCACTCACGAACTGTTGTTCCATCATGCTTGCGTCATCAGCTGCTTCGGGATCTCCGTCCACACGAGACACTTCCTGCCCTACGCGTGCCTGGCGCTCATGATCGAGATCAACTCCATCTTTCTCCATCTTAGACAGCTCTTTATCATTCAGGTATGGCCTTGTCAGCAGGGCGGCGAGAGTGCATGACTCCGTGGCCTTTTTTGGGCTCGAACTGTGTTTGCTAGTTGTCAACCTTTCATTGAGAGAGAGCTCATCTATATTATTATATTGATATTAGACATACAACCTATATACATAAGTAGGTACGAATTGTAGGCCTATATTTTTGACAGACTTGTCCTGTCCGAGGACAACATAGACAATGCTGAGGACTGAGTGAAAAGTCATTCAAGGAAAATATCGTAACAGTCATGCGATTTGTAACTTAACACGAACTTCATTTTTCAAGTTTTGCTACACAGCTATGCTGCTGCTCTGGCTCTTACGCGCTCTCTCTCAAAATACATCTACCCGTTTTAAGGCGCGTGATGCAATGTTGCTCATCTGCGCCCGTCACCCTCATCTAGCGTGATTCTCTACGTGTAGGGCATGTCCAAGCAGAGGCTGATATATCGCAACGTGGCCTTGCTCAACGTGGCCACATTTGTTCTCTTCCGCATCCTGCTGCTGGGCTGGATGACCCGCTGGCTCACACTCAACAGGGACAACGTCCCCACCATCTTCTTCGCCGCCGGGTCAACGGGACTCTTTGTCATACTGACCATGAATGCCAGCCTCTTCTACAAGGTGCTCAACTCCGACTTTTTCCAGGTACAGCATTGTTTGCAAATACGTGTGGCAGAACTGTCCTCCAGGTGCGCGTCTTCTTTCAGAGCTCCGGCAACAGCGGCAACTTCTCCAATTCGTCCAAGCTGCGCTGCGAGAGCAACATCTTGAGTGAAGGCGGTTTCCACCCGGTGTCCAAGGACGTCAACCGGATCATGAAGTCCTTCTTCGACGGCGACGAGGCCGAGGATAAGCACGTCGTGGGGGACACAACCTCAGTGTACTAAAAGTCCGATCTGCCACAAGAGGAAGGGGGGGGGGATGATTGCGGAGGGCAGCGCAGGTTGTCAATTTTGTTGCCCTACCTGTGTTCTCACACTAGTTTTACCGATCTCATCATTATGGTCCTGATGCATGACCATGGATGCTAACCCACATAGGTGACAACGCGGATGTCACACGCTAATACTCAGCTTTAGGTCATGCACACCAGGTGCTTGAGAGAAGCCTGTGCATGTAACGCAGCACTCACACGTCTGAGTGACCCCGGGCAAACACCATGACGACCACTTGGACAGACGTCGTCATTTCACCTGTAGACACACGCAGTGGTATAAATCACTACTATACATCGTTGAATGTTTTTGTACGTGGGAGATTCAGCTCCCACCCCGTCACTCGTACGGTGTAGCACACCTTACAAAGACGCATTAATTTGTAACAGTGCTGGACAAATAAAGCTGGAGCTTCTCCGATGACTTCTATAGCCGTGGAATCCTGTTGAATTCGTCCGTTTATGTCGCCGTAAAGGAAGCATTGGCATTAAAGTAAAATTACAGAGAAAGAGAAGCCACAGCAATTTCCAGGGGGTCATGTTTGATGGCGATCGTAACATTCATGAAGAGGAGATGAAGAAGAAGGCCTCTTTCTTCACCCTGGGCTGTCTGGAGAACTCTTTTCCTCAGCGATCACTCAGCTTGGTCAAGGACTCTGTCTGTAATCTGACAATACTTTGACTCACTAATGTCTTCTTTGCAAAAAAAGGGAAAACACGCACGCCGAAACGATTATCATTGGTAGAGAAAGAGAATCGTCTTCCTTTGTAATCCGATTCTCTGGCGTACCATATCATTCACAAAGGACAGGAGTAACCCTTCAGTGTTGTTTTAGCCCAGCATACGCATGAGAGCAAAGGAGAAGACGGAGATAACTGTGCAGCTGGCGAAGAGTGTGAAGAGGTTGCATTTAAAGGGGCTCTGGCAGTTCCTTTGGGCGAGCTGGTGGGAGTTTTAGCCTGCGACGAGCACTCACAGAGACAGAGAGAGAGAGAGAGAGAGAGAGAGAGAGAGAGAGAGAGAGAGCTCGAACAGTCAGTTCCAGACAGTCGAAGAGAAGAGTTGCTCTCACTTCTCGCTCTGCCTGAGCTCCTCAGGGGTGGTAAGAGTGTTCTGTACATAGGATCTAAGGCATATTTCACAATTACTGGAGGCAGCGAAGGTGCGAGCAGATTTTCACCTGACACCTCTGCTGTGCGTTTTTGCCTCTTCCTCCTCTGTACGGACGAGGGAGAAGAAGTGGCGTTCATAAATCTATGCTCTGGCCTTGTTGTAGTCTCAACTAGACATTTCTTTTTCTCCTCCATCATTCCTCTGCTCTGTATCCTGCAGGTCGGAGCTCTCGACTTGGCCGCGCTGCTCAAGAAGAAGAAGGAGAAGAAGGAGAGAGAGAGAGAGAGAGAAGGTAGGAGCTGAAGCCCGTCTGCGCCTACGCGCGAGTCTCACACACTAGGGTAACATCTCGCAATCTCTTGTTTGCTTCTCTGTAACAGTCTCATTGTCCTCGTGATCGCCACCTTTAGCTGATTCTCACAGGTATGAGCGCGCGATCATCATAACTTTAGTAGCGCTCTCTTCTTTCTCCGGTGCTCACACCAGTGTCATCTTTCTGCAAGCCCATCACACCGGCGCCTGCACGAATCAGTCGATTTCGCATCCTTCGAACTAAGGTGGACGAAAATGTTTGTTCGCAATTCTAACCCCCCCCCTCCCCTTCCACATCTAGGCTTTCCTAGGGTTCCTCCGGGTCCGGGTTGGGGTGTGAAGCGTGGTCTCATTTTGAATCGGGTGGCTTGATCTGAATCCCGCTCGGTCGGGTTCCACCCGGCGGGTCGGCCAGACTCTTAATGGAGCGTGCAACGTCCGACCCGGGTGGGTGCGCCAGTTGACGTCGAAGCAGAGGGAGAGAGAGAGAGAGAGAAACTGAAATCTGAGACTGTGTTTCTTTTCTATTCTCATCCAGAGCCGCTTTCAAAGTCTTCTACGTCCATATTCCGTAAGTCAGGGTGTGCTGAGCTTTTTCCTTTCTGATTCAGTGATTCTTTTGCAGAGAAGAAAGTTGACGATCTAATTTAGGAGAAAAGCAGAAGTGACAAGTTTGCAAGCGCAAACTTATTTGCTTGCCAATTTATACATGCCCTGGCCAACGTTGATGATGACACAGAAGTTGGGCAGAGCTCGAAGTGCAGGCGTTATTTGCCTCCAATTCCCTATGTGTGTGTACGTTTCTTTACGATAAGACACAAAGAAAGAAAGGAGGATAGAAAAAAGAGAGAGAAGGAAGTCGCAAAAAGCGCAGACAAGGATCTTCTAATAGCAACTTATACTCATTCTACATACACACACACGCACACCCTGTACACGCTGCTGACACACTTGTACTCTGCCGGCAGCGGAGATA